>QWCO01000159.1_pt1 | contig 34775 bp, 48 predicted proteins | sample 1972611 | NCBI WGS metagenome assembly QWCO01 (sample SAMN09866706, study PRJNA288562) | Human oral metagenome isolate term1_saliva, whole genome shotgun sequencing... | reverse complement strand
TATAATTAATTGATATATAATATAAGGCGTAAAAGCCTATAAAATAAGCGTTTATATTGTCAAACGTCATAAAAACGTCAAAAATTCTTATCCAAAAATAGCGGCAACTTTATCAGATGCCTTGTTTCGCATATCATCGGAATAATGAACATATGTTTTTAATACTGTTTGTAAGCTATCACCAAGTAAGGCCGATACGGTTTTAATGTCTACACCGTTTGATAATAATTTAGTTGCGTACGTATGGCGTAGATCATGAATAGAATTATCTGGCAAGAACCGTTTCATTATCTCCGTAGCAACTCCGCTGGAACTGATACGGGTATTAAATAGGCGTTCCGTTGTACATGTTTCTTTATATTCCAGTAATATGCTTTTCAATACTGGCGGAATAGGTAACATGCGGTAACTGTTCTTAGATTTCAACCCTTTTAAAGCGTATTTGTTGTATCCAACGGCGGCGAATTGCTGCACTATATCAATAGTATTATTATCTAAATCTATATTTTCCCATGTGAGGCCTGTTATTTCGCCATATCTCATGCCGGTATATACACCGATACAGAATAATACATAATAAAAATAGTTAATAGGCTTTACACCGTTAAGAAGCATTTCTATTTCATTATCTGTTAACACCTTGATTTTAGGCGGTTTATTGTCTACGTATCGCGGTATTACTTTTAATTCATTAATGGTAAGTATCTTATATGGCAATACGGCATAGCTAAATAAACGTTGAATTAGGCCCAATGCAAGGTTTTTTGTTGCCGTTGAATGTGATACATCATTCAATATGCGTTTGACGTGATACGGCGTAATATTCGTTATTTTTTCGTTATGTATAGGTTTAAATAAATCAAATGCATGTGTATAAGTCCGTAACGTATTGAACGTACGCGGCTTATTTTCTCTAATATAAATTTCAAAAAATTCAATAAGAGTTATATTTCTAAGGCTATCATCTGAAATGGTGATAGCCTTTTTTAGTTTATCAATGATCGTTTGCGCATGAATTTTAGCCGCCTTTTGTGTTTCAAAACCCTGTTTCGATTTCTGGCGCCAGCGGTTGCCGTCCTTGTATGAAACGATACATTGATACCCTTTATCCTTTTTTCTTATGGTTATATTGCATTGCATCGTCTAATTCCTTTAATGAATAACTTGCTATAAATTGCGCGCCGATAGTTAAGGCTACAATTATAAACATCAAAATATATCTGTGTTCTTTCCAATCCATAAAACCCAGTATCATACCAATAATAAGGTACAGAATACTTTGATAAAAAGCCACATTAATTGCATCTTTTTTACTCATGGTAAACCCCTTTATTTAACAATATATGCGCGAATGCATCCGCATCATGTTCAAGTTTTGTACGTAAATCAGCATCTATTTCTTTAAACAAATCATAATCCTTATGAAGTAATACATGCCCTAATTCATGCGCAAGTGCTATGCGTTGCTGCTGCCTACTCAACCGGCTATTTATAATAATAGCCTTTTTAATCTCCGGTTTAATCAGTACACCGCTAACGCCTACGGGCATACGTTTATAAAATACTTTAATGTTCAATCTACTTGCAATAAAGCGCGGTTCATTTGAGCCGCACGAATTAATTAAATCTAAAACCATATTTAACATACTAACAATTCCCCTTGAATATATTAATCGTCTAATACTGCCTTTAATACTTTTTGCAATTTCGCTTTTTGCGCTTCCGTCAATTCACGATCGCCATAGTAACAAATCAATGTACTATCTGTTATTTTCTTTAAATCAATTTTTCTCTCAGTAGTTTTAATTTTAGGCGTTCCCTCTACGCCGTCAGTAAAATAACCTACCGGCACCCCAAAGTATTCCGATAATATTTTAATATTTTTTAAACTGGGGTTGCTTTCTCCTTTCTTCCAACGTGAAAATGCACTTTGCGGAATTTTGGTATCTCTTGAAATTTGATATGCTGATACGCCAGTTTTTCGCATTAATTCTTCAATTTTGTTGTATAGCATAATGTACCTCGCTAAATATAAACTCATCGTTTAACATTTTTAAAAAGTGTTTACTGGACTACTTACTAAAACGGAAGTACAATATAGCCATAAGGTACTTATGAAATCGTAAGTGTCTTGAAGTTTTGGTATAGCAAGTGTGGCGTCGAAAATCATCACTTGCTATATCGCAAGTATACCATTTTAGAAAGCGGGGTGCAAACTATAAAAACAGTAACAAAAAATGTTTTTAAACTCATGGATAGCAATGGTGTTACCGCTTATAAACTATCCAAAGAAACGGGAATTTCAGAAAGTGTTATTTCCCGTTGGCGTAGCGGCGAACAATCGCCAAGCCTTAGCAGTCTTGTAAAGGTTGCGCATTTTTTTAATTGCGGTTTGTCGGAACTGATGAAAGGAGTAACAAAATGAAATTAACGTATACCGTAGAGGAAGTGGCCGAAGTTTTGGGTGTTTCTAAATCGTCGGTATACAACTTGCGTAATGCTGGTACAATTCACCAGCTAACTAAATTACCGGGCGTTTTATTTTCAGTCAAAGAAATTCAAAATATAGCTGGATTAGAAACCGAAATAAATGCGGTTAATTACCGGGCGTTAAAAAGAGAATGTGAAGAATTGGCGGAAGAAAACGCAAGACTAAAAAATGATATAAAAAAAATCGCCAGCAGCATACTGACGATCACGGGGGAATTATGACAACGGCTTTTAAAATCATAGGCGGCTTGTTGCTGATAGGTACGCCGGGAAGTTTAGAACTTGACAATATAACGCTATATGAAGCGTTTTTGCAAGGACTGTTAGGGGTGGCGCTATTATACGGCGGCATCTATATAGACCAAATAAAAAAGGCCCAATAGTAACGGCAATTACTAAAGGGCAGATGCGAAAAGTGAGTTATTAAAGCATCTTAACCATATCATACATGATAGCTGGTTAAGGTGGCAAGGTGAAAAATGGACTGGCAATTAAATAAAAAACAAATTATGGAAGTTGCTGCTATGTTTACAGAATTATGTGAAAAAGTAGCAGATAAAGAAATTTCTATCGGTTTTAGCGTTAGAAAAATCAATGAAGAAGGCGAAGAAACGCTTTTTACTTATGATGTATACGCAATATATAAAGGCGAAATAATTTATATAACTATGGGAGATTATCGTTCTTTAATGGGTTCAACTATAACAAATGTTGATGTAGAAGCAATTATTACAGTATTGAAAGGTGATAAATAAAAATGGCTAGTATTTACGAATTAAATAAAGATTATGCAGAATTATTTGTAATGCTTGAAGCGGCGGAAACGCCGGAAGAAGTAGAGGCAATCAAAAATACACTTGAAATGATTGATTTATCAATCGAAGAAAAGATAGAAAACACGGCAAAATACATGGTTAATGTTGAAGCCGATATTCAAGGTATTAAGGCCGAAATTGATAGATTAAACAAAGTAAAAAAATCAAAAGAAAGCACTATTGAAACATTAAAGAATAACATTGAATATTCTATGAAGCAAAAAGGCATTGAAAAATTAGAAGTTGGCACCTTTAAAGCTGGATACCGGAAATCTGAAAGCGTTGAAATTATCAACCTTGATGTAATCCCAGCAGATTTTACGAAAGTAGAAGTCAAAGCCGATAAAACGGCCATTAAGAAAGCGATTAAAGCTGGCGAAGCGGTAGAGGGTGCAGAAATTAAAACAAACATGAATTTCTATATTAAGTAGGTGATCGCATGGCAGCAAAAACATTACAACAAAAATTAATTGAAATACAAGCGGAATTAAAGGCACCTAAAAGTCAATACAATAAATTTGGCGGTTATAACTACAGAAATTGCGAAGATATCCTAGAAGCGGTTAAACCGCTATGCGCTAAACATGAAATTGTACCGTTGTTAAGTGATGAAATCGTTATGATTGGCGATAGATTTTACATCAAAGCAACGGCAAAAGTAACGGACGGTAAAGATGAAATAGCAACTACTGCATTTGCGCGTGAAAGTAAAGATAAAAAAGGTATGGACGAAAGTCAAATTACCGGCTCCGCTTCTTCTTATGCCCGTAAATACGCATTAAACGGCCTATTCTGTATTGATGATACGAAAGATGCGGATTTTATGGATAATTCACAAAGCGGTAAGCAGCAACAACCAAAAACGCTGCAACAACCGCCAAAAGAAACGCACGTTAAAGGATACGATGAATTTGTAGCGTTGCAAAAGTCTAAAAAAGTACCGCCGGCAGAAATCACAAAGTATATTGCCGGAACATACAAAAAACCACGCCTTGCACTACTTGATGAGTTTGAAATGGTAGCGGCGCTTGAATGGTTAAAAAACTATGGGGTACAAGAGGAAAACAAAGGCTTTGCCCTATACGACAATGACGAACAAGCATTACTGCATGAAGATGCTGGAGACCGCATTTAATGAAATGGATAACAAAGGGTATCAATTTAATTAAGTCGATTGGCTGGAATATTTTGATACCCGCGCCGAAAGATGAAGCGTTAAATAAGTTAGATCCGGAAGCAGAATATATCGTTGAAATCAAAAAGAAGGTAAAACGCCGTTCGTTAAACGCCAACGCCTACGCATGGGTGTTATGTGAAAAGATAGCGCATGAACTTTCAAAGAACGCGTACATTTCAAAAAACGAGATATATAAGCGTGTTATTCAAGAAGCTGGTACTTTTACATATCTACCAATAAAAAACGATGCCGTAGGCCGATTTATTGAAATTTGGCACGGCCACGGGTTAGGCTGGCACGCAGAAGATGCCGGCCCAGCCAAAACGGAAGGTTATACAATTGTACGCGCCTATCATGGAAGCAGCGTTTACACGGTAGATGAAATGCGGCGTTTAATTGATGCACTTATAGATGAGTGCAACCAATTAAATATACCGATTGAAAACAATGATTATATCAACTCATTAATAAATGAATGGGGGAACAATGAACAAGCGAAAGAAACTTGATAACGTTCTATATGCCCGCACCAGAAAATGGGCGTATGAACGCGATAAAGGTTTATGTGTTTTGTGTGGCGCAATGGCTACGGAAGTACATCACATAACTTTCAGAAGTCAAGGCGGTTTATCAAATCTTAGTAATCTGGCTTGCCTTTGTAGAGATTGCCATACAAAGGCGCATGGCGTAGAAGCTAAGAAAATACGCGAAGTATTGAGGGAAAGGAATGAGGGTATTAAATGGCAGAACGAAGAATGATGTCTAAGAAAATTATTGATACCGATAATTTCTTAGATATGCCGCAAAGCACACAATGCCTTTACTTCCACTTGTTACTACGTGCAGATGATGACGGCTTTATTCAGTCGCCGAAAAGCATCATGCGCATTACTGGGTGTAAAGATGATGATTTAAAACTACTCAACGCAAAAGGTTTTGTAATTGGTTTTGAAACTGGCGTTATTGTCATTAGACATTGGCGGATACATAACTATGTACAAAGTGATCGTTACTCAAAATCAGAACTACCGGAAGCAAAATGCGTAGAACTAAAAAACAAGGTGTATGAAGTGGTAGGGCGACCGATGAACCCAGATAATACCTACATGGATACAAAATGTATACAAAATGGATACAATCTGGATACACAGATAAGAATAGATAAGATAAGAGAAGAAGAGAATAGAATAGAAACACTATGTCATGTTTCACATTACGATGTGGATAAATCTCACATTGAAATTATCGAATACTTGAACATAAAAACGGGTAGTAAGTTCAAGGCTACAACCAAGCCTTATATTCAAGCGATTAGATCACGCTTGAAAGAAGGATACACGGTAAACGATTTTAAAACCGTGATTGATAAAAAATGTAGAGAATGGAAAGGTACGAAGTTAGAAAAGTATCTAACACCTAAAACGTTATTCGCGCCAAGTCATTTTGATACATATCTCAATTCAAATGAAATGGCAGCTATGACGGATACAGAACGAAAGGTTGCAGAATTAAACGCATTGATTGATGCGGTAGAAAGGGGAACAGATGAGGGAACCGAACGCAAAGACATTGACGGCTACGAGCCAATTATTGATATATCCGAATATTGATGTAGCAAAAATAAAAATGTACGCATTTATGTTAGAGGATATTAATCCTGTAACATTGGCGGAAGCTATCAAGCAATGCATTAATACATGTGAGTTTCTTCCAGCCGTTGCCACTATTCGCAAGAAAGCGGCGGAGATTTCCGGATATGTCAACGGCAAGCAAGAAAGACTTATAGCGCAAGATGCATGGGAAGTAGTCAGAAAGAAAGCCAGCCAAGTAGGTTATGAAAAAGGCCTTGATGAATTGGACGGCATAACAAGGCTTGCCGCTAAAACTGTATGGCGTTTCTTTGATCCACGCAATAGCCAAAGCTACAACGAAAGCGCCGCAATGAGCCAGTTCTGTAAGGCATATGAACAACTGGCAGCACGCGAACAAAGGAATATGGAAATTGCGGAAAGCATCAAAAGTAATGGACTGTTAATGGAAGCGCGGAAACGTGCAGAACTTAATATGCCAAAACAAACAGAAATTAAGATGCTAGATAACGGCCATTTGGTTGAAGTTGAAAAGCACGAGCCTATAAACCTAAAAAGCATGGTTAAAGATGCCGATATTTCAGATGAAAGTAAAAAGTTAATTCTGGGGGTGCTGGAATGAATAAGAAATATAATGTGTTTCCGAATTTAATCAAGTGTAGGGAATTGTTAAAGTTCACGCAATCGGATATGGCTGCTTATATAGGTATAGGAAGGGAAACATACAAGAAAAAGGAACGAGGCGAATTTGATTTTAAATTAACGGAAATGTTAGCAATTCGGAAATTTATTAATGACGAATTACAAATGAATTTAACGCTAGATGAATTGTTTACACCTAAAAAAATCGTTTAAATGCGTTATATGGAAGTTTTAAGCCGTCAATGATAAATCATAAGGGCGGAATAGTAAACAGGGCAAAATAAGCAAATTTGCCCTATAGAATTAGAAAATAGAAAGGGAATTATATATGAATAGTGTTCAATTAATGGGAAATCTTGCACGTGATCCAGAAGTACGTTATACACAAACAGGCCGAGCAGTAGCGACTTTCACAGTTGCAGCTAGTAACACGTATATTGATAGTGTTACAAATGAAACGAAAGAACAAACGGCGTTCGTGAATTGCGTTGCATGGGGTAAGCTGGGCGAAGCAGTAGGCAACTACCGAAAAGGAAACCGTTTATTTGTAGAAGGGCGAATTCAAACAAGAAGTTATGAAACGCAAGACGGGCAAAAGAAATATGTTACGGAAGTAATCGCCGGTTTTGTTGGCTTATCCGCTTTAAATGATGCGGCAACAGAAAGCAACTTTGATAATTTTGCAGATGATAAGGGTAACGATGAAAATGTTCCGTTCTAATAGGGGGTAAAAATGAAAAACATTGCATTAATAGCTTATATCTTGCTTGCGTTGTTGGTGAAAGCGTTGGGGTTGGCATTTATTGTTTCAATGGTGTTGTGGTTATTGGGGTTATTTAATGTTGCTGGAAATACAGTATTAGCCTTATTTGTATCATCTATTGTTTTAGCGTTAATTGCTGGCGGGTTAATGGCCTTTGTTAAGAAAGGCGCATGATGAAAATACTAGATGCATGCTGTGGTTCTAAAATGTTCTGGTTTGATAGAGAACATAAAGAAACGGTTTACATGGATAACCGAACGGAAAACGCAATACTATGCGACGGTAGGAAGTTAATCGTAAAACCGGATATAGTTGCAGATTTTAGAGAAATGCCTTTTAAAGATGAAACATTTTATTTAGTTGTGTTTGATCCGCCGCATCTGGTGAGTGCTGGAGATACATCATTTTTAAAATTGAAATACGGAAAGTTGGGGCCGGACTGGAAAGAGGATATAAAACAGGGCCTTGCGGAATGTTGGCGGGTGCTCAAACAAAATGGAACGTTAATTTTTAAGTGGAATGAAGAACAAATAACCTTGCCAAAGGTGCGCCCGCTGTTGCCGTTTGAACCGATTTTAGGGCAACGGCGCGGTAAAACAATTTGGTTAGTGTTTTTTAAAGGTGAATAAAAATGAAATCACCATGTAAGGGTTGTGAGTATAGGGTGATAGGCTGCCATAGTACATGCGCAGCCTACACAAAATACAATCGCAACAGAAAAGAAGAATTAGAAACCCGTGATATCCGGGGCGATGTGTACGGGTATATCAAGACAAATAACAACCGCATCAAGCGGCGTATAGGTAAATATTAGGAAGGAAAAGAAAGGTGCATATATGGGGGTTATTTGATGACGGCAACGGCTGTTATCGTCAAGCGGTATATGAATACAACATGAATATGGGGGGGGCAACACACGATCACATCAATAGGAATTGGTGATGCGTGTATTAACCAAGACCTTGCAGTTAATACGCTGCATAAACCAAACGCACTATGGGAAACACTAGATGGGCTAGATAGACCTGATGTTATTCTAGCTAGTCCACCATGTGAAAGCTGGAGCGTGGCAAGTGCTATGAAAGGTGGTAACGCTTGTTGGAAACAAGAAAAGGATATGACTATAAACCTATTTGGTGAATATGAACAAGGCAGTAGATTTACAATCAGAAATTACATCGATTATGAAAACTACCAATTTAAATATGATAAGTCATTTCTAACACGTATCAATGGTGAAATGTGCATATATAACACGTTGAAAATCATTGAGCGTTATCGGCCTAAAATTTATATAATCGAAAACCCTGCATATGGCAGGATTTGGGACTACATAAAAGAGGTGATAGGTTTTAACATTCCGCATGAGAACCTAACCTATTACAACAACTATGATTACCCAATTAAGAAACCAACAAAGTTTGGCAGTAATATCGATTTAAAGTTATTGAAAGACGATATAAAAAACACAATTAAATTTAACAAGCTAAACATAACTGGTGTTAATCGGTATAACGTACGGTCAAATATTCCGTTAGAGTTGGTAAAAGATATTTTGAAGCGATGCGATCAATATATTAAATGGCGGTAAGAGGTGATATATCTTGAATTACATAGAAAACTGGTTTGCGCTGGGTGCTTGCATATACAGCAGAAAAACCGCAGATGCAGCATTGGCCGCGCTAGGATTAAGGAAAGAAATAAAACGAAAGCCGGCATACCCGGAAATTGAAGCAAATGCGTTAGTTGCATTACGTGAAAAAGGTTTGAGCGTGCGGCAAATTGCGAGCGTATATGGCGTATCGTATACATTTGTTAGAAATCGCTTGTTGGCTGCTGGCGTAAATCTTGAAAGGCGGAAACAATGAATAACTATTTTCGGGAACAAATGAAAAAGGGGTATGAGTGCGATTTATTAGAAAGCGCATTAACGTTAGTTATTGGCGATGAAATTATAAAACCGGAATTAGTAGAAAGCGGTATAGGCGAAGTAGGATATTATAACTTGATGTACAGGCGAAAAGACAAAAACAAATATTCTTGCGGGTTTGCCGTATCGCTGGAAACTTTTTACGGGCGCGGTAATGACTTAGAAAAGAATGTATATCTAATTAAAACAGAAGCAAAAAGACTAATGTTGAAAGGGGAATTAGAAAATGACGAATGAGCAAAAATGGTTATTGCAAGAAATGTACGATGAAGGTTACCGCGATATTAAAATATTCGGGGTGTATGCATATTTCGTAAATCCTACATTTATTGAAAACGGCGGGAATTTTAAAGTACGTGATCATACCCCGCGTATTCCATGCCGTGTACTGGGGTTGAGTCCTAAAACCGATAAATACTCTATTGCATCGTTGCTGGGTTTTGTGGAATGGGAAAAGGTTACGATTGATACGCCAGTTATTGCGAAAGCCCCGTTTAAAAAAAGAAAACTTTATTTTGCTAAATATGAAAACGGGCGCGTACATTGTTTTGTTGGTGGCAAAACATCATGGAGCAATACAGAAGTATTTTATTGGGTGTATCCGGCGAACGATGTATTATTGGCAGAAAGGGCATTGAATGAGTGTAATTGACATAGTATTTAAAGGTCGCCCAATTACCAAGAAAAACCACGGGCAAATAGTGAAAAACGGAAACAAACGGGGTTATATTCCGTCAGAAGCCTATAGAAATTATGAAGATGCTTGTTTGTGGCAATTAGCTGGCAAGAAACTGCATATATCTGGCATTGTGGTTGTTGAATGTAAATATTATTTGCCTAATAAAAGAAGTTGGCCGGACTTAATCGGACTATTACAGGCAACCAGCGACATACTGGCAAAAGCCAAAGTGATAGACGATGACAAATGGATATGTTCCTATGGCGAAAGCTGCATTGCTGGCGTTGATAAAGAAAACCCGCGGGCAGAAATTCGTATCATGGATAGGCGAAACGCCGTACTAGAACAATTATTGAAATAGGGGAATACGTCAATGAATACAGTAATGAGTAACGCAAGCGGTTCCGGGGTTCCGTTTAATTGTCAAAACTGGCTGGCGTTGGGTGTAGTGATCTTTACGGAAATTGAAATTGACGATGCACTACAACAAATAGGCCTAAAGACTAGCGGAAATCAAGAAGAATGGCGGGAAGCTAACAAAGAAAAAATCATTGCATTAAGAAAAGCCGGTTTAAGTGTAAAGGCAATTAGCCGCCGGCTATGTGTTACAACCTACGGCGTAAAAGTGGTATTAAGAAATGCGGGGTATTTGAAATGGGTATAATCAACAAAATTAAACGGTTCCTATTTGGTGATAAGCGATACAATGCGGATATCATCAAAGTTAAGCGATGCTTGCCCGGTGTATTGTTGCCGAAAGTTGGCAGCGAAGATGCTGCCGGTATGGACTTTTATCAACCGGAAGGCGTAGTAATAGAACCGCATCAAACGCAATATGTTTCTTTGGGGTTAGCGGTGGAAATTCCAAAGGGGTATATGTTAATGCTGGCGCCACGATCTAGCATGAGCAAAACACCGTTAATTATTCCGAACTCGTTCGGGGTGATTGATGCAGATTATAGAGGCGAAATAAAAGCAATCCTGTATAATACCAGCGATGATGCATATTTAATTCAAAAGGGCGATAGATTAGTACAGGGTATTCTTGTACCAGTAGGCGCATTAAAGTTGTTAGAGGTTACACAACTAACCGAAACGAAGCGCGGTGCTGGCGGCATCGGAAGTACGGGGAAGTAATTATGATTAAATTCTTGTTTGATGCTGCATTGGTATTTTCGTTAGTTGTAGCATTGCTTAAGCTGGTATCGCTATTTACGGCGTAGTGGATAAGGGGCGAAATAAACGCCCCTTTGATATAATATTAGTAGGTGAAAGGGGAAATGTGTAATGCCTATTATTAACCCGATGTATCTGTACTTGATTGAGGTACTACATAATATTGATGTGCTTAATCAAGGCTTGTTTATTATGCTAACTCTTGTGATATGTGGATTTTTTGCTATGTGGCTTGCAGATGATGAAGTAAGGGAACTAACTAAGCCGCATAAAGGGAAAGTTATTTCGTTATGCATTGCGTTTGTAATTAGCGCATTAATAGCAGTTTTAGTACCTACAAAAGATGCAATGTATAAAATGCTATTGGCGCATTATGTAACAACTGATAATATCCAGCTTGTAAACGATGCTATCAAAACCAATTTACAGGACTATTTAAACATGTTAGGGGAAACAGTTAAGAACATGCGATAATGAACCATACGGGGGAAATATGACGGATAAAGAATACAGGGAATTAGCAAAAGAGTATTTAGAACCGATTAAATTAATCACAATGAAGATTAACTCATTGAAAGAAGATCTAAAGCACCTACAAAGTGATATTGCAACAATAGGCGCCGTGGACTATTCCAAAGAACGCCTAACAGGTGGCGGAACACCGGGCGGATTAGAACAACAAATTGTAAGACTTGAAAGCAAGCGTGATGCGGCACACAAAGAAATAGGTGCATTGATTGATGAACGGGAAACCGCGGCGGATATCATCAACATATGCACCAAAGGCAAAACCAATATTTTATTGTTACGTGAATACATCGACGGCAAAAGCGCCAAGCATGCGCGGTATTTTACAGACTTAGAAAAGTCGCAAGCGGCAGAATTAAAAACGGCTGGCCTTGTACAAGTAGGGTATTATTTACACCATATATATTACGCGTGTATGTATACTGCTAAATCGGTATAAGTCGGACTAAATCGGACTATATCGGAAACCGGCGGAAACGCCATATATAGTATAATTATATTGTCATATGATGCTTAAAAGCCATTGACGTTAATTCTCCTATTAGATGCATACAACACATGGGGAACTTCGGGCCGTTCCCCTTGCGTGTTGTATACAGTACCGGCATAACTCCTTTCAATAAACACAATGAACACATGCCATACAATCCTTGTTAAATATGTACTTCCTAATAACATAACTGCTTGTACGATTTCATAGATTGCCGGTATTGTATAGAACATACAAACAAAATGAATAAAACTATAAGAATGTGAGGTATATCCACGGCGATATATCTCATTTTTTGCATAAAAGGAACATTTGATTATTGAAAACTGAACATGCTGCATTTTTTTATAAGGTTTTAGACCAAAATAACCCGAATTGTTTCTATGTAATATCTATTGTGGCGTGTTCGGTTTTGAGCAATTAAAAAAGCCACTATTTCTAGTGGCTTTGTGCATCTGTAAGAATATGTGTTATGGCGGTTACAATATAGGAACCTTGAATGCGATCGCCTATGCGAATATCACGCATGCGGGAATACCCGCGAACACCGGCGATGTGTACTCTAGTAAGTGGATTGCCTATACAATCGCCTTTTTGAGTTTTTACAATTATTTTGTGGGTGGTTTGATATTTCATGGTGGTTACTCCTTTATTGATTATTCAAATAAGAAAGCTATAGAACTTCTTGTAAGTTTACTGGAAGTATAAACAACTTCATCGTTTACCATGAAAGCCTTTAAAGGTGGTTGAGATTTTAAGAAGTTGTAAACTTCTTCTTCTGTAACATTGCGTTTAAGAATGTCGCATGTGAAATAATTTTCAATGTCATAAAGTTTTTTAGTCATTTGTGTTTCTCCTTTTTAAATACTTGCGTTTTCTGACGTATCTTATGGCTTCATTATACTTGCGTTTTCGCAAGTAGTCAATAGGGAAATTAAAAATTTTTCAAAAAAAGTTTTGTGAAGGTGGTGAAAAGCTAGTGAATATAATATGTACAAAATCAAAATGTCTTAACAATAAAGGCGGCAGATGCATAGCCAACGAAATATACTATGATGGCTTATGCCAAACATATTGCACTAGCAAGCACACATCTAAACAAGTCGCCGGAATTTGTACGCGATCACATGGCAGAATGAAAAGCAAAGATAACAACATACTACGATAGGGGGTGAAACAATGGCGAAAACTACATATAAGGACTGGGAAGCAGAAGAAAAGATTTTACTGTTACAAGGCTGGGCGCGTAACGGTTTAACAAATGAACAGATTGCCAGCAATATGAGTATTGGCATAACTACCCTTTGGGAATGGCGCAAGAAATCACCGAAAATAGCGAACGCCCTAAAAATAGGGAAAGATGAAGCAGACATACAAGTTGAAAATGCATTGTATAAAGCAGCACTTGAAGGAAATACAACGGCTATGATTTTCTGGCTTAAAAATCGACGTTCTAAAGAATGGCGCGATAAGATACAACAGGAAATCACAACAGAAAGCGCCGTTAAGTTGGTTATTGATAATAATGAATTGAGTGAGCCAGATGAGTAAAACAAATCTGTTTCGCGATGTGATACGGCCAACTGCTAAGCAAAAAGAATTCTTGCGGGCGGTTAAGCAAAACATATATACACTATATGGCGGTGCTGCTGGTGGTGGTAAATCGTATATACTCCGTTGGGGTTTGATATGGCTTTTAATTGATTGGTTCATCAAAACAGGAATTAAAGGCATACGCGTTGGGTTATTCTGTGAGGATTACCCAAGTTTAGATGATCGTCAAATATCCAAAATCAAAATGGAGTTTCCGGAATGGCTAGGAACCTATAAAGAAAGCAACCATGAATTCACATTGAACGATGAATTAGGCGGCGGCGTTATCTGTTTCCGTAATCTTGATAAACCTAGTAAATATCTTTCTAGCGAATTCGCAGCAATAGCGATAGATGAATTAACCTTGAATAGTCGCGACGTGTTCGACTTCTTGCGTATGCGTTTACGTTGGACCGGTATAAGTGATACTAAGTTAATCGCTGCAACTAATCCGGGCGGTAAAGGGCATATGTGGGTAAAGGATTTATTCATAGATAGAAACTTTACAAAGGAAATGCAACCATTCGCGGATAAGATTGCATATATCCAAGCAAGGGCAAGCGATAACCCGCATCTATCACAAAGTTATATAGATGCGTTGAATACACTGCCGGAAAAACTACGTAAGGCGTACCTAGACGGCGATTGGAATATATTCGAAGGTCAAGTATTTACAGAATTCCGCACCGATAAGCATGTAATAGAACCGTTTGAAATTCCGCATCATTGGCAACGGTATCGTTCAATGGACTGGGGTTATACGAAACCATATGCAGTTTATTCCGCTGCCGTTGATTATGACGACGTGTTATATATTACTGGTGAATTTTACGGTTGCAAGCCGGGCATGCCAGATACTGGTACACAGGAAACGGCGCGGGAAGTTGCACAAAAGATAGAACACTTGAAAGACTATCAAGGTGTAGCAGACCCCGCTATATGGCAGCGAACAGGCCATGACGGGCCAACGATTGCGGAAATATTTGCAACGGAAGGCGTGTATTGGACGAGGGCAGATAATGATAGGTTAGCCGGACTTATGCAAGTACATCAACGATTAAAAGAAGGTAAACTAAAGATATTTAGTAATTGCGTACATTTAATACGCACGTTACCAGCTTTAACATACGATAAAATCAAGGTCGAAGATGTAGATACAAAGCAAGAAGATCATGCGTATGATGCGGTGCGTTATATGTGTATGGCAAGACCGGTTAAATCAGTTAAACCAGAAAAACCATTTAATGACGGTTATAGATATGTTGACGATAGCGAAGGAGAAACGAGCGCATGGGGCGTATGAGTGAAAGGGCGTTGCGTGATTACGCCTTTAAGGTTCTTAAATCGGAATATGGCGAACGTGAAGAAAAGGGCGTTATTATTCCGGCGAAATATACAGATGTACAACTAGCGGAATTTGCCAAAGCAATGCCGCAATGGCAGTTAGAACAAATGTACGATATGATATATGGTTCTGAAATGGTGGAGTAATGAACATAGAACAAACTTTTGATATATACGAAGCAAAACAAAATGTAAAAAGTGCATTAGCCGCCACGTCAGAATGGCGCAAGGCAGCCGCAGAAGATTTTGCATTTATGCAAGGTAAGCAATGGCAAGACGGCGATTTAAAGAAAATGCGCGAAGCTGGACGGCCAGCAATTACGATTAATAGAATTAGACCGGTTATTAATCTGTTATGCGGTTATGCATCACAGAACGAAACAGAACCGGATTTTTTACCACGTTCTGAAGAAGATGATAGAATTAGCCGTGTTGCTAAAGGTATCACAAAATACTGTTTAGACCGCGCGAATTATCAACGCAATAAGGGCAAATGTTTCCGCGATAAGATTATTTGCGGTTTAGCCAATTACTGGGTATCGTATGAATTCGACTATACGAAGTTAGACGGCACTATTCAAATTGAACGTGTTTCTCCGTTTGATGCTTTCATAGATCCAGAATGTAAAAAAGACGATTTAAGCGATGCGCAATATGTCGGCCGTTATAGTTGGGAAAGTACGGCGAAACTAAAGCAAGTGTACCCCGATAAGGTTAATGAAATTGATGCACTTAAACATAAGTACGATGATACCGAACAAGAAGCCGGCATAGTTGAAACAGTAGATGGCGAAGCGTTATGGTACAACAACAATTACAATAAAATTCGTGTAGTGCAGTACTGGTATAAAGAATACGGTAAAAGAAATGTATTCATGACAAAAGAGGGGTTAATTGATGAAGCTAACCCGTTATTTGTTGTGTTAATGGCTACAGGCAAGAAACCTTCTAGCATACCAGATACTAAAATCAGATATGCGACATTCGCCGATGATGTACTACTTGAAGAAGGTGAAAGTCCGTATAAGCACGGAAAATTCCCGTTAGTGCGTGAATATTGCTATTACACAGGCGAATTGGTAGACGATGAACTGGAACCAGCCGGCGTAGTGCGTGATATTAAAGATGCACAAAGGGAATTAAACAAAAACCGAAGCCAACGCATGCACGTTGTAAATCAACAATCGTTAGGCGTGAAATTCTGGCAAGGTCAATTAACGGAACAAGTTAAGCGCGATATCAAAAATAACAGTACTAAACCGGGCGCGAATATCTATCTTCCTCCGGGTGTAACGTTCATGGACGGTACACCGGCAATGGATAGCAATATTAATATGGCTCTTGAGCAACAATCAAGCAATGATTTCTATTCTATCAGCGGTATCACTCCGGAAAGCCTAAGCGGTAGCGTTGGCAGTATGAGCGGCAAGGCTATTGATTTACGTCAATCTGTAACAACTGTTCAAACGGCTGGCATCTTTGAGCAATCAAAAGAAGCAGAACGTCAAATTGTTAAATTGTTATGGGGTGAGAAAAACGCACCGGGTTTAATTCCGCAATTTTATAACGAAGCAAAAGCAATGCGCATTATGGGTGATGACGGTCAAAAAGAATTTGTACAGATTAAACCGGGCCTTAATCAACCTATGCAAGAACAAGTATTAACCGATGCACTAGGTCAAGTGCAAACAGATGCGGAAGGTAATCCGATTAAACAAGTGCTTTATGATCTAAGCGCTTTTGATTTTGATATTGTAATCAGCACCAGCCAAGCAAGCGCAACGGCAAGACGTGCTAACCTTTACCAATTATTGGAAGCTAAGAAATCCGGCGTTGATATTCCTATGGATATCATTCTTGATTTTATGGACTTCCCAGAAAAAGAAACGGTTAAGAAGCGCATGCAAGAAGCGGCAGAAAAGCCAGCGTTACCAGAATTGCGCGTAAGTGGTTCACTTGATGATATGCCGGCGGAAGCGTTAAGCATGTATTTACAAACGCTGGGCGTACAGATTTCACCGCAACAAATCATGGCGGAACGGTTAGCCTTGAAAGGCAAACAACAAAACATTCAAAATACACCGCCAATTATGCCGCCTATGAACGATTTAGGCACTATGTAATATAAACTATCAACACAATAATAAACGCTCCGTAATGGGGCGTTTTTATATTATTTCGCCCTAAGTAACGGCGTTAAAAGGCTTGCTTATACATTATCGCCCGGCAACGGCGTTAAACTGCCATATTCTTATATTCGTCCGGCAATGACGTTAAAAGGCATAAGGGGTATTTGATATGAAAGACGAATTAGTAAACATTGAAGAAGCTGGTTTCACTCCGGAGGATTTAGAAAACGCGGGCGTTGAACTGGAAACAACCGAAGAAACGGATACACAGGAAACTGCACCAGATGAACCCTCTACAACTGATACAGTTGAAAGTGATGCGAATGATGCGGAAGTAGAACCGGAAGCGCCGAACACTAACGAAGAAACGGAAGAAACACATGCGAACGATCACAACTTAAAAGCGGCACTTGCACAGGAACGCGCAAGACGTAAAGCGGCGGAAGAACGTGCTAGACAATACGAAGCACAACAACGGCCAATTACATTGCCAGATGAAGAAGTATCAAATATTCGCGACTTTGTACGCCGTGAAGCATTAAAACGCTTTAATATTACGGCGGAAGATTTAGAAAGTCTTATGTTTGAAGATGTACAAAAGTACAATAATTTCATTCGTTTTGAAGCCAATGCAGAATACACAATTACTAATCAGCAAATGGCGGTACATCAACAAAGACAAACTAATCTCAATTTCGTAAATGAAATTAAATCATTGCCGAACTTTGGGGAATTATATCAACGTGGTTTAGAAAAACTTAACGGAATGACGATGCGCGATGCACAACCGATTAATGATGCTTTTTACCGTGTTGATATTGGCGAAGGTACAGAAGCCGATTTTGAAACCATTAGAAACTTTGTAACAGAATTGCAAAATGAACGGGCGACAAATACCGAAGTACCGAACAACCCTTTACAAGTTGCGGCGACGTTGCCAAAAGCTGGCGCGTTAAATGGTGGTGTTCCTACACCTAATAAATTAACGGAAGAAGATATTTTGAAAGCGTATAGCACGGGCAACCTTGATGCATTGCCGGACGATGTACGCAAATATTTTGACGAATTATAAGAGGTAAACAATGGCAGATCAAAGAAATCAAGTTAATATTCCAGCAAATTTAGTGCCTAAAGTATGGGCTAAAAAAGTATGGCATGAAGGCGTTAAAGATTCTTATTTTGATAAATTCACCGCAACGGACGGTTCCAATGTAGTACATAAAAACAAAGATTTAGAAAACGTAAAAGGCGATAGCGTTGTATTCGGTTTGATGATGAATTTAACCGGTTTCGGTGTTGAAGGCAACCGTCAAAGATTGGCTGGTGCCGAAGATACTTTGAATATCTATGATTTCACAGTAAACACTAAATTAGTACGTAATGCGGTTTCTCGCTATGAAGCGGACGACCAAAGAACGCAATATGATATGTTGAAAGAAATTAAAATCGCATTGAAACAATGGCTTTCTGATTGGTTAGATGATAGATTAATTTCCAGACTTTCTTATAATCCTTCTAACGGTGAAGTATTATATGCAAGTGCAGCCGGTACGCAATCCAGCATTACGGCAAACGATAAATTGACAACAACTATTATTTCTCGTGCTAAACGAAAAGCGATGATGCATGCACCGAAAGTACAACCGATTAAGGTTGACGGCATGGATAAGTATATTATGCTTGTTCACCCATGGGCGGCACGTGATTTAAAAGATGATCCAAAATGGTTGGCAGCACAACAAAACGCAAATATTCGCGGTTCTAAAAACCCTATCTTCACAGGTGCATTAGGTGAATATGACGGCGTTATTCTTTATGAATATGAACGCGTACAAACTGGTAACATCGGTGCTTCTAGTGCTAACGTATGCCAAAACTTGTTGTTGGGCAAGCAAGCGGCATGTTTCGCAGTATCTAGACCGGCGAAACACATCGAACAAACAGACGATTACGGCAACATTGCTGGTAATGGTATTGCGTTCTATGGTGCGGTTGAAAAAACCAATTTCAACGGTAAAGATTACGGCGTAATTAATGTTACGACTGGTGGCGCAGTAGAACGCTAATTTATAGATATGGGCGGGGTAATACCCGCCTTTATTCTTATATGGGGTGAATATGAACGTAAAACAAATAGTAAATAGGGCGTTCATGCAAATAGGCGATACATCGCAAGAAACGTATACACCATACCAGTTATTGGAGTATTACAACGAAGGCAATCACCTATTGAACGCTTTAATTAGCCAATATTGCCCTAGCCTTGCAACTGCCACATATGAAGATAGAGGAACGGGGCGCATCGTGCTTCCATTCCAATGTATCGGAATATTGAAGGTAAAAGCAGATGATGCGGAAGTGCAAGGGTATCATGTATTGAATTTACAAACGGTGGTATTTGATGCGGATCATGAGCAGAAAATAACCGTTGATTATATACAAACTGCCGGATATAAAGGCTTAGATGATGAAAGCGGACTACCGGCGGAACTTGAAACGTTGTTAGTTGATTACATCGTATACCGTGTAATGAACATGGATATTACCGGTATTACTGGCAATATGGTTAGTGCGTTGCAATCAATCAATAACGGTTTAGGAAATAATGAAAGTGTAATTGCGGAAGGGTATTGGGACTATGGTTGTAAAAGAACTGATTATTCTAGTTAATGTAGAGTCAAACGAAATACTAGATGAACAGTTAGAATATATCCAGTACATTAACGCAGCTATTGACTGGCTAACTACTATTCTAGTCAGCATTAAAGACCGTGAAGTAGTTAAGAATACAGATATACCAAATCTAAAAGGCGTTCCGTCCGATTTTATGGGGTTCGTTCCTAAGAGTGGTTATCCTATCCGCATCATTAACGGTACGTTTGAAACCTATGACGGACAAACGGTTAAAGAGGTATTCTATAGTGTACGTAAAAACCACGTTGACGAAATGGACGATACAATACCGTTTTCTGAATTCTTTCATCAGTACTTAGTGCAGCTTGTATCTTTCATGGTTAAAAAGAAATCACTCATGACGGATTACGCTGCCTATGATAAACAATTCATAGACTACATCACGGAACAAATTAAGGTGGCACGGGGTATAACATAATGGGCGTAAAACAAGTAGCCATGACGAATGGTTTCAGATTGGGCCTTGATTGGAGCAACCCGCCGGAGAATGTCGACGTACAAGCCTTAACACAGGCTAGGCAATGCGAATTCGATAGAACGGATAATGCACTCCGTACTGTTCCGGGTGTTCGTATTATGTACGATTTCGGGCAACCAGTCGAAACTTTGTATTATGATGTGTACCGTCATAAGTGGTACTTTTCTAGTGGCAGAAATTTATATGAAACTGATTTCAGTACTAATAAATTACTGGGTACGTTGAATGGTACGAATAAGCCTAAGTATCATGCATTTGGCGGTGATATCTTAATAGCAAGCGGTGATAAGTTGCAAGTTGTTTCGGGTTCCGGCAAGTTGGCAACGCTAGAAAGTCCGGTATGTGATATTGTTTCAAGTCATTCCGGGCGTGTGTTGATTGCCTCTACTAAGTCGCATCGGTTGAACTGGAGCACAGTAGGCGACTACAACGCATGGAACCATAACAACAATGATGCATCAAGTGCGCAGTATGTAGATGTTGGCTATAAAGACCAAGGTAGTATTATTGCCGTTGATTTCTTATCACGTGCAATCATCGTATATAAGGAATATGGGCGCGTGTATCAAGTAGTTGGCACGCCAGATGCAAAAGATTTAACCGTGTATCCTTTATCTTCTACTGGTTATTGTAGCGGTGCAACGATAAGCATTGATGATCGCAGCTATTATTTAGGCAATCAAGGTTTCATGTCATTCATGCCTACTAATACCTATGCAGAAATACAACCGTTTGAAACTGGCTTAAATATCAACTCTTATTTATTGAAGTACATTACGAAAGACTGTGAAGTATGGCATATATCCAGCCGTAAACAAATTTGGATAAAACCATATAACGGTGATACAGTCTTTATATATCACTACTTGCCACGTTATGAGGACGGGCGCGGAGTTTTCACATCAAGAAAATTCACGTACAACATCAATGATGCGGTGAATGTAGATAAAGAAGTATACATAGCATACGGCAATAAAATTGGTATTCTTGATGAAACCATAGATACCGATGATAACGTACAAATTCAGACGTCAATAGTAAGCGGCAATAGGTTGGCAACAAGACAATTCATATTAATTATGAACTATAACTTTGTAACGCATAACCTTATTTCTGGCTATGGTACTATTGGCATTTCAAACAAAAAACCTAAACCGATTGAATTCGCTAGTAAGTCAATTAAAACCTACTATGCGAATTTTAAGACCTATGATTATAAAGCGTTGATGAATGTCAATGAATACACGAAGGCTTATAAAATCGGTGGCGGTGCTAACCGTAATGTACAATTTAAAATCAATGTTCGAAAGGGCGCTATTTCATTACGCCAGTTAGATTACACATACGAGGAAGTTTAAATATGGCATATAAAGAAAAATACCCTTTGGATATTACGCCACAGGGTGATACAGTTCCGGAAAGTATCAAGAAAAACCGCGATGAACTGTTAAATATTGCGCAACAAATGGAACTAAAAGCCGGCGGCGGCGGTGGTACTGGCGGTGGTGGTGGCCTACGTAATCGCGTATTAAGTGGTAAAGTAAGCAATGGCGAATTTTCCTTTTTAACAGGCGACAACCTAAGCGTAATGATTGACGGCAGTCAAACGCCTGTTCTTGTATCATTCGCGGACGGTTTCAATGATTACGGCGCCGTTGACTATATCCAAACAATTAACCGTAAGCAAAGTGCATGGAGTCTACCGGCTAATAGTACATCGTATTTATATATTGAACGTTCCGCATCTGGCGGCTTAACCTATGGCAGTACAACATTTGAACCACTACGCCAGCCAAATGCACCAGCAGCGGCAACAGATAAAATGTACTACAACACCACAAACGAAAAAATGAATGTGTACACAGGCACATACTGGAAAAGCATTTTACGTGTAGTGGTGGCTATTGTAGTAACAGATGCAACGCGGGTTAAGTCGATTAAATATTATGATCCGTACTTAAACACGGCAACCGATGCCGTAATAGGTACGCGCACGGTAGACGGTAAAGACTATATGATTACTGACATTCTAAATAAAATGGCGGAAGCTATTAAAAAGATTGCTGGTGATGCTAGTTTTACCAACAACCCGAGCCGTACATTAAAAGCGCTATCTGATACGGTAAATGGTTTAAGTAGTGTTTACTACAGAAAAACCGATACAGTAGCGTTATCAACACGGGCATTAAACGCAGACAATGCAATACATGCGGGAACGGCAAATATCGCAACGCAAAACGTCAATAAGTCCGGCGATACCATGACGGGTACGTTAAAGGTTCCGGGCCTTACTGGTAATGCGATTGATTTAGACTATTACGCTAAAAATAGTATTAGCTATAGTGGCTTTACCTTTGGGGAATGTAACAAGTACACAATATGGGGTTCTAAATATTGGGGAATAGGCGCTATGTTCTCATGGAATTCAAGCGATAACCGCATATTAGGTTCTCAACTTTATTTTGCTAACACTAAGGCGGCGTTTATTCGGTTTGATAACAATGTAAATATGGCTACAGAATGGCAACGAATAGCAACGTTTGAAGATAACAATACGCTAACATTCCCGAATGGCGCTAAGTTGAAGGTGGAATAGTATGCCTAACCTAGTACTTGAAAAAGGCGGTCAAACATTCCGGTTCGGACTGCACGAAGAAAAAAGCGTAACGCGTGGAAAGTTTATTACCGTACCATTCAATGGTAAAGACTACTATGCACGATATGGCGATACACCAACACCGTTAAAGGTTGAGAAAGACGGACGAACGTATTCCATTCAATATGAACCGGTTGAATTTTGGGCGTACCAGTGGTTTAGAAGCGGTGGCGGTAACGGACTTTATAAAGAAACTGTATTCTTGCCGAAAGGGCTATACAGAATTACTTATAACTATAGTTACAAAGATGATAATGGTGTGTTAAAAACAGGAACTAGCAGTGAAACTTTTGTTGTAAATGCAAGCCAAGAAGTACGTATGGAAATAGAATACAACCAAGTAGTAAATATTCATAGAATATGGGTTACGATACCGGATATATACAAAGGATATCAAAAAAGGTTATACGGCGATATTAGCTTTACAATCGAACGAATAGGGGAATAATAATGCAGCTTGATAGCTTAGAACATATGATAAAAGACTATGAACGGCGCACGGGTGAACGAATAAGCCTTGAGGGTTTTTATTTCGATGAAAACAACAATTACAAAGACAAATACAATTACTATTTCAAATGGTTCCCTAATGCGGGGTTCTTATTCTGGACTATCAACGAACATGACGGCCAGCGGTACTTTACTATATGGCAGACATACGGCGATATGAAAGTAATAGGTAAATATATTGTTGAAGTAATGAAGATGAATGATCTTGATGTAATTGTAACGGCAACACATCGAAGCGTGCGCGGTTTCATTAAAAAGTGGAACATGGAACGCGTTCCAACTATGGACTATACATATAATGGGTTTGATTACAAAGTATTAAAAACAAAGCGTGAGCATTTGGAAGCTACTTTGTAGAAAGGAAAAGCATGTTTGAGTTTGACTTGCAATTATTTGGCGGCGGTAAAAAGTCGAAGGTACAAAGTATTGATGCTAAACTACCTACGGCAACGGCTGACGAAAAGCAACTATTACAAGGCCAAATGAATTGGATTGATAACACCAATCAAAGCGCCAACACCTTGCAAGGTATGGGCGATGCGGCCTTGAATAACGTGATAACGCCAGAATACGGCAGTATGTATAATGCGTATTTAGGCGCTAACCGTGGCAATCAAAATGCAATCGGGGCGTTACAGAATGTGGTAACAACTGCCGGCGCCAAGAATTTGACGGATAACACTAGATACGCCAATCAATTAGCGGCAAGCGTTGATACTATGAACAATGGCGCAAGCCAACTGGCTAACGAATATAACGGCGCATTGCTTAAAAATCAAAGTGCAATGAATGGCATCACAAACGGCCAACTACCTACAGGCTATGCAGATGCTAGACGTCAAGCACTCAACAATGATTTACAGGCAACTGTAGGCAATGTAGTTTCTGGCCTAGCAAGTCGCGGTATTGTGAATTCATCTATCACAGATAGTACATTGAATGATATTAGTAAGAACGCATCGAATACACTTGCTGCACAATATTCAAATGATTTAGGCCAAGCGGCGGCGCTTAATACCCAAGCACTTAATAACAATTTAAGCGGCATCGGTGCAAAAATGGGGTTATGGGGTAACACTTATAACAACCAACAAAACGGCATCATTAATCAAGCAAATCTAATGAACCAAGGTTATGCGAATCAGATGAATAACGCCGGCACCGCAGCGGGTTTAGTAGGTCAACGCGAAGGGTTAGCGCAAAACCCTATTAATACAGGCGCAACTACTCAAAGTGCAGCTATTCAACCGGCTAAGGATTACTACTCTATGAGTCAGTTGAATAACGCAGATCAAGAAGATTTACTTAACAGATTTATGTCATTACGCTATGGACTTGCAGCACCAACTCAAACAATGGTTAAACAAGGTTCGGGCGGTTTCTTTGGAGGACTTATGAAAGGTTTTTGTTTTGTAGCGGGTACTGAAATTGCAACACCGGAAGGTGGCAAGGTTATTGAAGCGTTTGTAAATGGTGATACAGTTATCACGTTAGGTGCGGTTAATGATGTAATTGCATTGCATGATATGGGCGAAAAAGAAACACATCGCCTTGAAACTGTATCTTTTGGCGTAACAACCACAGGAACGGAAAAGGTATTAACTCCGGAAGGCTTAAAATTAGTTAGTGAATTGGTAGTTGGCGAAGTTATTATGACGGTTAATGCTTATGAACCGGTTACATTAAGCGAAGCAACTGGCAATACTGAACACGTATACGAATTGCAATGTACTGGCGATAATTTATTCTATGCTAACGGCATTATGGCGGAAGGTATCAACGAAGATGAATTGAAAGCTATTGCCGAAGCACCGGAAGAAACACCAGAAGAAACACCGGAAGAAAAGCCGGAAAAGAAAACTACAAAAAAATCTAAGAAAGCGGATAAAGTAGCAGAAGAAGCAACCGAAGAAGTTGAGAAAGTAGAGGAATAACGCTATGGGCGTAATCTATGTTAAAGACTTTGAACCGTGGGCGGCGTTAGGTGAATTAGCCGGTCAATACTTTTCGCATCGCTTAGGCGCATTGCAGAACAACAAAATGGCGAAAGGTTACCAGTCTATGCTAGGCGGTGGCGGTGGTGGTGGGGAGCAAGATCCTAACGCGCTGCAAATCATGGAAAACAACAACCGCACGGCCGGAATGGTGCCACAACCTAATAGCGCGGGGCAAATTAACCAATTACTAGCTAATTCTAATAACCCTGTTGCCAATAATTTAATGCAAAAAAATAATGTTGGCTTATGGGGTGGACAAAATCCGGCAGCACCAGCACAACCAATGCAAGCGAATACAAACGCACCAACACCGATTGATGATGCACGCTTTACTGGTTATGCTAATGCGCCAAGTCCTACGTTACAACAACAATTACAGGCGCAACCACAGGCGGCACCAACTCAACCGCAAAATACGGGGTTATGGAATTTCCAAAACTTAAACAATACTGGTATTAATACAGGGGTACCGCAATCATATCAAGAAATGATGCAACAACGGCAAAACGCACCTTTTCATGGGGCGCCCAAATCGGTAGAAAATGGTAATACTGATGCGGATAAAGCGCCGGGCCAATACTCTATACCAGATAAAGCAACCGTAACAAGTGAAGCACGCAAAAGACTAGGAGCCAATACGTTGGCCCTAGTTAAAGCGGGTTTTGATTTCAAGACCGCACAAAGCCTTGCAAGCGATCAATACCAGAATGACGTTAGTACAATGTACGCGCAACAAGTCAACGAATATCAAGATAAAGTGCTTGAACCTATGCGCCAACAAATCATGAATAGCCTTGTATTTACACAAGATAAAGACGGCAATCCAGTTGTAGATACCTACAACACAAAACGGGTTAAAGGTTTGGCGCCAGCCGTTGCAAGATACAATTATCTAGCTGGTAAAGTAGGTGCTAGCACTATTGATATGAACAACTTGAATTCTATTGCGGCACTTGATAAACCGGACTATAAATTTAGTTCCGCACAAAACGGCCACATTGTACGCTACAACATGGGCGACGGTACTATTCAAGATATGGGCGGTTATGGCAAGGTTGAAACGAAACAATTTGCAAACGGCCAAGTTATCGTAATGACTCCGGACGGTCAAATGAAAAATATCGGTAATTTCGGTGCTAAAAACATTAAAGTTATGCCAGACGGCAAGACCTATATTGTTGGCACAGACGGCAGCATGAAATATGTAGGTACTCATGTTAAACCGGCAACGGCTACACAATCCGGCACTAGCGGATATAACGCACAAGTATTACGTACGTTATCCGCGCAGCATACTGCATGGGTTAAATCTAACCCAGATAAAGCAGAAACAGAAAGCCCTTATTACGGGCAATTACAAAGTGCGTTAAGTGGTGCGCCTACTGCTGGCGGTGGTGGTGCTGGAGCGCCAACGGTTAAACGTCAGCCGACATATTCAAGCGAAGAACAAGCAGCAGTTTCTAAGCGAATGAATGAACTTTCAGCGCAAGGCTGGAGTGATGAACAGATCGCAGCGGAACTTGATGCGGCCGGATACGGTCAATATAAATCGTGGTTAAAGTCTTATTAAAAATAAAGGGGTAGGAAATGGGTGCGTTTGATGATATTACAGGCCAATACGGCAAGGCAGTTGGAAATAATAACAACGCCTTTGAAGATATTACAACCGAATACGGTTATGAAGTAGGCAACGCGCCCAAGCCTACTTTTTGGGACGGTGTTAAAAATAATGCCGAATGGGTAGCTAATGGCGTAAGCAATGCAGCATCTGGCGCAGCTAACCAAGTAAGTACAACGGCCGGAAATATGAAGGGTACCGTTGTTAATTGGTGGAATGATGCAACTAATGCCGTAGGCGCTGCACGTGATGCCCGTCAAGCATCTATTAGTAATTCAGTAGATGCATACCGTAGAGGTGAAATTGATGCGACTGAACTAGGTGAGGACGGTTTCAACGAAGATTATAAAACCGCCGATTATGATGCAAAATCACAGGCGGCATATAATACCGTTGTTGGACGTCCGGCGGGTTATTTAGCTATTACGCCGTACGTTCCGGGGCCTGTACGCGCTGGCGCTGGTGTATTGGCGGCTCCTACGATTATAGGCGATGCGGAAGATATGTATGCGCAGAATTCTAGCGATTACGCAGCGGGTAACACAGAAAATATTATTGCGGACAGTCCGGCATTGACTACGGCAAAAGGGTTTTTATTAGATCCAATTACTAACCCTATAGGCCGCGCGATTGACGCACCGGGCGAATTTGCACAAAATATCGCAGATAATCCATTCAATTTATGGGAAGACGTGTTTCTACCGGCTGGCATGATACATGGGGCAACACCTAAAAAGGTAAGCGGTGCAATCGGTGAACGCGTTGGGCGTGTTAGTGAACATATCAAAGAAAAGGCATCTAATGCCTTTGAGGATATCGGGGAACGCTTTAAACGGGAAGAACCGAATATGCAAGAAGGGGTTCTATATAATGCGTTTGAAGATGTACCCGTACCAGAAGAACCGATTAATGCAGTAGAACCGCGCGAATACTCCGAAGGCGGTTTGAACGGCCAAGCCTTTGAAGGTGAAACGGGGAATATCCAAGCAGATATATATAACCGATACCGCCAGAACGGTTTGAGCGATGTCGAAGCAGCGGGCATGACTGGTAATATTGGCGCCGAAAGTAGTTTTAGCACAACAGTAACAAGTGGCGACGGCTACGGTTCCCGTGGTTTAGTTCAATTTACTGGGGATAGATTGAACGGCGAAAACGGCTTATTGAAATTTGCGGAGCGCAAGGGGTTAGATCCATGGGATTGGCGTACGCAAGTTGATTTCAGCGTATGGGAATTACACAACACCGAAAGCGCTGCACTTGAAGCAATGCGTGCAAGACCAGATGCAACACCAGCGGAAATGGCAAAAATTATTCGTGAGCATTACGAAAGACCAGACCCAGCCGTAGCGCATGATGAAGTTCGTGCGGAAATTGCAGAAAATACATTCAAAGGCAATTATGGTAAATATGAAAATGGGCCACGTGATGTATCCTTCAAAGATGAAACGTTAAACCCTAACTATAGAAGTCATGAAGAACCGTTTAAAGATGAATTCATAGAACGGGAAATGTCAAAAACCGAAGAGCCGCACGCCGATTTAAATAGTTTGATTGAAAATACCGATAAAAAACCAGTTAAAAACGAAGATTTAGGTATAAACTATCAAGGCGAAGCCGAAACGGCCCGTACAGGCGAAATAAATGAATTTCAACCGAAAGACCGCATAAATACTGACTTTGTAGAGGGTGATAAACCTAAAATTCAAGAAAAAGCGGTTGAAAACGATGTAAATAGTCAATTTCGGTATGAAGAAGATGCTCCGAACGTCAGTTTAAAAAATGCGATTGATGAACTACCACAAAAAGCACGTGAAACGATCGTTAATGAATTAAAAGACGTTGTGAAACATGATGCATCTGAAACACGATTTGCTGAATTAGAAAATAAAGTACATTCTAATACAGAAATTTTGCAAGACTTGAACCGCGCAACAAAACCGGATATTCCAAAAGCCGAACTTGATGCGGTAAAAGTCAAATTGTCAGAAAAACTTGATGTACCAGTTGAAACATTGAGCCATGAACACATGGAACGTATTCGTACGGAACGCGCTGCCGAACTTATTGCAGATACGCAAGAACTTAAAACGTTAAAAGCGGAACCGGTAGAAGGTGGCGTGAGCAAATACGCGCAGCAACCTAGCCAATTACTAGAACACGCAACGCACGAACAAGTCCACGAAGCCTTTGTGAAAGCCTTTGACGGCAACGAAACAATGGCAAATCGCTATTTAGAAAGTAAAGGCGTTAGACCTACGGAACCGCTACAATATAGCGTAAGGGGTAAAGATACACCGCATACTGGCGTTGATGAAGTAGAGAGATTAGGGCGAAGCGTAACACGTAAAGAAATATTAGATGCAGTTAATCACCTATTCAATCAACGTGTTAAAAGTGGCCGGCTGGGGCGTGATACAGTTCGTGGCTGGTATAACACTAAAACCGATGTAATTCGTAGCGGTAATTATGGCGATTTACGCGTAATCATGCACGAGTTAGGGCATTACGTGGATAACTATTTTAAATTCAGTAATGAACCACGCTTTAACAACGAATTCAATCGGGTTATTCAAGACCGTTTCGGTAAAGCCTACGATAAGTTAGGCATGGAAGGCGTACGCGGTGAAGGTTATGCGGAATTCTTTCATGATTACGTGAGCGATCGCGCCAAAGCTAAACGTGAATTTCCGGAATTTTACAAACACTTTACCGAAAAGATTGCAAATGAACCGGAATTAAACGGTATCACAAATAAACTATCTAAATTAGTTCATGAGTGGCACCGCCAAGGCGGGGCGGAACGTGTAAAAGGTAGTATTTCATTTGAAAGTAAAGGTAAGGTAAGCCAAGCCGTTGATGCGGTTAAACGTGGCGAAGCTAAAGACGTAATCAAAAAAGCGTTAAATGATGTATACACTAAAGCTATTGATGAATTGAACCCGTTGAAGGATTTAGTTGAGGAAGTCGAACGCCAAACAGGCGAAAAGATTGCCTTTGATGATAATCCATATATGCAAGCGTGGTTAGCGCGTGGCTGGGTAGGTAAAGCAGAAACGCTTATTGAACACGGCGCACCGGAACACGGTATAAAATCACTCAAAGAAATTTTGAAGGGCGTAGGAGAAAAAGAACATAAGGAATTCTCCGCATACCTTGTAGCCTTGCATGATTTAGACCTACATAAGAACAAACAAAAAGCGACGTTTGATTATACCGAAGATACTGCCGTACTAGGTAAGAACGCCGGAAATGAACGTTTTCAAAAGGCAGCAGTTGCAATATATAAATATCAAGATTACATGTTGCAAATGTTAGTTAAAGAGGGCATGTTGACGGCGAAAGCATATCATACAATGCGCAAAATGTACCCGCATTACATTCCGTTTTTCCGTGATATGTCAGATGCTGGCATGCAATCGTTCTTATCCGGTGGCAAGGGGTTTATTGATGTATCTAGTCCGGTAAAACGTTTTAAAGGTAGTACGCGCGATATTATTGATCCGTTGGAAAGCATTATAAAAAATACCTTCCAATTTTATAATACAATCGAACGCAATCACGTTGGCCGTACATTCGCAAAACTTGCCGATAAAAACGGCGTAGGTCAAATTGTGGAACGTGTACATGGCAATAAGGCGAAAACTGATAATACATTTAATGTATGGGAAAACGGCGAAAAAGTAACATATGAAACAACACCGGAACTTATCCAAACGATGCGTATGTTAGATAAAGACCAATCTAATATGGTTGTTAAAATCTTTTCATATCCGGCTAACTGGTTACGTGCTGGTGCTACATTATCACCAGAATTTATTTTGAGAAACCCTGTACGCGATATGATAGGCGCATCTATCTATTCTAAGCATGGTTTCATTCCTGTAGTTGATACCTTTAAGGGGTTAGCATCATTCCTTAAAAAAGGCGAATTATACTGGGAATATATGAAGTCCGGCGCAGCACATGCGGCAATGGTTTCGTTAGACCGTGATTATTTAGGCGGCCAATTACGCGATATTATGGGGCGTGAAAGTAAGGCTACAAAACTCATTAAAAATCCGCTTGAATTGTTGCGCGCTATGAGTGAAGCAACAGAAATGGCAACGCGATTGGCGGAGTATGACAATGCAAGAAAGGGTTATACCGGGTTAAGAAATCGCCTATTTGGTAAAGAAAGAAAGCCGTTATCAGCACGCGAAGCAGCGTTAGAAAGCCGTGATATTACGCTAGATTTCAGCCGTAGAGGTACACATACAAAACGGCTAAATCAAATAACGGCCTTCTTTAATGCAACATTACAAGGCGCCGACAAAATGGCCCGTGCGTTTAAAGAAGATCCGCGCGGTATGACGGTAAAAACAATGCTATACATTACGTTACCAAGTGTTTTGTTATGGTACATGAATAAAGATGATGAACGATATCAAGAATTGCCGCAATGGGAAAAAGATACATTCTGGATAATTCCGGGTAAAGAAAATATGTATAAAATTCCTAAGCCGTTTGAAGCTGGCGTATTATTCGGTACATCGTTTGAACGTATGTTACAATACATGGACGATAAGAAAAACGACCGTAAAGGCGTAGGCTTTAAAGGATACGGTGAGCGCGTAATGGATAGTTTAGCTCCGGGGTTAATCCCTACTGGCGCAATTCCTGTTCTTGAATATATGACAAATCATTCATTCTTCAGACAACGCAATATTATTCCGCAATCTCAAGAAAATTTACCAGCACGCCTACAGTACGGCGCTAATTCTAGCGAAGTCGCAAAATTCGTAGGCGATAAAATTAACGTTTCTCCGTATTTTGTAGACAATACAATAAGAGGGTACGGTGGCGGACTTGCTGGGTTGGGTTTAAGTGCTATTGATGCGGCATCTGGTGCAAAAGAAAATAACACCGCTAAAAAGTGGTACGAAGCGCCGGGGTTAAGAGGGTTTACCGCGGCACCTTATCAATCGTCAAATAGCGTTCAACGTGTTTATGATGATTATAAAGAGCAAGAAAAGCTGCATAATGCGTTCAAGCTAACAGGGCAACGACCAGAAGGTTACGATGCCAAAGAATTTGCACGGCTTAAAAATGCAAGTGATAGCCTAAAGAACTTGAACAAAGCATCTAAGGCTATTATCAATAATGAACGCATGAGCGGCGAACAAAAGAGGGAACAACTAGATAAAATTAATATGAGAAAAGCCAATATAGCGCGTAGCGTATATGGGTTAAGTAAAGTTAAATGAGGAGTAAGTAATGGATCATTTCACTAGATTTTTTGTTGAGTGTTGGAACTCTTTGACGGAAGGTTTTATTTTAAAAACTCTATTGAGCGGCGCCGGTGCGCTGGGTATGTGGCTAATAGGCATTAAACACGTTCAGATATTGGGCGTGTTTATTTTGTTGGTGTTTGTCGATTTATTCACGAAATGGGCGGCAATCGCCTATAAGATGCTAATTGATGAATACGGCTATAACGTCGAAGATATTGCCGTATGGGAAAAGTACCGCGCAATACCGCTGGCGTTTGATAAGGGCCTAATTTCTAGTCGATTTATGCGAAAAGGTTTTGTTTTTAAAGTGTTGACATATGTCGCCGCTACACTTGCCGCGTTTTTATTTGATGAAATGAGCGGTCAAAAGCAGTTCGCAGTATCGCTTGTTTGGTTATATTTGGGTTCCTGTGAGTTCTTATCTATTATGGAGAACCTACGCGACGGCGGGAATGCTATGCTAGGTAAATTCTTAGATTTAGTTAGAACAAAAATTGAAAACAAAGTTAAATTATAGGGGGTACCATGCGAGGTATTGACGTAAGCGAAAATAACGGTGTAGTTGATTGGGGCGCGGTAAAGACAGCGGGGTTTGATTTCGCTATTATCCGCATCGGTTACGGCCGCGGTAATTTGGATAGTGAATTTTATAACAACGTAAACGGCGCAATTAACGCCGGTTTAGCTATTGGGGTATATCATTATTCCTATGCTATGAATGAAGAACACGCCGCAGATGAAGCCGAATTTGTACTAAATACATTAAACGATGCCGGCTTAACTGTGGATAAGTTGCCAATGGGTGTATGGTTCGATATGGAAGATGCTGATGATTACAAGGCGGAACGTGGCATGCCAACGGGCCAACAATTAACAAATATCTGTAGCGTGTTCATCAATAAGCTATGGCAAGCTGGGTATGTAAATACTGGCTTATATGCTAATTATGATTGGCTAACAAATATTTTAGACGTTAGTCAATTAGGCGGTTGCGCTATCTGGTGCGCACAACTTAATAGCCAATGCGACTATGAAGGGGCCAATTTATGGCAATACACCTTTACCGAAAATATCGAAGGTAAAGAATTCGATGCCGATTTAGTATTGAACTGGCCTATTTAGGGGGTTAATATGGATACTATCAAGCAAATGTTAAAAGGCTATACGCCGATTATCACCGTGGCAGCACTTATGTTGCTTGTGGTGGTAGTTGGTTTATTGTCTTACAAAATAGCTTATACAAAGAAATTACAAGAACCGATTATCTTAAATCAAGCAATCATAAAGAACCCGCAGAAAATGGCGGAAACATTAAATATCACGCCAAAGGAAGCGGCGGCAGTTGTTTCCTATAAGGAAAATACTGAACCGGTGGCGACGTATTACACAAAAGCGCCAACGCTACATGATGCGGCACTCATCACGAAAAATGCTATAAAAGATAAATCGCCTAACATTCCACAGGAAGCTATTGAAAAAAGCGATAGAACTGCCGTAGTAGAAAATACCGATGAAAATAAAGTTGATGTATATAAAATTAATCTTAATAAAGCACATCGCATAATGGGTGGCGTTACTGTACTGGAAACAGGAAAGGTATACGAAACTATTGGGTATCAAGCTGGCGACTTTCAAGGCCTAGCGCATTTTGACGGGAAGCATTTCAAAGGGGCCAGCGCTTTATATACATTTGCGAAATGGTAGGTGATCCGATTATCTCCGCACCGTACGGTTTACGGTATATTGTGTTTAACAAAGAGGTATAACAAGATGAAAACATTTACATTTGAAGGCAAAACGCATATGTTCGCAGAAGAAGTAGAACCAAAGAAAGACGGTTTATATACCGCAACACTCACAGACCATAACAACGTACGTTGTGAAATGTGGTTTGTAAACGGCGAATTGAAACGCCTTGTTGAATTAGATTAATAAGAAAGGGGTACCATAGCGGTACCCCTCTTTTTTTATTTGACGTCAAAAATACGGCAAAAATTCCATGTAAAACTATATAATTTTGTGGATAGCATTTTAAAATTTACGTTGTGGCCAATCAGTTAAAAACTACGATATGCGACATTATGGATAAAAATTATTAAATACGCTATAATTAATTGATATATAATATAAGGCGTAAAAGCCTATAAAATAAGCGTTTATATTGTCAAACGTCATAAAAACGTCAAAAATTCTTATCCAAAAAT
>QWCO01000199.1_pt1 | contig 35017 bp, 35 predicted proteins | sample 1972611 | NCBI WGS metagenome assembly QWCO01 (sample SAMN09866706, study PRJNA288562) | Human oral metagenome isolate term1_saliva, whole genome shotgun sequencing... | reverse complement strand
ACAGGACTTTCTTAATATTTTGATCAATCATGCTTCGGATTATTTGAGGAGGTTGACGAAATCATCGAAAAGGAATTCAGTATCTACCGGACCGCTGCAGGCTTCCGGGTGGAATTGCGCAGAAAACCACGGGTTCGTTTTGTGGCGCACGCCTTCGTTCGATCCGTCGTTCATATTCACGAAATAAGGTTCCCAATCGGCGCCCAACGTTTCGCTTTTCACGGCGTAACCGTGGTTTTGCGAAGTGATGAAACAGCGGTTGGTGCCCACCATGCGCACAGGTTGGTTGTGCGAACGATGACCATACTTCAATTTGTAGATTGATGCGCCTGCAGCTTTTGAGAGCAACTGGTTGCCCATGCAGATGCCCATGCAGGGACGCACCTTCGGATTGGCAAGAAAAGCGCGAATGTATTCAACAGTCTTCACGCAGGTGTCGGGATCGCCGGGGCCGTTGGCCAAAAACAGGCCGTCGAACTCCAATTCGTTGAAGTTGTAGTCCCAAGGCACGCGAATCACTTCCACACCGCGGTTGATCAGGCAACGAATGATATTGTGTTTCACACCACAATCCACCAAAACTACTTTAGGAGCCGAGGCGTCGCCGTTAGTCGGCGCATAACGCACGACTTCCTTGCAACTTACTTCCGCAACGAAGTTAACGCCCTCATATTGAGCGTCGGGCACGTTCTCCGCCTCGTCGTCGAAAAGGATTTTTCCCATCATCACCCCGTGTTCACGGAGCACTTTGGTGAGTTCACGCGTGTCGATGCCCGTAATGCCGGGCACTTTTTCGCGTTGCAGCCATTCAGCCAAACTTTCTTTCGCATTCCAATGCGAATAGTTCGTACTGTAGTCGCTGACAATAATCGCCCGCGCGTGGATGCGGTCGCTTTCCATAAAAGTGGCCAGCCCGTTTTCTTCAAACGTGAAGGGTGGCACACCATAGTTGCCCACCAGCGGGTAAGTGAGCACCATAAGTTGTCCGGCATAGGAAGGATCGGTGAGGCTCTCGGGATAGCCCGTCATGGCCGTGTTGAAAACAACCTCACCGGCCACGGGAGCTTCGTAGCCGAAGCTCTCTCCGTGAAAGCGAGTACCGTCGCTGAGCAAAAGGGTGACTTTGCGCATGTCTATATTTTGGGGGTATAATAGGTTGTCGAGATGTTTGAAAGAGAACAGCGGGCGCTTTACGCCTGTTCCATGTAGCGAATGAACGCATCGTTCACACACTTGTTACCACCGGGGGTGGGGTAGCGTCCACTGAAGTACCAATCGCCGGGACTTGTGGGGCAAGCCTTGTGCAAACCTTCGAGGCTGAGATACACGAGGTGGATTTCCGTCTTCACCTCCGTGGGACGCAACAGTTCGATCATCTTGGCGTTGATTTCCTCCACGCTGAACGGCTCGTAGAGTTCGCACACATAGTTGCGAATCTCTTCTTTCGGCAGATGCGCCTGCGCCTTACAGCGGTTGTAGATGTCGCGCAGCACATGCTGCGTGCCGCGTTCCTCGTGCAAAGCCACCGCCGCCTTGAACGCAATGAACTCGTCCATGTTGGCCATGTCAATGCCGTAATAGTCGGGGTAGCGAACTTGCGGCGAACTGCTCACAATCACAATGCGCTTGGGGTGCAAACGATCGAGAATGCGAATGATGCTCTCGCGCAACGTGGTGCCACGCACAATACTGTCGTCGATCACCACTAGATTGTCCACCCCGGGGCGGATGCTACCGTAAGTGATGTCGTAGACGTGTGCCGCCAAATCGTTGCGCGAATTGCCTTCCGCGATGAATGTACGCATCTTGATGTCTTTCCACGCCACTTTTTCCGCACGAATACGGCGCGAAAGAATTTGTCCGATCTTGGCTTGTGTGGCGCTTTCCTCCCCATTCGCCGATTCAGCGAGCAGAGCGGTGATCTCGCGCGTCTTCTGTTCGTTGAGATATTCCTCAAATCCCTGAATCATACCATAGTAAGCCGATTCAGCTGTATTGGGGATATAAGAGAACACCGTGTTTTCCACCTCATAATTGATGGCTTTGAGGATGTCCGGCACAAGACCGCGCCCCATCTCCTTGCGTTCCTGGTAAATGTCACGATCCGATCCACGACTGAAGTACACGCGCTCAAACGAGCAGGCCGACAACGTCTTCGGCTCGAGGATTTGTTCCACACGCAACTCACCGTTTCGGCTTGTGATGAGGGCTTGCCCGGGTTGGAGCTCCACAATTTCGTCCACTTCGAGATCGAAGGTGGTTTGCAACACAGGGCGCTCGCTGGCCAAGGCAAAAACCTCGTCGTTCTTGTACCAAAACGCCGGACGAATGCCCCACGGATCGCGCAACACGAAGGTTTCGCCGCTACCCGTGATGCCGCACACCACATAACCGCCGTCCCACACGGGAGCCGACTCGCGGAGCACGTTGGCCACGTCGATATGCTGCTCAATATAGTTCGTAATGTCGCGATCCGACAGACCCATCGCCTCGGCTGCCGCGAAGCAGCGTTCCGACTCGCGGTTCAGGCGGTGGCCCAACTGTTCGAGCAAGAGATAAGTGTCGCTCAGCATGCGCGGGTGCTGCCCTTTGACGGCAATGTGGTCGAAAATCTCTTGCACATTCGTCATGTTGAAGTTCGCGCAAATGCAAAGATTTTTGGCGCGCCAGTTGTCTCTGCGCAGAAACGGGTGGACATACGAAAGGCCACGCTTGCCGGTCGTAGCATACCGGAGGTGGCCCATATAGATTTCCCCAGCAAAGGGAATATTCTTGCCGGCAAAATCAGCATCGGCAAGTTCTGACGAAGAATAATTGGCAAACTTTTCGTGCACCGCGGCAAAGATTTGTTGAATCGCGGTGTTGCCCATGGCACGCTCGCGAAACATAAATTCCTCACCGGGGTTAGCATTGAGCTTCAGCGCCGCCAAACCGGCCGCTTCTTGGCCGCGGTTGTGCTGTTTCTCCATCATGAGATAGAGTTTGTTCAGCCCGTACGCCCAGGTGCCGTAGCGTGCTTTGTAATGACTCAGCGGTTTGAGTAGTCGCACCATGGCGACTCCGCATTCGTGCTTGAGCTGTTCCATCTGTGTTGGTTGGGGGGAATGGTTTTGTGCTGCAAAGATAGTACTATTTTTTCGTTATCTCCGCACCTTTGCGCCACAGATTTCCCCGACAAGGAGCATTCTCACGACTTCCTCCTCTTTTTTCGCTCTTCATCTCCCTTATCCGTGCTCACTCTCGCCGCATCTCGTCCCGCGCACCTCACCTTTCGCCCCTTTCTTCTCGCCTTCGTAAAAGCAACTGCCCTCCTTCTCCGCAAAACAAGAGAACTTTTCGGCAAAACACCCCAACTTTTGGCGAAAAGTTCCCTTGTTTTCCGAAATAGTCGCGCACATCTTCATCTGATCTAAGCGAAAAGCATCGTTTGTCCACCATTTTCTCATCGATTGCCCGGCATTTTAGCCGCCTTCCTCCCTCCGCCACACAACATCTATCCATCTATATCAACTTGTCTCCCTTCATCTGCTACCCCCTCGTCCCACACGCGCTCTTCCTCTCCGCACTCGCATTTGTTCTCCCGCCGCCTCCTCATCGTTTTGGCCTTATACAAAACCCAAACCGCCCTTGTCAACCTGAAAGTCCCCACGCTTCAACGGCAAAACGCTTCTCGAGAATGAAACATGCCCGTAAATTTCCACACAAAAAACTCGTTTCGGGGAGTTTTTTGGGTAATTCCGTGTCAAAACGGGAAGCAATGACACAGTTCTACCGAATTTACACAATAAGTCGGCTAACATTCCCACTTTTTGCAAGCCAAGTTCTAACTTTGAAGCCTATAATTGGACGCACACTTCAAAAATGTGAAGAAAAGTATGGTTATTTGTGATAAAAGCAGTAGCTTTGCCACAAGATGACTGGAACAACAGTCGTCGCAACGTCAACAATGTGCTGTCTGCGGTACGAAATCGGCAAAATAGACTATCACCGGACCACAAGCATGACGTTTACCCTGCTTGTCTATCAAACAAGTGTGGTTAAAGCATTGCGCAGCTACAAAACTGCGCAATGCCGACCGCATCGTTCGACGACTAAGGCGTGAACTGACTTTGCTTGTTCTTCCGTGATGAGGTGTTTGCCGATACCTGTACCGGGAAGAAGAGTAATTCGGTTCGCGCCTTTCCCTTTTTCCTTAAATCTCAGCCTTCGGCATCGCGTCGATTGTTTTATTCTTCTTATACTTACTATTATGCCACGATTCATTGTCACCACTAAAATGCGTAAAAACACCAACGGCGTATTCATCGAACCCGGTATGAGCGTCGAAGTGGTCACTCAATCTCCCGCTAACCCCGTCATCACCAATGGAGGTACGCTCGTACAAGAACGCTTCCTCGCGCTCTATGGTGTAGACCTCAAACGCGCCGGTGCATTGAATATGATGTGTCTCGACGTCAAGCAGGTATAATTCAGCACTGCTCACTTCATGGTTCTACAATACAACGAATTGGGTTGTTAGGCGCTTCGCTTTTCAGCTTATGCTGTTGTTCATTTCACTTTGCTACATAATTCTCCTGCATTATGCCCAAACATCACTACGAGCCTCCCCAAAACGACTCACTCATCGACATGCTCTTGAGTTTACCGCGTCGCCTCCGCACACTCTTTGGCCATCCTACGGAAGAGGACAAAGCAGAAAATCTCAAAGAATACATCAAAAGGGAATTGGACAAACGCATATTCAAGTAAAAGAAATGAGAGCATATTCTTTTTCACTACAGTAATACTCAAATATATGAACCCTAAAATCAAAATTGCAATAGAAGGCATCAAGGAGCTCAGCAACTTCATATACGAGGTCAGAAAAGTTCTAGAGAGTGTAAAAAGTAATACACCCACTCCTAATGAGGCTGAGTCGATATCCTTGCGCGAATATTCGGTCTCTCTTCTCAGCAAAGAACAACTACTCGCAATCGTCAAAGAAAACATTGTTCCCGGTGCGAATCAATCGTGCGTGATGAAAAGGACTAACGATACGCACCTAATCATTTATGTGACCTATGCGAAGGATCAAAATCTGTTGCCCACAACAGAAAACAAATATATCCGCATTACTTGTCAAGCCATTTCTCGCAACTTGGATAGCATGTTCGATCAACAGGAACTAATAATAATAAATTGAAATGAGTTTTTTTGCAAGCGCTTTTTCAGCTATCATAAATGCTGTAAAATCAATATATAGACTAGTACAACGTTTTATTTATGGCATACTGTCATTTAAGAAACACATAGTAGATTGGTTTCAAAAATACCACCTTCAAGAAGGACGCGATATTCCATTTCTCGTGGAAGGACGCTATTTACAAGAAAAACTTCACACAGCACCTAAATACAGTTGCGGAATTTTCAAAGGGATTTACAACGAAGAAACAGATAGCATAACCCATCACGAATTTATCGGCGCAGAAAAACTTGACAGCGAAACCAAAGAGGTTCTACAAAGCGCAGAAGAAGGACTTGTAGTACTTCAGTAACAAATCAATCAACATGAAAGAAATAGTTTTTAGTATAACTGCTATTGGTCTTGTAGTTACGGCAATTGCTGTTCTTAAGAAAATGCACTCGGGAGCAATCCAACGCTTTGATATAAGTCATATTCCAGAAGAAACTATTGAAGGTGAACTTCATTTTAAAGACATCGCGGACTTCCTCAAAGCAACACGTCCCAAAAAAGAAGTACATATCCCCTTCATTGGTTTCAACATCAACAAACTTTTCAAAAAAGGAATTCAGCCCGCCGAGAAGCTACAAAAAGATGGATACTTCACAATCTTATTAGGCATATACAACAAACAACAAGATAATCTGGAAGTAGCCAGAATCATACACTGCAAATCTATGGACGATGAAACAACAGCTGTCAAAATGAAAGCGGAAGATGGAATCGTCGTACTAAACTAAGAATCTATGTTCTTTCTCCCTTTTCTTGCAGGGGCTGCTGTAATTGGCGCCGGAGCTTACTGTATAAGCAAAATCATACAATCCAACAAGCCTATCACAATTACCTTATTGAAGGAAATTTTGTTTCAGGAATTTAGCAGCTCCCTTAGATCTGCGCTCAAAAAAAGCAAATGTACGAATTTAGGTATATTCAACAGAGCTGAACCTGAAACAATCTTCAATGAAACAGATGAAACTTTAGAGATATTCAACGGGGCCGGACCTAAAATAGTCTTCAACAAAACAGATAAAACTAACCGCCAAAGATCAGAAATAGGCAGCGCTATCTTAGCTCGCAAAGATAAAGCTCTCAATAAAGGCATAATCGTAGCTCGCAAAGATAAAGCTCTCGATAAAGGCATCACTAAGAGTTATGTAGATGTAGAGTACAACGACAAGGTATATCGTATTGTAGGCCCATCAATAAGTCCTGAATTAAAGCCCGGTATAACATGCTAATCCCCTCATATATAAGAATAGATCAGGCAACAAGCAAGTACATTGAAGATTTCGAGTATCAATTAGATGTACTCATCTCTAAGATTCAACAGGATCAGGAGTATTCACATCTTAATTGTGAAATGAGTTGTACACTCGCCGAAGCCCCCGATGACAAACTCCCTTATAGAAACACTTACAACGCTAATTTCTCTAAGCCCGGGAGCCAAGGATTCCAAAATATCATTGAGCAATTCTTCGAGGAAAGAAAAGAATCTTTAGGTGATAAACTTCCTGCAGGAATACAATTATGCACAGACTTTGTTTTCTCAGAAGGAAGAGTACCACCCGCCGAAAAAGAGGAAAAGCCTTCCGATGAAGAGTCCATCGCAACCTTCACACCGGAGAAACCACGCTACAGCTTCGACCAAGTGTATCTCCCTGATGCCGTAAAAAATGAAATTGAGGAAGCGCTCAACCTCCTGCGTTATCAGAAGTTGATCTACGAACAATGGGGCTTTTCACAAGTAGACCCCATTCCCAAAAGTGTACTCAACTTTTATGGTCCTCCGGGAACGGGCAAAACAATGTGTGCTCACGCCGTTGCGCATAGCATGGGACGCCCGCTGCTTGCACTCAACTATTCGGAAATAGAATCTAAGTATGTGGGCGAGGCTCCAAAGAACTTAACGAAAGCCTTTGCCACAGCCAAAGAAACAAATAGTGTAGTTTTCTTCGATGAAGCAGATTCCTTTTTAGGTAAACACATTGAAAATGTGACACAAGGTGCAGAGCAAGCCCTCAATTCTTTGCGCAGCCAAATGCTGATTCTTTTGGAAGAATTCTCCGGTATTGTGCTTTTCGCAACGAACTTGGTGACCAACTTCGACAAAGCGTTTGAATCGCGCATTCTCAAGCACATTAAATTTGAGCTTCCCGATGAAAATGCGCGCATGCACATCATTGAAAAGAAGCTCCCGGCGCAAATTCCATTTGCAAAGCCCTATACTTTCGAAGATTTACGTTGCATAAGCCAAGCAGGCGAAGGATTTTCGGGTCGCGAAATCAAAAGCGCCATCTTGGAAACTCTCCTCAGCAAAGCGACAAAAGAGGGAGAACAGGCAACCTTCTCCATCGAAGACTTCGCAACACGTTTCCGTATGAAGAAAGAAGAAAAGGAACGTTTGGTAGAAGAGGAGCGAAAAAGAAAGGAACAGAAGATTTTGAATGCGCTCCGACGAGAGGGCGATGAAACTCAATCAGATTCTGAGGAAGTAACTGATAAAGAAGAAAACGCTTCAGAGCAAACCTCAGATAGTGAGTTAGAATCAAATCAAGAGACAGAGGACACACAAACGCTTGGGCAAGTTTCATCAGAGAATCTACCTGAAGCTGAACAATAATAGTAATCCCTTACACGTTTATCGTGCAAGGGATTCTTTTTTTGCTGAAACCAAAATACTTTGTATAGCCAAGCTCTTCCCAAAACGTTCTTCTATTCATCAGAATCAGCCTGGAAGAAAACAAAAATCTCCCGCCACTCCAATGAGTAGCGGGAGATTTTATGCGGTGCGTACGGGACTCGAACCCGTGACCCCATGCGTGACAGGCATGTATTCTAACCAACTGAACTAACGCACCGTGTTCTTTGGCGGGATTGCGTGTGCAAAAGTACGCGTTTTTCTCGGCATTGCAAAAAAATCAAGCAAGTTTTTTTTGAAAGAAATGCGCATCTCGATACACTCCTCCGAAGAAAAACCAATCGCTCAGCAAGCCGACTTCGTCATAGGTAGCCTTTCGAAACAAACGCCGTGAGGCAATGTTGTCTGCAGGCACGAAAGCATATAAGTTTTGCAATGAAAGGATTTCCCGCGCGTAGGTTTCGAGTAATTGCAAGGCCTTTTTCCCATAACCTTGCCCACGATAGGCCGGTAACAGTAGGATGCCGACTTCAGCCCGGTGATGCTCGGGCGAAAAATCGGTCAAATCGACAAAACCGATTGCCGCCTCTTTCCCTTCATCTCCCAATTCGATGACAAAGCGCTGTTGACGCAGGGCAAAAATATCATATTGAGCCGAACGCACGATGAACTGTTTGAGCGCAGCACGCGAGAACGGCGCACGGGTGTTGGAAGTGATCCATTGTTGTGGGTCGTTTTCCAACGCAAAGAGTAAATCGAGATCCGAATATTCAGGTGCACGGAGAATCATAAGGCAGAAGTATAGACATCTCCGGAGAGAATGAGCCAATTACGGTGCGGATGAAAAATACCCAACTGGTAACGATGCGAAGAACGCTCTACGGCTTGCAACATTTCGCTAAAACGACAAGACGCGGTGGAGAGAATGAGCGCTTCGGCGGGCGGTATCGCCGAAAGATCGGAAGCGATGGTGAGTTGCAAGCCCCATGTTTCGGCCAAGGCGGAGAGTTTTGCCGAATCGGCCTCTTCTCCCACAAACACTGCCGAGAGTTCCCGGGCACGACGTCGAGGGTAGAGGAAACGCCCCAAGGATTTTGCTTGTTGACGCAGCAAGGTCATGGCCGCATGTCCGTAGATCGCGGCATAAACCGGCAGCGTGATCAGGAGGGAAGTGGCCGGAAAATGTTTTCGGAAGAAGATGAGCATGGCTTGATAGAAGACATTCACATAGCGAAAGCTGTTTTTCTGCGTACTCTCGCCCTTATAATGAAGAATAGGCGTGGGCACATAACGATTTTGAAAGCCGGCTTTCAAAAAACGGTAGGAGAGATCGATGTCTTCTCCGTACATAAAAAACGATTCGTCGAACCCGCCGCAATGCTCAAGGGCGGTTCGACTGCAAAACATGAAAGCCCCACTGACAATATCAATCGAAGCAGATTCCTCCTCAGGTAAAAAACGCAGATAATAGCGTCCGAACAGACGGCTGTGAGGGAAAAGAGTGTTGAGGCCACTCATTTTGCAGAAAGCGACCCAAAGAGTGGGTAAACCGCGGCGACTTTCGAATGCAAAGCGCCCATCGGGATACATCATTTTGACACCGATGGCTCCAAGCTGGGGACACGACTTAGCCTCGGCCAAGCAATCAACCAACGAATGCTCGCCGATTACGGTGTCGGGGTTGAGAAACAGGATGTAATCTCCCGTGCACTGTCGCAAGGCTTGGTTGTTTGCGCGCCCAAATCCCGCATTGTGATGATTGGCAATGAGATGAAGACGGCAATGCCCCTCACCTTCAGCGGTGAGATAAGAAGCATATTCACGAGAGAGTAGGGCAACGCTGCCGTCCGTCGAGTGGTTGTCCACCACAAACACCTCCGTTTCGACATTGGCCACCTGCGCTGCACGCCAAACCGCGTCTAGACACTGACAAAGGTAGTGGCAAACGTTATAAGAGACAATGATGACGGAGAGTTTCATGTGCATGAAGATATGGTTGTTCGTGCAAAAATACTCAATCGAGGGCGATTTACCAAGTCCCCGGGCTTTAGATATAGGGAAGCTTTGAAAGAAATGCCCCGACAATCCGCAAGCGGTCATTCGATCTGCACCCTCTGGCTATCCTGCTTCACTGTCCGTCCCGACCCATCGTGCGAAAAGTGGAAACCACCCGCAAGAGAGATTTGCAAGGTGCGATTTTGTAGGTTGATAAATTGTGCGTATTTTTGTAGCGTGTGTGCACCGGTGACAGTCGGTGCGCCGATACGAAACAGCACCTGTCTTTGAGGTGCCTCAAAACTCCCTCATGTTGCAATCTTTCTGCCACTTTCTTTTAACTCGCGTCCTGGGTTGGACAGCAGAAGTCACCGTTCCGGCGCGCGACAAGTGCTTGATTTGCGTTGCTCCCCACACGAGTAACAAAGATTTCCTACTCGGCGAACTCTATATCCGCTCCATCGGACAGAAAGCCGGTTTCTTAATGAAAAAAGAGTGGTTCTTTTGGCCGCTCGGTTCTTTTTTTCGGAGCATCGGTGGCATCCCTGTAGAACGCTCGCGCCATACTTCGCTCACGGATCAACTCGGTGAGCTGGCTCAATCCGCAGATTATTTCAATCTTGCGGTCACACCGGAAGGAACACGCCAACGTGTGGAAACATGGAAGCGCGGTTTCTACTACATCGCGCTGAAAGCCGGAATTCCCATTCAACTTTTTGCCATTGATGCCAAACATAAACGCATCGTCTGCACCAAAGAGTTGTGGCCGTCGGGCGATGTGGAAGCCGACATGAAGCGTATCATGGAATACTATCGCCCTTTTGAAGGATGCGCCTTCTATCCTGAAAAATTCGCCATCGAGAATAGCCTGTAACTCTACTCCCTTATGTTGAGCCCCCTCCCTCGTCTTTTTGGTTCGCTCGCCCTTTGCTTGGCCCTCTCCACCACTGCGCGTGCGCAAGACAGCCCCAACCTTTACACCATGGGCAGTTCCACAAGTGCTCCCACCACTTGGGACGGTTTGGACTACAGCGGTATGCCGTGGGTGCGCAACGTATCGAGCCCCTATCACTTAAAATCAGGATTAGCCGGCCGACATCTCTTCGTTTGGCCGAGCCACGGACGATATTTCGACGGCGAACGCTGGAAATGGCAGCGACCGATTCTATTTTGTACCACCGAAGATCTACTCTCTCAGAGTTTTGTGTTCCCCTACCTCATTCCTATGTTGGAAAATGCCGGAGCTGTGGTTTATACTCCACGCGAACGCGATGCACAAACGGAAGAAGCCGTCGTGGACAACGATCATCCCACCTCGGAAGGGCAGTATGTGGAACGCGACGCTACAGGCAAAGCGTGGCGCACGGCGGATGTTCCGGGCTTCGGTTTGCCTCATCGGCATTTGACGGACAATGATCAACCATTTCGCAACGGAACCTCTCGTTGTATCGCCACTTCACGCCGAAACGAACCTCGCGCCGAAGCTTCGTGGACACCCAATTTGGCACGTCGCGGACGTTATGCCGTGTATGTGAGTTATACCACTTTACCCGATGCGGTAGATGACGCCCATTACACCGTCTTTCATTCGGGAGGTAAGACAGAATTTCGTGTCAACCAACGTATGGGCGGCGGCACTTGGCTCTATTTGGGAACTTTCCTCTTCGAAGCCGGCGAAAACGAACAAGCACGCATTGTCTTAGACAATGCCAGCACGCACAAAGGGCACGTTTCTGCCGACGCCGTACGATTTGGCGGCGGAATGGGGATCGCTTCGCGCTCCATGCCCCAAATCACGATCAGCCCAGACAGTATTTTTACCTACAACTACCCGCGTACCGGACAAACCAGCGGTTTGTCGCGCCGATTAGAAGGTGCGCGCTACTACGCACAATGGGCAGGTCTGCCCGATACGCTCTACCGTCACCGAGACGAAACGAGCGACTACAACGGAGATCTGCGTGCCCGAGCACATCTGCTCAACTATTTGGGAGGAGGTAGTCCCTTTATGCCGGATACCCTTGGGGCGCGTGTGCCTTTCGAACTGTCTTTCGCACTGCATACCGACGCCGGTTTCAATCGTAACGGAAGTATTTACGGCACATTGGGACTATTCACCGGAGTCAACGAACAAGGCGACAGTCTTTACCGCACCGGCACCGCAAGACGCACCTCTCTCGACTATGCACGTCGCGTAATGACGAATCTCCACAACGATGTCACACGAACTTATGGCACAGATTGGCATCTACGCGAACTTTTCGATAAGAACTACGCAGAAACGCGCATGCCGGAGGTACCTTCTATGATTTTGGAGTTGTTGGCGCACCAAAACTTCACGGATATGAAGTTTGCGCACGATCCGAATTTCAAATTCACGGCTTCGCGCGCTATCTATAAGGCCATGCTGCAATATGTTTCGGCCATGCACGGCGAACCACAACCCGCCATTCAGCCTCTGCCGGTCAACACTTTCTCGGCACGCTTGGTCAAAGGGCAAGATGCCGTACAACTTTCATGGCATTCCACCGAAGATTCGCTCGAAACCTCCGCAACCCCTACCGACTACATCGTATATACGCGCACGCCCAACACCGATTTCGACAACGGACGGCTCACCGGCGGCCGCACAGCTGTGACCTTACCCGTCGTTCCGGGTACACATTATATATATAAGGTGGCAGCTTTGAACGCCGGCGGCAGGAGTTTCGATTCCCCGGAGCTGAGCGTATACTGCGCACGCGGCCACCGAAATTCGACAGCTCCGGAAGTGTTGGTCGTAGACGCCTTCAATCGTCTCAGCGGTCCGGCAAGAATCGAGACAGCAGACAGTTTAGGCTTCGATCTCTCCGCCGATTGTGGAGTTCCCCGCGGGTATACGCTCGCACTCATCGGCAAACAGACCAATTTCGACCGCCAATCGATGGGAGGAGAAGGACCTCGCAGCTTAGGACACGGCGGTAGTGAATGGTTAGGACGGCGCATTGCCGGCAATAACTTTGACGGTAGCGAGACCCACACGACAGCAATAATAGAAGCGGCTCCACATGTGTCAGTATCTTCCACTTGTGTCGATGCATTCAATGGGTTGAGTGAGAAACAACTCTCCGCCTATCGCCTCATCGACTACGCTGCCGGTCTCGAACGCGACGCACCCCACAATCTCCGTCCCTACAAAGCCATTCCGGTTGCCGCGCGCCGTCAACTTCAACACTTCCAATCTAACGGCGGCCACCTGCTTGTCAGCGGAAGTTTCATCGGTTCAGATCTTCGCAGCGAAGAAGAGCAGCGTTTCTTGGCACAAACCCTTCATCTCAGCTGCCCCGGTAACGTACGCAACGACAGTTTATCCGTTTTCACGGGACTCAATCTCCAACTTCCGGTATATAATACCCCGAACGCAGACCATTTTGCATGCAACATCTCGGATGTATTGGAACCCACGGAAGGTGCCTTCTCTGCTTTCGCCTATGGCAACGGCGGCTATAGTGCCGGTGTTGCACACGATGGACAGAACGGGCGCACCCTCACCCTCGGTTTCCCCTTCGAATGCATCAGCGATGCGCAAATTCGTGCAAAAGCCATGAGCGCCATGCTCCAATTCCTGCTTCGTTTTCCTCCTCAATCAGCAAAATAATCACCTATGGCAACAGTAGACGATAAAAAAATTATTTTCTCCATGGTCGGTTTGACGAAATCCATTCGCCAAACGAACAAGACCATTCTCAAGAACATTTATCTCAGCTTCTTCTACGGAGCAAAAATCGGTATCATCGGTCTCAACGGTGCCGGTAAATCGACCCTCCTCAAGATTATTGCCGGTCTCGACAACGACTATCAGGGCGAAGTGGTCTTCTCTCCGGGCTATTCTGTGGGCTATCTTCCCCAAGAACCGCAACTCGATCCCTCGAAGACGGTGCGCGAAGTCGTACAAGAAGGCGTGCAGCATGTAGTAGAGGCCTTGGCCGAGTACGAAGAAATCAACCAAAAGTTCGCCCTTCCCGAATATTACGAAGATGCCGACAAGATGAACGAGCTTTTCGCCCGCCAAGGTGAACTGCAAGACATCATCGACGCCACCGATGCCTGGAATCTCGACAGCCGTCTCGACCGCGCCATGGCCGCTCTCCATTGCCCGCCCGCAGATCAAACCTGCGAGTTCCTTTCCGGCGGTGAACGTCGCCGCGTCGCCTTGTGCCGTTTGCTCATTCAGAAGCCCGACGTGTTGCTCCTCGACGAGCCCACCAACCACCTCGACGCCGAATCTATCGACTGGCTCGAACAGCACTTGAATCAATACGAAGGAACGGTTATCGCCGTGACGCACGACCGCTACTTCCTCGATGACGTAGCCGGATGGATTCTCGAACTCGATCGCGGCGAAGGTATTCCTTGGAAGGGCAACTATTCTTCATGGCTTGAGCAAAAGACGCAACGCATGGAGCAAGAAGAGAAAGTGGCTTCCAAGCGTCGCAAGACTTTGCAGCGAGAACTCGAGTGGGTGCGCATGGCACCGAAGGCACGTCAGGCCAAAGGTAAAGCACGTCTGAACTCTTACGACAAACTCCTCAACGAAGACCAAAAGGAGAAGGAACAGCACCTCGAAATTTACATTCCCAACGGTCCGCGTCTCGGCAACAAGGTGATTGAAGCCCAACATGTGCAGAAAGCCTTCGGCGAAAAGGTGCTGTTCTCCGACCTCAACTTCATGCTGCCCCCGAACGGCATCATCGGCGTAATCGGTCCCAACGGTGCCGGTAAGACCACACTGTTCCGCCTCATCATGGGACTCGACACGCCCGACAACGGAACGTTTGAACTCGGCGAAACCGTCAAACTCAGTTACGTCGACCAGCAACACAAGGACATCGATCCCGACAAGAGCGTCTACGAAGTCGTGTCGCAAGGCAACGAACTCATGCGCATGGGCGGTCGCGACATCAATGCCCGCGCCTACCTCTCGCGCTTCAACTTCTCGGGCGCAGACCAAGAAAAGAAATGCGGCGTCCTCTCCGGTGGTGAACGCAACCGCCTGCACTTGGCCATTGCACTGAAACAAGAGGGCAACGTCCTCCTTCTCGACGAGCCGACCAACGACATCGACGTCAACACGCTCCGCGCATTGGAAGAAGGCCTCGAAGGCTTCGCCGGTTGCGCCGTAGTGATCAGCCACGACCGCTGGTTCCTCGACCGCATCTGCACACACATTTTGGCCTTCGAAGGCGACGGCAATGTGTTCTTCTTTGAAGGCAGCTATTCCGACTACGAAGTGCACAAAGCCAAGCGACTGGGCATTGAAGAGCCCAAGCGCATTCGCTATCGCAAGTTCGACGAATAAATTCATTTCGTCACAGATCTCTCCGGGCGCGAACGTTCGACGGCCATCCGCCTCGCACGTTCGCGCCCATTTCTTATACACATTCCGCAGCAACTTGAGCATTTTGATTTCAAAATGCCCAATTCCGACTCAACTTATAGATTCTATCCATGTTCCAGATCCTTGCCGACAGCGGTTCGACCAAAACCGATTGGATCCTCTTGCGCCATCGTGCCGTCCCTCGTCGCTTCAAGAGCCGCGGACTCAACCCCAGTTTGATGAGCGGTGCGCAGATTCGTGAAGTTTTGCAAGCCGAAGTGCTTCCACAACTGCACGAATTCGCCCGCCTCTTCGACACCGGCTTCATACCCAACACCGATGAGAATGCAAGCACCATGCTTCCGGCCTCGACCCTCCAATTCTACGGTGCCGGTTGCCGTCCTGAACAAATCGACCGCATGAGTCGTACTCTTCGTGACGTCCTCGGCGTGGAACGCGCCAACGTCGCCTCCGATCTGCTCGGTGCTGCACGCGCACTCTGCGACCGCTCCGAAGGGATAGTCTGCATTCTCGGCACAGGCTCGGGCAGCGCCCTCTACGACGGAACCCGCTTTGTGCAATCTACCCCCAGTCTGGGTTACATCCTCGGAGACGAGGGAAGTGGTGGCTCACTCGGCAAACATCTTTTGGCCGATATGCTCAAAGGGCTCTTCCCCCCCGCACTGCGTCAACTATTTGAATCACAATACGAAGTGGATCTTCCCGAAGTGATTCAACGTGTCTATCGCGAACCTTCTCCCAATCGCTATTTAGCACAGTTCACTCACTTTTTATCGTCCCACCGCGACGAGCCGTCCGTGCAAGAATTGCTCGCTACTGAGTTCCGCTCCTTTTTCGCTCGCAACATCCGCGCCTACGATCGCCGCGAATTAGACATCCACTTAGTGGGGAGCATCGCTTCCGTCTTCGAAACAGAACTTCGTGCCGCCGCTGCGGCCGAAAACTTCCGAGTGGGACGCATCCTCAAGGCACCGCTCGACATGGTTACCGCCGCAGAAAGTTCGTGGGCTCGCTTCTTTGACTAAGTCCCTCGTGTTTTCGTCATTTCTCCTCTTCAATCTTTTCAAAACTCCTCTGCAATTTCCATGGAAAAGTTCGACGTACACATCCTCGGTTGCGGTAGTGCAATCCCCACTGCCAAACACTTGCCGACCTCGCAAGTCGTAGATTTGCGCGACAAACTCTTCATGATCGACTGTGCCGAAGGAGCACAGCTTCAACTGCGCCGTCAGAAGCTGAAATTCTCTCGGCTCAACCATATATTTCTCTCTCATCTTCACGGAGATCACTGCTTTGGGTTAATTGGTTTGTTCAGCACTTTCGATTTGCTCGGACGCACTTCCAAACTCCATGTCTATAGCCCCGGTGACGACCTCGAACGACTCATGCGCCCGTGGCTCGACTATTTTTGTCGCGGCATGAACTACGAAGTTGTATTTCATCCGGTGAAATGGAAAGAGCACCAAGTGGTTTATGAGGACCGAACCCTTACCGTCGAAACCTTGCCGCTCAAACACCGCGTTCCCTGCTGCGGCTATCTCTTTCGCGAGAAAGCACCGCTCCCGCACATCCGGCGGGATATGATCGATTTTCTCAAAATCCCATTCCATGCCGTAGCCAACATCAAGGCCGGTGCCGATTGGACAGACGAAAACGGCAAAGTTTGGCCCAATGAGCGGCTTGTTCTCCCCGCCGAACCGGCACGCGCCTACGCCTACTGCTCCGACACCATCTATCTCCCGGAATTAGCCGAGCACTTGCGCGGAGTCAACCTCCTTTTTCACGAAGCCACCTTTGCTGACGATGCGGAAAAGCGCGCTCGTGAAACCTTTCACACCACCGCACGGCAAGCCGCCACCTTGGCACACGATGCAGCGGTCAAGCGTCTCGTCATCGGGCACTTCTCCGCGCGCTACGACGATGAGAATATCCTGCTCCACGAAGCACAAAGTGTATTTCCTCACACCACTTTAGCCAGAGAAGGCTTGAAATTATCACTTTGAGCCACTTTTATCCCAAGAAATTAGAAAGCCCGGTTGCAAAAATCGGGCTTTAATTATTATCTTTGCAACAAGCTTAGCGACCTCAGGCAGCAAACACAGCGCCGATGTCTGCTCTGCTTTTGCACACGTGCATTGCGCGTGAACCTTTCATTCAAGTCAATCATCAACTACGAATAGCATGAAAGATATCGACTGGGCCAATTTGCCCTTCGGCTACATGCCCACCGACTACAACGTGCGTTGCTACTATCGCAACGGCGAATGGGGCGAAATTGAAGTGTCGTCTTCCGAAACCATCAACCTGCACATGGCCGCCACCTGTTTGCACTACGGACAAGAGGCCTTCGAAGGACAAAAAGCCTTCCGTTGCCCCGATGGTAAAATCCGCGCATTCCGACTCACCGACAATGCGGAACGTATGCAGAGCACTTGCCGCGGCATTCTGATGCCCGAACTCCCGACCGAGAAGTTTGTGGAAATGGTGCGCCGCGTGGTGAAACTCAATGAGCGTTTCATTCCGCCCTATGAGAGTGGTGCAGCACTTTACATCCGTCCGCTGCTCATCGGCACCGGCGCACAAGTGGGCGTTCGCCCCGCCGACGAATATCTGTTCATCATCTTCGTCACCCCCGTGGGTCCTTACTTCAAGGGTGGATTTGCCGCAACAAACTATGTGATCACCCGCGAGTTCGACCGCGCAGCTCCTCACGGCACCGGCCGTTTCAAGGTGGGAGGCAACTATGCCGCCAGCCTGCGCGCCAACAAATGGGCACACGACAACGGCTATTCCTGCGAATTCTATCTGGACGCCAAAGAAAAGAAATACATCGACGAATGCGGTGCCGCTAATTTCTTTGGTATCAAAGACAACACCTATATCACCCCCGCGTCTTCTTCGATTCTGCCTTCGATCACCAACAAAAGTTTGCAGCAAATCGCCAAAGACTTGGGACTCAAAGTCGAAGTGCGCCCCATCCTCGAGGAGGAGCTTTCCACCTTCGAAGAAGCCGGCGCCTGCGGCACGGCAGCTGTCATCAGTCCAATCGGCCGCATCGACGACCCCGACAACGGCACCAGCTATCAATTCTCGCAAGACGGACAGCCCGGCCCCGTATCTAAGCAACTCTACACCCGTCTGCGCAACATTCAATACGGCATCGAGCCCGATCCCCATGGTTGGGTAACGATCATCGACTGAACCGTCATACCCCGATCGTCATGAGAAAACTCTTTTTCTGTTTCTTGGCCACCGGTGCACTAAGTCTTGCCTTCTCGGCCTGCAATGGTCGCAAAGACAAAGAAGACGACAAGGACAAAGAGCTCAAAGAACTGCGACAACTGGCCGACATGGATCGCCGCGAAATGGAGAACCAGTACGAACAGTTCGCACAGCAGTACGACGAACTGAAAAAAGGGATCAAAAATGATTCTTTGCTTCGTCAACTCGGTGAAGCACAGGCACGTGCCCAATCGCTCTTGGCCGAATTGCGTCGCACCAAAGCCACCGATGCGGCAGAAATCCGCCGTTTGAAACAAGAGCTGGAAACCGTGCGCGCCGTACTGCGCTCCTACATCATTCAAGTCGACTCCCTCACCCGCGAAAACGGCCGTTTGGCCAGTGAACGCGACGTGGCGCGCAGTCAACTTAGCGATGCGAATGTGCGCATCAACTCCTTAGACCAAGAACGCGCCAAACTTTCCGATAAAGTGGCCATCGCCGCTCAACTCAATGCCTCGGGCATCATTCTTTCCGCTCAAAAAAAGAACGGTAAAGGAGCCAAGAAGAGTAAGGACATCGCTCGTTTTGTGGTCAGCTTCACCATCAACCGCAACGTAACAGCCGGCACCGGCGAACGTCGCATCTATGTTCGCCTCATGAGCCCTTCCGGCGCCGTGATTGGGGCAAGCGGCAACTTCACCTACGAGCAGAAATCGCTCGAAAGTTCCGCCTCGAAAACGATAGAGTACACCGGCGAAGAACAACATGTGAGCGTGGTCGTCGCAGCCGGCAACGATTTCCTCGCGCCCGGCCGCTACAGCGTGCATCTCTTCTGCGACGGTCAAATGATCGGCTCTTCCGCTCTCAACATTGAACAATAAATTCAACTATAAACCCGTTCCCCTATGAAATTCAAGAGTCTATTGACAGCTACGTTTGCAGCTTTACTCTTTGCAAACGCATCCGCTCAATCTCTTTCCAAGTATTCTGAGCCCGGCAACTGGCATTGGAAGGAAGGAACCATTGTAACGAAAACTCCGGAGCGCGCTCCCGGACAACAAAACGTGCTCGGTCTCACCGTTCCCAAGATGAAAACCGTGCGCGTGGCCTTCGTGGGTCTCGGTATGCGCGGCCCTTGGGCTGTAAACCGCTTCACGCACATCCCCGGTGTGCAGATTGTGGCGCTCTGCGACTACGAACGCGAACGAGCAGAGAAGTGCCAGAAGTATCTCCGCGAGAAAGGACTTGCTCCTGCCGACATTTACGACGGAGCTGAAGGCTACAAAGCCATTTGCGCACGCCCCGACGTAGACTTGGTGTACATCGCCACCGACTGGGATCACCATTTCCCCGTAGCCAAGTGCGCGCTTGAAAACGGCAAGAACACGGCCATCGAAGTTCCATCGGCCATGAACCTCGACCAGTGCTGGCAGCTGATTGACCTCTCTGAGAAATCACGCAAGCACTGCATGATCCTCGAAAACTGCTGCTACGACTACTACGAACTCAACGCCCTCAACATGGCGCAAAACGGCGTTTTTGGTGAAGTGCTTCGTGCAGAAGGTGCTTACATTCACGACCTCGACCAGTTCTGGGGCGAATATTGGCACAATCCCAACGATCCCGACTCGAAAAAGCTGGGTTGGCGCATGGCTTACAACATGAAGAACCGCGGCGACCTCTACGCTACGCACGGACTCGGCCCGGTTGCACAATGCTTGGACATTCACCGTGGCGACCGCTTCACGACCCTCACCGCAATGGACACGAAGTCTGTTCACGGTAAGGAATATGTGGAACGCGTGACGGGACAACCCTGCAAAGAATTCCGCAGCGGTGACCAAACCACCACGCTGATGCGCACCTCGGAAGGCAAGGTCGTGGAAATTCAGCACAACGTGATGAATCCCCAGCCCTACAACCGTCTGTTCAAACTCTCCGGCACCAAGGGTTACGCCACGAAGTATCCCGAAGAGCGCTTTGCCCTCAACGCCGACCAGCTCAAAGAAAGCGGTGTGGCTCCTCAAATGGACAACCTCAGCGCTCACGGCTTCCTGCCCGCAGCAGAAGCTAAGGCTCTGATGAAGAAGTATGAAAGCCCCATCATCAAGAAGTACGGCGAACTCGGCCGCAAACTCGGTCACGGCGGTATGGACTACATGATGGATGCCCGCATGGTCTACTGCCTCCAAAACGGTCTCCCCCTCGACATGGACGTTTACGACTTGGCAGAGTGGTGTGCCCTCGCTGAGCTCAGCGCGCTCTCGCTCGACCACAACAGCGCAGCGGTGGAATTCCCCGATTTCACGCGCGGTCACTGGAACGAAGTGAAAGGCTACAAGCACGCCTACAACACCACCAACGAAAGTGCTGTAGAAGCCGCTGCCAAGGCTTCGACCGAGGCTCAAGTCGCTGCCGCCAAGAAGTTCAAACTTTGGGATCTCTATGATGCCATTGCCAAGGCGACCGATGACGCCGCAAAAACGAAGGCTACCAAGGCCTTCAAGGCAGCGCAAGCCAAATATCTCAAAGCCATTGCTCGCGCCATCTAATTACAGCGCAGAAACAATCTGACGTTTTCGATAAGCTGAAAAGCGGGCCGGTTCAAGACGCAACGCGAATTGGACAGCTCAAGGCGAGAAAACGCTTGATCATCCAATGATAAGCAGCCCCGAATGCATTTTTTTGATGCATTCGGGGAACTTTTTTGTTGCAAACAACCACAGTTCATAAACGTAGAGAAGTTGCTTCAAAGAAAGCACACGCAGCAAGAAATCGAAACTTCATATCAGTTTTTCGAGACAGGCATTGCCACTTTGGCCAATCCTACCATATCTCCCTCACCCGAAAGCACACGACAAAGAGAAATGGTTCATCTCACAATAAGTCAAAGATCATTTGCGCTGATTCACAAGGCATAATCCCTTCTGAATGCACTATATAGACGCCGCAAGGCGGCTGAAGGAAAAGGAAAGTTGTGTTTTATCAAACGCAAAGGTAAATCATTCATCTCAAAAAACAGAGGTTTTCGAAAAGAAAAAGTTGCGTTTTTTCATCATCTCGAAATCTTCAGCAAAAACAAGTGGACTTTTTCACGATACTCCCCGTATTTGCTACGTTTTCTCTCTCCTTTTGAAGAGAAGGCGCCATAATTCTCCGCTCCCCTTAGTCAATAGCTCCTCACGCGCGCAGACAGGTGCGCCTAAACGGACACACGCCTGCGCATCACGCACTCAACGAGTTTGTAATTCCTGCCTTCACCCTTCACCTTCACTCCTAACTGACTGATTGTTTGCATCTTTCGGGTGAACATATTCGCTGTTTTAACACTTCACGGGTGAAGGAAAAATCCGCTCAGCCTTCACCCTTAACGCATTATTCGTCAATGAATTACCTCCTTATGGTGAAGCGGTGAAGGCAAAAAACGAAAAACAGCGGACGCGCGCATACGCGCGCGCGTTGCCCCCCCATTTCAGAAGAAACAGGCAAACAAATGGGCGCCTTGTATGCTTTTCGAAAAAGAAATCCGCAATGCCTACAGATGGGCATTGCGGATCTCATAAAGAAGCGGTAGGGTGGTGGCGACTTCAAGCCTCAACAAACATTTTGCGCGACGGACAAACTTCCGCCAAACCGCAGGCATTGCATTTCGGCTTGCGTGCCAAACAGGTGTAACGCCCGTGCAATAACAACCAGTAGTGGGCGGAAGCCAACAAATCGGCGGGAATGTGGCGCGTGAGCTCCATCTCCACGCTGTAAGGTGTGGTACAGCTTTTGGGCACTAAGGCCAAACGATGAGCCACACGGAAGACGTGCGTGTCGACCGCCATGGCCGCTTTGCGAAAAGCCACCGCTTGAATGACATTGGCAGTTTTTCGACCGACTCCCGGCAAGGAAGTCAACTCTTCGAGCGTAGACGGCACCTCACCTCCGAACCTTTCGACCAACCCTTGCGCCAATCCCTGCAAATGCTTCGCCTTGTTGTTGGGATAGCTCACCGTTTTGATGTAATCGAACAAAACTTCGGGCGAAGCCAATGCCATGGCTTCGGGAGTGGGGTAGTCGGCAAACAAGCGGGGGGTGATTTGATTGATCCGCTTGTCTGTGCATTGTGCCGAAAGTACCACAGCCACCAACAATTCGAAGTTGTTGCTGTAGTCGAGTTCCGTTTCGGTATCGCTCAACGTGCGCGATAAGTAATCGAGCACATAGTTATATCGATCTTGTTTGCGCATAGCCTACAGTAAACGCCGATCAGGCAAAATGCTGCAAGCGAGCAATGTACTTACCGATGATGTCGAACTCGAGATTCACGCGGGTTCCAACCTCGATGTTGTGGAAATTCGTGTGCTCGTAGGTGTAAGGGATGATGCACACCTCGAACGTGTCATCGCCGGGGTTGCAAACCGTCAGGCTCACGCCGTTGACGGTGACACTGCCCTTGTCGACGCAAAAATAGCCGCGCTGTGCCATTTCTCGATTGGCAGCATATCTGAAGGTGAAGCGGTAGCTACCGTCTTCGCTCACTTTGTTGACACAAACGGCGGTGTCATCTACGTGGCCTTGGACGATGTGCCCATCCAAACGTCCGTTCATCATCATCGATCGCTCGACGTTGACTTCGGTGCCTACGCTCCATTCTCCGAGGTTACTGCGCTCGAGCGTTTCGTTCATGGCCGTTACGACATACTCGTTGCCCGTTTGACTGACGACGGTCAGGCAAACTCCATTGTGTGCCACGCTTTGATCGATGCTCAATTCGGGTGCAAAGTCACACTCGAGTGTGAAATGCATATTTTCTTGTTCTTTTTCGATGCGCACTACGCGTGCCGTCGATTCTACAATTCCTGAAAACATAAGATAGGCTGTTGATATGTAACTACAAAGATACGAAATCTCAGCAGAACTCGGGCTCCTTTGGCGAATTAGGGGGAAGAATGCGCAGAAAAGCTGTTAATCTCGCGTCAAAAACGAGAAAAACTACTACCTTTGTTATTCCAATAGAGATGAATTCAAAGTCTTTTGCTCGCCTATCTCAGAGATTGGACTTCCTTCTCCTGCACATGAACTGTACAAGATGGGCGACCTATCCCCAACGCTCGCCGTTATGAAACCCCGTTCCAATGCTTTGCTGTGGATGATCCACATTTTATCGTGGACCTACATCTTTCTCTCTCCTTTGCTCTTCACTCCACAGAATATTCCCATCGATTGGCGCCACATTCTGTCGCGCGAATTCTTCTCCTTGGCCCTTTTATTGACCTTCTACCTCAACTATTTTCTCCTCGTTCCCAAGTTTTTTCTGACCGACCACCACCGCACGTTCTACGGTTGCAACCTGCTGCTCATCATCGCGCTCTCGGGGCTCTATGAATTGATGCACGAGTTCCTGGTTTTCAAGTTGGCCGCCCAGTCATTGGGACTTCCGCACGACACACACAATTTTTCGCCGGGTCACAAGCACTTTGGCACTCGCGACTTCAAAGTCTTCTTTTTTTTCCGCAACATTGTCAACCTCACTTTCGCCCTCGGCTGTGCGCTTGCTGCTCGATTGAGCGGAAGATGGTATGCTGCAGAAATGGCACGCAGCAAAGCAGAACTCGAACGCGCGGAGGCCGAACTGCAAAGTCTCAAAAGTCAGATCAGTCCGCACTTTCTACTCAACACGCTCAACAACATCTACGCCCTGACGTCGATCGACACGGAAAAAGCCCAATCCGCCATTCTCGAACTCTCGAAAATGCTCCGCTATCAACTCTACGAAGAATTGGGATCGTGTGTGAGTGTGGAACGCGAAGTGGAGTTTCTGCAAAACTATGTTGCGCTGATGCGCCTTCGTCTGAACAAGAATGTTGAAGTGACGACAGACTTCCGCTTAACACCCCACAAGGAGATGCAGGTCGCTCCTCACATCTTCATTTCCATCGTAGAAAATGCCTTCAAACACGGGGTGAGTATCACGGCTCCCAGCCATGTGCACCTTCGCCTCGACTGTGACGGCAAACGACTCAACTTCGACTGCCGAAACAGCTATTTCCCGCAGCGAACACACGAAAACCCGGATGGGGGCATCGGTCTTCGCCTCGTCAAAAGCCGGTTGGAACTCAGTTACCCGGGTACGCACACTTGGGAACACGGCATTGATAGCTCGCGTAAAGAGTATTACTCGCGCATCACACTGGACTTATAACAAAGTATCGGAGCGTGTCTCCGAAATCGCCAACACAATAACCTATGAACTTAACTTGTGCCATCATTGACGACGAACCGCTTGCGGTGAAGTTGTTAGAAAACTACGTGCAACGCACTCCTCAAACCGAATTGGTGGCCACCTATTCCGGCGCCGTTCAAGCCGTGCCCGGATTGGAGGAACATCCTGTCGATTTGATCTTCTGCGACATCGAAATGCCAGAGCTCAACGGCCTGCAATTCGCTAAAATGATAGCCGATACTCGCTCTCGCATCGTCTTTACCACCGCCTATGCCAACTATGCGCTCCAAGGGTGGAAGGCCGATGCACTGGACTATCTGCTCAAACCTGTCGACTACCAAGATTTTCTTGCCGCGGTGCAAAAAGCGCGCAAATGGTTCGCCCGCGAACTGCCTCGACTGCCCGATGCTGCCGATGGCTTCTTCGTGAAGAGCGACTACAAATTGGTGCGCGTGCGCTTCTCCGACATTCTTTACGTCGAGGGGCTGAAAGACTATGTAAAGATCTACGTCACCACCGATCTGCGCCCTATCATTTCGCTGATCTCGATGCGCGCAGTCGAAGCCGCTTTGCCTGCCGATCACTTCATGCGCATCCACCGTTCGTTTATTGTCAACGTGAACCACATCGGCGTTATCGAACGTGGGCAAATCGTTTTCGGCGACAAAATGATCCCCGTCTCGGACTCATACCGTGAACGCTTCATGGCCTACATTGCCGATCACACGCTGCAAGCCCGTTCGGCAAGTTCCTAACCTATCAATGGGCATTGGCGCCTTGATCTAAAGGCTTCGCGCCAACTTACAGAAAACAACAACCCCCTCGGTGTTATCGGAACACCGAGGGGTTGTTTTATTCGTGAAGTAGGCTATGCCTTTCGCTTATTTGAGCACGCTCTTCAATTTGAGAGCGAAGCTGTCCTTGGGATCGAGTTTCAGCAACTGATCTACATACTTCAAGCACGTTGCGTCTTCGTTCTTCTTCAAGTAGTAGAACGCGAGATAGCGCAAAGCGACTTGCTTTTGCGAAACGTAATCGCTGTTGTCACCGATGAGTTCGAGCGCCTTCGTGTAGTATTCGCGGGGCTTCTCTTCGGGCTGGCTGCTGTCGAGAATCCAGAGTTGAGCACGATAGAAAGGACCTTGGTACTTTTCGGGCTGCGCTTCCATGTACTCTGCGAAGATCTTATCGCCGGCTTCTACAAACTTCTGACGCTCAACGGGATCCTTCGTTTGGTTTTGAGCGGCAATGTAGATATTTGCCAAACCGAAGCGCTCTGCGGCATCAGCCTTTTCACCGAGCAGCTCAAGATACTTCTTGTAGTAGGGGATAGCGTCTACAGCTTGCTTGTTCGAACGGAGCAAGATGGCCATGCGGCGATAACCGTCGGCCTTCGTCGAATCCTTTTCGAAAGCTTTCTTGTAGTACTCGATAGCTTGTGCGCGATCGTCGAGGCCATCGGCCGCAAAACTGGCTGCATAGATATAGTCACGATAGAGGAACGCCGAATCGGGATATTGGCTATCGCTCAAGTAGGCGATACTCTCCTTGGCGTGCTCAAAATCCATCGTTTCTACCTGTGCATAGAAAAGCATACGGCGCAAGATGAGATCAGACGGTGCGAGGGGGAGAAGCTTGTTGGCCATCTCCTTAATCGTCGTGAAGTCAGACTGATTCATGAGCGAGAGGAGATAGTTCTCACCTGCGTGCACATCGTCGATTGTAGGATTAGGCGTGCCGTCGAAGAACTTCTTATAGGCCGCAGCTGCATCCTTATATTCACTGGCCGTGTAGGCGATGTCACCAAGCTCCTTGTAAGCCGTGAGGTTGTTGGGCTCGCGCTCAATAATCTTCTCCAAAGCTTCTTTGGCCACGATGGGGTTCACATACTTGTAAACGCGTGCACTCAAACGCAAAGCTTCAATGTTGTCGGGCTGGATGTTCAGGATTTCATCGAACTTCTGACCGGCACCGCCCCAGTCCTTTCTCAGCATGCACACCTGTGCTTGCAACATAAGACCGGGCACATATTGAGGATCTAAGGTATAGGCTTGCTTGGCACACTGATTGGCGCAAGGATAGATCTTCTTTTCCAAGAAGAAATTGCCGACAGCCACGAGTTGTTCTTTGTCATTTTTAATTTTCTTGACGAGCTTGGAGAACGTTTTGTTGGCTTCGTCGGGGTCGTTGAGCTGATTGGCCATCACCTCGTCGGCCATTGTTTGCACGTCGGCCTGCATCGCAGGAACGTCAACGCCCTTGACCGTCTGAGCCTGAGCCGAGTTGACCCCCGCGAAAGAGCAGGCTGCGGCGAACAGGAGCGAGAGAATGAGGTTTTTCTTCATTGAACTGTATGTTATAGTGGTTGTGTGTACATTTTTGCACTCTAAGCACGAAGAAAGAGTAGGCTACCTTGTGCATAGATCTGACTGCAAATATAGCCATTTCTCGCGAAAAGTATTGCAAACGCCTCAAAAAAGTGCCCAAATGCGTTGTTTTACCGCTCAATCTGTGCAGAGCGTTTGTCAATGCAATCACTTGATTCTCAATTTGCAGACATTCTGCAAGAAAGTCCTTTTTCTCTTTATACATGTATATACCCGCTTATGATTACCTTTTTCGCCTTATCCTTTTCTCTGTGTTCTCACATCAACAACTCACTTCTAAGACTCCTCAAATCTTCGTGTCCATTCTCACGCAAACTCCCATATATTTAAGTCGGACAAAGGCTCTCGAGCTGCAAAAAGTTCGTACCTTTGCCAAAACGACAATATTGTCGAACAGATATTTTCCCAATAATCTCCCCGAAACGACTATGGCAGAATGGTTTGAATGCAAAATTAAGTACGAACGCACAATGGACAACGGTTTGGTGAAGAAAGTCAACGAACCCTACCTCGTGGATGCGCTGAACTTCACGGAAGCCGAGCGACGCATCATTAAAGAAGTAGCCCCGTTCATGAGTGGAGAATTTCAAGTGAGCGACATCAAACGCGCCCGCTTCGCAGAAATCTTTGAAACGAGTGATGATGCCGCCGATCGTTGGTACAAAGCCAAACTGTCGTTCATCACCCTCGATGAGAAAAGCGGAAAAGAAAAAAAGACCTCGCACAACATGCTGGTACAAGCCGGTGATCTACGCGACGCAGTGAAGCGTTTGGATGAGGGGATGAAAGGTTCGATGATGGACTACGAAATCGCTGCCGTCTCCGAAACCTCAATTATGGACGTTTTCCACTACAAGGCAGACGACGTTCCCGAAAAGGGCGAAGAATAAGCGTTTCGCTCCACGACACCCCGATTTACATTCAACAATCTACTCGGATCAGCTCAGCGGCACCGCTTGATTTCCCCTCATGTCGTGTCCCCTTCGGCTTCTTTTCCCACACTCCACAACTCTCGTCTTCATGTCGATTCAACACCAAATTCACGCACTACATAAAGCACTCCCGGCAGATGCACAACTCGTCGCCGTTTCGAAGTTTCATCCCGTCGAAGCGCTGCGCGAAGCCTATGATGCAGGACAACGCATATTTGGAGAGAGCAGGGTACAAGAACTCGTGGAGAAACAACAAGTTATGCCACAAGACATAGAGTGGCACTTCATCGGACATCTTCAGCAGAACAAGGTAAAAAACATTGCTCCATTCGTTTCACTCATTCATGGCGTGGACAGCGAAAAACTACTGATCGAGATCGACAAACAAGGCCGTCGCTTCGATCGGCGCGTACCCTGCCTGTTGCAACTACATGTGGCGCGCGAAGAAAGCAAATTCGGTTTCACACCGAACAAAGCACGCGAATATTTAACTTCCGGGGTTTGGCGCGATTTGTCCCATGTAGAATTACGCGGCATCATGTGCATGGCGAGTTTCACAGAAGAACAGCAAATAATTCGCCAAGAATTCACCATCGCGCACGAGTTTTTTAATTGGGCGAAACACGAATTCTTCGCAGACTCCCCCAACTTCAACATCTGCTCTTGGGGAATGAGCGAAGACTATCCCATCGCCCTCGAATGTGGCAGTAATATGGTACGCGTCGGCACCAAAATTTTCGGAGAACGCGAGTACTGACCAATCTTATAACACCTGCTTTTGCGAACGACGCCTTGCAATATATTAACGTGCGCGACAAAAAAAGGCCGCTTTTGATGCCCTATATTCTCCACAAAAGTGTACTTTTGCAATATCATGAATAAGGCAAACTATATCAAACAGCTGATAGACAAACAGCAACTGGAGGAAGCCGAAGCCGCCCTCCGCGATGCCGCTCCCGAAGAACTGACCTCGGGCGATCGATATTATGTTGAAGGTTTGCTCGCAGCGAAACGCGGCGATTGGAAAACGGCGAAAAACTGCTTTCTCGAAGCACAGAAGGTCGATCCCGACAGCCCCGCCGCCGAAATGCTCGGCATGATCACGGACATATACGACTTCTATTACAAAGACAATTTAAATCCTTAAAGACACAACGATATGGCGAAAATCAGAGGCGCCGTTGTCATTGACACAGAAGCGTGCAAAGGCTGCAATCTTTGCGTAGTGGCTTGCCCCACGCAGACGCTTGCACTCAGCACCACCGCCGTCAATCACCACGGCTATGCATTCAGCCAGGACGTAAACCCCGAATCCTGCATCGGTTGTACCGCTTGCGCCACGGTTTGTCCGGATGCCTGCATCGTAGTCTACAAACTCCGAGAGCAATAAGCCATACTGCTTTGCTTTTGAAAGAGCAATAGGCTTTTCTCTTCTATCATCCCAACCTCTTTTGATTCCACACCACATGGAAAAAGAAATATATCTCATGAAGGGCAACGAAGCGCTCGCGCACGCTGCCGTTCGCTGTGGGTGCGATGCCTATTTTGGTTATCCCATCACGCCGCAAAGTGAGGTGCTTGAGACCTTCGCAGAAATCAAGCCTTGGGAAACAACCGGTATGGTTGTGCTCCAAGCCGAAAGCGAAGTGGCCAGTATCAACATGCTTTACGGTGCCGGCGGCTGCGGTAAACGCGTCATGACGTCATCGGCCAGCGTAGGTATTGCCCTCATGCAAGAAGGCATTAGTTATATGGTCGGCGCCGAAGTCCCTTCGCTCATCGTCAACGTACAACGCGGTGGACCGGGTTTGGGCACGATCCAACCTTCTCAAAGTGACTATAACCAAGCTACCCGCGGTGGTGGTAACGGTGACTACGAAACGATTGTACTTGCCCCCAACAGCGTACAAGAAATGGCCGACTTCGTCGACCTCGGTTTCGAACTGGCTTTCCGCTATCGCAATCCCGTCATCATGCTTTCCGATGGTGTCATCGGACAAATGATGGAAAAGGTAGAGCTCCAACCCCAAAAAGCGCGCCTCACCACCGAAGAAGTGGCTGAACGCTATCCTTGGGCCACCACAGGTTGCAAAGGCCGTAAGCCCAACGTCATCACCTCCGTGGAACTGCGCTCCGAAATCATGGAGCAACACAACCTCCACCTTCAAGCCAAATATCGTGAGATTGAGAAAAATGAAGTTCGCTATGAAGTGAGCGGTTCTGAAAAGCCGGTGCTCGGCATTGTGGCTTTCGGTTCAGCAGCCCGCATCTCTCAGAAAGTCATCGAGTTGGCTCGCGAAGAAGGTATCGAAGTACAACTGCTTCGTCCCATCACCCTTTGGCCCTTCCCGAAAGAGGCCGTTCTCGAATTGGCTTCTAAAGTCAAAGGCATTCTTACCGTCGAAATCAATGCCGGACAAATGGTCTACGACGTGCGCTACCATGTAGAAGGTCGCGTGCCGGTTGAGCATTACGGTCGCTTAGGTGGTATCGTACCCAGCCCGGGCGATCTCGCCATCATCGTCAAAATGGTGGAAGCCATCTTCCGCCTCCCCGGGGTCTTCAACAAACTATAGTCATGACGAAAGAAGAAATCATCCAAAAAGGCGCCGTGGCCTACGAACGGCCGCGTCTGCTGAATACCAATACGATGCACTACTGCCCGGGATGCTCCCACGGCGTTGTGCACAAGCTCATCGCCGAAGTCGTGGAAGAGATGGGAATGGCCGAAAAATCAGTGGGCGTCAGCCCCGTCGGTTGCGGAGTCTTTGCCTACAATTATCTCGATATCGACTTCCAAGAAGCGGCTCACGGCCGTGCCGCAGCAGTTGCTTCCGGCATTAAGCGCGTGCTGCCCGATCATTTGGTCTTCACCTACCAAGGTGATGGTGATGCCGCAGGTATCGGTACCAACGAGACACTGCACGCCCTCAATCGTGGAGAAGGCATTACCATCATCTTCATCAACAACGCGATTTACGGTATGACCGGTGGGCAAATGGCACCGACCACACTTATGGGACAGGTCACTTCCACCAGCCCCTACGGACGCGATGCCGCCTTGCACGGTTATCCCTTGAAACTCGGAGAAATTGCGGCATTGCTCGAAGGAACAGCTTTCGTCACCCGCCAAAGCGTAGAAACCATGGGCGCCATTGCCAAAGCCAAAAAAGCGATTCGCAAAGCCTTCGACATCTCCATGCAGCACAAAGGATCGTGCTTGGTCGAAATTGTTTCTACCTGCTCTTCGGGTTGGAAACTTTCTCCGGTCAACTCCAACAAGTGGATGCAAGACAACATGTTCCCTTACTATCCGAAAGGGGATATTAAAGACAACACCAAAGCCCCGAAAGCATGACACAAGAAATAATCATCTCCGGTTTCGGCGGACAAGGCGTGCTCTCGATGGGTAAAATCTTGGCCTATGCCGCACTGATGGAAGGGCGCGAAGTGAGTTGGATGCCGGCTTATGGTCCCGAACAACGAGGAGGTACGGCCAACGTCACCGTCATTGTGAGCGATAAGAGCATCTCATCGCCCATTCTCTCCAGCTACGACACCGCCATTCTCCTCAACCAACCCTCTGTCGATAAGTTCCAACCGAAAGTGAAAAACGGCGGAACCCTTATTTACGACGGATTTGGTGTGATTCAACCGCCCACGCGCGAAGACATCAATGTCTTTTCCGTCCCCGCGATGACGACAGCCACCGAAATGAAGTTGGCCAAGTGCTTCAACATGTTCATTCTCGGCAGTTACCTGAAAGTACATCCCATCGTAGAAGTGGAAAGTGTGATGAAAGCCCTGCGCAAGACCCTGCCGGAACGCCATCACCACCTGCTTCCCGCCAACGAGCAGGCCATCCTCAAAGGCATGGAGCTCGTACAACGCTAAGTTCTCACCCTTCAATCTCAAAACAATGGCAAGTCGAAAACGTCTCAAAAAGAATGTGCACCAAATCTGTGGTGAAATGCTCTACGTTTGCGGACTTTCTTACGCAGAAAAAGGCAGTCTGACGCCCGAAATCCAAGCCGCTGTACAAGAAGTGTTTCGCTTGCAGGCAGAAATTGTCAGCCGCATCAGCCACACAGAGCAGGGTAGTGTAAAACGCTTCTACCGCCAACTGCGCGAAGACTTCTCCAAAGGCATCGAACAAGCTTACTCCACACTGGTGCAGGCTTAAGCCACCGCCCTCTACCAACAAGCTGTATACAAGTGCACTCCGTGTACTTGCATGCAGCTTGTTGTGTTTTGTGAGAAGCCACCCGACATAAAAAAGCAAGAACCAAAGCCAAGTACTTAACGCTAAAAGCGAGCTTCTCCCCTTTTATTTTCCCATAGAAAAGCACCTGCCACGAACAGGCTTGCAGCGTGCCGCGCAATCTTCGCAACAAACGCCTCATCCACAAAAACAAACTTCACCCTATGCTCACCAATGATCTCCCCGAACAGCAAACGGCATCGGGGATGACCGTGCTCCCCATCCAAAGCACAGCGCACCTATCGTTGCCCTATGCCGACGATGGCGTACACGCCGGTTTTCCGGCACCGGCTCAGTCCACGATGGAATCCGCCATCGATTTGAACAAAGACCTCATTGACAACCCGGAAAGCACCTTCTACGCCCGCGTTGAGGGAGATTCGATGATCGGAGCCAACATCCACGAAGGCGACATTCTAATCATCGACCGATCGCTTACCCCCACAAACGGCGATATCGCCCTCTGCATCATCGACGGCGAATTTACCGTCAAATACCTCGAGATCAACAAAGATTTTGCCCTTCTTCGCCCGGCCAATCCCGACTATCCGGTGCTTCGTGTCGACCACAACGATGATTTTTCTGTTTGGGGCATCGTGACTTACGTCATCCACGCAGTAAAACACACGCGCCGCCGGTTCTAACAGCCCTTCTCCATGATAGGAATCGTTGACTGCAATAATTTCTTCGTTTCTTGCGAACGCGTTTTCGCTCCCAAGCTCATCGGTCGCCCCACGGTGGTTCTTTCCAGCAACGACGGATGTGTCATCGCTCGCTCCAACGAAGCCAAAGCCATGGGCATCGCCATGGGCGTCCCCTTCTTCAAGGTGAAGGGATTGGTCGAAAGCGGTCAACTGATGGCACTCTCGAGCAATTATGGCCTCTACGGCGATATGTCTCGCCGGGTGATGTCCGTGATTCGTCGCCATGTACCCCAAATCGAACAATACAGCATCGACGAATGCTTCATCCTCCTCCCTGAATCTGAAAACTATGCCGCCTTCGGCCGTCACCTCTCACAAATCGTTGAGCGCTGGACCGGCATCCCCGTCAGCATTGGAATTGCCCCGACCAAGACGCTGGCTAAACTTGCAAGTCGCTTTGCCAAAAAGCACAAAGGATACCAAGGCTGTTGCCTCATCGACACACCCGAAAAACGAAAACGCGCGCTGGAGCTCACCGACCTACGCGATGTGTGGGGTATCGGGAGAAAAAGTGCGGCAAAGCTCGAGCAGATGGGCCTCCACACCGCATGGCAATTCGCCCGATCGGGACGGCAACAAATCAAGCTGCTCATGGGCGTTGCGGGTGAAGAAACTTGGCGCGAACTCAACGGCGAATCCGTACTAAGTTTTGCCGTCCCGACACCGCGCAAATCGATTCAATCCACACGCTCTTTCAGCCGCCCCATCTGCACGGCACGCGAACTGCACACCGCATTGGCCAATTTCTGCGCTCAAGTGGCTGAAAAGTTGCGCAAAGAACGTTCTTCTGCACGAAGTATCGGCATTTTCTTTTCCACCGATCGCTTCAACCCCAATGTCCCGTTCATCCAGCGCACGGCCGTTCACTCGTTTGAAGTCGCAACAGCCGATCCACGTGAATTCTCAGCCGCAACACGCCGCCTACTTTCTACGGTTTATGTAGACGGCATCCCCACCAAACGCGCCGGCGTATGGGTGGACGGCATCGAACACGCCGCCATTCAGCGCGGATTGTTTGACAGTGTCGATCGCGATCGCCAAAAGCGACTGTTGCAAGCCCTCGATTCCGTAACCCACAAGATGGGACGAGACAGTCTTCGACTGGCCTCTCAAGAACACGTAGAAAGCATAGTTTCCAGCAAATTACGATCCCCGAGTTATAGCACTAAGTTGAGTGATATCCTTCGAGTCAAATAGGTCGGTTGGGAAAGAATACGCCCTTCTTCTTTCGATACACCGGAGGCGACGAAAAAACAAAGCCTTCAAGCACCAATCGCGATACTTCCCACTGCAAAGTATCGTTTTTTTTCAGCAAGCCAAAGATCATCTGCGCTAACTCATTGGAAAAAAGTTCCCCAATTCGCGCTATATAGACGCCGCCAAGCAGCAGAAAAAAGGAAAGTTGTGTTTTATCAAGCACAAAAGTAAGATTTTTGTTTCGAAATTCCGCGATTTTCGAAAAGAAAAAGTTGCGAAAAGAGGAAATACTATCTCATTCCACAAAAACAAGTGGACTTTTCTACGAATCTCATCTTGTTTCGTCCATTTTCTCCCTCGTTTTTTCAGAATCGCAGCTCCTACTTCGTGGTTGGTGTTTCTCACGCTCGCGTAGGTACGCTTAAACAGACACACGCCCACGCATCGCGCACTCAGCGAGTTTCCTTTTTGTGCCTTCACCCTTCACCTTCACACCTAACACTCTGATTAACAAATATTGCTGTCCGCTAAACTTCAAAACGCCACAATTTCCCTATCCGCAATGCCCATCAATAGGCGTTGCGGACTTCTTTTTGGAAAAGTAAGCCCCCCCTTTCCGACTATCATTCATTGGCTGTCCGCTAAAACGAGAGAATGGAAGACACGAGATGTGGCCAAATGTGTTCTTTAAGCCTCTGAGAGCCTTAGAGTATGGCGAATTCTATTGATTTTCGTGGATCGGATCACCGTATACAACGGCTGTCCGCTAAAAAAAAGGTTCATCCGACATTTGGAGTGATGCGGCAATCGTGCAGCGCATATAGCCTTAGCTGAAAATACCTTTCATCCCTAAAACCATAGGCCACTCTCTT
>QWCO01000620.1_pt1 | contig 35322 bp, 51 predicted proteins | sample 1972611 | NCBI WGS metagenome assembly QWCO01 (sample SAMN09866706, study PRJNA288562) | Human oral metagenome isolate term1_saliva, whole genome shotgun sequencing... | reverse complement strand
AGCATGCTCATTGAGGACGCGCAAAGCCTCGTGATGGACGAGTGCCCGAACTGGCAGACCACCAGCTCGGGCACTCGCATCCGGGTCATCTGCGCGATCATCAAGCGAGCAATGACGGCCCCGTTCGCTGATGAAGGCCTCACGGGTATCTCAGCAGCGACAGAGACGACCGGACCGTTCTCGCAGCAGCTCACGTTCGCGAACCCCTCGGGCGACCTCTACCTGACCAAGGCTGAGCGCCGGGCTTTCGGCGCAGGCCGTGGCCGCGCACTCGAGATCGACCTCCTCGCATCACGGGAGGACTCCTGATGATGCAGAAGTGGCGAACCCCAGTGCAGGTAGAAGGCCGCACGCGACGCGACGCGGACGGCTACCTCGTGCAGGACAGCGCAGAGCGTCTCATCCCCGGATGCCTCATCGCACCCGGCGCGTTCACGGTCCCGGGGCTGCTGGAGTCGCCGACGTCGGAACAGCCAGACGACCAGGCCACGCTGTACGCCCCGCCGGACGCGCGGTTCGAGGTCGGCGACACAATCGTCGTACCACGTGCCCACCCGCTCGGCGGGAAATGGCAGGTCGAATCGAAGCCGGCGCCCTGGCCGCGCGGCGTGGCCGTGACGATCAAGCGGAGGTGACGACGTGGGCGGCTTCAAGCGCGACACGCAAGCGATCGACGCTTTCCTGCGCAGCGGAGCCCTCGCGCCAGCACTCCTCAAAGAGGCTGAGCAGCTCAGAGCCGCCGCAGCCGCAGCCGCGCCTCGCGGCTCATCGGACAAAGGCGGGCACCTCGCCGACTCGTACAAGGCCGAAACAGCGAAAGCGCCGCTCAGGCCAGGTGGTCCTGTCCGAGACGTGGGCCGCGTCTACAACGACGCGCGCCACGCTCTCGCCGTGGAATTCGGGCACAGAAGCAGAGCCGGGAACCCAATTCCCGGGGCGCACACGCTCGGCAAGCTAATCGGCTCGAAGTCTAAGAGGAAGAAGCGCTCATGACATACACCGACGCAGTCCAGGTCATCCGCGATGCAATCACCGCGGCGACCGGCATCCCGACCGCGCGAGTCCTGCAGCCCGGCTTTACCGACGGGCCGCTTCCGCTCGCGCACGTCTCGCTCGTTCAGACCCAGACCGGGGATTATGACCGAGACGACACGATCTCGATCTCCATCTACGCAAAGACACCAGCCTCACCCGCCGAAGTCGGAGCCGCCGCGCTCGCGGACCAGATCGAGGGGGCGTTCGACGTCCGTCCGGTCGTCGGCGCGTCCGGCTGGGTAGACGCGGCGGAGATCGATTCTTGCTTGGGCGTGCAGCCTTACTTTGAGGCTGTCGAGGTTGTTCATATGACAGCCACGGTCACGCACAGGCCCATCTCAGACGACACCAACTGATTAGAAAGGGGTCTTGCATGACCACCTTCGAAGCCCTCAAGAAGAAGTATAACCGCACGACCAACGTCAGGAAGGGCCTGAACGCACTCGCGTTCCTGGCCCCGATGACAACGGCAGTCCCGACGGCGATCACCGACGCTGGCGGCGCTCTCAAGGAGATCCCCGCCGACTTCATGCCCCTGGGTCTCATCACGACCGACGGCATCACCTTCTCCGCCGACGCGAAGAACGAAGATGTCGAAGCACTCGGATATGCGGAGGCGGTTCGGTCTGACCTGACCGGCGCGCCCAAGTCGGTGAAGCTAACGGTTCTGGAGCCGGTCCGCAAGACGATCCAGCAGCTCGTCTACGGTATCGACCTGTCGCAGACCAAGGCGTCCAAGACCACGGGCGAGATCACCTTCGACGAGGCCGCGATCCCGGCACTCGCCGAATATCGCCTACTGCTCGTCATGGCTGACGGACCCGCCGCCGACGAGTGGCTGATCGGTCGCTGCTACCCGCGCGTCAAGCTCTCCTCTCTGCCCGACGAGAAGTGGGCCGCGAGCGACGCGATGCAGTTCGACCTGGAGTTCGCTGCGTTCATGGACGAGACGGCGGGCACGTCGTGCCGTCACTACATCGGCGGCTCCGGTGCGATCCGTCACCGCGACGCGATCGGCTTCGAGCAGGCCAACTGACCTGCACTCGATCTCGGGCGGGCCGGAGTTGATCTCCCTCCGGCCCGCCCGTCCACACCTCACCTAATGGAGATCCCTCACGGATAGGAACACCGATGAAGTTCATCAAGACTGTCAAGACCGACTCCGGCGACGAGCTCAAGTTGGAGCGCGAGACAGACTCTGCGGTCGAGCAGAACCTGCTCGTCTCTCAGGGCTGGGAGGTCGTCGACGACTCGAAGGACAGCGACGAGAAGCCGACGCTGCCCGCGCCTCCCACCTTCAACAAGTAACCAACCGCCAGACAAATAAGGAGATCAAGCATGTCTGACCAGATGAAGCCCACGTTCACGTTCAATGCCCTCGCGAAGCTGGAGAAGGCTGCGGCCCCGGCACCGTTCACTTTCGGTATCGGGAGCCAGGTCATCAGCTTCCCGGATCCGCTGAGCCTCACGCCCGAGGCCGCTGAGAAGTTCATGGCCGCGATGGAGTCCTCGAAGGCTCCGACGCAGATGATCCGCACCTGGCTCACCACTGAGGATGCGGACCTGCTCCTCAGCAAGCTCAACATGAGGCAGCTCGGCATCCTGATCCGTCAGGCTTCCGAGCATTATCAGGGCATGCTCGGCGACGCGGGGGAAGGCAACGCCTCTACGACCGACTAAGTCGGTACGAGAGGCAGATCGTCTCCGATCTCGCGGAGCAGGGCTGGGACACGCCGGCCCTGTTCCGCGCCCGCCGCTGGCGCTTCCTCCTCACACTCATCGACGGCCTCGCGTCGACGAGCAGAACAACCGTCGCGATCCTCAACGATCCCGACCGCTTCGAGGAGATCGCGAGATCCGTCGCCGAGACCGAGGCAACCACCGACGACACTGAGGCGCGGATGCGCGAGCAGACCCCCGTCGTGCGACTGCTCCAGGACATTTTCGATCTGGTATCCGCTGCCTTCGGCGGTAAAGAGCCGTACCCGCGCCCAGTCTCGGCGGTCGAGCTGGCACTCGAGGACGCGCGCACCGACCGCCTTCATGGCTTCCGAGATGAAGCGATGAGGGCCCTCCTCCCCCACTGGGAGGACGACACAGAATAAATGCAGAGAGGAGCCCCGGAATGGCTGGAGTCTACAAGGCGGGCACACTGTACGTCGACGTCGTCCCCAGCATGAAGGGATTTTTCAAGTCGGTCGAGGCTGATGCTAAGGCTCAGCTGCCCAGTATCGGGCAGAACGCCGGCAAGGACTTCGCGAACGGCCTGCGCTCTGGCGTCGGCTCCAGCGGCGCACAGGTCGCGAAGTCCATCAGTCAGCCTATCGATGCTGCCGCCACTGAGGCGAAAAACAGCGTCGATAAGATGACAAGGAGCATGCAGGCCTCGACGGGCGGCATGCAGAAAGCTGCGGAGGGCGCGGGCCGCAGCTTCACGACGATGGGCGCCGAGGCTGGCCGCAGTCGCGGCCCCATCGAGTCGGCGACGCGCGACCTTGACGAGGCCGCGCAGGCAGCAGAGAAGGCTGCGAGGGGCACGCGTGAGGCGGGCTCGGGTTTCTCCTATATGGCCGGCTTCGCGCAGAGCGCGATCGCGCCTCTAGCAGCAATGGCCGCAGCCGTGGGCATTGGAGGCTTCGTCTCCGAGGCTATCGCCGCGTCCGACGCCACCCAAAAGTTCGCAGACACCTTGAAATTCGCGGGCATTGATCCGGATCGGATCGAGGAGCTGGGCGCCGCAGCGCAGCGCTATGCGGACGAGACCGTCTACGATCTCTCGGACATTCAGGGCATTACGTCGCAGCTCGCTGCGAACGATGTCGAGGGCTTCGACAAGCTCGCCGAGGCGGCGGGTAACCTCAATGCCGTCGCGGGCGGTAGCGCGGAGACGTATAAGCAGGTTGGCCTGGCACTCGTGCAGGTCAACGGAGCTGGAAAACTTGCCACGCAAGATTGGAACCAGATCGCGAACGCGATCCCTGGTGCCAGTGGCAAAATTCAGAAGGCGCTCCTCGACGCTGGCGCGTACACCGGAAATTTCCGGGACGCTATGGCGCAGGGGCAGATCTCGGCGCAGGAGTTTAACGAGGCTCTGCTGAGCCTTGGCTTCGATGAGGTAGCGGCGAACGCGGCTCGCGACACGAGCCGCATCGAGAACGCCGCAGGCAACTTGCAGGCAACCCTCATGGGCGGCTTCAAAGACCTGATCGATTACATGAAGCCGACGATCACAGACTTCATGGGCTGGCTCTCGGATATGTTCTCGAACGCTTTCGGCTGGATCTCCGAACACAAGGATCTGCTGGTCGCCCTGGGTGAGGGTATCGGGATCGCCGTCGCCGCCTATTGGGGCTTCTCGGTCCTGACGACGGTCATCGAGTGGATCAAGAACACAACACTCGTGCAGGAGGGCCTCAACGCGGCAATGGCCGCGAACCCCATCGGCTTGGCGGTCGTGGCTATCGGCGCGCTCGTCGCAGGACTGATCTACCTTTACAACACGAACGAGGACGTCGCGAACGCGATCAACGCCCTCGGTTCTGGTATCGCGGAGTTCTGGACGAACAACGTCACGCCGGTTATTGATGCGTTCGTTGACTACACGAAGAACACGCTCATCCCGGGGATCGAGTCGGCGTGGGGCATCCTCACCAAGGGAGACTACGACGGGAATCTCTTCGGTCTGGAGGAGGACTCGGCGCTCGTCGATTTCTTCTTCACGCTGCGGGACGCGCTCCTCGCTGTAGGGGAGATCGCCTACACGGCGTGGACGGATCAGATCAAGCCGGCGCTTGAGGCGGCGTGGGACTGGGTCAGCGGAACGCTGTGGCCGGGCCTCCAGAACCTCTGGTCAACCGTGCTACAGCCCCTGTTTGAGGGGATCGGCTCGGGCCTGGCGCTCGCCTGGACCGCCGTCATCCGCCCAGCCCTTATGGGCATCTGGACGATCATCTCCCGCGTGCTGTGGCCTGTCCTGCAAACCCTCTGGGAGAACGTCGTCAAACCGCTGTGGGAAGGCTTCGCGTCGGCAGTCCAGTCGGCCTGGGCAGTCATCTACCCGGCAATTCAGGCACTCGCGGGTTTCTTCCGAGACACGCTCATGCCCGCGCTCTGGTCGTTCTGGCAGGACGTGGTAGAGCCGGTCTGGACGAACGTGTCAACGTTCATCCTCGCGGTCTGGGACAACATCCTCTACCCGCTGTTTGACCTGGTCGTGACGGTGATCTCTGGAACCGTCGGCCTGGCCTTCGAAGGCCTGTGGACGACCATCGTCACAGTATGGAACGGGATCTCGTCGGCGATTCAGACGGTGTGGGGCATCCTGTCCCCAATCTTCTCCGCGATCGGCAGCACGATCTCAACGACGCTCGGCCCTGCCTTCACGTGGCTGTATGACTCGGTCATCCAGCCGGTCTGGGACAAGATCTCGTCGGCGGTGCAGGTCGCCTCGTCGGTCTTGATCGACGTGGTTTTCCCGGCGATTAAGAACGCGATCGGCGGAATGAAAGATTCCTTCGAGTCGTTCCGCCAGTCGGTCGAGACAGTGTTCGAGAAGATCAAGGGCGCCGCCGCACGCCCGATCAATTTTGTCATTACGACGGTGTATCGGGACGGCATCAAGGCGGCGTTCGATACGATCGCCGAGAAAGTCGGCCTCTCCGTGAGGCTCCCCGACGTGAAGGCAATTCCGGCCTACGCGACCGGCGGCGTGTTCTCGACGATGACGCCCGGCTACTCGCCGGGCAAGGACATCTACCACTTCTACAGCCCGGACGGCGGCGGTGCGCTCCGCCTCTCCGGAGGCGAAGGCATCATCCGCCCCGACGCGCTGCGCGCGCTCGGCGGGAAGCCCTGGCTCGATCGAGTCAACGCCTCGCGCGGCTCCGGCCTCGCGACCGTAGGAGAGACCGGACGCCGCCGCGGCGAAGTCGCCTTCGCAAACGGCGGCATCTGGAACGCCGTGAGGGGCGGCTTCTCCGGCGCCCTGGACTGGGTTAAGGAAACAACGGAGGCGGTCGCGGAGATCGTCACCGACCCCGCCGCTGCGATTACGAACCTCGTACTCGGCCCGGCGCGGGCGCTGCTCTCCCCCAAGGACGACAGCTTCTGGGAAAGCGTGGCATACGGTATCCCGCCGATGCTGTTCGACGGCATCAAGTCCATGTTCACCTCGAAGGTGAACGAGTCCGGGCTCTCGGGCGGCGCTGGCCTCGTCGGCGCAGCAATGAAGGCCGTCCTCATGGGCGTGCCCTACGTGTGGGGCGGCTCCGCGATCCCGCCCGGCCTCGACTGTTCCGGCCTCGTCTACTGGGCCGCGCAGCAGCTCGGCCTGGGCTGGCCGCGACTCACCGCTGCCGGTTACCAGTCCGGCTCAACGCCGGTCCCCTGGGGATCGGCAACGCCCGGCGACCTCCTCTACTGGGGCTCGCCCGCTTGGCACGTCGCTGTCTATGCCGGCAACGGCCAGATGATTGAGGAACCCCGGCCAGGTCTGAGTGCCCGCAAGACGGCGATCTGGGGATCACCGACCGTCGGACGCTACGGAGGCGCCCGCAAATATGACAGGGGCGGATGGCTCCCCGACGGAGTCACCGCCGCAGTCAATCAAACCGGGCAGCGCGAAGCGATCCTCACCGCCCGACAGTGGGCCGACGTGTCCGCGCTCGCGGCTAGTGGCGCGGGTGCTGGGGTCTCGCTGGAGGGTGCCCAGGTCAATCTGGTCCTTGATGACGGCGTGCGGTTCCGCGCGCACGTCGAGGGGATTAGCGCGGGTGTCCTCGCTCGTAGGAAGCAGCTCGCAGGAAGGAGCCGATGATGACGCGGACAAACCTCTGCCCTAACCCATCTTTTGCCTACGGCACGAACGGGTGGTCGAGGTACGCGCCGTCGTCGCTCCGGATCGCGTCTGATACTGCTGCGTGGGGCGGGCACCAGCGGCAGTCACCTACCTATCTGGTGGTCGACGTGCCCGCGCAGCTGCAGGGTCAGGTCGCTACGCCTGGCGTGTCCCCGGTCCCGGTCTCGGCGGGGCAGGCGTTGGCTGTGTCGGCGCTTGTTCGCACGAGTCCTGGGATTGGCCTCGCTGTCCGCGTCGAGTGGACGGTCGCGGGCCGGAGTCAGGCAGCGCCCGCGCCGCTGCTGCTCGCGTCGAGCGCGGAGGGCGACCGTCCGACGTGGGTCCACGTGGCCCCGGCGGGCGCCACTCAGGCGCGCGTGCGCTTCGAGGTCTACACCTCGGGCGCGCGCGATAACAAGCCAGGGTGGCTACACCTGGACGACGTAATGATCGTTGCGGCGGCGACCGTCGAGGAGGCTGTCGCTGACGCTGCGGCCTTCTTCGACGGGGACACACCTCAGCAGAGGATCGGCTACACCCAGCGCGCGATCACTCACCAGTGGACGGGCTCGAAGGGTCTGTCTACATCGCGCGAGGTTGAGGCCGCGCTGGATATGACACGGGAGCCGGTCGCGGTCGTCGAGGACGGCCAGGCCCCGCGAGTCCAGGTCGTCATCCCGGCGGCGCTCGCACCTGCGGGCACGGCATGCTACGTCGAAGGCGTCGCCGCGACGGGCTTCAAGTGGATCCCCCGCGCGGGCGTGTGGACGGGAACAGGCGAGCAGCGGGTGATCGGCGATTCTCTCGCGCCGATCAACACAGAGTTCCGGTACAGGCTGACGACGTCGCGGGGCGTCGAGGTGGAGTCATCGCCGGTCGTGCGCCGCTGGCGCGGACTGTCCCTCATGACGGATACGGCAGGCAAAATGCCGGTCAACCTGCTCTGGCAGGGGACCGATCAGCGCGAGAAGAAGATGAGAGTCACCGAGCACGAGGTGCCCGGAAGGCCGACGCCGGTCATGGTGTATGCGCCGACGATGGGCGCGGGCACCGTCTCGCTGACGGCGCGCACGAACCGGCGGGATACTCCGGCGCTCGATCTCCTGCTGGGCACGCCGACCCCAGTCGCACTGTTCCACAACCCTGAGCACTGCGTGCAGTGCCAGGCAGGCGTGTGCGACGTCGCCCTCGTGACGCTCATGTCACCGACATCCGTCTCGATGGAGCGCGCCCCAAGGATCGACGTCGCGGAGCGCACATGGACGATCAAGGGCACGATCACGTCCCTGCCGCAGGCCTCGACTCTCCTCGCTCTCTCGACGTGGGCTGACTTCGACGGTCGCGCGATCACGTGGCAGGCGCTCGACGCGCGCCGCCTCACGTGGGAGGGCTTTGATCGCACGATCTGGCAGGAGGAGAGATGAGCCTGACCGGCCCGGACGCGCGCATCCCAGACGACCTACTGCACTCCGCGTACACGCTGCAGGCGACGGTCGAGTCGTGGCTAGGCGACGAGTATCTCGGTGAGGTACCCGTCGAGGACGGCTCGGTCTCCTGGGACGCGACTCAGCAGGTGCAGGGCTCGCTCTCGCTCACAGTCCCGCGCGTCGGGTCGGCGAGTGAGGATGAGTCCTGGAGGGACTGGGATCCAACGGACCCGTCACACCCGCTCGCGTGCTTCGGTCAGACGCTCCACGTCTCATTGACGATCGCGTCGGTGATCCCCGGCGGCGGATGGTGGGACGTCCAACTCGGACGATTCATCATCACATCAGTCGATCCGGGGCCTTCGACAGTGCGGGTGACCGGCAAATCGTTGATGCACCGCCTCGAAGAGGACAGGCTAACGACGCCGCTTTCCCCCATGTGGAACGGAACGCTCGCATCCGAGATCCGTCGCCTGGTCGGCGGGCACATGGGCGTCGTGATCGACACCGGCCTCGTTGATCGCTGGTGCCCCTCGATGACATGGGGAGAGTCCAGGATCGACGCGGTCTACGAGATCGCGAAGGCATGGCCCGCGTCGATCCGCGAGGGCGGCGACGGCATCCTGTACGTGACCCCGCCGGTCTCACCGCCGGTCTCGCAGCCGAAGCTGCGACTCACGGACGACCTGGACGGCACAGTCGTCGGCGTCTCGTCCCAGGTCTCGCGCGACAAGGTATATAACCGCGTCGTCGCGCGCGGCCAGGACGGACACGACGAGGGCGCGCCGGCGTTCCAGGCGGTCGCGGATCAGACGACTGGCCCGATGAGGACCGACGGACCCTACGGAATCGTCCCCCGCTTCTTCTCCTCGCCGCTCATCACGTCGCAGGAGCAGGCACGGAAAACCGCTGAGGCGATGCTCGCTGAGTCGATCCGCAGAAAAGTCAAAGTCCCAGTGGAGCACGCACCGGATCCGCGCGTCGCGCTCGATCAGCCTATCGAGATCGTCACGCAGCCTGTCCTAGCTGCTGAGCCGAAAACCCTCTGGGGCCTCGTGACCGCCTACGAAGTTCCCCTCACGTACAAGGGGACGCAGAAAACCGACGTGGAGGTGACGCTATGACGGTCCGCGTCATGGACTTGATCTCCTCTACGCCGGATGATCTGCCTCCCAGGTACGGGTCGGACAGGTCAACGACGGCGATCGCGCGGATCGTCGACCTCGTCGAAGGAGGGCGCCAGCTCATTGTCTCCCTGTACGGAGGCGCCGGGGTCCAGATTCCCGCGACCGCCGTCAACTGGGCGGGAGTGAAAACCGCGCACGTGCTCCTCGATCCGGACACGGGCCGTCCCGTCCATGCGCTCGGGCCTGCCCCGTCACCCGAAGGGCCGCTCCCGGCGGTCCCGAAAACTCCCGAGCCTAAGCCGGTCGCACGGCACGCGGTGCTCACGCCGCAGTGGATGGGCACCTGGATACCCGGAGGCTGGTCGCGGTACGGAGACGGCGGAGCCTGGCAGGGCACCAACCCCGCAGGCCAGCGGCTCCGGGGCCTCATCACTTATGGGCGCCAGCTCGAAGCACTCGGCACAATCACAATCACCCGAGCGCTGCTCACTGTCCGACCCGCGGCGCACGTCCCGCCCTGGGCGCTCGTGATTCAGCCCGCCGCCTACTCGGAGTCGGGTCCGCAGCCCATCGGCGCGACGCAGACGATCAACGTGAGCGCCGCGCAGGCACAGGTCGACATCACGGCCCTGGCAAAGACGATCCCCGCTGGCGCTGGCCTCGCGCTCGTCGGCGCGGCCTATGGCGGCATCATCAAGGGCGGCGATAGCGCGGCCCTCCACATCGACTACACAGAAACGCTCCCAGTTAAACCCGTAGAAAGGCGTGCGCAATGAGCTACCAGGACCAGCGCGGACACAAGGTGCCCTCCCCTACCGACCCGGCCCGCCGACAGGATCTCCTCGACCTGTCATTGTCCATTCCTTCGTACAAGGCCTGCGCGTCCGAGACCGCTGCCTCCCAGTACGTCGCCGCGCTCGCGGGTGTGGGCCTCACGGCCTCACCGCAGCAGCCTGTCTACGTATGGCGCACGGATCTCAACGCGGTTCGCGTGTGGGATGGGCGCCGCTGGTCTGGTGAGTCGAATCTGCAGATGGAGCTGAGCGCGGTCGGCGACGTTCCTGTCGGTTCCGGCCTCAGCACAGGCGTGCGGAACGGCATTATCAAGGCTGGCAAAGTCGCTACGTCTGCGACAGAAGTCCAGTTCGGAAACCTCTACCTTGACAGCATTACGTTCCAGACGCCTTTTCCGACCGACTGCGTGTCTGTCACCGTGACACCGCTATACGGGACGGGCTCAGCTGGCTGGAACTTCAAGCAGGCGCAGCAGTTCTGCCTTGACTCGATGAGCCGGAACGGATTCCGTGCGATGCTGCCGGGGGTCACGACCCCTGGCCGTCATGCCTACTCGTGGGTCGCTGTCGGCTACTGACCCCACCTGATCTTTTACGCCCTCGGACAAGCCCGTCCGGGGGCTTTCCCATACCCGAAAAGGAGAAACATGGAACCGACCATTGAGCAGCTTATGGCGTCGATGACGCCGGCGACGGTTACGCCGGACGATGTCGTCGCGCCGATCTTCATCCCCTACGAGCAGACGGAGGGCACGCGATGAGTATGACAGCACAGAACGTCCTCTCCTGGGCGGCAGGCGAGATCGGGTACACGCGCTGGGATGACCCCGAAGAGGGGTCGAAGTACGGGCGCTGGTATGCCAAGCGGCATGGTGCGTACTACGGCACGTCCGGCGTGCCTTTCTGCGCGATGGGTGCGTCCTGGTGCGCGACTGACAATGAGGACAAGTCCGTCCTGCCCGGAGGGGACTTTGCGTATGTCCCCTACGGGATCAACGCCGCCGCGCGCGAAGGCAGGCTCGTCTCCCCCATGACCCAGGCTGCGCCCGGAGACTTGGTTTGCTTTGACTGGGACGACGATGGGATCGCCGACCACGTCGGCATCGTCGAGGCCAACTACGGCGGCTGGATTCAGACCATTGAATTCAACACCAGCTCCGGCGCTGCGGGATCGCAGAGCAACGGCGGCGGCGTGTGGCGTAGGACCAGAGACTGGTCCTCGGTCTGCGCGGTCATCCGCCCGCACTACGGCGACGCGACCACCGCCTCCGGTTACACCGACGTCACGGCGCTCCAGGCGGCAGTCGGCGCGACCGCTGACAACGTCATCGGCCCCGATACCACGAAGAGGATCTATGCCGTGGTCGCGGCCTCCAGCTGGGGCGGGCGTCAGTTCCCGTTCGGCGTGGAGTATGTCCAGTCCGTCATCGGCACGGAGCCCGACGGTGTCTGGGGCGACGCCTCGGACGAGGCGCACGACCGCGTCGTCGGTAACCTGCAGCGTGCCGTCGGCGTGGACGACGACGAGGTTTACGGCCCGGCGACCAACGCCGCGATTAACACCGCGCTCGCGGGCGCGGAGAAGGGGGAATGACAATGAATGACCTGCTTCTCGGGCTTCACACGGACCCGTTCCTGACGACTGTCGTCGTCGGCCTGATCTGGCCGATGGTCCAGGCAGCGCTTGACCGCCCGTACTGGACGCCCGCCCGCCGTAAGGTGCTGCTCGCGGTCGTTGCAGTCGTCGTCTCTCTGGCCGTCTGGGTGGCCGGCACCTATCCGGCAACCTGGCGACTCATCATTGCCCAGGCAGGCGTTTTCCTGGGCGTCGCCTGGTCTGTGTTCCAGGTGCTCTCTGCGATCCGCATTAACGGCGTGTCCCTCATTGACTGGGTAGGCGCCGTGACGCCCGGCGGCGAGTCCGTCGAGGAGGTTCGCGCCGCAGCTGATTCTGCCACTTCTACCCGGGTAGTTGACGGGGCCGAGCTGGCCAGCCGTGACTGAGCTGCTCGCTGACCCGAAGGTGACAGACGCGCTGGCGGCGCTCGTCGTCGCGGTCCTCGTCGCGATGACGGGTGTCGTCGCGCTGGTCGCGAGCCAGGTGCGCCGCTGGCTCGAAGCGAAGTTTGCGCACGTACTCGAGGGGGTCGAGGAGGCCCGCGCTGCCGCCCTCTCGGCGGACGCGCAGGTCTCGAACGACCACGACACCAACATCAGAGACGATCTCGACCGCGCGATCGCGACCGTACACGCTGTGTCGGACCAGATCGGCGAGCTGACCGGCCACGTCGGCACACTCGCCGATCAGCTGGGCCGCGTCGAGACGACGCTCAGCCAGCACGGGAAGAGCCTCGAAGCGGTCGAGGATCGCGTCGGCAGGATCGACGAGCGGGGAGGGCGTATGGCTGACGAGATCCACGATGAGCGTGTCGCTAGAGAGGCCGCTCAGCGGACCATCGACGAGCACTCGCACGACGCGCACGCGCGCCTGCACGCGCGCCTCGACAAACTTGAAGAGAAAGTGAACAAGCAGTGACCACGACTATTTCGGGTACTGTCGGGCGGCTTGACGGCACTCCCGAGCCGCAGGCCTATATCGTCGCCGCGCTCGCGGGGACAGGTGAGAACTTCGCTGTCCTAGCGGGCGGGCCGGTGGCCCGGCAAGCCGACGTGCGAGGACAGATCGTTCTCCCGCTCGATATCCGCGCCGAGACGCAGGTGCATCTGCGTCTCGCGATCCCCGGTCGCACGCTCCGCGAAGCGACCGTGACTCTGCGCCCATCGGTCGCCTACGATCTGGCGCAGATCTTCTCCGGCGCCACGTCGCCGACCCCCGCACCCGCTCCGGTCCCCGGTACGGGCGGCGTCGAGATCGCCGGAGACGGAGACACCCTCACCCTGAACGGCAAGATCTCCGGCGACGGAGACACACTCGAGATCGGAGCCTAAGCAATGGCCTCACGACCGACGCTCTACACCAAGCAGGGCACCGATAAAGCGATCGCCCGAGCGGTCGAACCACTCGCCACCAAGGCCGAGCTGTCCGGCTACGCGACGAAGTCAGAGGTAGCGACAGCCGCAGCCGGCGGCAGAGTCGACCTGACCGACTACGCGAAGAAGGCAGAACTGCGGGGCCTCGCTACGCGCGAGGAGCTGGCCGGCTACGCGACCACTCGCCAGGTGGCAGACCTCGCCTCTCGCGCCGACCTCACGGCCTACGCGACGAAGGACGAGGTCGTCGGAGTCGCCAAGCGCTCCGACCTGACGGGCCTCGCCACGAAGGCCGAGCTGTCCGGCTATGCGACGAAGGGCGACGTCGCGGGCGTCGCGCACGCCTCGGACCTGACCGGCCTCGCGACCAAGGCTGAGCTGCAGTCTGCGCTCACAGGCGTCGGCATCACCGTCGTCGCCACCGAGGCCGAAGCGCAGCGCCTGCCCGACGGCGCGCTGTACTTCCTCGCCGCCGCAGCTTCGCCCGCGCAGCCGCCGACCCCGACGCCCGGACCCGCGCCCGCCACCGGCCCCTCCGTCGTTGCACACGGCTCGGGCTCCGTTGTCGGCCAGACAATCACCGTCAAGCTCGACGGCAAGGCCGGAGACAAGATCATCCTGGGCATCAACGAGAAGGCTCAAGGCGGTCGCGCGACCGTGAGCCTCCCGCAGGGCTGGACGACTCTCGTCGATCCGTACTGGGTTGGAACGATGAGCGCGACCATCATTACCGGCCCCTGGGCACCCACGATCACGATCACGATGTCTCAGAACGCGGAGATCGGCTGGGCAGCAGCAGCAGTACGCGGTGCCTCCCGCATCGAGGCCGGCACCGTGAAAAAGCGACAGGCCGAGCCGGTCGAGACCAAGACCTGTACGGCGCCCGCGCTCGCGGGTGCTGGGCTCGCGCTCGGCTTTACGTTCGAGCGCACGAGTGCGGGCGAGTCGTCTGAGCAGGTGACGGTTTCGGAGGGCTGGGAGAAGTTGGAATTCGCGGCTCAGGATGGTCTGAATTATCAGACTGTGACGCTCGCGAAGCGAACCGCCGCGTCGCCTGCTGACCTGGTCGTGACCTACCCGAACGTTCAGGGGTCGAACGGCATCGGCGTGCAGGTGGTCGCCCGTGGCTGAGCTGACCATTTATCGCCGTCGACGCGACGGCGGTGATGTGCCCGGGGTCGTCCGTCGCCGTCGTCGCGACGGAGGAGACCTTCTCCTGCGTCGCCGTGAGGTGACGACTCCGGTCACGCCCGCCGCGACGGATGTCGTCGAGGAATTCCTCAAACAGCGCCCGTTCTATATCGCTCATAGGATGGGCGGCACGGAGTATCCGGAGTTCACGCAGCGGGGTCTTGATGCTTCGTTGCGGGCCGGTTTCAAGGCGCTGGAGATCTCCGTCCGGCTGTGCGCCCGGGGGCAGAACGGAGAGCCTGCCGAGTTCATCGCGATCCATGACTGGAAAACGACGAGAACCGTGCCGGGTACGGATCTCCCGATCTGGTCTACTCCCTGGAGCACGCTCCGGACTCTCCAGCAGGGGACCGGGCCGTTTATGCGACTGCGCGATATTGTCGATCAGATCCCCGATGATGTCGTCCTGGCGATCGACCACAGGCATGGAGTGGAGTGCGAGCGCCGACGTGTGGAATCGCATCAATGCGACCGGGCACCCGACGATCGCGCATATCATCACGAACGAAGGGCAAGCGAGGACGGCGCTCGACAAGGGCGCGTCTGGCCTCATGGCGTCGTTCCCTTCCCGCGTGCATCCGTAGCCGACGCAGACAAGGAGGCCCCCACCACCCAGTGCTCGGGTGGTGGGGGCCTTCCCTTGTTGTCAGGCCTTGGCGGGGGCTGTCACTCCGACTCCGGGATCGAAATCCCAGTGGTAGCTGGAGCAGTCGCAGTTCGCGAGCCAGTAGTTGAACTCTGAGTCGAGGCTGAGGAGGAAGCCTCGACAAATCATCTTGATGATCCACTTGAAGTCGTCAAGCGTGACGATCTCTCGCGGTGTCGGGTAGAAGTGGATCGACATCGGATCGGCTTCGTCGCCGTAGGCGCGGGCGATTTCGCGGCCGTCGTAGCTGATAGCGACGAAGAACTCCTCCGTGGGGCGGGCAGGGCCGTTGAATGCCCAGCCAGGGCAGCCGGGGATATCGACGGTGTCGCAGCTGGTCCATGCCTTGGTGGCGGCTTCATTGAATGCTTGGGTGGCGGCGTGCATGTCCATGTTTCTGTCTCCTTTTGAGGTTCGGGGGGCTTGTCCCTCCCGATGCATTAACTATACATCGCGCGCGATGCATAGCGCAAGTTGGAATAACTGTGTTGTGTGCTACTTTTCGATGTCGGTGCGGGCACCGCGTCCGGGGCGATCGCGCTGCCATTCATCGATTGTCTCGGGAGCCCAGCCGCGCAGGGGACCGGAGGGGGTAGAGATGATGACGTCAGGCGCGGGCATGAGGCCGCGCAGGATGTATGAGCGGATCGTGGGGACAGCAAGGCCGAGGCGTTCTGCGACAGCAGCCGTTCCGAGGTACTCGGTAGTCATGATTCTTGTCCTCAGTCGTAGGGGGTGACGATCTGGACGGGGATGCCCTGATCGGAGAGGAGCTGGTATGCGCGCCCGACGCAGGCACGGTACGAGGGTAGGGGGAGCCGCATTGCCCATCGCGTGCTCTGACGATAGGTGAGAATGTCCTGGTACGCGATGAGCGCTGTCGGCAGCGCCCGCACGCCCTCGTTCTCGTCGTCCACGCTCTCGATGAGCTCGTCGACGCAGTCGAGGGCCGCATCTTCGATCTCGCCGAGGAGCATGTGAATACTGATCGGATCCCTTGGTTCACTCTTACCGATTTCCCAGGAGCGGATCACGCCCTCGTTGACGTCCAGGAGGGCGCCGAGGTCAGCGCGGGAGAGGCCGAGGGCCTCTCTTCGGCATCTCAGCCCGGCGGGTGTAAGCGGTTCGGTCAATTCTCCTCCTGTGGGTTGGCCCCCGCGCCGTCGATTTCGGGCGCGGGGGCCTTGGGTTTGTTGGTCAGCCCTCGGCCAGCCAGGCATTCGTTTCGGCGACGTACTGGGCGACGGCGGCGGCAACCTCGGGGGCGGGGGTACGCTCAGCGGGGCCACGGTAGCCGCCCCAGATTTCGGCGGGCCACTCGGCGCGGGGGATGTATCGCTCGATGAGCGGCCATTCCTGGGTGTTGTTGGTCGAGGCGCTGCCGCCCGGCAGGGAGGAGTCGAAGATAATCAGGCTGATCTTGATCTCGTCCTGGTAGTCGCCGTAGATGACGGCGCGTGCGCCGTTGTCGAGGTCGGCGGCAATGAGGGCGTTGTCACCGTCGAAACGCTCTGCCTTGGTCCAGTTTGCGGTGGTCATTTCAGTGTCTCCTTTTGAGGTTCGGGGGGCTTGTCCCTCCCGATGACTTAACTATACATCGCGCGCGACGTATTGTGCAAGCCGGAGTGAATGTGATCTACAAAACAATAGCACTCAGATAAGGACGTGCGAGTCCATCCGCGACGTCAAGGCAGCGTCGCGCTCGCGGGTAGCATGCTGATAGCGCAGGGCGACGTCGACGTCGCTGTGCCCGCCCCGGTGGAGTAGCTCGGCGAGTGTGGCGCCCTGCTGTGCGAAGATCGTGAGGCCAGTGTGCCGCAGATCGTGGAACTTGAACCAGGGGATGCCGGCGTCCTCGCGCGCGCGTTCCCATGCCCTGCGGAGGGTATTCGGATGAAGCGGGAGTCGGGCCGAGCGCTCAGAGCAGAGGAGCCAGGCCGTAGCGTCCGGCTCGACGTAGGAATCAAGGTGTGCTCGCAGGGTAGGGACGAGCGACGCGGGGATGACGATCTCGCGCACGCCGGCGGCGCTCTTCGGGGGAAGCTCGACCGGCCCCTCCCCTGCTAGGTACTGCACCTGTCGCTCGATTCGGAGCGTAGCGGGTGTGGAGTCGAGGTCAAAGTCGCGGCGCTGCAGGCCGGTCAGCTCTCCGAGCCTGGTCTGGCACCATGCCGCGAGTAGGACGGCGATGCGCAGGCGCGCGGGCATAGCGTCGGCTGCGGCGCGAACCTCCTCAGGTGTCGCGACCTGCCGCTCGCGCTCGCGGACGGGACGGTGCTTCTGACCCCCGGGAACCTTGCACGGACTCACCGCTATAACGCCAGCCTTCACCGCGGCGTTCATGCACACGGACAAGGTCATGTAGATTGGGCGCACGACGCCCGGCCCCTTCGCATCCCAGACGCGCTGGTACCAGGAATCGACATCCTCGACGCTGATCGCCCCGAGCAGCTTCGCTCCGAAAACCGGGACGAGCTGCCTCATCCGATAAGTGTGAGTCTCGATGGTCTTAGGGGTGCGGCCCAGTCGCTCGAGCGACGCGAGCCACCTCTCCGACCACGCCGCGAAAGTGGTCGCCGCGCGCTCGGCGGCGACCTCCTGCGCGCGATCGCGCTCGCGGCTTTCCTTTGGGCTGATCCAGGTGCCCTCGCTGATCTCGGCCTCGACGTGCGCAAGGAAGGCACTCGCGTCAGTCTTGCGAATGAAGGAACGTCCGGCGGTGTACTTGCCGCCGTCGGGGCCTGTATACCGGACCTCGAAGCGTCCGCTGCGGGCTTTCCGGATTGAGCCGAAGGCTCGGCGTCCGCTCATCTCTGCCTCCTCGTTGGGGAAGTGGCGCAGAATCTTTTTCCACTTTCTGCGCCACGCCTGCGCCACTTGCAATGGTATATCCTGACACATCCTGACGCATTGGAGGGCTTGGTCGAAGGCGTGGGAAACCGCGCGAGGGCAACGAAAACCCCGGAATCTCAACGAGACTCCGGGGTGTGTGTGGAGATGGGGGGAATGTGGAGATGGGGGGAATCGAAACAGACGCCCCTAATCGCACCGAAAAGTGGGTATGTCAATCCATGCGCGCCACTACAGCGCCACAAGGTTTAGCGGAATATGCGGCCCAATCCGCGCGGCTTTGGTGCAGGCTGCTGAGGCGCGGCAGGCCGAGGGGGCATCATAGGTGTCGGCGCGGGTACGGGCTGGGACTGTGCGGCCTTCACGGCGGCGCGCGTGTGCGCGACAAATCGCATGAGCCCGTCAACATACTTGCGCTCGAAGTGGAGAGTGAGCAGCGCTCGCCGGGTCTCGATCATGAGCCACTTGTCGCCGCCGCTTTGCTTCTTCGCGGCGAGCGCGAAGATGCCGAGCGCGACGAGGCGCGTCGCGGTGACGCGAGCCTGTGCGGCCTCGCCGTCCTCGACCTCGACACTGACGACGTCGGTTAGAGGGATCCGCTGGATTGGTTCGCCGCGCCGCTTCGAGTCATACAGTAGCTCGGTGTCGGTGCAGATGATCTCCGCAGGGTCGGATGAGTAGAGGCGGAAAGCGCCTTTGGGGCGGTGCATAGCTCCTCCTTTGAGTGCGACCTACCTATGTGGGCAGTCTACAGCTCGCGCGAGGACGTGGAGGCTATTCCGGAGAGGCTTCGTCCGCGAGGCGGCGCTCCGCCTCGGCAGCTACATCGGAGCCACTGACTCCGAGGGCTGCGCACATCGCGCCGAAGTCGCTCATCGTGCAAACAGTGTCGCCCGCGAAGATCTTGTAACAGCGAGCGCGAGTGATACCTGCCCGTTCAGCAAGTCGGTCGATAGTCAGGTCCAGACTTTGCAGACGCTCCTTGAGTACAGCTAAGACAGCGCGTTCAAAGGGACTCGATTTAAGAGATCTGCTTCCCATGAGGTAAGCATATCTACTTTTGTAGACCCATGTCACATGAAAACGAGTTGCAAAATCTCTATTTGTAGACTTATATAGTAGTCATTGGTCTACAAATGTAGAAAGGAACCATGAGATGACGGTAGCAGCCGTAATCAAGGGCATGGCCCGTGAGCAGGGCGTATCGCAGACAGAGCTTGCTGCTCGCGCTCGCATGAGCCGCGCAAGCCTGTCTCTCAAGCTCAACGAGCGCCGAGATCTGACCTTGCCAGAGGTTGAGCGCCTCGCAGCAGTGCTCGGAACCTCCGTCCGCGAGCTCCTCGACCGAGTCGAGCGCACCACTGAGACCGCGCCTGCAGCCGAGAAATCGCGAGGCTACGCGATCGCCGACAAGGCGACCGGCGTCGTGATCCTCCAGGCCTCACGCGGCAGCATCTACGACGAGGATGTCCCGGCATGAGCGCCGTCGTCGCGGTGACCATCGGCCTGATTCTCACGGTCGCCGCAATACCTGTCGTCGTCTGTGTCGTATACCTCACGGGTATCTACGCAGGGGATGCGCTCGACCGCCTCGTTTGTATGGGCCTCGACGCGGGTGATCGGATCGCCGAAATGATCGATGGGGAGGTGCCCGGGAAATGACCGCCGCTGCACCGTTCGCGCCGGAGCGCTGGTACTCCGCGCAGCAGGTTCAGGAAACCCTCAGTCTCTCCCGCTCGACGGTCGAGCGCCTCGGAGTCGAGGGCAAGGTCGCCGCAATCAAGATCGGGCGTTCCGTCCGGTACAGCGGCAGCGACCTCAACAGCCAGTGCCAGAGCCTCGGCCCCGGCGAAAAGAAGAGCTCCCAGCGGTAGAAGCGCTGGGAGCGGATAGAACCCCTAGAGAAGGAAGATTCCGTGAACAAGACTACCACACGCCGCCGCCACCTGCGGCCCTGGCGAACCCTCACAGGAGGTGCCGCGCTCGCCGCCGCCCTCACCCTCGGTTTCGCGATGCGGGGCCTCGACAACCCCGACGGCCTCCCCGAGTGGACCTTCTGGCCCGCCCTCGGACTCCTCGCGCTCGCGGTCTGCTTGATCCGCGCGGACTGGAAGGCAGGGCGGCTGTGAACGCCTCGGTCATCGTCACAGTTGTTTTCCTGCTATTCGCAGGCTGTGTCCTGCTGGCCTGGATCGCGGCGCGCGGGGCCTCTCGTGCGGCCTCCATCGAGGAGATCGCCGCTCGCATGCAGCGATCCGCATCGAAGGCCAGGGCGAAGGGCACGACACTGCTTGAGCGCCACGTCGGCTTCGATTACTACGACGTGGACGGCGAAGCCCCTCTGCCTCACCTGATCTGCCTCGCGACGCAGGACGTCATCATCGAGGCCGAGCTGAACAATTGCTACGCGCTCGACACGCCGAAGATCGCGGTCGATCTCGACCGCCAACAGATTCACGTGACCCTCGAAGTGCTCAGGCTTGATGAGCCAAGCGTGGAGGTGAGGGCCTGATGCCGGAGAAGCCGCCCCTCGATGTCGAGATCACGCGCGCGATCGCCCGCGCTCACATCCTCTACTCGAACCGCCCTCATGTCGACGAGCGCGTGCATCGACTGGTCATGGAGGCCTGCGCCCGCGCCGCTCACCATCCGGTCGAGGTCAAGCCCTCACGGTCGGCGCTCGCGCCGATGAGGCCTCGCCGATCCGCTTAACCACCAACACCAAGAACAGAAGGAAACACAATGAGCAAGAAGTTCTGGGCAGCAGGCGCTGCCCTCACCCTCGCGGCGCTCGCGCTGCCCTACGGCGCCGCATACGCCGCCGACGAGGCCGCGCCGGCCATGACCGCGCAGGTCACGAAGGCGACCTCGTCCTCCCGGCAGACCTCGTCTGAGGTGGCAGTCGAGGGAACCTGGACCGCGCCGAAGCTCGCGGTCGGCCAGCACTTCACCGTTGCCAGCAAGGACGGCGGCTTCAAGTGGTATGCCGGCTTTCCCTTCGTCCTCGACGACGGGACCAAGATCGGCGACTGCGAGGCCGACGAGGCGACGCTGACCTGCACGGTCGCCGAGGTTCCCGCGTCCTACGCGGACAAGACCGACGTGACCGGAAACTTCCATGCCCGCGCGCGTCTCTCGGACGCCGCAGTCGGCACTGAGGACACGCAGATCGTCGTGAACGGCAAAGTCATGCGAACGCTCGTCTGGGGCGACCGTGACGGCTCGGGCACCTGCACGAACGACTGCTCGGGGCCCGCGCACTTCGAGTATGCAGCGCCCGAAACGATTAAATTCGGGTGGACCAACGCCGATAAGTCGATCAGCTGGGGTATCAAGTGGGCAGTCGAAGCCGGAAAGACCTACACGCTGACGGACGAGACGAACGCTCTCCCGAAGGCCGTGAAGTGCAGTAGCGGTCCGACCTGGGATCCGGCGACTACGACCTGGACCGACGGCACGCTCGACGAGTCCGCGCACACGCTGACGTTCACGCCGCCCGCCGGCTCGCTGGTCTGCATCGTGTACCCGGCTGCGTCCCCTCACGTCGAGGGCCAGGACACCTACACCAACCGCGCGACCATCAACGGCGCGTCTTTGGAGGCAACCGCGACGATCAAGGCATCGGGCGGCACTGACGGCGACGGTAAGACCAAGCCGAAGCCTGCCCCGGTCCCCACGCCTGACCCGAGCACGCCGACGCCCGCGCCGGTCCCGTCTCCTCTCCCGAAGCCGTCGCCGAAGCCGACCCCGACGCCTACTCCTACGAACGCACCGACGCCTGACACGGTGAAGCCCTCGCCGAAGCCTGAGCCGTCCTCGACTCCCACAGTCGAGCAGCCGAAGCCGGCACCAGCGCCGGCTACTGCTCCGGCCCCGCAGGAGCGCCTCGCTAAGACGGGTGCGACCACTGACGGCGTTGTCCTCGCAGTCGGAATTATCGCCTTCGGCATCGGCGTTGGCCTCGTCATCCTCCGCCTGCTTGAAGGGCGCAAGCACAAAGAGGAGACCGCCCGATGAGCGTGAAGCACCTCGAAAACCCGGTGACACTCACCCTCGAGCTCGACGACATCGGGTGGCTGCGCAGCTTCCTCAAGGATGAGCGCCTCGCCGCTGAGATCGACCGCGATGAGCTCGACTCGCTCCACACCGATGTCGCTATCCGTGCCGCAAAGCAAGTGCTCCTCCACGAGCACGAAAGGATGACGAAGATCATTAACGCGCTGGACGAGGCCCTGGCCGCAGACGACGCGCGCGAAGCCATAGCAAAGCGGATCGCCGCGACGGTGCCCGGAATGCCGGACATCTCTAACACCCACCCACCACTAAGTAAGGAGACGGAGCTGTGAACCTCAAGAAGAAGATCAAAGTCGAGCTGGACCAGACGGACGCTGCTATCGCAGCGGTCCTACTCGCAGAGCAGGCCGGACGCCAGGCTCTTAAAGCACTGCTCGCAGACAAGGCAGCAGAGATCGGCGGTACCACCAACCGAGGGGCTCGCGCGCTCGCAGACTCGTACATCAAAGTCGGGTGCGCTCTGACGCTCGAGATCATGGCTGAAAAGACCAATCAGGGGATGCAGAGCACTTTCTCGCTTGCCAGGGCGACCGCTCGAATGGCCGACGCTATCAAGGCCTCTGACGTGATCCTCGAAGCGACGGAGGAGGAGCTATGAAAGGTCGATACATCGCGGTCTATCTCGACACCTCTCAGGTGCTGGCTCTGCTGTACGACGCGCAGGAGACGGTCCTCGCCGCTGATGAGGATCTGGAGATCACGGAGAAACTCAGCAACATCGCGGCCCGCCGCCTCGCTCGCGAAGAGATCGACAAGAACCGCGACCTGTATGTCGAGATCGTCGGCAAGCTCCAGGAAGCATCCGAGCGCCTCAACGTCGGTGAGGGCGACTACATCGACGAGTAAGCACACTCCCCGATGAGCGCGACCATCGAGGAGGCCACCCGCCACCCGGAAAAACAAGGCGGGACAGGCTAAAGATCGCGCAGCCCGACAAGCAGACTCCCGGGTGCAAGTCCCGGGCGGGCACGAAGCCCGCACCAGCGAGTGCAGGGCAAGACCCTAGAGAAGGACCACCAATGACCACCATCAACGAGTTCAAGGACCGGCTGGATGCCGTAGCGTTCGCGGGCCGCAGCTACGCCGGAGCCGACCGCGCCGCCGTCGCAAAAGCCTACGGAGACGCTGTCACCGCCTTTGACCAGAACGCCGCAGTAGACATGGCCTATCTCCTCGACCGAGTCGAGGAGCTGCAGAAAGCGATCACCGTCGCCGCCGCCGAGCTCGCAGACGCCGCCGTCACCATCGCTGACCGATACGCCGGCACCGACGCCGAGGCCCTCGAAATCAGGCTCCTGATCGGCGACCCCGTCGACAAGCTCGTCAACGTCGCACAGGGCGCTGCGATCTCACCAAAGGAGGCGGGAGAATGAGCGGCGCCGGACTCCTGAGCATCGAATGGGAGATCACAGACCAACATCTCCCCATGCCGCACATCGTCGCGACGGCCTGCGCAGCGTTCGTCGAGGAAGCCGAGCGCCGCGGCCTCGTCATCCGCTCCGGCCCCTCACCCTCCGTCCTGCACGCGCTCAGGCTCGTAAAAGTCACGGGCAAAGTCGGCAAGCCTGCCGACGCCGCCGAGGAGCCGTGCCCGCCGCACACGCTGCGCCGCTGCCCCGCCTGCGGCGTCCACATCTACGACCTCACCGACATCGAAGGAGCCGAGCAATGATCGAAATCAAGCAGGCGCGCAACGTCCCCGGCTTCCGCTTCTGCCCTGTCTGCCGCACGCGCCTCGCGCCGAAAGGCTCAAACGTCCGCATCACCATCGACGCCGAAAACGAAGCCACCGCAATCGAGCACATCACGCACAAAGCCTGCGCACAGACGGTCATCGACTTCACCCGCGCTCGCGGATACACGCCTGCCGAGCTCGTAGAGGTCGGCGTCTGGGCTGAGGAGCAGCGATGAGGCTACCAATCAGGATCCAGCGCCGCCGCACTCGCGGGTGGAAGATGCCGGCGCACACGAAGTATGTAGGGCGAGGAAGCCTATACGGCAATCCGTTTAGGGTCGCTCGGTCGGCGCGTGAGCTTGAAGTGGGCGGCGGGCTTGTTGTCGCGTCGGCGGATGAGGCTGTCGCTCGGTATCGCGAGTGGATCGCGCGGACGCGAGAAGGTCGGTTCGTAGCGTCGTGCGCCGCCCGGAATTTGTGGGGCTTGGACCTGGCTTGCTGGTGCAAGATCGATCAGCCTTGCCATGCAGATGTGCTCTTGGAGATCGCGAACCCGCGCGGTGCGAGGGAGTTCGAGAACCGCTATTACAGGATGTGGGACCGAGACGAGGCCGCAGAATGACGACTATCGGGAGTCTCTTTACTGGCTATGGCGGTCTGGATATGGCTGTGCGCATGGCTCTTGATCCGGATGCGCGCGTCGCATGGACGAGCGATGTAGAGCCGGGGCCGTGCAGGCTGGCTGAGGTGCGGTGGCCGGGTGTCCCGAACCTGGGCGACATCACGCAGGTTGATTGGTCGGAAGTTGAGCCGGTCGACGTCATCTGCGGTGGGTCTCCCTGTCAGGATCTGAGCCTTGCGGGCCGTCGCGCGGGCATGGCCTCGGGCACGCGCTCGGGCCTCTGGGAATCGATGTTCAATGCGATCAAGACGCTAAGGCCGCGTCTAGTCGTGTGGGAAAACGTGCGAGGAGCGTTGACGAGTGGAGCCTACAGTCTGGTGGAATCCGAGCAGGGATTGCTGGGAGACGGAGCAGATGGACCTTATCTCAGGGCGGCAGGCCGTGTCGTCGGCGATCTGGCCGGCATCGGGTATGACGCGCAATGGTGTACTATCCGCGCTTCCGACGTCGGCGCCCCTCACCAGCGAGAGCGTCTATTTATTACTGGCCACCCCGCAGGCGAACCTTGGCAGCTGCGGGGGCTCGCAGCCGCCGGAGAAGCGCCGGGAGGGCGGACACTCAGTGAGTCTTGCGGACCAGATCGAGCACCTGGTGCCCTGATCCCGACGCCGACTGCGTCGGACCACAAGGCCGGTCGTCACCAGGAGGGGACGGGAATGAGCCTGTCTCAGGCGGTGCAGATGCTGCCGACCCCGGTCGCGCAGCCCTCGGGCAACTCACCCGAGGCACACCTACGGAAGAAGCCGGGGCATGAGCGGGTGACTGATCTTGCGGTCCTTGTTGAGCACGGCCTGCTGGCAACGGGAGGTCTCCTGCCGACTCCGCAGGCGACGAACGCGACGGCCTCCTCGACCGGCTACGGGGCGAATCTCCACGAGGTAGCTCGCGAGCTGCTGCCGACTCCGTCTGCGTCGGATGCAATTATGGGCCTTCCACGAACAAGCGGACGCCCGCCGGAGAAAGCGACGAAGCTCGCGACGCGGATTGAGTACACAGATTTTGGGATGTACGCGCCCGCGATCGCGCGCTGGGAGCAGGTGCTCGGTCGTCCGGCTCCGGCTCCGACTGTGCCGCCGACGCGCGAGGGGGGGGCGAGCACGCCTCTCAACGAAGTTCGTCGAGTGGCTCATGGGGCTACCGGAAGGGCATGTGACCGGCGAGGATCTCGGCTTGACGCGGGAGCAGCAGCTCCGCCTCCTCGGAAACGGCGTAGTCCCACAGCAGGGCGCAGCCGCTATCTACCAGCTCACCAGGATCGCCCTTAAGGAGGCAGCATGACCGGCATCGACCCGCTGAAGGATATCCCCGGTGTCAAGGAGTTTCAGGAGCGAGCGCTCGTTCGCGCGGTCCGGCTGACTCGTGAGAACGCGGAGGCGATCGCCCGCCGCGCGCGCAAGCGTTGCGGCTTCACGCCGGACGGGCGGGTGATGCTCGTCGAGCACACCTACACGATCTGGGCGCTTGAGGGGGACATGATCGTCGCTCGCCCGGGCAGTATGCGTCTGTCGAACCGCATCCCGGAGGACTTCACAGCCTGGTACACGAAGCCGGGCGAGCAGCTGACTGAGGAGGATCTCGGATGATCGCGCAGCTGGTGTGGGAATCGCGAGTGCTGCCGTTGACGCGCAGCAAGCTCATCACCGCAAACGACAAGATGCACTGGGCCGCACGCGCGCGGCTCACGAAGCAGATCCGCCAGTGGGGCTACCTGCTTGGCCGTGAGGGTGAAGGCGTCGCGCGCCTCGGGCTGACGCACGCGCGCGTCGAGGTCGAATTCGCCTATCCGGACCGTCGCCGCCGAGACCGCAGCAACCTAGCGCCGACCGTGAAAGCACTCATGGACGGCCTCATCGATGCGGGCCTACTGCCCGATGATGCGGACCGCTTCCTCGACGGACCGCACACCGTCATCGCGGACCACCTGGCGGGGAAGCACCTGAACATTCCGATGTATGAGGTCCGCATCCACGTGTACGCGGACACCGAGAAGAAAGAGAGCAAGTAATGGCCGGAGATACCGTCATCACTGTCATCGGTAACCTGACCGCTGACCCCGAACTGCGTTGGACGCAGTCCGGCGCCGCAGTCGCCGACTTCACCGTCGCGTCGACGCCGAGAACCTACGACCGTAACGCCGGCGAATGGCGCGACGGCGACACCCTCTTCATGCGCTGCTCCGTGTGGCGCGAAACCGCTGAGAACGTCGCCGAATCGCTGCGCAAGGGCATGCGCGTCATCGTTCAGGGTCGCCTCACCCAGCGCTCTTACGAAACCCCGCAGGGCGAACGCCGCACGGTCGTAGAGCTGCAGGTCGACGAGGTCGGCCCCTCCCTGCGCCGCGCCCGCGCACAGGTCACCCGCGTTCAGACACAGCCCGCGAGCGCGGGCGGCTTTGGTGCGGGTGCTGCGTCTGGTGCTGGCGGGGGCGGGTGGGCGCCGTCGGCGGCGTTGGACGCGCCGCAGCATGATCCGTGGGGCGCTCCTGCTGCCCCTTCTGAGCCGCCGTTCTGATGGAGCGCTACTGCCCGGACTGCGGTGAGGTGCTCGCTGCAGGGCACGCGCGCTGTAGGCCGTGCTTCCGGCGGTTTGAGGCTGAGTATCAGCGGAAAACCGAGAGGGACTGGATGCGGCGCAACTTTCCGGAGTTTCGGCCCCGGGATCTGTTCCCGGAGGACGGCTGGGAACCGGAGGAGAGCAAGAGGACAAGTATGAAGGAGGGCGAGTAATGGCCTGGGTGCGGGTAGGAGACGAGGCGCTGAGCCACCCAAAGCTCATGGGTTTGTATGACGTTGAGGGCGCTGAGGACATCTCGATCATCGAGATGTTCGGCTTCCTCATGGCGCTGGCGACCTACTCGGCCAAGCATCTGACGGATGGGATTATTGAGAGGGGCGCGGCTTTCCGTGACGGTGATCGTTCGCGGAGTGCGCACCTGATTGACGTAGCGGTAGGCGCGGGCCTGCTCACGTGGGTTGAAGTGGAGGGCAAGCGCAAGCTGCGCCTATTCACGGACGAGGAGTTTATCCACGTGCAGCCGCGCGAGGAGGTCATGCGCCGCCGCGCACGGTCGCGGGAGAACCGCGACCCGAACAAAAAAGCTGCTGTGATCTTCCGCGACGGCGACCAGTGCCGGTATTGCGGAAAGATCGTGCGGTGGACCGGCCCGACCGGGTACAACCTCGGCACGCTCGATCACGTTGACCCGGACTCGCTGGGGGACGCTCCGGTCGAGGGTCTCGTGGTCGCCTGCCACGAGTGCAACTCCTCGCGCGGGCACGCGCGGGAGTCGTTCGACGCGGCCTCGCCGCTGCGTCCCATCCCGTCCACGCCCTATTACGGAGTGTGGTCGGCAGAATTCCTCACCAGGTACGGATATGAAGCCGCGCCGTCCGTGGATCCGGGTAAGCCCGTTGACCCCGCCTCAGAGACGCCCACGAGGGCCGTTCTCCCGGGCCGAGGGTCCGGCGCGCCTGTTGACCCCGGGCATGGCTCCAGCGACCCCGCAGAGGCCGCTGTGCGTGACCCCGGCACACCTAAGCGGTGTGCGTCCGAGGGTCCGCGTATTCAACCTAGTCCGGACTCAAGTCCGAACCCTGGTCCGACGTCGAAGGGTATCAAGCCGAATACTCTCGGGTCGGGTAGGGACGGGACGGGACGGGCAGGCCAGGGAAGGGCAGGCACGGGCCAGGCCGGGAAGGGCCAGGCCGGGCACCCGCGCGCACACCAGCAGCAAACCAACAAGCGGAACCGTAGAAGGAGAAGAAGATGAACAGTGAGGAAGAAGAGCTGAGGGGCAAAGTAGAAGATGCCCTCTCAGCGCTAGTGCAGGCAGGGCATGGAGATCAGGCGGTGACCGGGGCCTGGGTGGTCTGTGCTGAGGTCATGGTCCCCGGTAAAGAAGAAGTAACCGTCTTTATGCACGATGGAGGCGGCTCGATGCTCGCGCGTCGCGGACTCATCGAGTCTGTACGCGATCAGCTCGCCTCATGGGTGGAGGGATACGATGACTGACCATGACGACCGCAGGGTTTGCCCGGTCACGGGTGAGCCTCTCCTCGACGGAGAGTTCCTGTCTCGCGGCGGCGCAGCCCGCGTCCGCGTGGCGACCGCATCGATGCCCGGCCTCATGAGCGACCTCGCTTATGCTGCGTCGCACGGCGTGCGCACGGGTGAGCAGGTCGGCGGCGCGGGTGTCCCGTCGTCGAGGGCTCCGCTCAACCTCGCACTCATGATCGAGGTCGATGAGATGTGCGATTCGATCCTGACGTGGGCAACGCTGCTCCTCTCGCACGTGATGGGACCGGCCTACTGGGTGAAGCAAGGCAACTGGTGGCACGTTGCGGACGTATTCAAGACTCATGAGGACAAGCTGCGCAGGTGGTCGGAAGCGGCGCAATGCGCGGATGAGGTCTTGTACTCGGTGGCCCGCCTTGAGCGTCTGGCCTCCCCCGGTCGGCAGCGCCTAGTGTTCGTCGGAGAGTGCAGCGCCTGCGGGGCAGACCTGCTGGTCCGCGACCCCGATGAGGAGACGACAACCTGCCGGGAGTGCGACTCGGTCGAGCAGATCGCCGCCGCCTGGGACCGACTCCTCACGAAGGCACGGGAGTCTCTGCTGCCTCGCACTCGAGCGACTCGCGTCGCTGAGATCCTGGCAGGTGTGCAGGTCAAGGACTCGACCGTGAGGAAGTGGCAGCAGCGAGGGAGGGTGGCCCCGGCATCAAGGGAGGGGGGCATCCGTCTGTACAGGGTGGGGGACATTGAAACTCTTGCTCTCCAGCACTTGACTAGCTCGTAGCGCGTGTCGCTTGCGCGCGCGGGTGTCACGGTGTATTTTGCTAACGTGGCCCCGCGCGTAAGCGATGGGGCTTCTGCCTTATACGGCATCCGCGCACATGCGTTGACCCCCGCTCTTCTCGGCCCCGATGGAGCGGGGGTCTCCGCATACCTGGGAGGGGTGGTCGAACGTGGCGACCTCGCGAACAGGTACCGCGCAGTACAAGCACTGGCGCAAGCGAGTGCTGATCGCAGCTCGCGACGCCGGCATCGCGCAGTGCCCACACTGCGGCGTGCGTCTGGACTACACGCGCGGACTGCAGCCGAACAGCGCCGAGCCGGATCACATCCTGCCGGTCCGTTGGGGCGGGAAGAACACGCTCGAAAATGGTCGAGTCCTTTGCCGTAGGTGCAATCAATCTCGCGGAGACGGGACGCGCCCGAAGGTAAAACCGCGCAGAGCGGCCTCCGTAGACGTAGACTGGTGAAAGATTCAGTCGGCGGGCACGGGGGTTTACCTAAAACCGCGCAGAGCGGCCTCCGTAGACGTAGACTGGTGAAAGATTCAGTCGGCGGGCACGGGGGTTTACCCCTCCCCCCGCCTACCAGTAGCCCCCGATACGCTTAGCGCCATACCCCCCCGTTATTTCAGGGGGTGTCGCGAAAAAAGAGCGGTCGGGGGTGTTCGTTTAGGGTCGCCGCGTGTGGGGCGTTTATGGGGCATGTGGGCTGGCAGGTAGGCGTTTTTGGCGGTTTCGCCCGGGATTGAAGGGGTTGGAATTGGCTGAGAAGAAGGCGAAGGCGGCGAGCGCTCGCGGGCGTAAGGCCCCGGCGAAGAAGGCCGCGGCGAAGAAGGCGCCGGAGGTTCCGGCGTTCGACGCGCGAGAGCATCGCAGCAAGCTACTCGATGCGACGTTGCAGTCGATTGAGTATGCGGAGTTTGACAAGCGCGCGCCCTTGATTCGTGAGGCTCGGGCGTTGATTTCTGAGCTGGCCGGCCCGGCTGTCGTGGTTGAGTCCAAGGAGGAGGGAGACAACGTTGTCAACTTCCAGGACCAGCTCGCACGGCGACGGTCAAACGCCTCGGGTGCGGGTCGCCGCTAAGCGGCGTGCAAAGACTTTCGGGGACATCGCAGGCGAGTTCGCCGCTAACTTTGGGTTGACCCCTGATCCCTGGCAGAATCTCGTCCTCGAGGACTGGCTGGCGGCGTCCACAAAGGACGAGTGGAAGCACATGACCTGCGGCCTGTCGGTACCTCGCCAGAATGGGAAGAACGCGCTTCTGGAGATCCGGGAGCTTTTCGGCATGGTGCTCCTCGGGGAGAAGATCCTTCACTCCGCGCACGAGGTCAAAACGGCCCAGGCGCATTACAGGCGCTTCAAGCATTTCTTCGGGAATAAGGCGAACGACGAGTCGGCAGACTTCCCCGAGCTGAACCGCCTCGTGACGAACGTCCGTAACGTCAACGGACAGGAATCGATCACGCTCTCGAACGGCGCAGAGCTGCGAGTCATCGCCCGCTCGAAGTCATCGGGCCGTGGCTTTACAGCCGACGTGATTGTTTTCGACGAGGCACAGGAGCTGACTGAGGACGCTATCGAGGCCATGCTCTCGACGGGCTCGGCGGGCGACCTCGGTAATTCCCAGATCCTCTACACGGGCACGCCGCCTGGGCCGAACGCCTCGGGCGCCGTGTTCACGCGCCAGCGCACGCAGGGCCTCTCGGAGCATCCCGGTCCGATGTGCTGGCATGAATGGTCGGCGGACCCGGACGGGCCTGTCAACCTCGACGACAAGGGCGTGTGGATCGCGACGAACCCAGCGATCACGGCGGGGCGCATGAAAATTGCGTTCGTCGAAAACGAGCGGCGCACGCTCAACGAAGAAGGCTTCAAGCGTGAACGACTGGGCATGTGGCCGGCAAACGCGGGTGCCTCGCGCGCGATCGACTCCGCGACGTGGGACGCCTCCGTCGCAGACGCGCCGGAGGACGGCATCCGCTCGTTCGGCGTGTCATTCAGCGCCGACGGTAAACGAATGGCGCTCGCGGGCGCGATGAAGGCGGGCACGGGAGCGTCCGCGCGCTTCCATGTGAACGTTATCGACACCTATACGGGGTCTACCGCTGCGGGTGTTTCGGCGCTCGCGGAATGGCTTGCTGAGCGCGTCGACAGGACGGCGCAGATCAATCTTCTCGGCGGCGCTGGCGCAGCGGCTTTGTCGGATGCGCTGGACATGCGGGGCGTCCCGAAACGGCTCGTTCACATCATGACGACGGGTGAATATTTCGAGGCCTGCGGCCTGCTCTTTGAGGGCCTGCGGGCGGGCCAGGTGACGCACCCGGCGGGAGAGCCGGAGGACGCGCTCAACGCTTCGGTGGCTGTCGTGGACCGGCAGATCCGGCGCCGCGACGGCGCGTATGGTTGGTCGGCCTCGACCCCAGACGGGGATGAGACACCGCTAGAGGCGGTATCGGCGGCGTTGCACGCGGCCAAGACCACGAGGCGTAGGCCTAAAGGGAAAACTGGAAGGAGGGCGATCGTCCTATGAGTCTGACGAGGATACCGGCGCTGCCGGGGCTGACTGAAACTGAGAAGAGCCAGCTGCGCCTCATGCAGGATCGGATCACGGCGAAGCAGTCGAAGAACGCGCTGCTCGACGTGTACTACGAGGGGCATCGTGCCTTCCAGGATCTCGGCATCTCGATCCCGCCGCAGATGCAGCGCACGCGCGCCGCTCTCGGCTGGCCGCAAAAGGCCGTGCAAGCCCTCGCACGGAAGCACGTTTTCGAGGGTTACACCGTCGGTGGTCTGACCGACACCTACGACCTGGGCGGGCTGCTGGCCCGCAACGAGTTCGAGACGGAGCTCGCGCAGGCGATCACGAGCGCGTACAAGCACTCGGTGTCATTCCTGACTGTCGCAGCTGGTGACGTGACGCGCGGTGAGCCGCCCGTCATGATCCAGGCTCGCGATGCGAAGTGGACAACGGCGCTGTGGGATCAGCGCACGCGCACGCTGGAGGCCGCGCTCGCTCTGGAAGCCTCGACCGCTGAGGGCACGGAGCAGTACGAGAACACGATCACGGGCGCGACGATGTACACGCGCTCGTACATCATTCATTTCTCACGCCAGCCCGGCTCTGCGGCCTGGCACCTTGAGCGCATGGAGAACCCGACGGGCCGCGTGCTCGTCGAGCCTCTGGTGTATGACCCGCAGCTCGGACGACCGTTCGGGCGCTCGCGGATCACGACCGAGGTCCGGTATCTGACGGACGCTGCGGTGCGCACGCTGATGCGCGCTGAGACGGGCGCTGAATTCTTCTCCAGCCCGCAGCGGTACGTCCTCGGCGCGTCCGAGGACGCGTTCACGGGCATGGAGCGGTGGTCGGCGATCACGGGCCGTCTGCTCGCGCTGACGGTCAACGAGGAAGGCTCGACGCCGACGGTCGGCCAGTTCACGCAGCTGTCGATGGAGCCTCATCTTGCGATGTATCGCCAGCTCGCGCAGAACTTCTGCGCGGCGACGAACCTCCCGATGAGTACCGTCGGTATCTTCGGCGACAACCCGGCGTCGGCGGAGGCCATGCAGGCCGCTGAGTATCAGCTGTCCGACGAGGCCGATTACCAGTGGAGGATCTTCACGCCCGCTCTGCGTCGCCTCCTGCAAGACGTCCTCATGATCCGCGACCGACTCACGGCCCCGCCCGAGGAGTCGTGGGATATGGCTATCAATTACACGCCGACCCGCTACGTGAGCCCGCAGGCGAGTGCTGACGTGATCTCGAAGATCGCATCCGCGCTGCCGGACGTCGCGACGACGACCGTCGGCCTGCGCCGTGCAGGCTTCACGCAGGCAGAGATCGAGCAGGTCCGAGCGGAGAACGCGCCCGGCAAGGCCGCATCGCTCCTCGAACGTCTCGCAGGCGCCGGCACCCTTGAATCGCCCGCCGCTCCCGAACAGCAGCCGCTGGAAGCGGGGGGGGGGAGCTGAGGATCCCGTCGCGCTGAAAGCCAAGTTCGATGCACTCGGCGTCGCGATCCGCGCCGGCATTGAGCCGCAAGACGCGGCGCTGAGGCTCGGCCTCGACGGCCTGCGCTTTACCGGCGCTGTCCCCGTATCCCTGCGCATGCCAGAGGCCGACGCAGACAAGCTCGAAGCGAAGTAACGGGAAGAGGCGAACCGCGTGTCACGTACAAGGAAAGAGATCACGCGGTTTGCCAAAGCCCAGAAGCAGTGCGCCAGACTCGCGAAGCGCGATCTGGAGCGCTTCTGGAAAACGCTCGACACGACCGACGTTGTCGCATGCCGCGAAGCGCTGGAGGACTTCCTCCCCCAGCTCGTACAGGCATACGGCAACATCGGCGGGCAACTCGCCGTCGAGTGGTACGACCGCCTGCGACGAGCTGCCGGCGCTCGCGGCGACTACACGCCGAAGCCTGCGCCGTTGCCTCGTATTGAGGTCGTGCATGCCCGGATCCGCAGTGCGCTGAACCCGCTGGCCCGCGCCGGAGACGCTGAGGCCTCGCTGGAGGCGCTGTCTGAATCGACGGAGAGCTGGGTGAAAAACTCAGCGCGCCAGACGGTCTCAGACGCCGCGGCGAAGGATCCCGCGAAGGTGCGCTTCGCTCGCGTCCCGACCGGAGCGGTGACCTGCTCTTTCTGCATGATGCTCGCCTCGCGCGGGTGGATCTATGCCTCTGAAAAGTCCGCTGGCGCTTTCGATCGATACCACGCGCACTGCGACTGTCAGGTCGTGCCCTCATGGGCAAGCAAGCCCGCAGGAATCGCCGGCTATGACCCGGAAGCACTCAAGGAGCGCTACGAGAACGGCGAGTTCGAGGAGGACACGCGCAAGCGATCCGGCGGTCGCAAAAAGCCGACAGAAGAAGCATCTGACGGCGACTGAGTTTCCCCTACGCGAGGGGCAAATCGCGGAACCACGAGCGCCGACGGGCGCCACACAAGTACGGACAAACAGGAGACACCATGCACACCACCGACACCAACGCCGACACCACCGAAGCAACCGCAACGGAGGTACCCGACACCCAGGCAGCGCCCGCTGAACGTCCTGCCGGCCCGTCTCGCTCAGATCGACGCACAGGCCGCACTCGACAAGATCCGCAACGACGTCGCACAGGAAGCCGGAGTCCCCGCCGACCTGCTGCGCGGCTCGACCAAGGACGAACTGACCGCACACGCATCCGCGCTCGCGGAGGCGTTGAAGGCGCGGCCTTCGGTGCCTGTGATACCGACGCAGGGGGCGACCCCGAGTGTCTCCGACGCTGATTCGGCTCGACGCGCTTTCGCGCAGGAGCTGTTCGGCTCGAAATAATCTCTCATCTCTCGAAAGGAGCCAACTGTGGCTATTTTCAACACCACCAACACGTCCGTGCTGATGCCCCGCGAGATTGCGGACGGCATGGTCAAGAAAACGCAGTCCCTGTCTACCGTCGCGCTGCTGTCTCAGCGGAAGCCGATGCGCTTCGGCAAGGAGGACATCGTCGTGTTCGGCGACCTGCCGAAGGCGGAGTTCGTCGAAGAGGGCGCCGACAAGTCCTCGACCACTGGATCGTTCTCGTCTGTGTCTACCGTGCCCCACAAGGCGCAGGTCACCATGCGTTTCAATCAGGAGGTCATGTGGGCGGACGAGGATCATCAGCTCGGTGTCCTCGACGAGCTCGCGCAGGCCGGCGCTGATGCGCTGTCTCGCGCCCTCGATCTCGGTCTCTACCACGCGATTAACCCTCTGACGGGCACGAAGATCGCGTCGTGGACGAACTACGCTGCAGCGTCGACGAAGATCGTCGAGATGAAGGGCAAGACCGCTGAGGCGGATGCCGCCTTCCGTGCGGCTGTCGGCCAGGTCGTGAACGGCGTGAACCCGGCGCAGGTCACGGGCGCCGCCTTCGACCCGAAGTTCTCCTGGGCGCTGTCGGAGCTGCGCCGCAAGGACGGCGCGGGCGAAACCTCTGACCAGCGCTACCCGCAGCTGGGCTTCGGCACGAACGTCACCGAGTTCGGCAGTGTCCCGGTCGCGCAGGGCAACACCGTTTCCGCGACCCCCGAGGCGGTCGACACCAAGGTCCGCGCGATCGTCGGTGACTTCATGAACGGCATCCGCTGGGGTATCCAGCGTCAGCTGCCCGTCGAGCTGATCCAGTTCGGCGACCCGGACGGCCAGGGCGACCTCAAGCGCAAGAACCAGGTGGCTCTGC
>QWCO01000152.1_pt1 | contig 35501 bp, 27 predicted proteins | sample 1972611 | NCBI WGS metagenome assembly QWCO01 (sample SAMN09866706, study PRJNA288562) | Human oral metagenome isolate term1_saliva, whole genome shotgun sequencing... | reverse complement strand
ATCTGGAATTGGGATTTATTCTTATGCGAGCGCATTAAATTATTTTTTTAAATTTTACGAAAAGGTTTCGGCAGATACAATCGGAACTTTTGTAATGTGTTCATCACTTTTAGCATTTTTAGGGACGGCATTTTTGCTAGAAAAGTTATTAAAGAGATTTAAAGAAAAAAGTATTCATAAAGTTATGATTTTTACTGGTATAATATTGATGTCATTTATATTTTTTAGAGTAAAGTCAGGAACGACGCCATATTTTATAATGGCTGCTTATACAATGACCTACGAAATAGTACGTTCTCTTGGAAATACGATTATTGCTAGAAGATATGTTGAAAATCAAGGTAAAATTCTAGGAGTAGTGTCTGCCGCAGATTCACTTGGAAATGCTGTCGGTTCTTTTTTATCTGGGCATTTACTGGCATTTAATCCATTTTTGCCATTTATTGCGAATATTGGAATAATGGCTGTAGTATTAATTTTAATCAAAAGTTTTAGTCGTGTTTTTTTGATAAATTCTGATTGATTAAGTAGTTTTAAAAAAGAGGAAATAAAATCTCTTTCATTAGGGAACGGATTTATTATAAAAAGGGGCCTTGACCCCTTGCCATAAAATAAACCAAAATATATTTTCTATTTTTTAAATTTATTTTTTAAATCTAATACAAATTTTGTTAAATCTTCAGTAAATGCTTCTGCATTAACCTTTATTTTTTCTGAAAAATCATTTAAATTGTCTTTTATTTCTTTAGATTTATTTTCAAATTTTTCCTTCAGTTCTTTATATTCAATATCTGTTTTCAATTTTCTTTCATATTCTTCTGCCAATTCCAAATCTTTTCTTACAATTTTTGCATCTTTTCTTAAAATAGTTTCTGTTTCATATTTATTCAAAAAGTTATCAAGTTCAGAAGTGTTTGATTCAGATGTTAGCAAAATTAAGGCATAATGGTCATTTACCAAGTATTTTGACACATCTTCAAAGATACCAACTATTTTTTTATCAGCCTTTTCACCATGGCTTCCGCCTATTAAAGCTCCGATAGTTCCCCCAAAAATAACACCTAATGGGCCTCCAATAATTCCAATAAAGCTTCCAAGCAAACCACCGTTTAAAAATCCAATATTTCCATTTTTATTTACTTCAAATCCATCTTTAAAGGATAATTTATCGCTTTCTTTTTTTACAACAGCCGCCTGTGTAATTATATAATTTTCCCCAACATATTTTTCTTTTATATCCGCCAATGCTTCAAATGCGCTTAACTGATTCTTAAATGTCGCAAGTAATACATTATTTTCCATAATTATCATCCTTTCATATCTTGATTTTATACATTTTACTCCTTTTAAAATAGTTTTTATTGTGCTGTCACTTATTTTTTACTTTTCAAAAATAAATTTATTCCCATAATTCCAGCAATAATAAATCCCAATAATCCTAATCCAGAAATTCCAAAAATTTTTGGCGGGATATTTGCCAAAGCCAGTATTGATGAGCCAACAAACAGTGATGAAATGATAATCGCCAAAACTAGCTCCTCAAAAGTTTTTTGAAATTTCTCAAATCCAATTATTTCATGCTTATGTTTTAGTTCATTTTTTTGAATTTTTTCCAAAATAGTTTTTAAATCTGTCGGTAAAGTTAGCCAGTTTTCAGAAAAAGTTTCCAGTTTTCTTGTTTCTTTTTTAAGAATATTAATCGGATTCATTCTCTCTTTCACTATTTTATCCATATATGGCTGCATAACTTCATTAATGTTAAGATTTGGATCTAAATGCCGTCCAATTCCTTCAATTTGACCAATTCCCTTTATCAGCAAATAAATATCTTCTGAAAGTAAAATTTGATTATCACTGAATATTTTTCTCGCTTTTTCAAAAATCGTAACAATATCTATATTTTCTAGTGAATTTTCATCAATCATTTCGATTATCCCATAAAGTTCTCTCTCAAATTTCCTTTCATCTGGCACTTCAAATTTAATTGCTAATTCCTGTATTGTTTCAACCATTTTTTTCACATCTTTTTTTAGTGAATAAATAATCAAGTTAATTAAAAATTCCCGCTCATTTGGATAAAGTTTTCCCATTGCCCCAAAATCAATAAATACAATTTGCCCGTTTTCCTTTAAAAAAATATTTCCAGGATGAGGATCGGCGTGAAAAAATCCGTGCTTCAAAAATTGCGTTAAATAAAGGTCAAGTCCAATTCTAGCTATTTTTTTAGGATCTTGCCCTATTTTTATTATTTTTTCCTTGTCGGTAATTTTAAAGCCTTCTATCATTTCCATTGTGAGAATGCGATCGTTGGAAAGCTGCTTATACACAGCTGGCACGTGGATTCTGTCATCCTCTTTAAAGTTATTTGCAAATCGCTGCATATTACGAAGTTCATTATTTAAGGAAAGTTCCTCATTCAGCATTTTCTCAAAACTTTCCACAATATTTCCAATATTCATTTTTTTTATATCTTCATAATAATTTTCCAAAGTTTTTGCAAGATTTTTCATAATTTCCAAATCAATTTCCACAACAGGCTTTATATTTTCCCGCTGTATTTTTACAACAACTTTTTTTCCACTTTTTAACTTTCCCCTAAATACTTGTCCAATTGAAGCTGATGCCATCGGTTCTTTTTCTATTTCCTCAAAATAGGCATCTATTTCAATCCCAAGTTCCAAATTCATTTTATTTCTTACATCAACTTTTTCAACTTCTACATCATCCTGCAATTTTTGAAGTTCTGTGATCATTTCTTCAGGCAAAACATCCTTTCTATTGCTTAACATTTGCCCAAATTTCACATATACAGGACCCATTTCTTCAATTGCCATTCTTATTCGCTCATAAAAAGTACAGGAATTTATTTCATCAATTTTATCACTGTATTTTCGTTTTACATTTTTAGGAATATATCTTTCAAGTTCCCCTCTTTTAAACAGTTCATCAAACCCATATTTGGCAATTACAGAGGAAAGTTTCATAAGTCTTCTTGTTTTTTGCATAAAATCTACCATTTATTCTGCTTCTCCTTTTTCACTTTTTTAAATTAATTAATTAAACTTTTTTAAAAGTATTTTGTAACATCGAAAAATACAATAATAAGCATTAAAACAAGCAAAAATATCATTCCAATAAAATGAACCTTTTCTTCAATTTTTTTATTAATTTTAATTCCAAAAAATTCAGGAATTATAAAAATTAATCTTCCTCCATCAAGTGCAGGAATTGGCAGCAAGTTCATAATTCCAATATTTATGGAAATTAAAATAAAGACACCAAGCATAGCAAACAGACCTCCTTGCCCATAAGCCTCTCCAATGACTTTAGGAAGCCCTACAGGACCTGTCATCTCCTTCATTGCTACTTTCCCTGTCACGAGCATTTTAACACCATCAAGCGTCATTTTAAAGTAATCTCCGAACATAATAAAACTTATTTTTATTCTTTCTCCAAATGTTGATTTTTGACTTAGTAAATGAATTCCAAGGATATTCCCCTTAGTTTTTTCACTATAAGTCAATTTTACATTTTCAGTAATTTCCTTGTTATTTCTCAATATTTTTAAAACAACATCTTCATTTTTATAACTTTGACTGATTTCACCAATTTTTTTTGTCATCTCAGTCCAGTTTTTTATATTTTTACCATTAACTGCCAAAATTTTGTCATTTACTTTCAATTTTCCATTTGCTTTTGAATTTTGCTCAATTCCTCCAACTATTGCCTGTGAATATTGAGGAGGTACAGTTCCTGCAATAGAAAGCATTATGTATAAGGCAATCAAAGCGGAAATAAAATTCATTACAACTCCTGCAATTAGCACAATAAATCTGCTAAATGGAGATTTTGTAAAAAATCCATTTTTCTGAATATTTTCCTGCCTTTTCAATTCTTGCTTTACAGCCGTATCTAATCTTTTTTCCACTTCATTAATAAATTCTTCATCTTTAATTTCATTCTCATTACTTTTTTCATCTTTCAATTTTTCAATAATTTCATCCATTTTTTCCTTCTTAAATGCTTCCAAGTCAAACTTTTCAGGCTGCATTCCTTCAATATTGACAAATCCTCCCAATGGTAAAATTCTAATTGAATAAACTGTTTCCTTCTTTTTTACTGAAAAAATTTTTGGCCCCATCCCAATTGCAAATTCTGTAACAGGCATTCCAAAATATTTGGCTGTAGCAAAATGCCCGAGTTCATGTATAAATACTATTATTCCTAAAATTATTATTGTAAAAATTATTCCCATTTACTCACTCTCCATTTTTTATATTTATATTTTTAAATTATTAAAAAATACTGCTTTAAATGAGAAAAACTCAAAAAAAGCAGTTAAATTCCAAAACTTAACTCTTGATATTTGATTATAAGTAAGTACCGTCTCCTTCATCTTCTCCTAATGAAGCATCAATATCTTCGTAATCAATTTCCATTGGAATAGAAGTTAAAACTTTATCGGTAACTTTTGACAAATGTGCACTCATTGCATAAGCGGCTCCGCTTACAAAATCTATTACCCTTTGTCCTACTTCATATTCTAGAAATTCCAAACTGAATGTTACAATTTTATTTTCTTTTATTGCATCTGCAATTAATCTCGAATCTTCAAAAACTTTTGGTCTAATAATCGAGACATTTACTTTAGATGTTGGCATTTTTGTAATTTCCTCCTTTTTTCCTACCCCAAAAAGGCTTCCTATCCCCTTTTTTTCTTCAGGCTGTTTTTCTGGTTCTACACGGGCTGTTGCTGTTGTTTTGTGCTGAACTTTAGACTGCTGATTTTGTTGTGGCTGCTCTGTTGCCACTTCTTTTTTTTCATTTTCTGACAATTCTTCAGATAATTCGTCATCATCATCATCTTCAATGTCATCGCCAAAAAATTCCATTAATTTTTTTTTAAGTCCCAAAGCATAACCTCCTATTCAAATAATTTACTTCCTATTCTAATTATAGTTGCACCATTTTTTAATGCTTCTATATAGTCATTTGACATTCCCATAGAAAGAGTTGTAATATAATCATATTTTTCCTGATATTCTTCCTTCAGATTTCTCATATTTGAAAAATAATCATTTATTTCTTCCTTGCTTGCCTCAAACGGAGCCATTGTCATAAAGCCAATTATTCTTACATTACTCATAGAAAAATATTTCTCGCTATCTTCTTTAAAATCTTCAATGTAAACTCCTGTTTTTGATTCTTCCTTTGAAACGTTAATTTCAATTAATCCATTTATAATTCTGTTATTTTCAATAGCTTTTTTATTTATTTCTTTTAAAAGTTCATAAGAATCAATTGAATGTATTAAATTTACACTATTAATTATATACTTTATTTTATTTTTTTGCAACCTTCCAATAAAGTCCCATTTAATATTTTTATATTTTTCATCTGAAAATTCATTCAGCTTATCCCGATAAAGCTGAGCCCGATTTTCACCAAAGTAATCATAGCCCATTTCAATTAGAGTCTTATGTTCCTCTACATTAAGATACTTGCTTACAAACAGAATTTTAACTTTTTCAGGATAGGGAGAATATTTTTTTATATCTTCCAAAATTTTTTTATAATTCTGCTGAATTTTTACACTGTTCAGTTCCATTCCTGCTCCTTACTGTTTTGACTTGTTGTATTTGAGATATATTTGAAATCTTTTAATATAAAGCAATTTACTGTGTATATCTTTTATAAGAACAAATATGATATTTTTACAATTACACTATTATAACCTTTTTTTTAAATAAATTCAACAAATACATCATTTGCTAGCAACATTCCCTTTTTTGTCAGTCGAATTCTTGCCTCACAAGTTTTTTTCGCTATTTTTTTGTCAAAACCTCTATTATTTTTTGTATTTTTTTGTTTTTCATAGAGAAATTCTTTATTTTTTTTATCGGTAAAATTTATTTTTTCCAGGAAAAATTTTTCCAGCAATCCACTTTCTATAAGTTTTTCAACCTTTTCATCTTCAAAATATTCAATTCCCTCTTGAATAAGCCGTAGCCCCAACATTTTTTTTAGCTTCTCGCTTTCAGTTTCATCCACAATTTCAACCGTATTTTCATCAATCGGCAATTTTCCATCATCAATCAGACTATAATATTTCTTAAAAGTCCGTACATTGCTGTGCCTATTATCGCCAAAATAACTAGCAGCACTCATTCCAACGCCAATAAATTTCTGATTTCGCCAATATTTCAAATTATGTCTTCCCGCATTTTTCTGCAATTTTCTTAAATCTTCAAATTTTTTTATTTCATTAATTTCAACATCTTTATCTTCATCATCTATTCTCGCAAAATTAGAAATCTCATACTGACAATATCCATTTTCCCAAAAAAAATCAATAATTTTTTCATACATTTCGGCTTCCAAATCCTGATCAATTTCGGATAAAATCCCCTTTTGCAACTTGCTCCAAAAAACCGTTCCTTCTTCCCAAATAAGCGAATAAATCGACACATTTTCAGGTTTTAATTCCCGCAAAATATCAAGATCCCTTTGCAAATCCTCAAGACTTTGATTAGGAATTCCGAACATTAAATCCACTGTAATATTGGAGAATCCTGCTTTTCTTGCCATTTTATAAACATTTATTGCATCATCAGAACTATGCTGCCTTCCAATAAACTTTAAAACATGATCTTGAAAACTCTGAATACCGATACTTAACCTATTTATTCCAATTTTATTAAGTTTTTTCAGTTTTTCAAAAGTCATATCCGTCGGATTCAACTCTAGCGTAATTTCAGCATTTTCAGACCAGTCAAGTTCGTCTAATATTTCACTTATCATCGCAACAGGCAGCAAAGAAGGTGTTCCTCCGCCAAAATAAATTGTATCATATTTGATTTTTGGATACATTCTAATTTCTTTAATCAAATAATCTGTATATTTTTTATATTCCTTTTCCATTCTCACAAATGTGCAAAAGTCGCAGTATTCGCACTTTTTATCACAAAATGGAATATGGATATATATGGCATCAATATTTTTTTCTTTCGATGCTTTAATATTTTTTACTTCAATCATTATTTTTTTACCTTTTTTAAATTACTTAATATATTTTACCATATGTAAGATGTGATTTCAAATTTTTTGTTAATAAAAATTATAGAATTTCAGATAAAACAAAAGGGAGAAATACAACTCCCTCTCTTACCTTCTTTTTAGTTATTTAAGTTCAAATTCAAACGATTTTGATATTGTACATTTCAAAGTTTCTGGATTTTTTATTTTTACTCTTATTCTACCAGCAGCCTTTCTTGCTTCTTGTTGAAAAATCGAATTTCCGCCTGATACTGAAATTACACTAATAGAACCACTACTATTGAAATGAAATTTTACTGAAACAGTAACAATTCCTTTATCCCCAAGCCTTCGTGCTGCAATAGGATAACTTAAATTTGGATTATACGAAACTGTAAAATCTTTTCCCTCATTACAAACATTTATGTTTTTTTCTTTACCTTTTTCAGTATTTCTTTTCTGTTCATTATCATCATTTTTGCTAGATTTTTTGCTAATTTTTTCTAAATTTTTTACCTTTGAACTACCACTATCTTCGGCTTTTCCATTAATATTTCCTCTGTTACTACCATTTTTTCCACTATTACCGTCATTACCTAATTTCTTAACAAAAGAATCACTTTTAACATTTTTATTAGCACTCTCTCCATGATTCCCAATTTCTCCACTAAAAATATTAGTTCTTGTCTTATTAATATGAGAATCATTTTGATTATTTCCAACAGTATCTTTTGAAACACTTTTTGGAATATTTGTAGGTGTCGATGTTGTATCTGTTGCCTTTTCTTTTGAAACTACTTTCACATCCTCATTTTTTTGCAAAACTTTTTCAGTGTACTTAATTTCCTTCTGATCATTCAAGTTACTAATTTTCTTTGAGTTAGATTCAAATCTTGAGTTTGAAATTCCATCATTTTGTGAAATTTCTATTTTCTCAGAATTTCTAATATTTTTAGTATTATGAACATCCTTCACTCTCTCATTATTTACAAATTTGTCATTTACAGATTTATCATTTTCCTCTCCATTATTTTTATTTCCAGCCACTCCTTCTGGAACATCTGAAACATTTGTAAACACACTTTCACTCAAATTTACTGTCATTGGCTCATTTTTCTTATTTTCTTTTTCATTATTATTTGAAACATAATAGGCTACAGGAATAAATAAAGCCATAACATTTAAAACAATTGAAATTATATAAAATTTCATTTTTTCCCTTTCTTTAACGCTTTAAACAGATTTATGAAACAAGCTCACTTTTCTAAAACTCATAACTTGCTCCGATGTAATAAGTTCGTTCATCAGCTGGTGAATACACTGTACTTCCTGTAAGAGGATCTTTCCCTTGAGCAACATTGTATTTTTTATTAAATACGTTTTTTACTCCTGCATTAAGTCCAAATCCATTTTTATGTTTATATTTCAATCCTAAATCTGTTGTAGAATATGAAGGTATTTTTTCATTGTAGGTATCCACTGAACTTGAGTAATAATTTAAGTTAGCAGTCGTTCTCAAACCATCTGCTATTTCATAATCAAGTCCTAATGTAACTTTTGTAGATGGAACTCCTGGTATTTTTTGTCCATCTTTGAAATTATAAGTTGTTGAAGCTAATACATCATCTCCAACTTTCTTAATTTTGGCATTTACATATGTAAATGATTCATTTACTCTCAATTTACCTAAATATTGTTCAGCAAATAGCTCTACACCTGTTCTTTCAGTAGCTTTTAAATTATGGAATGTCCATCTTGCTGTACTTGGTCCTCCCAATACTCCGTGATCCATATTCAAGTATATTTCGTTATTTGTTCGTGTATGAAATGCTGTAGCACTTACAAATGAATTCCATAACATATCTTTAAATCCTACTTCATATGTATTAAATTTTTCTGTTTTTAAATTATTTAAAGTATAATTTCTAGCACCTGGTGCATAATCAACAAATTCTGTTGCAGCTGGTGATCTAAAACCTCTTTCATATTTCGCATAAATATTTCCTGTATCAGAATATTTGTAATTAAGTCCCACTTCATAAGCACTATTACTATCTTTTCTCGAACCATGCATTTCTCTTGCTGGAATAGTTACAAAACCTCTTCCACCGGGTATCGGCATTCTTGTAGACGGAACTTCTCTATTTGTTTTATATTCTGCTCTTTCAAATCTATACCCTGCTGTCCCTTCTAAATTACCAACAATTTTATGACGCCCCAACAAATAAAATGAATTCGTTTCTTTCGCTAAATCAACATTCATAATTGGTGTTCCAAATATAGTTTGTTCTCTACTTCCTTTATGATTAATGTAGTTATATCCAAAAATTATATTTCCATTTTCAAGTCCATAATTTCCCTTAAAATTAATTCCTTTTTTATTATCTTCAAATTTCGTTTTAGGCATTCCATACATAGTTTTATTTGTATCCTGTTTATATCCTGTCAATGATAATTTCAAATTATCAGTAACTTTTCCTTCGTATCCCAAGCTATACTCTTTTCTATCGACATCAATATCACTCAAAGTCCCAGACTGCCTTCTATCACTCAAAAGTTGCGATTTTGTCAAATCTGACGCCAATGTTTCTTCTGAATTATATCTCGCCGCCTTAAATTTCAAACTATGATTATCTGTTATATTATATTTCAAACTCCCATTCAAATATTCATATGCTTCTTTTGAACCTCTTCTATATCCTTTTCCATTAACATTTTCATATCCTAAATCAATAATAAATTTATTCCCATAATTGATTCCAGCATCAAACCCTAATTTATTTGTCCCATAAGAACTATTTTGATAATAAACTTTACCTGAAGCTCCTTCTTCCGTTCTATCTTTTGTAATGATATTTACAACTCCACCTCGAGTTCCACTCCCATACAGAACTGTTCCTCCACCGTTTATTATTTCCACTCTTTCTACATCATTAACAGATATCGTATTTAAAGGGATATACGCATGAGAAGTGTCAATTGTATCCATCGCAACATCCCCATCAATAAGAATTTTCACCGAAGAAACTGCTTTAGAAATATTCGCACTTGTCCCCAATCCAAATCTCCCTTGCCCTCTAATATCTACCGCTGAACCAAATCCAGTTTGTGTTATATTGACTCCTGGTGCCTGTTTCAATATATCTTCTACCGTATTAAATCCTTTTTCTTTAATATCCTCTGACGTAATAATAGTTACATTTTTTATCTGATTGTCAACATTATCACTAAATCCTGTCGCCGTCACAACTGTTTTTTCAAGTTTCCCTTCATATTTTCCCTCTGCATATAAAGATAAACTAGCTAAAATTAAACTTAAAATTGTAATTTTTTTTAACATAAATCCTATTCTCGCATGACATCAACATTTTTCTGCCACGCTCTCCTTTCTTCATTTTATTATTTATTATTTTTTTGTATATTAAGACTAACATTTTTTACATTTTCATTACGCAATTTTGACATTACTTCTACAATATATCCATATTCAAGATGCTCATCCGCCGTCAATGTCACATTTTCAAGCATTTCTTTAGGTAATTTCAAAATTTCACTATGGATATTCTCTTCTGAAATTTCTTTAGTATTATTACCCACCTTTAAAAAATATTTCTTATTTCTATTTACTATTATTTCCGCCTTCGTTTCTTCCTTCTTATCAAATTTAACATCTGATTTTGGAACAGAAAGTTGAAATTGTGAATACTTATTAAATGTTGTAGCAATCATAAAAAATATTAATAACATAAATATGACATCAATAAGATTAAGCATTGATATTTCTGCATTCTGTCTGCTTCTTCTATTAGAAAATTTCATTTTTTATTCCTTTCAATACTTTATAATTCTATTTTTTCACTCTTCCCATAATATGCAAAGCCGCTCTCTCCATTTCCAACGCTATTGCATCTATTCTTCTATTAAAGTAATTATAAAAGATTAAAGAAGGTATCGCTACAATTAGACCAAACGCCGTAGTATACAGTGCCTCAGATATTCCAGCTGCAACTATTTTTGAACTTTCAGCACTCGCAGACAACGCCGAAAACGATGTTATCATTCCTGTTACTGTCCCAAGAAGTCCCAACTGAGGTGCTGTATTTACAACTGCTCCTAAAAGCCACATTCCTTTTTCCAATTTCCCTGTTTGTGCCAAAACTGCTTCCCTTATTATTTCCTCAAGATACTCCCTCTCTGATTCCTCAATCTTATCCAAATCCAAATCTATATTTTCCATCGTTTTTGTAACAATTCTAGAAACTGAATCTCTTTTTGGTTTTACAATTTCGATAATTTTTTCCCTACTTTCTGTTTTCAACGCTTTAAACAGCTGTTTCCTATACTCTTTTGTAAATTCCCTCTCTTTCGTAGAAAAAATCCATAATTTTTCTAAAATTACTGCAACTCCACAAATAGAAGCGAGCAGTATCCCCCACATAAATATTCCACCTGCAATAAAATAATGTAACAACATCCGTTTTCCCTTTCTATAAATTATTTTGATAACAATAATATTTTATATTAAAAATTTATGTTAGTCAAATATTTTTTATTCTACCAATTTTAAAAATAAAAAATGGAACTGCCAAATTTAAATTGTACAAATAATAAAATTCCTGTTATCCTTACAACTTTTTTTAGCAAGTTCCACAACTTTTTTTAATTTATTCTAAAAATTTATCTAAATATTCTGATTTCTATTCTAAAAACAAAAATCTTTTACTATTTTAGAATTTATCTATAATAACTATTTTTCAGCTTCATTTCTTCTAATTTCATCAGAAATTTTTTCTATCAACTCGTCTAAAGGAAGTCCACCACGCATTGAAATCATATCAAGTGTCGCAACTTTAGACATTATCATATATTGAATTGGATCAAGCAGTTTCTTGTATGTAGGCGATAATGTTGGCATAAATTCTCTTATGTAAGGATATTTATCTATTATTTCTCCTATTACTGTATTTTCTGTTAGTCCATAAGGATTTTTATTTTCTTCAAAATCTTTTTCGTTCTCTTGATTAATTTCAGATTTTTTAGGTTTTTCCCAAGTTACAAGCGTTCTCTTCCCTTCAAGACTTCTTATTCTCGTAACATCTTGCATCATCTCAAGAACCCCTTTAAATGTACCATTTTCATCTCTCACAGCAACATAATAAATATAAATAAATTTCCCATTCATTTCAAGCCAAAAGTCAACTTCATCTTGCTCATTATTTCTAAATGCATCAATTATTTCCAAAACCGAAGCAACACTTTCTCTCGGATGACAGTTTTTAACATCTCTTCCTATAACTCCTGCACTTCTAGGAAAAATTCTATGTTTCGTATCAGTGTAAAACTTAACAATCTCATTCTCATCAACAAATGACAAATCCACTGGCATATGTTGAAAAATCAAATTTATTTGCTCCAAAGTAAGTTTTCCTTGCTTAACATCTAACACATCAGACTTTCCTCCACCTGCATTCATATTATATTTTGAAAGAAGTCCAGCTAAATCATTCATAAAATTACCTGTTTGAGCCATATTTTCATTCAAATTTTCATTTTTCTCAACTTTTTCTTCTTTTTTCTCAGGCAAAAATCCTTTAGGCTTATCAATCAAGAAATATCCTATCTCATCATCTCCACTTCTCATATTCCTAAATTCTTCCTCAGTAATCATTTTAAGTGAAGTCGGAAATAAGATTTCTTCTTCCTTATGCATTATATCCAACGTCAATTCCCAAGCGATTTCCTGTTTCGCATAAAATTCTTCCATTTTATCTTCCATTAACAGTTTTCTAGCCTCACTTATATTATCCCTAACCGCATTATCAAAAGTCCACATTATTCTAGACGGTCTGTCAAACCCTTTTCTTTCTAATATTGAAAATAATTGATGCTGTTTTCTAGCCAAATGAGTCAAATTAAATGTATAAAGTTTATCATAAAACTCCAGCCATCTATTTTTTATAAATTTCTTATTCAATTCTTCCTTCATTTCAGCAATCAACTTTCTAGCCGCTTCATTTTCCTTCAAATAAGTTTTTATCGGATGTCCCTCAGGCAACGATGAATCCTCTCTTTCAATAATTTCATCAAACAAATCTAACACATCATTCATCTTATCATGAACAGTCGCATCATCAAATCCTAAATCTTTTATTTTCTGCTCAGAATAGGCAAACTCAGCTGGAGTTATCTTTTTATCTTTAAAAGTCTCCCTTATCAATTTTCTCGTAGTCTCTACATCAACATTTCCTTCTATATAATTTTTCTTAATTTCCGTCATTTTCTCAATCAAATCAAAATTTATATTCAAATGATCCTTCATATTTGCTTTTTCCATAAAACATATCACCTCATATTTCGTTTCTTCTAAATTCAATTTTAAAACTATCATAAATTAATTTTGTTTAAAAAATATTTGACTATAAAACTTTCTTTTATTCTATCATGTTTTTATTTCTAAAACGTGTAACTTATGGTACATTTTTCAAAAATATTTTCTATTTTCAAATAAAAAAACAGGAAAATCATTCTCATTACAAGAAATTTCCCTGTTTTCATCTATTTATTTAATTCAATTTTTACTCAATTTTATAAACTTTGTATAAAATTTTTATTTTCTCTAAGTCTATCAAATTTCTCAAAACATTTACTTCAAAAAATTATAATCCAATAAATTTAGAAAATTCTTCCATTGTTTTATCAAGTTTAGCTTTGACATTTTCGTTAGAATCTGCATTTACGCTGAAATAGAATTTAATTTTTGGTTCAGTTCCAGATGGTCTTGCTGTAATAAATGTATTATCTTCAAGCACGAATTGTAATACATTTTCTTTTGGTAAATTAATTTCTTTTTCTTCACCAGTTTCCAAGTTATGTTCTTTGTGTGAGAAGAAATCTCTTTTAATTTTAATTTTCTTACCAAGCAATTCATCTTTAACATTTTCTCTCAAGTTAGACATCAATGCTGCCATTTGTTCAATTCCGTCTTTACCTTTCAATGTTACTGATTTAATTCCTTCTAAATAATATCCGAATTTTTCATATAATTTTTGCAATTCTTTGTAAATAGAAGTTCCTTTTGAGTGGTAATAAGTTGCCATTTCAGAAATAACCATTGAAGTTACCAACGCATCTTTATCTCTTGCATGAGTTCCAATCAAATATCCGTAACTTTCTTCAAATCCAAATAAATATGATCCTTTTAATTCTTTATTTTCAAATTGTCTAATTTTTTGTCCAATATATTTGAATCCAGTCAATGTTTTCATAACTCCAACATTTTTAGCAGGTGCAACAACGTCAATCATTGGTGTAGAAACAACTGTTGTAATAACTTGTGCATCAGCTGGAATATCTTTTTTGTAATTCAATAAATATTGCAATAACAATAATCCTACTTGGTTTCCGTTTGGATAATACCATTCATTTTTGTCATCTCTTATCGCAATACCGATTCTATCAGCATCTGGGTCATTTGCCAAAATTAATTGTGCTCCAATTTCATTTCCTAATTTTGTTCCCAATTTAAATGCTGCCACTTCTTCTGGGTTTGCATAAACTACTGTTGGGAAGTTTCCATCTGGTTCAATTTGTTCTTTTACAACTTCAAAATTGTATCCAAAATCAGATAAAATTCTCTTCATTGGTCTTCCACCAGTTCCATGAAGCGGAGTATAAACAATCTTGAAATCTTCTTTTCCTGGAATATCTGTATGTATAGTTTGTTTTTTAATTGCTGCTATATAGTCATCATCAATTTTATGATCAAGTTGAATAATTAATCCTTTTTCTCTTCCTTCTTCTTCAGAAATAACTTTTATTTCTTCCAATGTAGAAATTTTATTTACTTCATCAACAATTGCTGGTGCATGTGGGTCAACAACTTGTGCTCCATCATCCCAATAAACTTTATATCCATTGTATTCTGCAGGATTATGAGAAGCTGTAACAACAATTCCTGACATACATCCTTTATATCTTACACCAAATGACAATTCAGGAGATGAACGTAAACTTTCATAAATATATGCTTTAATTCCATTTGCAGCCATTACTCTTGCAGTATTTAGTGCATACTCTCTCGAACCTATTCTACAGTCATGAGCAATTATGATTCCTTTTTCTTTTGCCGCTTTTTCATCAAAACTCAACATATAATTTGCAAGTCCTTGAGTTACTTTTCTAATTACATATTTATTCATTCTATTAGTTCCAATTCCACGAACTCCTCTAATTCCACCAGTTCCAAAACTCAAATCTTTGAAAAATCTATCTTCTATTTCTTTTTCATTCCCTGCAATGCTTTTCAATTCTTCTCTGTCTTTTTCGTCAATAGCAGGCGAATTTAACCAATATTCGTATTTTTCTTTGTATCCCATGATATTCCTCCTAAAGTTTATTTAAAAAATTTAATTTATTATTTTTTATCCAATTTGATAAAATTTTTTTGATCAAAAATGGATTTAAGCAGGATAGTTATTGATTTAAAATTTAATTTATTGAATCAATAAATTTTTCTACTCTATATTAATTTTACCACATTTATTTCAATTAACAAGTGCCTAAATGAAAAAAAATTATATTTTTTTTACTAAATTTTGTTTTTGTATTCTAAGTTTATTTTTTAAGGAAATAGAAAATGACAAAATTGAAAAAATATAGTATAATGTAGAAAAGTCACTTTAAAACCGATGACTATTCTATTCCAATCTAAATTTTGAGTTTTATTTATTTTATATAATTTTTAGATAGCTTTGAGAATAGGTTTGTTATATGGTAAAATTGATTAGGAATTTTAGATTTGGAATTTATTAAATTTAGATAGAATTTTTAGAAAGGATAATTAAGATGAGTAGAAGAAAAGTTGAAGGTATAATCTGGTTTGTTGCTGGGATTATATTGGTATTGCTGTTGGCAAATAAATCAAAAATGCTCAGTGATAATATTGGTGAAAATATATTTTCGCTTATATTAAGTGGAATTACGCTATTTTTTGGAAAAATGACGTGGTTTATTGCAATAATGTCTATGCTGTATGGAATAATTCTGTTTTTCTATGAAAAAATTGGGATTAATTTGACACAAGGAAAGGCTGCGGCATTAGCGGGACTATTTTTAAGCTGGGGAATGATTTTGATAAGAAGTTCTGTTGTTCATGGAAAACCCTTGTCGGGAAACTTTACTGAAGCGGGCAGACAACTTTTGGAAATAGGGTTTAACCGTGAAAGCGGAGGAATTTTAGGAGCATTGCTGTCAATGCCGTTTTTCAAGGTGCTGCATTTTCAATGGATGTTTTTTATTCTTTTAATATTGTCATTGTTTTTTGTGGTATGGTTAATTAGGGATCTTATTGAACTTGGATATGAAGTTTTGAGGGAAATAATAAAATATTACAAAAGCGATGAGTATAAGGAGAAAAAAAGAAAGCTGGCGGCAAAAAAATATGCTGAAAATTTGAAAAAAACAGATTATAAACGTTATCAGAAGGAAATGCTAAAGGCAAAAATAATACAATCCAGAAATGAAAAATTAAGTTTTGAAATTGCGAAAAAGCCTAAGGAAAATTTTTTGCAGAAAACAGAAGTTTATTCTAAGGAAGAGCTTGCAGAAAAGGAAAAGGAATGGATTGAAATTTTTGAAGAGAAGGAAAAGGGAAATTTTGAAAAGGATGAAAGCGTAAGAAGAGAAAAATTAAAGGAAAAAAGAAAAAAAGAAGATGTACTGGATACAGTTGTAAAACCGCTAGAAAATAGAAAAGCAGAAACTGTAGAAAAAACTGAAAATAGTGGTGAAAATATTTCAAATGCTGAAAAGCAAAATGTTGCAGAAGAAAAGGAAGCTGGAAGCGAGAGGGAAATTGAGAGCGAAAGCATAAATGAAAATAATAAGAATGAAAGCAAAAGAGATGAAGACAGCAAAAAGGAAACAAAACTGGAAATTGTAACACCTTTAAAAAGAGAAGAAATAAATTCTGTAAATGCGGATCCAAATTTTCAGCAGTTTCCAAAGCTTGATGCTTTTGAAAGCAACAACTCAAAGGGAAAAGAACTTGAAGAGGAATTGAGAAAAGTTAATGCGATGTTTGACAGCAATCAAGGATATGACGATATTGTGAAAAAATCCATTGCGGAAATTTTTAAATCAAAACCGATGGATCTTGAGAAAAAACAGGAAATTGAAAAAAGTATAAGGGAAAATGTGAATCATCTGGAAAACGTGCTAAAGGAATTTGGAGTTGATGCGAAAGTTGTAAATTATGAATATGGACCAACTATTACGAGATATGAAATTATAATTCCAAAGGGTATAAAAGTAAGCAAGGTAACAGGACTTTCAGATGACATTGCAATGAATCTTGCGGCAGAAAGTATTCGTATAGAAGCTCCAATTCCTGGAAAAAATACAATTGGAATTGAAACTCCGAATAAAATAAAGGAGCCTGTGCATTTTTCAAATATTATAAAAAATAAGGAACTTGACAGCGGGGAATTAAAGGTAATATTAGGAAAAGATATTGTTGGGCGAGATAAGTTTATAGATATTGTTAAAATGCCGCATTTGCTTATTGCGGGGCAAACAGGTTCTGGGAAGTCGGTTTGTGTGAACACTTTAATTTCAACATTGATTTCAAAAAAATCCGACAAGGAAGTAAAATTTATAATGGTTGATCCTAAAATGGTGGAACTTATGCCATATAACGATATTCCACATCTTTTAGTGCCAGTAATTATAGATCCAGAGCAGGCTGCAATAGCTTTAAAATGGGCAGTTAATGAAATGGAAAACAGATATAAGAAACTTATGGAAAATGGAGTGAGAAATATAAAAAGCTACAATTCGTTGAGCTTTGTGGAAAAAATGCCTTATATCGTTATAATAATTGATGAGCTGGCGGATCTTATGATGGTTGCTTCTGGAAGCGTGGAAGAATCAATTGCAAGAATTGCGCAAAAGGCAAGGGCAGTTGGAATACATCTAGTTGTTGCGACACAGCGGCCATCTACAGATGTTATAACGGGAATGATAAAGGCTAACTTGCCAAGCAGAATTTCCTTTGCATTAAGATCACAGATTGATTCGAGAACAATACTTGATTCGGCTGGGGCAGAAAAACTTTTAGGACAGGGGGATATGTTGCTGCTTGCCAATGGATCTTCAAAAATGGAAAGAATACAAGGGGCATATATTTCTGATGAAGAGGTTAAGAACTTGACCGATACGTTGAAATCTGCTAAAAAGGTAAAATATAAAAATGAAATTTTGAAGGAACCTGAAGAAGAAATTGAAGATGACACTGATCCTTATTTTGAAAATGCAGTAAATATTATAAGACAGGAAAATAAAGTTTCAATTTCGCTGCTTCAACGTAAGCTGAAAGTTGGATTTAATAGAGCTTCGAGAATTTATGATCAATTAAAGGATCATGGAATTATAAGTTATGATGATCAGATAATAACTGATAATATTGATGAAAATGATTAAAAAAATATGTATTTTGCAATATTAATTAATATTATAGCAAATTACCCCTTAAAGTTGCTTGAGTATATTCAAAAAAAATGGTAAAATACTTTAAAGCTATAATAATTTAATAAATGTTTTTTAAAAAAATAAAAAAATGAAGGAGATAGAATAGATGAAATTTTTTGACTTGTTTAAGACAAATATAGCGCCAAAGACTACACGTGATATAGCTATTGATTTAGGAACAGCAAATACTGTCATGTATGTAAAGGGTGAAGGAATTCAAGTGGATGAGCCAACTTATGTGGCTATCAATAAAAAAACTGAAGAGCTGGAACACATTGGAGAAAAGGCAAAGGAAATTATTGGAAGAACAGCTAAGCATACTGAAATTATCCGTCCATTAAAAAATGGAGTAATTTCAAATTATGAAGTTACTGAAAGAATGCTTGAAGAATTTTTACATAGAATAAAGAAGGATAAATTCCAAAGTTCAAGAGTAATTATTTGTGTTCCGAGCGGAGTTACACAAGTGGAAAGAAGAGCAGTGATTGAAGTTGTAAAAGATGCTGGAGCAAAAGAAGTTTATCTAATTGAAGAACCAATAGCGGCTGCAATTGGTGTTGGAATTGATTTATTTGAGCCAAAAGGACATTTAATTGTTGATATAGGTGGAGGAACTACTGAAATTGCATTTATTGTATCAGGTGGAGCAGCATTATCTAAGTCAGTTAAAATTGCTGGGGATCACTTAAATGAAGATATTATGGAATTTGTAAAAGATGAATACAATTTATTAATTGGTGAAAGAACAGCCGAAGAATTAAAAGTAAATACAATAAGTCAAGATGATCCTGAATTGGAATACGAAATAAGAGGACGTGAATTGGGAGTTGGATTGCCAAAGAGCATGAAAGTTAAGACTTCTGCCATAAATGGAGCGATTACAAGACATATTGACGCCATTATTGATGAAGTAAGACTTACAATAGAAGAAATTGAGCCTGAAGTGGCAGCAGATATTTATGAAACAGGAATTTACTTATCTGGTGGTGGAGCAGGCATAAAAATCTTAAAAGAAAGAATCGAAAGGGAATTATTGCTTAAGGTAACTGTTGGAGATGATGCGATCCATGCTGTAGTAACAGGAATTGCAGAAGTATTGACAGATTTCAAGAGATACAAAAATATTATTATTTCACCAACACACGAATATTAATTTGAATAATTAGAAATTAGGGGAATTTTCTGAAGGAAACGAAATAGGAGAATTCCCCTATTAATGAAAATAGTAGTAGGAACAAAATTTTTTAGTACTAGATAAAAGTATTGTTATAGAAAAAATAAAAAATAAAAATGGTAGAATATGGAAAAATTTGAAAAAAAAGAAATAAAAAGAGAAGAGAAGCAAGGCCGTATAATTGGTGTTCAAAGAAAACTCGAAATTAGTGAAATCGAAGAGAAAGTGGAAGCGATTATTTTTTTGGCAAAGGAAATGGTGACAGTCCAGGAGCTTGCACAGTTTTATGCGATGGAAAACTTTGAGATGGAAGAAGTGCTGCATAGTTTAAGGGAAAAGAGAAAAAATACTGGAATAAATTTAAAAATTGAAAATGGAGGAGTTTTTTTAGTGTCAAACCCGCTTTTTGGCTTTGATGTAAAAAGATTTTTTAATCCAGAAATGAAATTAAAGAAATTATCACGTTCAGCGATGGAAACATTGGCAATTATTGCATATAAAGGGTCTGTAACTAAAGCTGAAATCGAACAGATCCGAGGTGCTGGGGCTGATAAGACAATGGCTAATCTTTTGGAAAGAAAATTAATTTATATTTCTGGGAAGAAAAAATCTATTGGAACTCCAAATTTATATGAAGTGACGGAGGATTTCTACAGTTACCTGAATATTCACGGAAGGGAAGAACTGCCAGGAAGTGAGCAGTTTCAAAAAATTGATCTGCTTTATAGGGAAGATGAAAAAATGAAAACTGAAAGTTCAGATAATGAAAATGTTTAAAAAATTAAAAATAAAGAGGTAAAAAATGAGATTAAATAAATTTATAGCCGAAACGGGATTTTGTTCTCGTAGGAAGGCTGATGAACTGATAAACGAAGGAAGGGTTACAGTAAATAAGCAAGAAGCGATTATCGGAATGGATATAAAGCCCGAAGATGTTGTTAGAATTGATGGGGAAAAAGTAAAACTTAACACAAGATACGAATACTATATTTTAAATAAGCCAAAAAGGGTTATTTGTTCAAATGAAGATAAATTTGGGCGTAAACTTGCGATTGACTTTATAAAATCACGTGCCAGACTTTTTACTTATGGAAGGCTGGACTTCATGACAGAAGGTCTAATTATAATCAGTAACGATGGCGATGTCTACAATCACGTAATGCATCCAAGAAAAAAATTATACAAGAGCTATATTGCCAAAGTTAGCCGTGAAATTGATGATAAAGACATCGAAGCATTGCAATATGGAGTTGTAATTGATGGAAGAAGAACAGCCCCTGCTAAAGTTAAAAAAATTGATAAAAAAGAACTTAGAATTGCAATCTTTGAAGGAAGAAACCGACAGATTAGAAAAATGCTGGAAACATTGGGATATAATGTTAATTCGCTGAAAAGAATTAAAGTGGGAGAACTTACGCTTGGACATTTGCAAGTGGGAGAATACCGTGCTTTGAATGAAGATGAAATTAAATATTTGAAAAGTTTATAAAAATAAAGTCATTAAAAATTGAGAAATAATAGTATTTTAATAGCTAAAGGAGAAAATGTGAGCAAAAAATTAATATTTTTAATAGATTTTGATATTACAATTAGTAAAAAAGATTCGACGGATACGTTGCTTTCAGTGTATCAGCCAGAATTGAAGGCGGATATTAGGAAAAAATATCGAAGTGGCGAAATTACAATGAAGGAATATTTGCAGACTGGGATTGAGAGTTTGAATATTACGAAAGAGGAATTTCTAGAAACATTGAAATTAGTTGGAATTGACGAAACGTTTACAGATTTTGTAAAAAGTGGCATTGAATTTAAGATTGTAAGTGCTGGGACAAAATTAAATATATCAGGTGTTCTTAGAAACTACGGAATTGACTTGGATGAAAATGAGATTATATCAAATGATATTAAATTTAATGGGAATAAGATTACTGTTTCATTTCCGTATTTAGATAAAGAGCTGTATTACGGTGTTGACAAAAAAGAAGCCGTTCAAAAATATCAAAATAAAGGTTATACAGTTTATTTCGTTGGCGACGGACCTTCAGACTACAGGGCGATTGAAGTGGCAGATTTTTCTTTTGTTAGAAAAGGGACTCGAGCGATTAAGTTTTGTCAAGAAAATGAGATTGATTTTTTTGAATTTGAGAATTTTGATGAGATTTTGAACTATTTGAAAAAACAGGAGTCAAAATGAATTATTTAGCTCATTCGGTTATATCACTTGAAATTGATAAAAAAATAAATGGAAATACGCTTTACGGCAATTTTACCGGAGATTTTTATAAAGGAAAAGTTGAGAAAATCGAATTACAAGAAAATCTGAAAAGCGGGATAATCTTGCATAGACTGATTGATAAAATTTCTGATAGAGAAGAAAATTTTTTGAATGGACTTTTGCGAGAAAAATTTGGGATTTTTAAGGGGATTGTGTCGGATATGTATGTTGACCATTTTTTGTGCAAAAATTTTGAGGATATATTTTGTAAAAATTCTGATTTTGAAAATGTGGAAAAAGTTGAAAGAAAAATAATTAAAAATATCGAAAAATATGATGAATTTTTTCCAAGTGATTTTAAAAGTTTTTTTGAATGGTTGAAGAGAGAAAAAGTTTTGGCTAGGTATAAAAATTTGGATTTTTTGGATAGAGTTTTTTTTGGAATATCGAAAAGAGTGAGAAAAGGGGAAATTCTTAGAAATGCGGTTTGTGAATTGAAAAATAATTATGAGGAATTTGAGGAGAAATCGTTGAAAGAATTTTTGTTTGTAAAGGGAAAAATTGTGGAAAATTTTGAGGGAAGTGAGAAACTATGAAATTAAAAGAATTATTTCCGAATCAAGATATTGAAAATATGGAATTAAAAGATTTGGTTACACGAGAAAAGCAGAGAAGAGATATTTTAGTGATTATAAAGTAGTTTATATTAGATTGGAGAAGAAGATGTTGCCATATGATGAAACAGATCCAGAGGATATTGAAAATTATGCAAAACGACTTATAGGTAAAACATTTTATGATGTATTAAAAAACTATTTCAAAGATAATAATTTAGAATTAGAGAAAACATTTAATAAAAATAAAGGGAAATTGGGGAATTTAATAGAAAAATATTATTTTTATTATGAACCAAATAGCAATCCGCATGCAGATTTTGAAAAAGCTAATACAGAATTGAAGGTAACTCCATATATAAAAGGTAAAAATGGGGCATTAAGGGCAAAAGAAAGACTTGTAATAGGTATGATTCCTAATGATAAGCCTATAGAAACTAATTTTGAGAAATCCCATGTATTGGAAAAGTTACAGTTGATTCTATTAATATTGTATTTTCATGATAAAAATAAGAATAAACTGGATTACAGTATTGATTTTGTTAAACTCTTTTCAATTCTGGGAGAAAATTGTAAGAAAGATTTAGAAATAATAAAAAAAGACTATAAAATAATAGTTGATAAAATAATTTCTGGAAATGCCCATAAATTATCGGAGGGAGATACAAATTATTTGGGAGCCTGTACTAAAGGAAGCACGGCAGAAAAAAGTTTACAGAAACAATATTACGGTGATATGCCTGCGAAAAGAAGAGCCTTCTCTTTGAAACAGTCATATATGTCCTATGTTTTAAATACTTATATTGCTGGAAATGTATCAACTTATGATTCTATTGTTAAAGAGGATGAAAATGTATATTTTGAAGATATTGTTCTAAAAAAAATAAGAGAAAATATAGGTTTGACAATAAGTACATTATTTGAAAAATATAACATTCAAAAATGTAATAATAAAAACAAATCAAAACAAGTAAATAATACTCTAGTTTGTCGAATGTTAGATGTAAAAGGTGAGAATGTTGAAGAATTTGAAAAAGCAAATATAGAAATCAAAACAATAAGGATTGAAAAAAATAATCAAATTAAGGAGAGTATATCTGGTCCGTCAATAAAAATTAAAGATTTGGTACAGAAAGAATTTGAAAATTCACAAGTTTACAATTATTTTTCAGAAACAAAATTTTTGTTTGTTATGTTTAAGAAAAATAAAATAGACGAGTATGAACTAATAGGAGCAAAATTTTGGAATATGCCAATTGATGAACTGGAAAGCATAGGAAAAGATGAATGGATTTTATATCAAAATAAGTTTAAAGAAGGTGTGAATTTTAAATTAGAAAATGGAAAAGTAAAAAATGATTTACCGAAGAAAAGAGAAACTAAAATTTTTCATTTGAGACCACGTGCAAGAAAATCGGGATATGACCTTAAAAAGAATCTTAAATATAGTAAAGGAAATGCTAAAGATATGGATGAGCTTCCTAATGGTGATAAAATGACAAAACAATGTTTTTGGCTAAATAATGATTATATTATTAAAATAATTAAAGATATAATAATTAATGGGGAGGAAAAATAATGGAGTTAACAGTTGCAGAGTTATTTGCAGGTGTTGGAGGTTTTAGAGTCGGTTTGAACAAAATAAAGAGATTTGATGAAGAAACAGGATTAGCAAAAGAAAATAAGACTTGGAATTTTGTCTGGGGAAATCAGTTTGAGCCTTCAACAAAAGCACAGCATGCATATAACTGCTATACAAAAAGATTTGGGATAGAGAATAATTCAAACGAAGATATAAATAAGGTTGATAAAAAACTGATACCAGATCATAATCTGCTAGTCGGTGGCTTTCCATGTCAGGATTATTCTGTAGCAAGAAGTCTTAATGGAGAAAAAGGAATTAAAGGGAAAAAGGGAGTTTTATTCTGGGATATAAAAGATGTCTTAATTGAAAAAAAATCTCCTTTTGTACTTTTGGAAAATGTGGACAGGCTTTTAAAATCACCAGCAAATAGAAGAGGAAGAGATTTTGCAATAATGCTCAAGACATTTGATGAATTAGGGTATTATGTGCAATGGAGAGTTATAAATGCCGGAGATTACTCAATGCCACAAAAAAGAAGAAGAGTCTTCATATTTGCTTTTAAGAAAAATTTGAAGTATAGTAAGGAATTTAGAAAAAATAAGGGAAATATTTTTAATAAAGTATTTCCAGTAATGATAGATTCTGAAAAAGAAATAAACCTGAATAAATATGAAAATGTCTTAAAAATAAGTAATGAGTATTCAGAAGGAAAATTTTTTGAAAGTGGAATAATGATAGATGGAACAGTTTTTCATTACAATGTAGATTCAATTAAAGAAGAAACTTTTTCTTTAGGAAAGGTAATAAAAAATGCTGAAAGCTATAATAACTCTGATTTAAAGGAATATCTGGTTACAAGTGATAAACTGGAAAAATGGAAATATCTGAAAGGAAGTAAAAAAATAGAGAGAAAAACAGGAACAGGTCATTCATATATTTACAGTGAAGGTAGCATGGTTTTTCCTGAAAATATGGAAGAACCTGCAAGAACGATGCTTACAAGTGAAGGAACAGTAAACAGATCTTCTCATATTATTTATGATAAGAAAGAAAAAGATTACCGTATCCTGACTGAAATAGAATGTGAAATGATACAGATGTTTCCACCGGATTGGACAAAAACAATGCCAAGAAGGAATAGATACTTTATGATGGGAAATGCTCTGGTAACAGGAATAATTTCTAGATTAGAACCAACTTTAAAAAAAATAATTGAAAATGAATAGATAAAAACAAGGAGGAAAATAGCGAATGTTAAGCAAAGAAGATGTACTGAAAATAGCAGCACTTTCAAAGCTAGAATTTTCAGAAAATGAAATTGAAAAATTTAAAGTGGATTTGAATAAAATTTTTGACCATATGGAAGAGTTGAATAGTGTGGATACGAGTGAGGTTGAGCCACTTTTTAATGTGCTTGATCTGAAGGATGTATTGAGAAAAGATGTTGTTAAGGATAGTGGAATTAAGAAAGAAATCTTGGAAAATGCACCAAATAGCGATGAGGAATTTATAATTGTTCCAAAAGTTGTGGGAGAAAATGCGGATAATTAGGATGTATTGAAAAATGTCTGATTGGTAGAATTTTTGAAGAATAGAAGTTTGAAAATTGGAAGAAAAAAAATTTTTTGAAAAATTGAGATTTTTAGATACATTTTAGAAAAAATTTAGAAAGGTGGAAAAATGAGTTTATACAAAAAAACGGCTAGTGAAATAGCTGAAATGATAAAAAATAAAGAGATTACTTCTGAAGAAGTGACAAAATCTTTTTTGGATAGAATTGAGAAAACTGAAGAAAAAATAGGAGCATTTTCTAATGTATTTCCTGAAAAGGCTTTAGATGAGGCAAAAAAATATGATTCTGAAAATAATGAAGAAGCTAGAAAAAATTATGATAATGAGTTGTTGTTTGGAGTGCCTGTGGCTTTGAAGGATAATATTGTATCAAAAGGAGATTTAACTACGGCTGCATCGAAAATTCTTAAAAATTATGTGGGAGTTTATGATGCAACAGTTGTGGAAAAATTGAAAAAGGCTGGGACACCAATAATTGGGAAGGCTAATATGGATGAGTTTGCAATGGGGTCTTCAAATGAGAATTCATCGATAAAATCAGTTTCTAATCCTTGGGATTTGACAAGAGTTCCTGGTGGAAGTAGTGGAGGTTCAGCAGCGATGGTTGCAGCGGGACAAGCACCGATTGCACTTGGTTCAGATACAGGTGGAAGTATTAGACAACCTGCTTGTTTGACTGGAACTGTTGGGATTAAGCCAACTTATGGAAGAGTTTCGAGATACGGACTTATGGCGTTTGGGTCTTCGCTTGATCAAATTGGAGCTTTGGCAAAATCGACTGAGGATTTGGCTAGACTTTTACAAATAATTGCAGGTTATGATGAAAAAGATGCGACAAGTGTAAATGTGGAAGTTCCTAACTATTTGGAAAGTTTGAATAATGACTTGAAAGGCTTGAAAATTGGGATTCCAAAAGAATATTTTGCAGAAGGATTAGATGAAAATATTAAAAAAGTGATAATGGATTCGGTGGAAAAATTGAAGGAATTAGGTGCTGAAATTAAAGAAGTATCACTTCCATATTCAAAATATGCGATTTCTACTTATTACATAATTTCATCGGCTGAAGCTGCTTCAAACTTGTCAAGATACGACGGAGTAAGATACGGTGTGAGAGAAAGCAACGAAGATGTGGAAAAAATGTATGTTGAATCAAGAACAAAAGGTTTTGGAGACGAAGTAAAAAGAAGAATTATGATTGGAAACTATGTGTTAAGTTCTGGATTCTATGACGCTTATTACAAAAAGGCTTCGCAAGTTAGAAGACTTATTAGAGACGATTTTTCAAAAGCATTAAAAGAAGTAGATGTTTTATTAACACCAGTTTCTCCAACAACAGCATTCAAAAAAGGAGAAAAAAACACAGATCCAGTGCAAATGTATTTAGCAGACATTTACACAGTTTCAGTAAACATGGCTGGACTTCCTGCAATTTCAGTACCTGCGGGATTTGTTGACGGATTGCCAGTTGGAATTCAGTTAATTGGAAATTATTTTAGAGAGGATTTATTGTTTAATATTTCTCATAAATTTGAAGGTGTTCGTGGGGAAATTGAATATCCTGAGTTTTAAAAATAGAAGTAAAAAAATTTTTTAAAATAATAAAAGATAAAAAAAACATTTAAGAATAGCGAGTTTTTTATTAAATAAAGTGGAAATGAAAGATTTGAAGAAGAAAGGAAAAATATTAGAAAATGAGTATGGAATATGAAACAGTCATCGGACTGGAAGTGCATTGTCAATTAAAAACAAATACAAAAGTATGGTGTTCGTGTGATGCCGATTATGATAACAAACATCCAAATACATCGACGTGTCCAGTGTGTACTGGTCAACCAGGAGCATTGCCAAAATTGAATGAAAAAGTGCTTGATTATGCGATAAAAGCGGCACTTGCTTTGGGATGTGAAATAAATGAGGAAAGTCAATTTGATAGAAAAAATTATTTTTATCCAGATTCGCCAAAAAATTATCAAATTACGCAATATTTTAAACCTTATGCAGAAAATGGAACTTTGAAAATTACGACAAATTCTGGAAAAGAAGCAGTTGTTGGGATTGAAAGAATCCAAATTGAGGAAGATACAGCGAAAAGTATTCACACAACTTCTGAAACATTGTTGAATTACAACAGAGCGTCTGTACCATTAATCGAGATTATTTCTAAGCCAGAAATTAAAAATGCTGAAGAGGCTTATGCGTACTTGAATACATTGAAGGATAGATTGAAATATACTAAAGTTAGTGATGTAAGTATGGAATTGGGGTCGCTTAGATGTGATGCGAATGTTTCTGTTAGAAAAAAAGGTGAAAAAGAATTGGGGACTAGAACGGAAACTAAGAACTTAAACTCATTCAAAGCGGTTATGAGAGCCATTGAATATGAAACAAACAGACAAATTGAAGTGATTGAAAATGGTGGAAGAGTTGTTCAGGAAACTAGACTTTGGGATGAGGAAAATGCTGTAACTAAGCCAATGAGAAGCAAAGAGGAAGCTATGGATTATAGATATTTCCCTGAGCCAGATTTGCCTACACTTGTAATTTCTGATGAAAGATTGGAAAAAGTAAAAGGAGAAATGCCAGAATTTGCTGATGAAAAAGCGAGAAGATTTGTAAATGAGTATAAATTGCATGAAATGGAAGCTACGACACTTTCTTCAGAACAAGAATTAGCTGAATATTACGAAGAAATTGTAAATGATACAAAAGAGCCAAGACTTGCGGCAAACTGGGTATTGACAGAAGTTTTAAGAGTATTAAAGGAAAAGAATATTTCGATTTCAGAATTTAATGTAACGCCGAAAAATTTAGGAAAATTGATTAAATTGATTCAAGCGAAAACAATTAGCTCGAAAATAGCAAAAGATGTATTTGAAATTTTATTGACAGAAGATAAAGATCCTGAAGTTATCGTAAAAGAAAAAGGATTAGTTCAAATTACTGATGACAGTACGATTGAGAAAATTGTTGAGCAAGTGTTGGCTGAAAATGCACAATCGGTGGAAGATTACAAAAATGGTAAGAGCAATGCATTGAAATATCTTGTTGGACAAGCAATGAGATTGTCTAAAGGTAAGGCTAATCCTCAAATGATTAATGAAATGATTTTAGCTAGACTAGAAGGTTAATATTGGGTTAAATTAGGAGAAAAATGAAAGAGGGCAAGAAAAAAAATAATATTATTGACAGAGCAAAGTCAAATATGGAAAAAAATAGAAAAGAACAAAAAGTTGAGAAATTTTTTGGAGTATTGTTAAAATATTTAAATACATTCAGAGGAAGATTTGGACTTTTAGTATTATTTACAACAATAGGATTTGCAGTAATAATTGGAAGAGTGTACCAGCTTCAGACTAAAGGTGGAGAAAAGTATCGGAAACAAGGCGAAAAGCAGTATACTTCCTTAAGTTTTATAAAGGCTAAAAGAGGGAGAATAGCGACAAGTGATGGACAAGTATTGGCTTATGACAATGAAGAGTTTATTGTTAATCTGGATCCTAGCTTGATTGAGGAGAAAAATATTGATGAAGTGCTGGGAATGTTAAAAAAATATATTCCTGAACTGGAAGTTGAAAAATATAAAAGCGAATATTTACAAGATAAGCAGCTTCAGAAAAAATATTTGAAAATTGAACATATAATTCCCTATAACACAAAAATAGCCATTGAAGCGGAAGTTGAAACTGATGCTAAATCTGCAAAGGATAAGGTGAAAAAAAAGGAAGGATATAAAAGGAAGTTTAAAGGGGTAACATTTGAAACTTTATTTACAAGAAATTATATTCAAGATAATATTTTTCAGGAAATTATTGGATATGTGAGCAATGAAAATAAGGGGGTTTATGGAATTGAGAAATATTATGACAAGGAACTTTCAGGGAAAATAGGTATTACAACTGGACTTAGAAAAATACCTAAGGCTTTGCAGGGGATTATGAAACTTGGGAATATAAAGAAATCCGAAGACAGAAAAGAAGAAGAAGGAGATAATCTTGTACTTACAATTGACAGTTTTTTACAAGATGCTCTTAATAATGAACTGGAAGCCGCTTATGTGAAGTATAATGCTTCTTCCACAATGGGAATTTTAATGGAAGTAGAAACTGGAAAAGTGCTTGCGATGTCATCATATCCAAAGGCAGAAGATAAAGCCGATATAAAGAATAGGACAATTACAGATTATTTTGAGCCTGGTTCAATATTTAAGCCTATAACAGTTGCAATAGGGCTTGAAACGAAGGTGATTAATGAAAATACGAGACTTGTTTCAGAAGGTTCGATCAAGGTTGCCGATAAGATTCTTAGGGAGCATGATAATAAAGTAATGGGAATTTTAACCTTGGCAGATGCAATTGCAAAATCTTCAAATGTGGTAATGGTAAAAATTGAAAAAATGATAAATAAGGATCTTTTCCTTAAATATTTAATAAATCTTGGTCTTGGGACAAAAACAGGCATAGATACGTATTTTGAAATGGCAAAAGGTTTGGCTGAGGCAAAAAAAATAGGAATTGTAGAAAGGGCGACCATGTCTTATGGTCAAGGAATTTCAATGACGCAAATTCAGATATTGACAGCCTTGAATACAGTTATTAATAATGGTAAAATGATGAAACCCTACTTAGTTGACAGAATAGAAGACAGTAAAGGAAATGTAATTAAGCAAGTTAAGCCTGTCATGGTGAGAAAAGTCTTTAGTGATGAAGTTTCAAGATTGAACAGAAAATATATGGAAGCAAGTGTAAACCGTGGAACTAGTGGAGGAGCCTATATTCCTGGTTATCGTGTCGGTGGTAAGACAGGAACTGCCAAAAAGGCTAAAAATGGGATATATGCAGATAATTTATATGTAAGTTCATTTTTTGGCTTCTTTCCGGTAGATAAGCCTAAATATGCAGTATTAATAACAATCAACGAACCTAAAGGAAAAAGTTATTATGGTGGTGAAGTTGCCTTGCCGTCAGCGAGAAATGTACTGCAAAAATTGATAGACTATAAAAGAATACAGCCAGATGGAAAAGTTAAAACTATAGATATTAAAGATGCTGGAGTTGTTCAAGAGGAAAAGAAAAAAGATCTAGGAAAGATAAAACAAGATTTTGATAAAAATATTATGCCAGACTTGACAGGAATAAGTTTAAGGGAATTTTTATCTATTTATCCTCAAGGAAAATTTTCAGATTATGGAGTTACTGGAAGCGGAGTAGTTATTTCTCAGTTTCCTGAAAAAGGGACTAAACTGGATAAAAATTCCAAGATACAGATAATATTGGAGTAATCAAAAAAATAAGGGAGGTTTTTGAGGAATAAATGTATTATTATGAAATTTATGTGGAAAATAACAGGGGAATATACACGTATAAATCTGAAGAAAAATATGAAATTGGGCAATGGTGCATTGTTAATTTTATAAATAGGGATAAAATGGGACTTGTGATAGCAATAACTGAAGAAAGCAAAATTCAGTTTGATGTTTCTAAAATAAAAAGAATTAAGGCTGCAGCTCCTGTTTTATCCATTCCAAATGATATTATGCAACTTATAAAATGGATTAGAAGTTATTATATAAGTGACTATTACAATGTTATAAAGGCAGTTTATCCAGGGGCATTGAAGTTAAATTATTCTAAAAGGGCTATTTATCAAAGGGATTTTTTAGAAAACGAATGTTTGATTGGAGAAGATAATTCAGAAAATAGTCTAGAAGAAGTAAAAAAGTTTAACGAATATATGAAAAAGCGGAAGGAAGTCACAGTTGCGACTTTGAAGAAGAATTTTTCTGGTGAAATTGTGGAAAAGGCGATAAGTGAAAAGGTTATTTCTGTTGAAAAGAAAGTGATTTTAAATTCTAAAATTTCAAAAGTGGAAAAGAAAAAAAGTGAAATTATAGAAAAGGAAATTATTTTAAATGATGAGCAGCAGAAGGCTGTGGATACAATAAAAAATAGTGAAAATCAGATTTTTCTGCTAAAGGGAATAACTGGTTCAGGGAAAACTGAAATTTACATTAACCTGATAAAGGAAGCCTTGAAGCAAGGGTTTGGAAGTATTTTTCTAGTTCCGGAAATTTCCCTTACAGTTCAGATGATACAGAGGCTGGAAGAGGAATTTTGCAATGAAGTGGCTATTCTCCACAGTAAACTTACGGATAAGGAAAAGCGGGAAGAGTGGACATTTATACGGAATGGGGAAAAGAAGATAGTAATTGGGGCAAGATCGGCGATTTTTGCTCCAGTTCAGAATTTAAAGTATATCATTGTGGATGAGGAGCACGAAAATACTTATAAGCAGGAGAATAATCCACGTTATCATGTAAAAAATGTGGCAATAAAAAGGGCATTCTTGAAAAATGAAAATTTGAAAAAAGATGATGATCCAGAAAAAAATAGAGAATTAGGGCAAAATGGGGAAGTAAGAGAAAATGCAGGTTTAGAAAAGGAAGAAATTGCAAAAAATAAAAAAATAAAAGTGATTTTAGGTTCGGCAACTCCTTCATTTGAAACGTATTATCAGGCACAGCAAGGAGATATTGAATTAGTCGAGCTTACGAAAAGGTATAAAAATGCAAAATTGCCAAAATTTGAAATTGTTGACTTGAATGAAACTGTGGAAAATTTTTCTGAAAAATTATTGGATAAAATTTCACAGACTTTGCAAAAAAATGAGCAGGTTATACTAATTTTAAATAGAAAAGCATTTTCAAATTTATTAAAATGTAAAGACTGCGGAAATATCCCAACTTGTCCAAATTGCAGTATTTCCCTGAATTACTATAAATATGACAATCGGCTGAAATGCCATTATTGCGGTTATGAAAAGCGGTTTAACAATACGTGTGATGAATGTGGCGAACATAAGATGAGGCAAATTGGGGCTGGAACGGAAAAAATCGAGGAAGAGCTGGCAGGATTATTTCCATCAGCTAGAATTGTGAGAGTGGATTCGGAGAGTATAAAAACTAAGCAAAATTATGAAAAAGTCTATAATGACTTTAAAAATCACAAATACGATATAATGCTTGGAACACAGATTATTGCAAAAGGCCTGCATTTTTCAAATGTAACATTAGTTGGAGTAATTAATGCTGATATAATCTTGAATTTTCCAGATTTCAGGGCCTCAGAAAAGACTTTTCAGCTGCTGACACAGGCTTCTGGGCGTGCGGGACGTGGAGAAAAGGATGGGGAAGTGATTATTCAGACTTTTAATGAAGAAAATGACGTAATAAAAAAAACAATTGAAAGTGACTATGAAGGATATTATAAAAATGAGATGATTATGAGAAAAATGCTGAATTATCCACCTTTTGGAAGAATAGTGATATTAGTAATTTCAGCGGCAGAAGAAAATTTAGTAAAGGAAAAAGCTCAAATTTTGCGGGAAGAAATTATTAGAAATGTAAATACAGTTATGGAATTGACTTCAAATGATTTTATATCAGATGCTTTTAAATCGCCAATTTACAAGATAAATGGAAAGTATAGATATCAGATATTTTTTAAATTTGAAAGGGGAAAAATTTTAAAAATAAAAAAAATCATAAAAAAATGTGTTGGTAAATTTCGGGAAACGGAAAAGAAAGTTAGGGTAACAATTGATGTGGATCCTGTAAATATGATGTAATTTTTATATTTACTATTTTTTAAAATTGAACGAATATAAATTAAGAAAAATAAAGAATTGAACAGAATAGTTATAATTTGTGAGCTTAGTTAAAAAAATTTTTCTATATTTTTTGTTCTATATTTATTAGATAAACAATTTTTTACCATAGTTAATGTGGAGATTATTCTAGAAAATTAGTATAATCTCTTTTTTTATTTGAATAATCTAAAATATAATTTTGATTACCTCTAAAATTTTTACTCTGTCAAAAAAGGGTGAAAATTTGAAAAATAATTTAAAATATGGTAAAATGAATAAATTTATAAAAGATAAATGGATCTGAAATATAGTTGAAAAATAATGCAAATATTATTTTTTATTTAAAAAAATTGAGATAAAATGATAAATATGATTTTAGTAATCAAAAATAAATAGAAAAATAAGAGATATGTTTTATGATATAGTATCACTACTTAAAGGCTAACTTTAAAATTATGATTTTTTTGGAAAATTTAGATTTGTTCAGATTTTATTTTAAGATTTAGAAAGAGAAAATAATGAAAAAAAGATTGGATTTAATTCTGGTGGAACGGGAGCTTTTTGAGACACGAGAAAAGGCAAAAAGGGAAATAATGGCAGGTAATGTCATTGTGAATGAGCAGGTTGTAACAAAGGCAGGAACGATGCTTAAGGACAATGATGAATTAAATATTCGTATTAAGGATAAGTTAAAATATGTCAGTCGTGGTGGCTTGAAATTGGAGAAGGCTATAAAGACTTGGGATTTGGATTTTAAAGATAAATCAGTGCTTGATATTGGAGCATCTACTGGAGGGTTTACAGATTGTGCCTTGCAAAATGGCGCAAAATGTGTGTATAGTGTTGATGTTGGAAAAAATCAGCTTGACTGGAAATTGAGAAATGATGAAAGAGTTCTTTCATTGGAGGAAATGCACATAAAGGATCTCAAGGAAGAAGACATCAATAATGAAAAGGTAGATTTCATAGTAATCGATGTTTCTTTTATTTCTTTGACAAAAGTTATTCCTTATTTTAAAAAGTTTCTTGCAAAAACTGGGAAAATTGTGATGTTAGTAAAACCGCAATTTGAAGTTGGAAGGGAAAAAATTGGAAGAAATGGCGTTGTGGAAAATGAAGAATATCACGATGAAGCCATAAAAAAAATAATTTCTTTTTCAAAAGAATGTGGATATGAACTAATTGGCGTGGAGGATTCGCCAATACGGGGAGCAAAGGGGAATAAGGAATTTTTAACGCTATTAAAGTTTTCATAAATTCAAAATGGCAATTTATATTAATTTTATTAAATAGTGCAAGAACACTCGCAACTTTAGTCGTGGGAGGTTCAGAGTTGACTATTTAAGTATATTTTAGGAGGAAAAATGAAAAAAAACAAAATATTACAGGCAGCATTAGGACTTGTATTGGTAAGTGTGCCTTTATTTGCGGCAACTACTATAGTAAAAACATCGAGAAATGACAAAGATACAAGTGCTGGATATACAAAAGATGCAACAGAGTTGAACAGAATTGTAGATGTAATTAATATTATTGAAAATAATTTTGTTGGAAAGGAAGCGACTCCAAGTAAAAATGACCTTTATGAAGGTGCTGTTGCAGGAGTTGTAAACAAATTGAATGATCCTTACTCAGAATATTTGTCTAAGGCAGATCTTAATGACTTTTCTGAAGATATGGATGGAGAATATGTTGGGGTTGGAATGACTATCAGCAAGAAAAAAGGAGAACCTCTTGAAGTTGTTTCGCCATTTATCGGAAGTCCTGCTGAAAAAGTTGGAATTAAAATAAAAGATAAAATTACAAAAGTCGACGGAAAAGATATTTTGCCACTTACAGCAAATGAAACTGTAAAACTTTTGAAGGGTAAAGAAGGTACAAAAGTTGATGTGGAAGTAGTTAGGGAAGGTAAAAAAGATCCGATGAAATTCACTTTGACAAGAGCCAAAATTAAATTAGAAATGGTAGAAAGCAAAATGCTTGAAAATAATATTGGTTATGTAAGTCTTTTGAAATTTGGAAATCATGTTGGAGCAGAAGTTGAAAATGCTATAAAAGATTTACAGGCTAAAGGAATGAAAGGATTAATTTTGGATTTGCGTTCTAATCCAGGAGGATCACTTCAAGAAGCGC
>QWCO01000386.1_pt1 | contig 35865 bp, 57 predicted proteins | sample 1972611 | NCBI WGS metagenome assembly QWCO01 (sample SAMN09866706, study PRJNA288562) | Human oral metagenome isolate term1_saliva, whole genome shotgun sequencing... | reverse complement strand
TATCTTGAATTTCGGTATGTAAAAGGAGAATTCAATGAGTAAGCATCAGGAAATTCTAAGCTATTTGGAGGAATTACCAGTAGGTAAAAGGGTCAGTGTGCGTAGCATTTCAAACCATCTGGGAGTCAGTGATGGAACGGCTTATCGCGCTATCAAGGAAGCGGAAAATCGTGGAATTGTGGAGACCCGTCCTAGAAGTGGAACAATCCGCGTCAAATCCCAGAAAGTTGCGATTGAAAGATTAACTTTTGATGAAATTGCAGAAGTGACTTCTTCGGAGGTTCTGGCTGGTCAAGAAGGTTTAGAGAGAGAATTTAGCAAGTTTTCAATCGGTGCCATGACTGAACAAAACATCTTGTCTTACCTTCATGATGGGGGGCTCTTGATTGTCGGAGATCGTACTCGTATCCAATTATTAGCGCTTGAAAATGAAAATGCAGTCTTGGTTACAGGTGGTTTCCATGTTCATGATGATGTTCTTAAACTGGCAAATCAAAAAGGAATTCCTGTTTTAAGAAGCAAGCATGATACTTTCACTGTTGCGACCATGATCAATAAAGCCTTGTCAAATGTTCAAATTAAGACGGATATTCTGACAGTTGAGAAACTTTATCGTCCGAGTCATGAGTATGGTTTTCTGAGAGAGACTGACACCGTTAAAGATTATTTGGACTTAGTTCGTAAGAATCGTAGCAGTCGTTTTCCAGTGATTAACCAACATCAGGTTGTTGTTGGAGTTGTAACCATGAGAGACGCTGGTGATAAGTCACCAAGTACCACAATTGACTTATCGACAAATATTGCCAATGTGAGTCAACGGATGATTGCTGAAGACTTTGAAATGGTACCGGTTGTTCGGAATAATCAAACCTTGCTTGGAGTTGTGACACGACGAGATGTCATGGAGAAAATGAGTCGTTCCCAAGTTTCGGCTCTACCAACTTTTTCTGAGCAGATTGGACAAAAACTCTCTTATCACCATGATGAAGTAGTCATTACAGTGGAACCTTTTATGCTTGAAAAAAACGGTGTTTTGGCTAATGGTGTATTAGCTGAAATTTTGACTCACATGACCCAAGATTTAGTTGTGAATAGCGGGCGCAATCTCATTATCGAGCAGATGCTGATCTACTTTTTGCAGGCTGTTCAGATTGATGATATACTGCGCATTCAAGCACGCATTATCCATCATACTAGACGATCAGCTATTATTGACTACGATATTTATCACGGTCATCAGATTGTTTCAAAAGCAAATGTGACCGTTAAAATTAATTAGAAACTAGGAGAAAAGATGATAACATTAAAATCAGCTCGTGAAATCGAAGCTATGGATAAAGCCGGTGATTTCCTTGCAAGTATTCATATCGGCTTACGTGATTTGATTAAGCCTGGCGTAGATATGTGGGAAGTTGAAGAGTATGTTCGCCGTCGTTGTAAGGAAGAAAATTTCCTTCCACTTCAGATTGGGGTTGACGGTGCCATGATGGATTATCCTTATGCTACCTGCTGCTCTCTTAATGATGAAGTTGCTCACGCTTTCCCTCGTCATTATATCTTGAAAGATGGTGATTTGCTCAAAGTGGATATGGTTTTGGGAGGTCCAATTGCCAAATCTGATTTGAATGTCTCAAAATTAAACTTCAACAATGTCGAGCAAATGAAAAAATACACTCAGAGCTATTCTGGTGGTCTAGCAGACTCATGTTGGGCTTACGCTGTAGGTACACCGTCCGAAGAAGTGAAAAATTTGATGGATGTAACCAAAGAAGCCATGTACAAGGGAATCGAGCAAGCTGTCGTTGGAAATCGTATCGGTGATATCGGTGCGGCTATTCAAGAATACGCTGAAAGTCGTGGTTACGGGGTAGTGCGTGATTTGGTTGGTCATGGTGTTGGACCAACTATGCACGAAGAACCAATGGTTCCTAACTATGGTATTGCAGGTCGTGGACTCCGTCTCCGTGAAGGGATGGTCTTGACAATTGAACCAATGATCAATACAGGTGACTGGGAAATCGATACAGATATGAAAACTGGTTGGGCACATAAAACCATCGACGGTGGATTGTCATGCCAGTATGAACACCAATTCGTGATTACGAAAGATGGTCCTGTTATCTTGACTAGTCAAGGTGAAGAAGGAACTTATTAAAATAATTAAAAACAGATTGAAGAAAAAGTGGCTCTTTGGACAATTTTCTTCAATTTTTTCTTTTATCTATAGTGAAATGAAAAAACCGAACAACTTGATTGAGAAATTCAAATCAATTTCTAACAATGTTTTAGAAAACATAGTGTACTATTAAAGAGTTTATTCCATATAATATAATGATAAAAACAGTTAACCGTAGCAAACTTGATACAAATTTTAATATTTATAGTACAATAGGACACAGCTTGCCAATCCCTTGAAATCAGTGGGTTTCTAGCGCGTTAACCAAAAGTGAATACGATATTGAATACGGCATGACTTTTAGCTGGAGCGGATGAAGTCCATGAGCTGGTCAACAACTTCAACACGTTGATTATCATTGATATGGGTATACATATCAAGAGTGGTTTGAACATTATTGTGACCTAGTCTATCCGAAATGATTTTAGCTGTAATACCAGCTTCAAATAGGAGAGAAGCGTGTGTGTGCCTAAATCCGTGGGGCGTAATTTTTTTAAGCTTATTGTGTTTACAAAAGAAGCTACTAAGCTTCACTTTCATAGTTGCAGTCAAAAGCCATTTCCCCTTGCTATTCGTAAATATATAATTCGAATCATGTTGGTATGCTTTACCAGCTTGGAAATATTCTTTTATCTGTTGACGTTTCCAGAGTTTCAATACATTCAGAGTTTCATCATCTAAGGTAATAACCCTCTTACTCCTTTTGGTTTTAGGATCCTGGACAGTTTGTTCTTTGCCAATCTTGACAGCTGTCCGAGAAATGTTCAATCGTTTATTTTCAAAGTCAACATCTGACCACATGAGTCCGATAGCTTCTCCAATCCTCAAACCAGTAAAAGCTAGTAAGTGATAAAAAGTATACTCTACAGGCTTACAATTTTCTTTGCAAACTTTAAGAAAATCTGTTAACTCCTGTTTTGTATAGTAGTTCTCTTTGACTTTTAAGGGCCTATTTTTAGGCTTGATAATCTTGTCTAAGGGATTTGACTTAATGATGTCAATAGAAGTGGCATACTTAAAAACACGGCTAATGACAGAGTAGTAATTTGTGTAGAGGATATAGCGATTACTTAACTGAATAGCAACCTTCTGACAATAAGCAACACTGATCTGCTGAATCTTCATATCTGTAAAATACAAGTCAATCATGACGTCAAGTTTTATTTTAACACTTTGATAGGTTGTTGGTTTCACAGTGCTTTTATAGCTTTCAAGCCATAACTCAGCGACTTCAGCGAATGTAGGGTTCTGGAAATCTTCATTGCTTGAAAAACCATTCTCCTCAACATCTAAGAGAAGGCATAGTTGAAAAGGTGTAGAACTTATGATAAACTATAGTTGTATTTTTTTATCATCCTTTCCATTGCTTGCTTGATGGAAAGTTAAATCCTCACACTCAAAGTTTGGCGATGGCGAGTGTGGGGATTTTTTTGTTTAAATTCAACAAAAAACGGTAACTAAATTTATAGTTACCGTTTCTGCGTGGCAGCTTGTGCCAACCAGATTATTTGCACTAGGATTTCTCCTAGGTTAGTAACTATATACTATCAAATATATATCATTTTGTCAAATAAGATAGCGCGCTTTGATTTCATCGCTTAAAATTTTCATCTGTGGTTCAAGTATTTGTGCAACACCAATTCCGTCTAAAGGATTGATTTTCTTAAAAATCTTCACTTTGTCAATAGTTGTAATTGAATCTAATTTCGCATAGGTAGTTTTATCTAGGTCAGATACATATTTTTCAAGACGTTGACCAGCCAATGAAACGTTATCTGTAAGTTTTTGTACAAGGTTTATTGCACGTTCTTTCTCGTCTAATCGACCTTCTTTATCCAATTTTGCGATAAGTTCATCAAAATCATCATATTCTCCAAAATGTGCTACCAGTTCATTTTCAACCTTGTCTTCAGCCGCTTTGATGAGTTGTGTAGTTAGTAGGCCAAGTCCTTCAGCTAAGTTAAATTCTAGTGGTAAATTGTCGTATCCAGGTTTAGAAGTTAAAGGAATAACCGTGATAGTGTTTCTATTCTTTTTGTCTTCTTTGCTAAGCGTAATTGCATAATGTGGCGCAGAAAATTCTGATCCAAAGTTTATGCCAAAATCAACATAGACAAGCGTTCCGTAAGGGAATACTCTATTTCTACGACGCTTTCCTTGGATTTCACGCTCTAATTGATTGCTATAGTTGGTCATACTTTGACCTAGTCTAGAGGTTTTGAAGTGATTTGGATTCTCAACAGTTAGTTGTTTCATTTTATCTGTTGAGACTGTTAATTTATCAAGATTATTTTTTTCTAGTTTGTTCATCCAGTCCCTAAGTAACTCCTTTCTTATCATCTTTTCCATTGCTTGCTTGATGGAAAGTTGAATCCTCACACTCAAAGTTTGGCGATGGAGAGTGTGGGGATTTTTTTATTTAGCGATTTTCCAGATTGTCAAATCAAGATAATAAGACAATTCTTTTTTGCGTTCTATAATTTTTTCAGTATCTAAATCTACTGTTTTGTAAGGTCCGCCTCGACCAGTTAAGATAGCATCATATCTGTACTTTTTATTCTGGATCATAAAAGCGATTTTTCTTGCTATTTCAGCTGGTATATAACCAACAAATGTGTTATTGACTAAAACTTTTATTGCATTCTTATCATGCTTATTTAAAGGTTCTCTTTGAAGAATGACATCAACTGTTTTAAGTTTATTGTATTTGTAAACAGTTTTATAAGTTCTTAATATGTATGATTTTAAGTATTTATTATCTTTCCCAAAATAGTGTTCTCCACCACTTAAAAAATCAGCAACTTGGTAAGCTTCTTTTTTGTGATAATTGGTCCCCATTAACAGAAAGCTGTCATGAAAAATGATAGTTTCTTTAAATTCAGTTTTTGTATCTAAATTGTCCTTTGTGGATGAGAAAATATTAGGGAATAATTTTGAAAGAATACCCATTATGTTACGCTCCTAATTTTTCTATAAATCTATAAAACTCTTCCTGAATCATATCTTCGCCCCAGGTTGTTGAGATTTTGTGTCTTTCTGCGAATTGGAGCCAGTTGAAGTCTGATACTTCATACTGCGTGAGTTCTTCAGAGATGAGATGTCGAATCATGAAGCGGTCTGCTTCATTCTCATATTTGTATAGCATCCGTTTGTAATTGGCTGGGTCGTGGTTTATATGCCCCAATTCGTGCAGGATGACCTTTTCTCTCTCTTCTAGGGGTAAATCCCCATTGACGTAAATAATGCGCTCATCGGGGAAATAGAAGCCTTTTCGCTCCCACATGGTTTCTGGGAAGAGATAGAGTGTGACCTGGTATTCATCTAGTAGTTCATTTACTTTCAATATCCGATACCCCCAAAGAGAGTTTAATGATTTGAGCGATTTTATCTACATCGTCGTCTGATAATGGCTTGCCATCGAACAGGACAACACGTTCGCGAAGATTGGATAGGTCAACGATACGGCCATCTGCAGTGGTTACTGTTTCCTTTGCAATCGCAGGGTTGTCCGTACGTCCTAGAAGATAATCTGTGCTAACATTTAGGTAATCGGCAACTTTTTCTAACGGCTCAGAATTAGGTTTTGATTTTGCCCACTTTGAAATAGAGCCATTTGATAAATCAAGAGTTCGTTCAAGTTGTGCAACTGTCATAAAACGTTGTTTGACAAGCTCTTTTATTATCTCGTAAGTATTCATTTCTAATACCCTCCAGAAAAAATCTAAGAAAAATAGAAATATTTCCGTCTTTTCTATTGACAATAGAAATAGTTCTGTGGTATCATAGTATTGTACTTGGGAGGTACACAAAATAATAAATACTACAGATGCAGAAACAGATAAAATCTGTATTTGCTACTTTTCTTATACTCTTATAATAGAATAAGTTCTATTATTTGTCAAGAGTTATCAGAAATAAAACGTAGAAATATTTCTAAAAAAGGAGGAAAGCATGATTTACAACACTATCAAAGATGTTGCTGCAAATCAGGGGATATCAATCTATCGCATTGAAAAAGATCTGGAATTTCCAAATGGTTTGATTTCGAAATGGAACAAATCCACTCCATCAGCATCTAATCTTGCCAAGGTTGCTAAATATCTTGGCGTGACGACAGAGAAGCTACTTGGTGATGGTTAGAAAGGAGACGCTATGAACGAACTAGTATGGTTTTACTTTACTGTCATAATCAATCTTATCATTGGTTTTGCCACGTACTACGCTAGCAAAAGAGATAGAAAAAAGCGCATCGACGAGTATAAGAAAATACAAGATGATGAGCTTGAAAGAGTTAGAAAAAATTTAATTTATGATTTTTTAGAAGTCTTTACTTAGAAAGGAGCAGAGATGGAAAAAATTATAGCTTACTCTGTCGAAGAGTTATACGAGAAGGTTGCGGAACAAGAAAAACGCATCTCAGAAATTGAAATGCGTTTAGGGATTAAACCTCAGGAAGAAACTTTAACATAAATTTAGATTTGAAAATCTGAATGATAATATCTACATAGTTTTTTAGTTGAGACAATGAAATACTGGTACTCTTGTTCCAATGAGTATAGCCGTTACCGACTGTTCGGATAAAATGAAGAGCACCTTTTAAGAGGTCATCATTTTTTACATACCTATCAATGGCATTGTTAAAAGTTAATTTTGGGTCAGATAAATATTCTTTTGTATCTAATTCAAAAGCCAAGGCGTAATCTTTTATTAAACATTCGATAGCAGAGCGGTAGCCTGTTCCTGCGATGTTTTCCAATCCCATTTTTTCAGCTTCAATCGCTTCACTGTAAAATTCTACAAATCTAGGGGCGTGGTCAATGAATAGACGATCTATATCGGTAACAATTTTATTGGGATAAACAAGAGCCATAGTTGTTTTATCATCTTGATTTAAATATTCTTGGCTTGTCATGTGGTATTTCTGACAAGCTGGACAACGATGGTTCAGAGTAAAAACATAACCTTCTTGGGTATCTAATCTCCCTACCTCTTTGGTGGTTGGATTGTTTCCGATTCCACACAAAGGGCAAGTTTGAGGAATTTCGATAGTTAAAAGTTTCCCAATTGTACTGAAATAATAGTCAACAGTAGATATTTCCATAAGATTTCTCCAATCGTTTTATTTACATTATACCAAATTTTGAAAGGAACATTATGAACGAAATTTTTAACTTTCACGGGCAGGAAGTCCGTACTTTGACAATTGACGACGAGCCTTGGTTTGTCGGGAAGGATGTAGCGGATATCTTAGGATATGCTAAACCACTGGACGCAATTTCTCGGCACGTTGATGAAGATGACTCCGTGAAATACGGACTCACCGACAATCTAGGACGAACACAAAATACCATTATCATCAACGAATCTGGTCTCTACTCTCTTATCTTATCCAGCAAGTTGCCTCAGGCTAAAGAGTTCAAGCGCTGGGTGACATCAGAGGTCTTGCCAGCTATTCGCAAGCAGGGCGGATTTATCCGTGAGGACTTGGACGAGGATGCCTTTATCGCTCTCTTTACTGGCCAGAAGAAACTGCGTGAGCAACAAGCGACCATGCTGGAAGATATTGACTACCTCAAGAGTGAGCAACCGATTCACCCAAGCTATGCTCAATCGCTACTGAAGAAGCGCAAGGCTAGGGTTGTGGCATGTCTGGGTGGTATTGATAGCCCAGCTTATGCGGATAAGATTTTTGCTCAGTCGGTATTTAGACAAGCTGAGATTGACTTCAAGGATCATTTTAATATCAGTCGCTATGACTTGCTACCGAAGAAGTTTGCCGAAGCTGCTCTTGCTTACTGGATGACGTGGGAGCCAAGCACTAATACCAAGATGAAAATCATGAAATTGAACGCTTTTGGTCAAGCGTAGGGGTAGGCATGGAAGATAAAATTATCGAACTTGCTGATTATTTCATCAGCGAATCTACAACGTACAGAGAAGCTAAGATAGCGTGTGAGAAGCTATTGAGACAAGTCAGCCATGAGATAGAACTCAGGGCGATGGAAAGTAAGACAGTTTGACAACAACACAAAAAAGCACCTAACGAAGTCAGGCGCTTCCTCAAACAATTAAAACCATTATATCACAAAAATGCTTGCCCGCATAGTTGAGAGGATGTAAAAAATGGAAGGTATAACGTTACAATTACGATTGGACGGAGAAAGTGCTGAATTGTTCACCAATCAATTATTGGCTTTTGCTGAAAAGCAGGTCAAGGAGCAGTTAGAGAATGATCGCATGCCAATCAATCAACAAGCTTTGATGAAGAAGTTCGGCTTTACTCATGGTTACATTAAGAAGTTAGAACGTAAAGGATTAAGATTTCGTAAGCAAGGGAAAGATATTATGTACGATGTCAATGATGTTTATGAAATTTTGGAATTAGAAAAAGAAGTACGAAAATTAAGAGCATAAGGAGAGAAACAAATGTTTGAACCACCGATTTTAGACCAGCTGATGGGGGTTGGAGCCTTGCTGCTTGGATTTGCAGGGCTTTGCCGTCATATAAAATTGCAAGAGGATCGTAAGGAAAAAGAAAGACGAGAAGAGCAAGAATTTGCGTCTATGATTATCCAAGGGTACAACCATGCTTACGAACGTGGTAGAGAGGACAAATGGCAAGAAATTCGCAAGAATATTCGAAGAGAATTTCCTGGTTTCACATACGATAACGAACCGCCTGTTGGTTTGCGTCCAGAGCCGTTAGGCTTACCAGAACCTAAACAGTCTGCAATCAGACTTTTGTCATGAGGAGGTCAGGAAATGGAAGAATTGATTGAATGGCTGTCGTGGCATGAGAGAGTGAATATTGAAATGATATCGTCTGATGAAGAAAAGTCTGATTTTGAAGTATATTTAGAGGACGAGAACAGGAAAATTTCACTCATCAAAGAATACCTGGCCGACTATGAAAGACTAGCTAAGGACTATCGTGATGTAGTTTCTGAAAATAAGTTGTTAAAGGTTGAGAAGATGGCCCTAGAGGGGATGCACATCTATGAAGATATGCGGATGAAGTACCGTGCGAATCGTAGGAAGTGGGGGGCTCGGTATGTCTGAAATCAAGTGGATAAAAATCACAACGGATATTTTTGACGATGAAAAGATTTGTCTGATTGACGCCTTGCCTGATCCCGATGCCATCCTAGTGATATGGTTCAAGATTTTGACACTTGCTGGAAAACATAACAGCAATGGTTTGTTGATGATGACTGATAAGGTTCACTATACAGATGAAATGTTAGCTACTATTTTTCGTAGACCATTGAATACAGTAAGAATGGCTATTGGAGTTTTTGAACAGTTTGGGATGATTGAGATTATCGATGGTATCATTAGCTTGCCAAATTGGGAAAAACATCAAAACGTTGACGGAATGGAGAAAATAAAGGAACAGACACGCAACCGTGTAGCCAAATACCGTAAAAAACAGAAAAATCTTGCTCTTGGTAACGTTACAGGTAACGTTACAGTAACGGACGGTAACGCACTAGAAGAAGATGAAGATAAGAATAGATTAGATAAAGATAAGAATAAGAAAAGAATAACTACTACTAATAGTAGTGGTAGTGAAGAAAATATCTTAGAACTTTTTCAATCTGAATTTCGTAGACTCTTATCTGGATTTGAGATTGAAGAAATCAATCATCTACTAAATGAGAATGATGTGGATTTAGTAAAAGAAGCGCTGAAGACTGCAATCAACTCAGGAAAGCCTAATATCAAATACATAGGTGGTATTTTAAGAAATTGGCAGATGAACAATGTCACGACTGTTGAGCAGGTTCGTCAATCAGAGAAAAAGAACAAGGATAAGAAAGAAGAACAGGAGGCTAAGGACGAATGGGGGTATTAGAACTGATTGAGCAATTCGAGATAGACTACTATCCGTTAAGCTACGAGAAGAAAACTCTTTTAGCCAACCAGCCAATTCATCAAGTGGTTGCCTGCTTGTCCGAGATGGCCAGCTGGCAGGAATGCGGAGGTCGTCTGTCATGGTAGACAATGTATTTGAGGAGATTGCCTTATCTTATCACAGGAATACAGAACAACAGGAAGAGCTTTGCGAAAAGCATAACATTCCTTTGATAAAGATATTGAGGACTGAGAGCGTTGTGTGCCGTATGTGTGAATCTGAGAGGATTCATGAAGAAAATCAGGAAAGAGTGAATGAACTGGCTAACGCTGAGAATGAGCGTCAAAGGAAATACTACCTAGAAAAGTTCTCTCTTTATGATGAGGTTTTGAAAAATGCAACCTTGGACAACTTTGAGACACCCACTGAAAAAGAAGCGGAAAAGCTAGCTTTTGCAAGGAGGATTTGTCGCGAGTGGTCTGAGGGTGCTAGGAACAACATCGTGCTACAAGGAGAACCTGGGACAGGCAAGAGCCATTTAGCCTTTGCTATGGTAAAAGCTTTATCTGAGTACACGAAAGAGATTGCAATATTTATCAATGTGACGGACTTGCTGATGAAGATTAAAGCTGATTTTAGTCAGGAAGAGTTTCTGGTCAATAAAATTGCGAGTGCTAAGTTCTTGGTTTTAGATGATTTGGGGATGGAGAAGGATAGCGAATGGTCGTTTACTATTCTCTACAATATCCTGAATAAGCGTTCAAATACAATCATTACCACCAATTTAACTTCTGCTGATATTCAGAAAAGATATGGCAGACCCTTTATGTCCAGACTGATGAAGGGTGTGGATAAAGACCATTTGATGGTTTTCAACGACTTGACAAACAAGCGGAAGCAATATTTTTAGAACGGAGGTGGCTGATGTTTATCTTAAAACATGGGGCAAGAGAAGATAAACCGTTCTTGATGTCTGTGGCAATCGGTGTGACTGGCATTGATGTTTCGTATTCAGAAGAGCGGAAAGCTATGCGGTTTATTTCTCGGGCGGCAGCCTTACAGGTTGGAAAGGCTTTGAGGGGTTCCTTTGGGAACTTTTACCCTGTTGAGGTGGAGTGATGTTAAATCTTTACTTCGTCTATAACGGGCACTGCAAGTTTTTCCTTGGGAGGTTTGACAATGTCGATGATCTCATTGAGCAGATGGAAGATCATCAATGGGCTTTCTCGGCTATCACTCATCCAAGATTTCAGAAGCACATTGGTCAGCGGACGACACGGTTTGACTACGGTGCTAAGGATTGTTATTATTTAGCGACTTTTTCAGGAGGAGAAGAAAATGATTGAACTTATTAAAGAATTTGGAATGGCTATTCTGTGGTTATTTCTCGGCTACTTAGTTGGGGAACGTGCAGCAAGAAAGGAAAAGAAAGATGATCAATAATGTTACGTTAGTGGGGCGCTTGACGAAAGACCCTGAATTAAAATATACGCCGTCGAATGTGGCGGTTGCTACCTTTACTCTGGCGGTCAATCGGAATTTCAAGGGAGCGAACGGCGAGCGAGAGGCGGACTTCATCAACTGCATGATGTGGCGCAAGCAGGCGGAGTTGTTTGCGGAATGGTGCAAGAAGGGTAATCTGGTCGGCGTGACGGGTCGCATCCAGACAAGAAACTATGAGAATCAGGAGGGGCGCAGGGTCTATCTGACTGAGGTTGTCGCAGAGAATTTCGAGCGACTTGAAAAGCGTGATGATACTGCTAACCGTTCGAATATTGAGGAACAAATGCCAGGATACGCCCTTGAGGAAGATGATTTTCCGTTTTAGTGGGAGGTGTTTGGTTGAAGTATGACAAACAGGCTGAGATTGAAGGACTGAAACGCACAATCGAGCAAAACGAAGAGAAGATAATCGAGTATTCGAAACCGTGCGATGCACGCAAGAGACGGATTAGAGCGCTGGAGCGCTATTTGTTGAAGAAAAAGAATAAAGAATTAAGACAGAAAGTAGAGGAGTTGGAAGATGATGGAAGAGTTAAAGCAAAAAGTTAATGCAGTATACAACTGGACGGTAGAAGACGGGAAGCCCAAACCTCCCAAGCAAGATTTACCACAAGCAGTGAAAGACCGGGCGGACTATTTTTGGGAAATGGCAGAAGATGGTATGACATTTATAGGAGCGATGGAATGCATCTTCGCTGATGAAAAGCCTACAGACTATGATTTGGGAACTACTAAGGATTGGTTGCCAAAATCTAAGGAGTTTGATGATTGGGTTGGCTATTCGCCAAGCATGGCTCAGATAGTTATTGCAGTTTATTTGATTTATGGAGGAAACTAAGATGAATAAGCAGGAATTGATTAAGAAGTATGAAGAATATGAAAATGGTTTATTTGATATTGGAGCAAGGGCAGCTTGTCAGCTGTTTTTAAAAGACTTGGAACAACTAGACGAACCAGAAAAAGCCAAAGTTCCGCAGTTTGTGGCGGATTGGTATGAAGAGAATAAGGATGCTTTTGAAGGGAATTTGTATCGATGTGTCTATAACATTCCATCGACTTTTGACGGCGCTAAACTTAATGAGTTTGAAAGGTGGTTTCTAACCGCTGGCACAAAACCATTTCAAACCCTCGTCAACATGCACCAATTCGGCTACGAGGTCGAGAAAGAGAAGCGGTATATTGTTAGTCTGAAGAATGGGCAACCCTTGGTTAAATCGCAATCAGGGAACACTCTTTATTTCAACCAAAATATAACAGCTGGAAATTATAAATTTACTCGCAAAGAACTAGAAGAAGCTGGGTTCGGCTGGGTGTTTGATTGTGAAGGTATTGAAGTTGAGGAGGTTGAGGTATGAGTTATGAGTGTTCGAATTGTTGTAAAGAAATCGAAGACGAGTTTCTGGTAGTGCAAGAGAATCATGTTATTCTAGCATTATTTAACGATGTTGAAAATTGTTTCTGTAGTCATCAATGCGTCAATGATTTCTTGATGATTGAATCTAAGTACTTATCAAATGGAGACATACCGTACGATGAAGAGGAGGTCACAGATTGAAACGTCCAAACAGAATAGAATTCAAAACAGATAGAGATGATTTTATCAATGAATTAAAATTTCGTTATGAAAACAAGCAACTTCTTGAAATCAATCTTGGTCCTGAGATTGTATTGCTCAATCCCAGCAAAATCTTATTTGTTAAAATCAAGGAGGTCACATATTGAAACGATTCATAACAGTATGTATCCTCGTCTCTGCTGGACTAAACATCTGGCAGATGGACAGGATTCGAGATTTGGAAGAAAAGAAGCCGATGGTTATCTATAAGGCGGATAACGCAGGCGCTGAGATATTTGGTAAGGTCGTCGAAAAAGGACGACATGGCAAGTTGTACACGCTTACGATTCGTGACTACGGCATTTTCGTGGTTACGAAGGACGTGTATGAAAAAGTGAAAGTAGGTGATGAGGTGAGGATTTAGATGGAAGGAAAAGAGTTAGAAGAACTTGCTTTTATTTTTCAAGTAGGACAGCTCGTTTTGCATACAGCAAGGTCAATTATTAAAGACGAAAATTTGTTAGGAAGTAACGGGACGTTCGTGATTGACGGTCACAAGTTCGAGATAAAGATATCAGAGGTATCTGAAAATGGGGATGAGGCGAGGATTTGAAATTTCTTGATCTATTCGCTGGCGTCGGTGGGTTCCGTCTTGGAATGGAGTCTGCCGGCCATAAATGTATCGGCTTTTGTGAGATTGACAAATTCGCTAGAGCTAGTTATAAAGCTATACACAATACGAAGGGAGAAATAGAATTACATGACATCACAGCAGTATCAGATGAATCTATTCGAGGAATCGGACGTGTGGACATTATCTGTGGAGGATTTCCGTGTCAGGCTTTCTCAATTGCAGGAAACAGACGAGGTTTTGAAGATACACGAGGAACTTTGTTCTTTGAAATTGCTAGGTTCGCATCTATTCTCAGACCTCGATATCTATTCCTTGAGAATGTCAGAGGGCTCCTCAATCACGAAAACGGAATTACATTCGCGACCATTATCTCAACCTTGGATGAGCTGGGGTACGATGTGGAATGGCAAGTGCTTAACAGCAAGGATTTTGGAGTCCCCCAAAATCGGGAGCGTGTGTTCATTATCGGACATCTTAGAGGAGAACGTACCAGAAGAATTTTTCCTCTCGGCGGAGAAAGTCAGTCAACTAGTAGCCAATCAGTCGTGAAAATCGGTAATGTCAACCCATCTGGTATCGGCATGAATGGAGAAGTCTATCAAGCTGACGGCCTAGCTCCTACTCTCACAACGAATAAGGGAGAGGGGCAAAAGATAGCAATAAAAAGTAATACTATAAAACAATTTGGGGTATTGCAACCCAATTTTAATCAATGTGGAGTGGTTTACGAAACAGATGGCATCGCACCAACAATCAGAGCATATCAAGGTGGAGGTCTTGAGCCTAAAATCATCCAACGTGGTCATGGTTATAATCAAGGCGGAGAGCATGACATCGCTCCTACTATAACTAGCAATAGCTATCACGAAAACAATCATTTATCAGATGGATTTAGGATTAGAAAGCTAACGCCTCGTGAATGCTGGAGGTTACAAGGTTTTCCAGACTGGGCATTTGATAAAGCGCAAGAGGTCAACTCAAACAGTCAACTATATAAACAAGCTGGCAATAGCGTGACTGTGAATGTTATTGCTGCAATAGCAAAAGAACTTTAGGAGAAAAATATGAACAACACAGAATTAGAAAACATTGACAACATAAACAACCCAATCCACTACCAAGGACGATATGGTATGCAATCTATCGATGCTCTAAGAAATTTCATGACACCTGAGCAGTTAAAGGGTTTCTATCTAGGAAATGCTTTGAAATATCAGTTGCGGTTTCAAAAAAAGAATGGGCTTGAAGATTTGAAAAAGGCTCGTAAAAATCTGGATTGGTTAATTGAGGAGATGGAACATGAGTGAATACGCATTATATCAAGGCGATGTGTTCATAACACTGGGAACTCTTGCAGAAATTAGCAAAGAAACAGGAATTGCTGAAAGGATGTTGAGGTATTATACTTTTACATCCACGCAAAGAAGAAATCCGAATGGTAGGGCAGTCGTAAAGATTGAGGTGGATGATGAAGGATAATAAATTCGGTAATCAAATGAGATTGTGGCGAAAATCTAAAGGTCTGAAGAAGGTTGAGGCTGCTGAAATCTTTGGAGTTACGCCAGAAGCTATTGGTCATTAGGAAAACGGGAAAGCACAACCGCAAGATGGGGATATATTCGTTATCTGTGAAGAGTTGAATCTTGATCCTTATTTATTCTTAAAAAAAAGGACAAATCCTTTTGCTGAAATGCTAAAAAGAAAGCGATGCGAGTTGGGATTGACTCAAAGTGAATTAGCTATTAAATTAGGGTATCGCAGAGAGATAATAGCCAAGTGGGAAACAGGCAGTAGTATTTCTAAATGCGCATTGGAAGATATCTGTACTTTCTTTGGGATTGAGCTATAAAAAAAGAGCCAGCACACGGCTGACCCTCAAACAATAAAATCACTAAGACTATTATATCATGAGGAGGAGTTCGTGTGCAAATAGAATTATTGGATATCATCGACGAAAAGAAAACCAGAAAGGAAGCTATCAAAGTACTCAAAAAATACAGTCGTCTGAGACGGATTGCTGGAGAAGAATACGCTCCGAAAATAACAATATCCTACTCACTTGAACCAAAATCATCAAGTGGTCAGACAAGCAAGCAGGTAGAAAGCATGGTCTTGCGTAGAGTATCAGCTCAGCAGGACCTAGAACTAATCGCTAAAGCAATCAACAATCTTTCCGATATGGAATACACACGTATCCTAATCGAACGATATTGTAGGAAGAAAAGGAGGGAAGACTATAGCATTTATTCAGAACTAGGCTACTCATCTAGTGAGTATTATCGGATATTGAACAAAGCTCTGTTAGAGTTTGCGGAGTCCTATCAAGCAAGCAACCTTCTAGTTTACAAGTGATTTCTGGGAAAATCTTGGGAAAAATCTGGGAAAATCTTGGGAGAATTGGAACAGAAAAAGGTGCTAAAATAGTATTATCCAATGATTGGCAACGAACAGTCATGAGGACTCCTAAAAATACAGAGGCTTCGGCCTCTTAGACAGTAAGGACAGGTTAGCAGGTTGTTTGGGTCTCCTTGAAACTTTTACCAAGCGTACGTTTTACTGCTAGACCAGCTGGTTCAATTCCAGCTACTGTCATATTCAATGCCACGACCAGTGGCTTTTTATGTAGGAAGGAGAGGTACATGAAGAAAGTAGAACCAATTCGTGATCTAGATGATATCGAACGAATGAAAAATTATTTAAAATCAAAAAGTGAACGAAACTATATTCTCTTTTTATTTGGAATATACTCAGGTTTACGAGTAAGCGATATTGTTCCTCTTCAAGTAAAACATGTTACCCAAGACAGAATAGAGATCAAAGAGAAAAAGACAGGGAAAGTAAGAAGGTTCGCAGTTAACCCAGAGTTAAGAAAAGCCTTGAACCGCTACATAAAAGAAAACAATCTTGAAAGTTACGACTACCTCTTTCCGAGCAGGAAGAAAGTGAGGGGTGATGGACTTAGAATCAAGCATATAGGAAGAGTAGCTGTGTATCAATTTCTAAATGATGCAGCAAATCATTCTGGACTTGAACACATTGGTACTCACTCGATGAGAAAAACATTTGGGTACCATCACTATAAACAGAATGGTAATATAGCTATCTTAATGCAGATACTTAATCACTCTGCACCAGATATAACATTGGACTATATAGGCTATAATCAAGATGAAATAGATGAAAGTATGCTTACTTTTACGTATTAAAAGCATGTCTATTTATCATATTGAGAAACGGTAAATTCAATAAATCAGAAATGTAGTTGAAGCATTGCCTAGACTGGGTTAAAGCAGGTTCTCTCGAAAGTCACAAAATATAAGATATGTTAAATACAAGAGGGGGTGGGTGCACTAAAAACACCCCTGCTTTGAAAGATACCGAGGGGGTACATTTGAGAATACCAACCTCCCTCCCCTAAAAGAAAGGACCCCCTCCTTAGATGAATACCAACCCCCTCCGAGCGGACCGTAGTGGACCACATAGAGTAGCATTTGAGAAGAACAAGAAGATTATCTTAAAGACAAGAAACACTTGTGGAATATGTGGCCAGCCTGTAGACAAAGACCTGAGATATCCTCATCCATTAAGTCCAGTCATTGACCACATCGTTCCAGTAAATAAGAACGGACATCCATCTGACATTGCTAACTTGCAATTGGCGCACTGGCAATGCAATAGACAGAAGTCTGACAAGCTATATGCTGACGAGAAGACAAATGGAACTAAAATAATTGGTAACAGGAACTTACCAAAAAGTACAGATTGGTTTAAATATAAGAGTTAACATTAAAACCATCAGTAATCATTTACAAAAATAAATAGACCTTGTTTTAAAAAAAATAATTAGATAGAGATTGAAAAAAAGGACGAGTGTTCCTGCCAAGGTGGGGGGGTGCCCCCCTCCCCCTCGGTGCTTCAGGGCTTCACACCGTCACTGTACATTTTTTCTCGCGGGAAATGAAAGGTAGTTGTATAAAATGACATTGAAAGGTATGGGCTATCTCAGGAAGAAGCTAGCCAATTACAAAATGGGTGTAGATACTAGATATAATCAGTATGCTATGCAACACAACGATATAGATGTTGGTATTACGATACCCCCTCAAATCAGGCAACAATATCGGGCAGTCTTAGGTTGGGCTGCTAAGGGTGTTGATAGCCTAGCAGACCGTTTGGTCTTTCGTGAGTTTGCTAACGACGAATTTGAGGCAAATGAAATCTTTGCTCAGAACAATCCGGATGTATTCTTTGATAGCGCGATCCTTTCAGCTCTGATTGGGTCGTGTTGTTTTGTCTACGTCTCGCAAGGAGACGACGATGACGCTCCTAGATTGCAGGTTATCGAGGCAAGCAATGCGACTGGCGTTCTAGATCCTATCACTGGCTTACTGACAGAGGGATATGCAGTCTTGAAACGAGATGATAATGGATATGCTTTGCTTGAGGCTTACTTCACTAGTGATGTGACTTGGTTCTATCCAAAAGATGGTCAGCCTTTTGCAATCGAAAATCCAACGGGGGTTCCTTTGCTGGTTCCAGTCATTCATAGACCTGATGCTGTCCGTCCATTTGGTCGGTCACGAATTACTAGGGCTGGAATGTACTATCAGAGATATGCTAAACGAACGCTTGAGCGGTCAGATGTGACTGCTGAGTTCTATTCATTCCCTCAGAAGTATGTGTTGGGATTGAGTCAAGATGCTGAGGCAATTGATACTTGGAAAGCAACTGTGTCTAGCTTGCTGACGTTTACGAAAGATGATGAAGGGGACAAGCCGAATGTGGGACAATTCACCACGTCCAGCATGTCTCCTTTTACCGAGCAGTTACGAACTGCAGCCGCTGGCTTTGCTGGGGAGATGGGTTTGACCTTAGATGATCTTGGTTTTGTGTCTGACAATCCGTCATCTGTGGAAGCTATCAAGGCTAGTCATGAGAACTTGCGGTTAGCTGGTCGTAAGGCCCAGCGATCTCTAGGCTCTGGTTTGCTGAATGTGGCTTATGTCGCTACTTGTTTACGAGATGAGTTTCCGTATTTGAGGAAACAGTTCAATAAAACGGTCGTGAAGTGGGAGCCTTTGTTTGAGGCAGACGCTAACATGCTGACCTTAATTGGGGACGGTGTTATCAAACTGAATCAAGCGGTGCCTGGCTATATGGATGCTGAAACCATCCGTGACTTGACTGGAATTAAAGGGTCAGACAAGCCTGCTCCAGTAGTGAAGGAGGGTGCAGATGGTGGAGGATATCGTTCCGAGCCTGCTCAAGAAAATCAAATCTGAGTTTGAACGTGCTAGAGTAGACAGCGAGGTCTTGAAAGACTTGCTGTCTAAGTTACATCATAGCAAGGCAAGTTATTTGGACGCTAATCAATATGCTATTGAAATTGGGGAGATACTTTCTAAGGTTCTGGGAGCCTCTCTAACGAACGAAACACTACCAGACGGTAAAATGTATTACAATATCGCTCAACGTGTGCTGACGGACGTTCTGGGGCGAAATTATGAGCTTGTAAGTGATTATACTGAGCAAATTCAGAAGAATTTGAACTCTGATGCTAAAATTGGGTTAGCTGTTCAGGTTCCTGAATTGAATCAAGACAGAATTGATGGTCTGGTCAATCGTTTAGCAAGTGAGGAAAGTTTTGATGATGTTCGTTGGCTATTAGAAGAGCCTGTTGTGAATTTTACTCAGTCAATAATTGATGATAGCATCCAGAAAAATGCGGAATTTCAGCACAAATCTGGTTTGCAGCCTGAGATTGTAAGAAAATCAGCTTATCATTGCTGTGAGTGGTGTCAGGAAGTTCAAGGCATTTACAAATACCCAAGAGTTCCAAAGGATATTTATAGAAGACATCAACGTTGTCGATGCACTGTAGATTATGATCCCAAAAGTGGTAAAGTCCAAAATGTTTGGACAAAAAAATGGAGTAAGGAAGATAGCAACTCTCGCAAAGAGGAGCGAATTAAACTACAAAAACAGTACTCTGAAAAAAATATTGAAAAAAAGAATCTGAATTTAAAAAACAGACAATTGCTCCATTACAAAAATGAGGCTATTGATGCCATTAAGAAAACAGATATGTCCAAAAAAGTTGGGGCGGAGAATTATAAGAAATTCATAGATATTTTTGATACAATCAAAGATGAAAATACGTTGAAGTTGTACCAAAAATTAGGGTCAAAAATAGAATACGAAAAACTAGGTAAAACAGGAAATTTTGCTGAGAAAAATCGTGTACAACTTAACCAAAACGCTTTCGATGGGAAGGTAGTAAAAACTTTAAACAAATACTGGGCTAAACCATTGTCAACCACATTTCATGAAAATGGCCACGCTTTGGACTATTTGGGCTTACAAGCCATAACAAAAGGAAAAAAAGTTGTTATTGGAGAAAAGAATGTACGACTATTTGGAGAAACAACAAAAGTTTCAGTATATGCAACACATAGCTCTCATTTGCCACAATACAATCTAAGAGAAACAATTAGAGAAGATTTATGGAGACGCATTAATGGAGACTTACCGATGATTAAAGAATTAGGCGAGAATCCAAAACAATCCGAAAAGAATAAAATCATTAAGACTGCAAAGGAAAATCAAAAAAAATTTCAGGAGGAGATGAAAGAATTATTCAAAGAAAATCCTTCTGCGGTTGCGAATCTTTCAGATATGGTAGAAGCTACTGGCTGGTATAAAGAGCCTCAACCATTTGGATATGGACATGGTAAGAACTACTGGAAGAAGCCAGGTTCTGCGGAAGCTGAGTTTTTTGCTGAGATTTCTGAACTGATAGCAGTCGACCCTGAGGCGTATCGGGTGGTAAAGGAAATATTACCAAATGCAGTAAATGTTTATCATAAAATTGTTAATGATATTTTGAAAGGAGTCTAAAATGTTTCATGTGATTGATGAGGAAGTAAGTTTGAGAGTAGAAATTGCGGAAGCGAAATATTTAATTCACTTTAGAGAACGATTTCCGTCAGATATTTTCTTTGATGATGAGATAGATTCTGTAACCGCTGAAAAAATTGAAAAGGTGGTTGAAAAATGTATATCTCAAAATAAACCTTACGTTAAACCAGATGGATACGAAGACCGTCTTTATTAATGTAGCACTCGAAAGGGTGCTTTTCTTATGCTTAAAAAGGGGTAACGATGGAAAACACGATTGATTTTTTAGAGAAAAAGTCTAGTCTGGAGCGTGGTGCTTCCGTGAAGGAAATTTTGGAGGAAAATCTTGAGGCTAGTCATGACTACACTTCGGTATTGGTAGTTTCTTTGGATAAAGATGGTGAGATAAATCTTGGCTATAGCTGGGATAGTAGTTTGCAGGCATTGGGAATGCTAGATGTTGCTAAAAACTATATTTTGAACGTGATCAATTAAATCATCCCAGCGATAGGGTTATCATGCGGTACGATTGAAAGGAGCAGTGGATGGCTAGAAAGAAACTTGGCAATCAGAATCCTACTCAATCGGTAATTTTAAAGTACGTCAAGAAAAATTCTAAGGCGAAAGAAGCGGTAGAAATCTATGAGCGGACGGGTCTTTCTTGCTATGCTTGGCAAGTCAACTTGTTGACATCCATCATGGCTGTTGACAAGGATGGTTTGTGGGTTCATCAAAAATTTGGCTACTCTATTCCTCGTCGTAATGGGAAGTCTGAACTCTTGTACCTTTTTGAACTTTGGGGCCTGCATAATGGACTAAATATCCTACACACGGCCCACCGAATATCTACCTCTCATTCCTCTTTTGAAAAGGTTAAACGATATCTTGAAAAAATGGGGTATGTGGATGGTGAGCACTTTAGCTCTATACGAGCCAAGGGACAAGAGCGGATTGAACTGTTTGACGGCGGTGGGATTGTACAATTTCGTACCAGAACTTCAAATGGTGGTTTGGGGGAAGGTTTTGACCTTCTTGTAATCGATGAAGCTCAGGAATATACGACTGAGCAGGAATCGGCGTTGAAATATACGGTAACGGATAGTAGCAATCCTATCACTATTATGTGTGGAACACCTCCAACACCAGTTTCAAACGGGACGGTATTCACAAACTACCGTAAGACTTGCCTGTTTGGTAAAGGAAAATACTCTGGCTGGGCGGAATGGTCGGTCTCTGAGGAAAAAGAGATTGATGATGTCGAAGCCTGGTATAACTCCAATCCCTCTATGGGCTACCATTTGAATGAGCGGAAGATAGAAGCCGAGCTTGGTGATGATAAGCTAGACCATAATGTTCAGCGTTTGGGTTATTGGCCTGAATACAACCAGAAATCTGCTATTTCGGAAACGGAATGGAATGAGTTGTGTGTGGACTCTATGCCTGATTTGTCAGGTAAGTTGTTTGTCGGAGTCAAATATGGTCAAGATGGTGCAAACGTGGCATTAAGTATTGCTGTTCGTACGGTAGATGAGCGGATTTTTGTTGAGACAGTTGACTGTCAGTCAGTCCGTAACGGGAATGACTGGATCTTGGATTTTGTCAAGCGTGCCGATGTGGCTACTATCGTAGTCGATGGGGCAAGCGGTCAGAAAATCCTTGATGAAGAGTTGAAGAAGGAACGCATGAAGAGCGTGATATTGCCAACGGTCAAGGAAATCATCGTGGCTAACTCGATGTGGGAGCAGGGGATTTATCAAAAGACCTTGTGCCATGCTGGTCAACCGTCTTTGAAGAAAATCACAACCAACTGTGAGAAGAGGAACATCGGTTCAAACGGTGGGTTTGGCTATCGCTCGCATTTTGCAGATATGGATATTTCTTTGATGGATAGCGCCTTGCTTGCGCATTGGGCTTGTGTGACAACTAAGCCTAAGAAAAAGCAAAAAATCAGTTATTAAGAAGAGCGGTTGAGAGACTGCTTTTTTTGATGCCTAAAAAATTACCGAACTGCCGGGAAAGCAGGAGAAAGGAGACATGAAGATGTCTGAATTTAAAACGATTGAAACACAGGAAGAGCTAGATAATATCGTGAAGGAACGTATCAGACGTGAACGTGAAAAATTCGCTGATTATGATGATCTCAAGAAACGTGTTTCAGAACTAGAGTCTGAAAACAGCGCTTTGAAATCTACTGTTGAAGATGATAAGCAAACCAGAGCAGGATTAGACGCTCAAATTACTGAATTGCAGGGGCAAGTGAGCAATTATGAAACTGCTAGCTTGCGAACTCGTATCGCTTTACAAAATGGCTTGCCTTATGACTTGGCTGACCGTCTTCAAGGTGCTGACGAAGAGGCATTGAGGGCTGACGCTGAGCGTCTAGCTAGCTTTATGCGTCCAGCAACACCTCCAGCGCCACTAAGAGATACTGAGCCCCCTATCGGTGATGACAAAACTATGCAAATGAAGCAAATGCTTCGAGATTTACAACCAAAAGGAGAATAGAAAATTATGGCAGATAATGCAACGAAAGCTGGAACACTTTTTAAACCAGAATTAGTAAAAGAATTGATTAGCAAAGTGCAAGGACGTTCTGTTCTTGCAAAACTCTCATCTCAGACACCAATTCCATTTAACGGTGTGGAGCAATTTATCTTCAATCTTGAAGGAAATGCTCAAATTGTTGGCGAAGGTGAACAAAAGCAAGCTGGTAAAGCTAAAATCACTTCCAAAGTAATCAAACCGCTTAAATTCGTTTATCAAGCTCGTATCACAGATGAGTTTAAATATGCTTCGGAAGAAAAACAAATGAGCTTCTTGTCAGCATATATGGACGGATTCGCTAAGAAGATTGCAGAAGCCTTTGACCTTGCTGCTCTTCACGGTTTGGAACCAAAAACAATGACAGATGCTTCTTTCCGTGCGACCAACTCATTTGACGGATTGATTACTGGGAATATTGTAAATTATGATGAAGCGCATATTGATGACAACATTGATACTGCAGTTCAAACAATTGTAGCAAAAGGTGGGGAAGTGACAGGTATCGCCTTGTCACCAACGGCAGGTCAAAACTTGGCTAAAATTAAGGTTAACGGTGTTGTTCAATATCCTGAGTTCCGTTTTGGTCAAAATCCAGATTCGTTCTACGGCATGAAATCAGATATCAATAAGAACCTTACTGTCACTGGTGGAACCGCTGAAACAGACCATGCTATCGTTGGGGACTTCCAAAACCGCTTCAAGTGGGGGTACTCTGAAAATATTCCGATGGAAATCATTGAATACGGGGATCCAGATGGTGCAGGCCGTGACCTTAAAGCCTACAATGAAATCTGTTTGCGTGCGGAAGCCTTTATCGGCTGGGGTATTCTTGATGAAGATGCCTTTGCGCGTGTGAAAGCGTAAGTTTTATGGCTTTATACCGTGATACGAAAACGGGCGTGATTATCTCCGCTGAGAGTGTTCTTGGCGGAGATTGGGTGCCTGTGGAAGATACGGCACCAAGCGGAGCGGATTTGACCGTGGCGGAATTAAAGTCTAGTTTGGATGAATTAGGCATTGATTACGATAAGAGTTCAAAAAAATCCGATTTGGTAGCCTTGTACGAGGAAAACAAGGGTTAAGCTATGGGAAATTTTGCAAAGATTGAAGACTTGGAATTGTTGTGGCGCTCGTTGAAATTTGATGAGCGTGCAAGGGCTGAGGCTCTGTTGGAAGTTGTATCTAATTCTTTGCGAGTGGAAGCTGAAAAAGTCGGCAAAGACCTTGACGATATGGTGGCAGAAAGCGTGTCATTCGCTAGTGTTGCCAAGTCTGTCACAGTCGATATCGTGGCACGAACCCTCATGACCTCAACAGACCATGAACCAATGACTCAGGTATCTGAAAGTGCCTTGGGTTATTCGTTTAGTGGTTCTTACCTTGTTCCTGGAGGCGGTCTCTTTATCAAAGACACCGAACTGAAAAGGCTTGGTTTGAAGAAAAAACAACGATATGGAGCGATTGAAATTTATGACCTACCTAAAAGGAATCCCTGTCATTTTAGTGGACAAGGTGGAAATTGGTAACGACGATTTCGGTCATCCAATCCATCGTGATGTTGAGATTGAGGTTCAAAATGTATTGGTTGCCCCAACTTCATCAGAGGACGTCATCAATCAAATGAATTTGACTGGGAAAAAGGCGGTTTATACACTTGGTATTCCTAAAGGGGACACTAACAAGTGGGAAAATCGTGAGGTTAAGTTTTTTGGTCGCAAATGGCGGACAATTGGCCTCCCTCAAGAGGGGATTGAGTCAATGATTCCATTATCGTGGAATAGAAAGGTTATGGTTGAAGTTTATGAGTAATATGAAATTTCAATTGAATCCACTAGGGGTATCTGCTCTGTTACGTTCTCCTGAAATGCAAGATATTTTAGAAGAGAAAGGGCAGGGTATTGTTGAAAGAGCTGGCGAGGGGTTTGAATTGACTGTATCGCCAGGGCAGAAGCGTGCCAATGCAAAGATTAGTACAACTGACATCAAGAGCATGGCCAGAAATAAAAAACATAATATTTTACTGAAGGCTATGAGAGCAAGATGATCGAATTAGTTATAAAGAAATTTTTGGACGGACAGTTAGAGGTACCGTCTTTTTTTGAACATAAACCGAATATGCCTGAGAGTTATGTCATTTTAGAAAAGACTGGAAGTGGTGGAAGTGACTATGTTCATTCTGCTACATTCGCTTTTCAGAGTTATGCACCATCACTTCAAAAGGCTGCTGAGTTGAATGAGAAAGTCAAGAAAGTAGTTGAGGATCTCATCACAGTCAACGAAGTCAGCGGTGTGCATCACAATAGTGACTACAACTTTACAGACACGGAAACGAAGCAATATCGCTATCAAGCGGTATATGACATCAATTATTTTTAAAAAGGAGGTGTAGTTTTGGCGCCAGAATTAGAAGCGACAGAAGTAAGAACACCAAATGCAGAATCAACAGGAGGAAAGAATATGACGACTGCATCAGCATCAAATGTAACGGCTGCTAAGCCTAAAATTGGAGGAGCAGTATCTACTGCACCAGCTGGAACAAACCTACCACTAAATGCCAAAACAGTATTGGATGCTGCATTTAAAACGCTAGGATACATTTCAGAAGATGGATTGACCAATGAGAACTCACCAGAGTCAGAAGAAGTCAAGGCTTGGGGCGGACAAACAGTCTTGTCTTCACAAACTGAAAAAAAAGACACCTTCAAATACAAATTGATTGAAGGTCTGAACATTGAAGTCTTGAAAGAAGTCTATGGACCAGATAACGTTTCAGGAACCCTTGAAACAGGTATCACTGTAAAAGCTAATGGTAAAGAATTGCCAGAACATAGCTTGGTTATTGATACATTGTTGAAAAACGGCTATGTGAAACGTGTTGTCATTCCTCGTGGTAAGGTTAGCGAAATTGGCGAAATTAGCTATAAAGACGGCGAACCTATCGGCTATGAATTGACGATTACTGCATTGCCAGACAATAGTGAGAACACTCACTACGAATACATTCAAGGAGCTTAAAGCAAATGGAAGAAATCTTAAAAGGAAAAACAGAGTCAGGGTTTGAGTACAAAATCCCTAAAAAACGATTGAGAAATTATTATCTTCTCAAATCTGTCGCTAAAGTTGAAAAGCAAGATCTTGAAGAAACAGAAACATTTTTAAATCTTCTATTTGGTAAAGAACAAGCACTAGCGTTTTTAAAACATTTGGAGGATGAAGATGAAATCGTGGACTCTGAAGTATTGTTTGCAGATATTAAGAGTATCTTTGATAAAAGTAATGACTTAAAAAAATCCTAGTCCTTGCTCAGATGATTGCCTTAGACGAGGATGCTCTTGTCTGTGATTTAGCGGAAACCTATCAGATATACGACTATAAACAGCTACCTTTAAATGAGGTGGCTGTTTTTGCGTATGGGTTGCGTAATGATTCGCGGATAAAGCAGATGATGTCTGACCAAATCGTCCCTCTGGAAACGACGTTACTTGCAAGTATCGTAGACAGACTTTCACTCTCTTTGTGGTTGCAAACTAAAGATGGGCAAAAGGGTGTTAATCGTCCTGCATCCATCGCGGATCAATTAATTAAGAGAGATAAGAGTGAGAATGATGGGAAAGACTATCTCGTCTTTGAATCTGGTGAGGACTTTGAAAACTATCGCAAGGCTTTACTTGCGAAAACAGGAGGTGAAAGCTAGTGGCAACACAACTAGGGAAAGCCTATGTGCAAATCATCCCTTCTGCTAAAGGAATAAGTGGAATGATCCAGAAAGAGATAGGTGGCGAGGTTGCTTCAGCAGGAACTTTCGCAGGAGAATCTCTGGGATCAAACATTGTAGGCACCTTTAAAAAGATAGTTGCAGCTGCAGGAATTGGGAAAGCCTTTAGCGCCGCATTGGGCGAAGGGGCAGCGCTTCAACAATCCATTGGTGGTGTTGAGACCCTCTTTAAAACATCAGCAGGAAAAGTAAGAGCCTATGCAGAAGAAGCGTATAGGACTACAGGACTTTCCGCAAACAAATACATGGAGAATGTGACAGGCTTCTCAGCCAGTTTGTTGCAATCTCTTGGTGGTGATGTCAGTTTAGCAGCTGATGTTGCTAACAGGGCAATGGTTGATATGTCAGATAATGCTAACAAGATGGGGACATCTATGGAGAGCATCCAGATGGCATATCAAGGTTTTGCTAAGCAGAACTACACCATGCTGGACAACTTGAAACTCGGTAGAAAAACCATAGCCGAGTATAAACCTAGTGAAAACGGTGAAACCCTAAGAGTAGCTTAGGCAATACCGTGCCAAGCAAGATTTTAGTTGCTTTTTTACTAAATGTTTTATAAAATAAAATTATCAAACACAAGGTAAAAAACATGTGGAAGAAAATCGAAAGAAACAATAACTATTCAATCAATAAAGAAGGAAATGTCAGAAATGACAAAACTGGACTTATTAAACAACCATTTAAAAATAAAAGAAATGGCTATTTAGTTGTTGACCTATATAAAAACAATAAATCTGAAAAAGTCCCAATTCATAGATTAGTTGCGGAAGCGTTTATTCCAAATCCAGAAAATAAACAAACAGTTGATCATATCGATGGGAATAGACAAAATAATTCTATTGAAAATTTACGGTGGGCAACTTATTCAGAAAACAATTCGCGCTTTGAAACGATAGGTGTTAGAAGTGAAACGATTGTGGTTACAAGGTATGCAGAAGAAAGAAATAAAAGAGGTGGAGGACATCTAGCTTGGTTAGATGTTATAGACACAATGGAGTTCAAAAGCATATCTGAAACTGCAAAATATTTTGATTGTACTATCTCTAATATATCTTTAATGCTAGAGAAAGGGACTATCGGAAAACGCGGAAGAACAAGAGGGTATAGATTTTCTTATAAGAAAGGTGGACGCTCTAAAATCTTGAAGGTGTAACGACTATCGAAACAGAAAAATCATCCGAGAGGGTGTTTTTTTAATGGAGTAGAGTAGGTTCAAGCGAGCCGAAGCGCTAGGATGTATTTAATACATAAGAGATAGTCTAATCTCTATGGTGACGTAGAGCAGTCTAAAAAAGACGGCTACAATCTAGCGAATTGTAGCGAATATGTACCGTGTATGGTGGTACTCAACAAGAAATGAAGCGCTTGATAGCGGACGCAGCAAGTTATAAAAAAGAACAAGAAGAGCTGAACGTTACTGTAAAAGATGGAGATATGTCTTTTGGTAACATCGTTAACGCTATTTCTGTTGTGCAGAAAAAATTGGAAATTACTGGAACAACTGCTTTGGAGGCTTCCAAAACTTTTAGTGGGTCTTTTGAAGCAATGAAAGCATCTGCTCAGAATGTGCTAGGGAAGATAGCTATTGGGGAAGATGTAACCCCAGCTTTGCAATCGCTACTAGAAACCACAAAGACTTTCCTTTTTGGTAACTTCTTACCAATGATAGGAAATATCTTATCAGGGTTAGGAGTAGTCTTAACTGAAGGACTCAGTTCACTAGCTTCTCAGCTTTTTGGGGAAGCTTTTGGTAGTGCGGTATATGAGCAGATTGGACGTGTAACAGGAATTTTCGAAACATTCTTTGACATGATCTTTGGGTCTATGGATAAAGAGGGGAACTTCGAGATATTAGATGCGCTTGGATTTAGCGAGGATGCAGCGAACCAAATTATCAATATTGCGGACAATATCCGTGTAACCTTTGAGAATATCGGTTCTGCTATCGGTAATGTTGGTAGTATCGTAGCTGACTTTGTTGGAGGCTTTTTAGGCATACAAGATAGCGGTCAAAATGTTAATCTTTTAGGGACGGCATTTGAATTTCTTTCTAATGTTCTAAAAGGTGCTTCTTCAATTTTGAAGGATATAACAGGATTGCTAAAAGAGCATCCAGGTATTGTATCTGCAGTTGCGTCTGCTGTTATTGGATTAACTACAGCATGGAAAACCTACAAAGCTGTTAGTTTAGCTATAAAAACTATCGAGAGCGCCAAAAACGCAATCTTTAATATCTCTTTTGCCTTATCTCAAGCTAGAGCGGTTGCCAGTGGAACCTTGACGGCTGCTTACGCGGCCGAAAATGCGGCAGCAGTTGGAGCAAGCAAATCTTTTAGTTTGTTTAATGCAGTTATGTCTATGAGTCCTCATGTTAAAATTGCTTTAGCTATAGGGGCGCTGGTTTCTGCTTTAATTTTTTTCTTCACTCAAACTGAAACAGGTAGACAAATTTGGCAAGGCTTCATGGATTGGTTGTCTAGTGCTTGGCAGTCTATTAGTTCAACATTGTCTGGTGTTTGGAATGGTATTGTTGAAACGGCTACAACCGTCTGGAATAATATGATGGCTGTTGTTGCTCCGATTATTCAAGGAGTAGTAGACTTTATCAAGTCTGTTTGGGATGGCATTTCTTTGTGGTGGACTGCAAACCAAACATTGATTCAGACAACCTTTGAAACGGTTTGGAACGCAATCCAGACAGTTATTCAGACAGTTATGCCGATTATTCAATCCATTATTGAAACCGCAATGAATATCCTCGGACCTTTTATTGAAGGGACTTGGAACAATATCTGTACGGTTGTGAAGACGGTTTGGGAATTAATCAAGATTGCTATTCAGACGGCTATGGATGTTATTGGCGGCATTATAAAAGCAGTCATGGCTATCATCAATGGTGACTGGGGCACCGCTTGGAATGCTATAAAGGGCGTTGGTGAGGCAATTTGGAAAGGGTTGTCTGCTGCAGGTAAGGCTATCTTTGATGGTTTCGCTCAGATATTATCTAATATCTGGAGCACGATCAAAACTGTCGCAAGTAATGCCTGGGAAGGGTTGAAATCAACCGTCTTAGGTCTGATTGATGGACTTGTACAAGGAGCTAAAAATGCTTGGGAAAGCATGAAACAAGGTGTTCGTGATCTTGTTGATAAGGTTACAAGCATATTCGATGGAATCAAAAACATTGACCTTTGGGAGGCTGGTAAGGCTATCCTTGATGGATTTTTAAATGGTTTGAAGTCCGCTTGGAATGCTGTCACTGACTTCGTCGGAGGTATTGCTGGTTGGATTGCGGACCACAAAGGTCCGATTGAATACGACCGTAAGCTCTTGATTCCTGCTGGTAATGCAATTATGCAAGGTTTGAATAGAGGGCTGCAAGACCGTTTCAAAGATGTTAAGAAATCGGTTGGTGGAATGGCTGGTGAAATCTCAAATGCATTTTCAAACGATGATTTTGGTTTGAGTGGAACACCGACTATTGCCAAAAATATTGAAGCAAGTTTGGCCATGCCAAGTGCTCAAATCGAGGCAAAAGACAGTCAAACCGTGTCTGAGATAGCGATTCTGAGAGCAAGTATGGAGAAGATCCTTACGGCTATCCTTGAAAAGCCGTCAGATACTTACCTGGACGCTGATAAAATTTCAATGAGCGTCTACCAACGCCAAGGTGCGATCTATGCTAGGGAGGGAATTTAATGGAATACATGATTATCAATGGTTTCAACACTTCAACCATTCCTAACTGTGTCGTGACTGATTTTGGCGAGGTGGAGGCTGCTAAACCTAAAGTTTCAGAAACAGCCACCCTATTTGGGGTTAACGGGAATTACCGTGTCTTGGACGGTGCTTATGAGAGTTATGAACGAACATTTGCATTTTACCTTCCAAGGACGGTAGACCCGTCTAAAATCGTTGAGAGATTCCAACAAAATGATAATACGCTAGAGTTCAGCTACCAACTAGGCTCTATTTTTTATGCTGATTTCATCAGTGCAAAATACAAACCTCAAGGTATGCACGGCTGGAAATTAGAAATCAAGCTGAGTATGCAACCGTTCCGCTATCAGAAAAATGTTGCTCCTCTTATCTTTACCGCAAGCGGTAATGTCAACAATCCAGGCTCTGTCTATAGCGAGCCTGTGATTGAAATTGAAGGAGACGGAGATATTTCTTTGACTATCGGACGGACAACCATGCACTTGACCATTAGACGAAAAGTGACCATTGATTGTAGGCACAAGAAACAGAATATCTACAATGCAGATGGAGCGGTTCAAAATACTTTACGGAAGCGTGGAGGATTCTTTGAATTGGCAGTAGGTAATAACGGTCTTGTCTTTACTGGATCCGTTCGTAAAGTCACGGTTCGGCCAAATTGGAGGTATATCTTATGATTTATCTTACAGAGGGGAACACGCCTTTAAACGAGGCCTATAACGATGAAATTGTTCAGGAGCGAAATAATACCTATCAACTGACCTTTCGTTTTCCTACATCGGATCCCAAGTGGGAATTGCTGAAAGAGGAAACTTTCTTGACTGCAGATGATCTGCATGGCGAGCAGGATTTTTATATTTTTGAGGTTGAAAAACAGCAAGGATATATCCAAGTCTATGCTAATCAGGTTATCAGCTTGTTAAATAACTACATCGTCAGCTCTATCGATGTTGATCGTGTCAGTGGTACAAGAGTACTGAGCGCATTGGCTGGCAGCATTACCAGAGCCAATCCTTTCTCTTTTTTCTCGGACATTGATGATAGGCATACGCTTAACATCAAGGATAAGAATGCTATGGAGGTCTTAGCCAAAGACAAGCACTCTATCCTTGGTCAGTGGGGCGGAGATATGGTGCGAAATGGCTATAATTTGCGATTGTTAAAAAATGGCGGTTCAGAGAATGAATCGCTTTTCATGTACAAGAAAAACCTGTCTAGCTACCAGCATAAGACCTCTACCAAATCGCTGAAAACTCGGATAACCTTTAAAACGACTGTTAAAGGCGAGGGAGAAAAGGCGCCTGACGTTGACTATGTGGTAGTGATTGATAGCCCCTTACTCGGAAAATACAGCCAAATCTATGAAGCTGTTGTTGAGGTCAATGACCAGAACGTCAAAGACCAGGCTAGCTTGATTGAATACGGTAAGCAGTATTTTCGGACAAGTATGTGCGATATGCTGGAAGATAACCTTGAAATCTCGGTTGTCGGTCAGAGTGATGTAGCCGTTCGGATGTTCGATGTGGTCAGTATCTACCATGAATGGTATGGCCTTGATGTTCGTAAGAAAATCACTAAATACACCTATTCACCAATGGCTAAACGTCTGAAATCAATAGGTTTTGGGGCGTTCCAGTCAAGTCTGGCTAATGCGATTGGTGGAATTGTAAATGATGCCGTTTTGAATGAAAGCAGAAATCTGCATAAGATTTTTGAAGAACGTTTGAAAAAGGAAATAGCCAACGCTGACCGTGCTTTTGATGCTGAATTTGCCAAGCGTGAGAAAGATATTACGGACGGTATCGAACTTGCCAAAGCCAGAGCCGAAGAAGTCAAGCAAGAACTGTCTGACACTATCAATCAGCGTTTCAACAGCTTTGACAACGGCCCATTGAAAGAAGCCAAGCGTAAGGCTGAGGAAGCCTTGAAAAACGCTGGCGCAAGTAGTTTGCTAGCCCAGGAAGCCAAGCAGATTGGTCTGGACTCTGTTGCTAGACTTGAAGCGTTTAAGTCACAGACTACGAGCGCTCAGACGGCTCTGTCAGGTGACTTGGACGCTCTGAAACGGACTATCGCGAATGATATTCGACCGAAGCAAGCACAGGCCGAAGCTGAGATTGCCAAGCAAGTTGAAGCACTTGTTCAGACAAAAAATGAATTGGCTAGTGTGAAGTCAGCGCAAGCTACCTATGAAGAGTCGACGACTCGTAGGCTGGCAGAGCTGACCAACGTGAAATGTCGGGGAGACTTGGACTCTCTCGTTTGATTTAAAAATCAATGAAGGGGGCGAGATTCGTCCTCTACATTTTTATCACTATCAAACAAATCGCTTCGGTCTGAAAGCTAGTGCTGACATCACTCCAAGCAAGGACTGGCAACGGTTCACGTTCACGGGGCCAGTTATCTTTCCGAACGATGACTCCCGCTATGCAAGAGGCGAGATGGCCTTGTATGACTATGGTGGAAACAATAACTATTCCGTTCGTAGAATTAAACTTGAGAAAGGCAATGTCGCGACAGATTGGAGCCCAGCAATCGAAGACACTGATGGTAAGATTTCAGCTGTTGAGTCTAACTTTAGGCAACGCGCTGATGCACTAGATGCTGGTGTAAGAAGTCTGACTGAAGGCCTCAGAACCAAAGCGGATATCAGCTCACTCAACGTAACTGCTGAGAACATCAGGCAGACCGTGAAGAGGCTTGAAACAGACACACAGAACAAGCTAGATCAGAAGTTAAACCTGGCTGAATTTGAGGTGCAGGCTGGCTCTATCCGTCAGGAAATCCTGAACGCAACCAAGGACAAGGCAGATAAGACTTTAGTTGTTGCCGAAGCTGGGAAATTGCGAGAAGAATTTTCGAAAATACAGGTTGGTGGCCGAAATCACTAAATGTCGGGGAGACTTGGACTCTCTCGTTTGATTTAAAAATCAATGAAGGGGGCGAGATTCGTCCTCTACATTTTTATCACTATCAAACAAATCGCTTTGGTCTGAAAGCTAGTGCTGACATCACTCCAAGCAGAGAATGGCAGCGATTTACGTTCACAGGTCCAGTTATCTTCCCAAACGATGATCATCGTTATTCGAGGGGAGAAATGGCCTTATACGATTACGGTGGAAACAATAATTATTCCGTTCGTAGAATTAAACTTGAGAAAGGCACTCTAGCTACTGACTGGAGCCCAGCAATCGAAGACACTGATGGTCTCATCACTGAAGCTAAGGCTATCTTTGAGCGGACAGCTCAGGGGTTGCGAACTGATTTATCAGCTATTCAGGAATATGTCAACAAAGATGGTCAGCGACAGGAAGCATTACAGAGCTATGCTCGTGAGGAAAGCGCAAAACAAGCGACGGCTGTACGTGAGCTAGTTGCGAAGGACTACGTAGGCAAAGCGACTTATCAGGAAACTGTAAGAGCTATTGAACACAAGTTCGAAGCTATCACGAACCCACAAAATGGCTCGATTGCCACTCAGATTGCTAACTACAAAACAGCAGTAGATGGCAGATTTGCAGATATCACTTCATTGATTGCTGGTAAGGCTAATCAGACGGACTTCCAGCGTGTGAAGGAAACTAGTCAGCTTTACGAGCGGATTTTGGGCAATACTGAAAATGGAATTGCGGACAAGGTTGCTCGTATGGCTATGACCAATCAGCTGTTCCAAGTTGAAGTTGGCAAGGCTTTTGCGGAACATCAGAATTTATTCTTAAATTCAACACTAACTAAAGGATTTTTAGGGAATAATGGAATCATTAACGTAGCGAATGCTACACAAAAGGAGGTTACATCCGATTTCATTTCAGTAGATCCAAATGAAAAAATTATTTTCCAGCACTGGGTAACTCTGCCTGAGAATGGAATGGCTTGGACCGCTTGGCAATTTTTCGATAAAAACAAAAATCCTATTGATAACCGCAAACCAGGCTTAAATGCTTATAAAACAACTGTAGGCAAACAACACAACATCAATCAAATTACTGTACCAGCAAATGCTTATTTCGTCAGATTCTCAGCTCGTATGTACGATGATGGTTTGATAAAAGTAGAAAAGGGTTCAGCTCCATCTGATTACTCAGTAGCACCAAATGATGCTCTTGAAGCTGTGAAAACCGTTCAAAGACAACTTGCTGGCTCATGGGCAATTCAAAACATCAACTCAGCTGGAGATATCATCTCTGGAATTAATCTTGGTGCTGACGGTCGCAATAGATTTATAGGAAAAACATTTCACATAACTGGCGAGACCTTAATTGATAATGCAGTTATCAAGTCGGCTATGGTTGATAAGCTGAAAACGGCCAATTTTGAATCTGGTTCGGTCACGACTAAGATATTAGACGCTGAAGCGGTCACGGCCGATAAAGTGAGATTTGATGATGCGTTTATTAGGAAAATGATTACAAATGAAGCATTTATTGACCAACTAACTTCTAAACAAATTTTTGCGACCAAAGTCGAGTCAGTCGTTTCTAGATCAACATTCCTAGAAGCTTACCAGGGCCGAATCGGTGGATTTACACTTGGTCAATTTGACCAGGGTGGCGGTCGCTGGATTTCGGGCGTCAATCAGTTCTCTGTTGGTATGGGGAATGGTGCGGGTTATGGAGTCCGGACAGCCTTCTGGGCGAACTGGGGAAATAATTGGAACTATGCCGGACCTAAAGCATGGAACGTCAATACCGATGGGAAAATGTATTGTAGGAATGAAGTCGGTTTTTATGATCAAGTGGATTTTTCGAATGCATCGAGAGCAAACTTTTATGGGACTACTACTTTTTCTCGTTCTCCTGTGTTCTCAAATGGTATCGAACTTGGAAGTAAAGACGTCTTTGGTGATGGTTGGAATCCCAAAGGCGGAAGGAATGCGGTTGTTTGGTGGAATCAGGTCGGTAGTGGTAGCGTGAAGTATTGGATGGACCAAAAATCAGACAGACGCTTAAAAGAGAACATCACAGATACAGCCGTGAAAGCCTTGAACAAAATCAACAGATTAAGAATGGTCGCGTTTGATTTCATCGAAAGTAAGAAACATGAGGAAATCGGTCTAATAGCTCAAGAGGTAGAAACCATCATTCCAAGAGTTGTCTCACGAGACCCTGAGAATCCAGATGGCTATCTGCATATCGACTATACCGCTTTAGTTCCTTACTTAATTAAGGCCATCCAAGAATTAAATCAAAAAATAGAAAAAATG
>QWCO01000149.1_pt1 | contig 36078 bp, 62 predicted proteins | sample 1972611 | NCBI WGS metagenome assembly QWCO01 (sample SAMN09866706, study PRJNA288562) | Human oral metagenome isolate term1_saliva, whole genome shotgun sequencing... | reverse complement strand
AGGAGGTGCAGTTATGCAATTAAACCCTGATTTAATACGTGATATTCTTTTAAAAGCTGAATTAGGATCTTTTAAAATTTTAAAAAATGATGACGATGATGTAAACTTTTTTAAATTGTTAAAAGATAAAAATACTCTTAAACAATTTGAAGAAAAATATCAAAAACCTGAAGAATTTCTATCTTATTCAAACAGAGAAATAGAATATCATACACTTTTTTTAAAAGAAGCAGAGTTAATAGTTATCAAAAAAAATTCTATAAACGTAACTCTTGAAATTTCAGACTTAACTGTTGCTGGGCATAATTTCGTTTCCAATATCAGAAATGATAAAAATTGGAATAAAATTAAAGAAATTTCTAATAACGTTGGCTCTACTTCTATTAATACTTTAATTGAAATATCTGAAAAATTAATTTCAAAGCTTATAGATAAAGAAATTAGTCTATGTCAATAATTTCTATTTCAGAATTTTCAAAAATTAATTCAACAATTTCTTTTGTTTCTTCTTTAGTTTCACCATAGGAGTAATAAATCTTTATATTTTTTACTCCTTCCAAAATTTCTCCGTTTAGTTTTGGAATTAAAGCTCCAGATTTTTTTCTTCTTTCAATCGTTATTTTATTTTTCATAAAAAATCTCTCCTATCTATATTTTCATTGTCCTAAGATAATTAATATCTTATCTAAACTCACTAGCTAAGTATCGCTAACTATCACTAATGAGTTTGTTAAAACATCAATTTATTTCCAGTTCGGATTAAAGATCAGTGGCTTTGGCTGTTTTTTGTTAAACAACCTTTTGATTCTGTTCTTTAATTTCTTAGCTTCTCTTTCTTTTTTCACTTTCTCGTTGTTGCTGTTTACCATTGCTACTGCTTCAAATTTCATCTCTCTACCTCTATTCTATAATTATTTTTCTTTGCTTCCTTATTTTTTAAAAATTTTATATTTGTATTGTTCTCCAAAAGACGTTCTATAAGTTCACAAGTTTCATTTACTGTTGTCTTGCATCTTTTAGAAATTGTTAAAACCTCAAACCCGCTTAGCCCTTTTCTTACATCCTGCCTTGTGAGTTTTAAGTCACTTAGGGCTTTGGCGAGTTCGCGCATCTTATCCATTGCTATCCCACCTTTTTAGTTTCAACGATGAACGTTTCCATTCTTTCGTTTTCTTCGTACCAGTCTATTCCGCCATTGCAGTCTTCGTAATAGACCGTGTCCCAAGTCTCTCTTTCATCTTCGTAATAAAAGTTCTCAAAATACTCACGGATTTTTATCACTTCTTTAGTTGTGTAGCCATCCAATATCCAGCCCATAAGCCAGTTATTCAGCCACTCCTGTGTATATTCGATTTCATCGTTGTCGTTTACTTTCAACTCTTCGTTATCAATTAAATCGAATATTATGCCTCTTGTTTCTTTTTCTAGATCTGTCATTTTTATCATCTCCTTTTTTTGTAATGTATTATCATTACTAAGTGGTTAAAAAAATAATTTGTAATATTTTTACTTTACAAGATTATTGTAACATCAAAACATTACAATGTCAAGAAAAAATTTTCATTTTTTTAAAAAATGTTGTATAATATATTGAAAATATTTACATAAAGGTGGTTTTTATGAGTTTTGGAATAGTTTTGAAAAATGTTAGGAAACAAAATGGAGATAGTTTACGTGGATTAGCAGACAAGATTAACTTAGCTTTCACATTTATTGATAAAGTAGAAAAAGGATTGAATCCGCCATCTGAAAATATGATAACACGATTATTGAAAGTTTATCCTCTTCAAAAAAAAATACTGTCAAAGGCATATGCTGAAAATGAACTACCTGAAGATGTATTGAAAGAACTAAATTTTGGAAATATAACTGAAGATTTTTTAGACAGTATATTAGGATTAGTAAAAACTTTGGATACAGAAGAACAAAAAAATATTTTAAATACAATTCTTGAAAGAATAGAATATATGAGTTTTAAAAGTGGGAATTATGACAAAGTCAAAGAAATGATAAATGAGGCTAAAGAAAAAATAAATGAATTATAATTTTAAGGAGTGAAAGTGTTTAATTTTTTAAAAAAGATATTCAAAAGTAAAGAAAAAAAAGAATTAAAATTTGAAATAAAAACTACGTTTGATGATTTTGAAAATAAAGATAACTTCCAATCAGAAATATCCAAAGAATTTGAAGAAGGCTTAAAGGTTATTTTTGCGAAACATTTGACATCCAGAGATAAACATAATATAGATTATGTCCTCTCGAATATAAAATCAATTTATATAAAAAATCCTAGAGAATTATTTAATCAATTGATTAAAGATAAAAAAATGATTGAAATGCTTCCTGCAGAAAAACTGGAAACGTTTACTATTAACGAATTAAAAGAAAGATTTGAATTTAAAAAAAGAATAAAAAAAGACATTATTCAAGAAATAATAAATAAATATACTATTAAAGATATAAGTCAAAGAACAGCAGGAATTCGATACAAATTATCTGAAGAATATAATTTTAAATACGATAAAATTGTTGATATGTATAAAAATAAGGAAATAGAGATGTTTGAAATTGTTATCAAAAATATTACTAATTTTGATTTTTTAAATATACAAAATAAAAAATTCAATAGAATTCCAACAAAAAAAGATTTATATAATAACATAAGTAATTCGATTCCTGTGGTTAATATTTCTGAAGATTATTATATTGAAAGATTAAAGGAGTATAATAAAATAAGTATGAAACAATACTTAAGAGAAACTGATGAAAGAATAGAAAAATTTAAATATTTCTTCTTTTCTCAAATGATAGATCCAGGAAACAAGCAGAGGTATTTTGATTTTTTCTTGAATGGCGAGTATTTAAAAATGAATTATGAATTATATAATCAAAAATATTTCGATTTTAAAAGAAATATAGAAAAACAAATATTTGAGCGATTTATAATATTTTTAAATATAAAAATTTCTAATCAAATACGTATTAAAGATTATAAAAAAGCAGGACTTGATGTTACAGTATGGAATGTTTGTCCAGTTCATAAAGAAAAAGCACCATCTATTGAAAAAATTAACGAAGAAATTTTTTGCACTTGCGAACTTGTATAGGGAGGGAATATGAAAATAGGTTTGAGGAAACCATCATTAAAGAAAAGTTTTAAAGCAATGACTACAGGGAAAGCCAAAAGAAAGTTGAAAAAGGCTTTTATACCAGGATATGGTAAAAAAGGTACTGGGTTATTAAAAAATCCCAAAAAGGCGATTTACAATAAAGTTTATAACAAAACAACCATTGGAGCAAAAGATTTGTTAAAAAGCAAAAAAATAAAAACTAAAAAAGCGACTCCTGTTTCTAACACAAATGATTCAGGAGAATCAAATTTAATTGTAAATATTATTATTTGGTTATTTATTATAAGTTTCTTTATAGCAATATTACCATTTTATTTGATATATTTACTTTTTAAAAAGAAATAAATACCACCATATATAAATAGAGTTATTTCAAAATTAAAATAGCTCTTTTTTTTACAAAAAAATTTCTTGACTTTGTAATATTAATATATTACAATATATTTGAAAAAATTTTATAGTCTAAGTAATGTTATTACATTACTAAAAGGAGGGACAAATGACGAGTACAAAAGATGTTTATGAAATTTTAGATAAACATATAAGATTAAACTATAATTCCAGAGCTGAATTTGGTAGAAAAGTAGGAATGGTAAGACAAAATTTGAAATTGTTTATGGATATTTTGAAAAGTAACAACTCTGGAAATAGTTTTAATAAAATCTCAAGAGTTCTTGAGAAAGCTGGTTACAAAATCGAAATAAAAAAAATTATTTGATTATTTTGATAATTTTTTTCATCAAATCAAATAATTCATCTATTTTTTTATCATTATTTTCCATAATAATCACTCCTTTCACTTGAAGATGTAATTATTTTAATAATGATGAGACAGTAAAACAAATCCAGGAATCGAGGGAGGAGGTGTGAGATGAGCGAAAAAGAAAAAAGAATAACCGAACTTCATAATTTAGTTTGTGACTTAAGAAATAAAGTTTTAGAAACTACCCCAACATTAGATCTACAAGAAATAACTTTTGTAAAAGAAATGCTGGGGGTGGAATTAATGTTTTTATTTTCTAGTGAGCCATTGGAAAATAGTGTTTCCGACAGGGGGCAAAAATAAAATAAGAGAGGTGAGATAAATGAACTGGAAAAAAATATTGATGCAAATAATTTTATCAGCAGCAACATCAATAATAACATTGTATATTTTGGCTAGATATTTTAGTTAGTAGCTTTAAAAATCAAAGCGAACCATTTCCAATGGTTTATTAGATACCATATGACAATCGTTGTTAAAATACTTGTTATTATTGGAACAAAAATAGAAGTTAAGATTTTAAGTGAAAAGATTTTAAGTTCAGTAATAAATTTATTTTTGCGTTCAAGTTTAAAATCTTCAAGGAAAGTGATGCCGTTAGGATTAATTTCAATAATATCGTCATTAATGTTATTGTCGTAATAATTTGAAACATATTCAAGAATATTATTAATCCTTATATCTAAAACGTCTCTTGAGTGATAATTGAATCGTTTTAATAAATTATTATAACTAACTTTTTTCTTTTCAGAAATATATTTTAATATTTTCAAATCAATAGAATTCATAATAGTTCTCCTTTGTTTTTGTTAATATTATAGCACAAAATCAAAAAAGAAAATGATAAAAACGAGTTTAAAGGATTAAAAAAATAAAATAAAAAAGCACTCCAAAGAGTGCCAGGAAAAAAAATTATGGAAATCTATATCTTGTGTTTATTATAGCACAAGTTGTTAAAAAACACAAGATGTAGGGAGAGGAAAGAAAATGGAAGGAAAAGACGCAAGACAAAAAGGCTGGTTCTGGCTGGAAAATAATTTGATAGATAGGGAAGATATTGAGGCTTATGAAAAACTATTGTATATGGCTTTAGCGAGATATGCTGATTCAAAAGGGAAATGTTTTCCAGGATTAGAACGACTTATGAAAGTTAGTGGGATAGGAAGCAGAAGAACTTTAACTAAATATTTAAGAAGTTTAGAAGCGAAAGGGTTAGTTGAAATTAAAAAAACGTCAGGAAAAGGAAATGTTTATTTTTTAAAAAATGTTAGCAACAAACCAGGTGCAGAAATGCACGTAGGTGCAAAAATGACCAGGGTTAAAAGTGCACCCACACCAGGTGCAGAAATGCACGTACACCAGGTGCAAAAGTGCACCCCGAAGGAAACACAATTAAGGAAACCCAATAAGGAAGATGTTGTTAATAATATTAATACTGCACAAAAAGAAAACAATGCAACTGAAACTAAAGAACAACAACATCAAGTTTTTGTATTGAATTTAGCTAAAAAAGAAATGTCAAAACTCTGCAATAATCAATTTGCAGTTGAAACAGCACTAATGGCATATAGAAATAAAATTCAATCGCTATATAAATTCCTGGGCAAAGAAAAGTTCCTAGAGACATTTGAGAAAATACATGAAAGCTCCTATCTCAAAGAGCAGTCTAAAAACACGGGACAATTTTTCAATTGGCTATTTTCAAGCAAAAAAGAGAACTTCCTAAACGTTTTTAACGACACTTATGCTGACAATGATAAAAAGCCTAGTGCTATTGATGAAGCGATAACAGTATTTGCTGAACCTGACAAAAATAATTTTGATTTCAGTATGTGGGAGGACTAGAAATGATATATAACGAACTGGAAGCACAGGTGCTAGGGAAAATATGCTCGAGACTGGCGGATTTGCCTTATTTTCTTGAATTAGGATTGAAGCCAGACCATTTTGTAAATCCTGAATACAAAATGATTTTTCAAAAAATGCTGGATGTGCTGGATGAAAAAGGTGAAGTTGACATTGCAGATTTTACAAAGACTGATGAGGAATGGGATGAAATATTTGCACTTATGGATAACTGCAAACTGGTAGATATTCAAATCCCTATACAGGATCTTATCGAATCGTACAACGAGTATTATTTAAAATCCGAGATAGGAAAAATCCTTGAAAGCGAATACTACTCGCTTGATAACAAAGTCGAACATATTGTGCAGAAAGTAAATGAGCTGAATATGAAGAAAAAAGAAGAAAACAAGGTATTTGGGATGAAGGAACTATCAAATATCTGGTATGAGGACTTTGAGGATGAAAAAAGTATTATAAAAACTCCGTATGAGGACATAAACAGGTACTTTACGTTTGAGCCAGGTTCACTTGTAACAGTCGGAGCGAGACCTGCAATGGGGAAAACAGCATTTGCCTTGAATTTGGCATTACTGACAGCTAAGAAGCATAATGTGCTTTATATAAATCTCGAGATGAGCAACGTTCAGATAATGCAAAGATTCCTATCAATCCGAACTGGAATTGAACTGAACAAAATAAAAAATAAACGGCTTAGTGATGAAGAATTAACAAAGATAAATTTGGTAATGGAAAAATTGCAGGATTCAAAGTTCAGAAGCATGAGCTGTGAAAATAACCCTGATTTAAATTTCATTATCCGTAAAATCAAGCGGGAACACGAAAAAGAAAACCTGAAGGTAATAATAGTCGACTACCTGACTCTTATGACTGCCAGTGGATTTCAAAGCAAAAATTACGAAGTTGAGTATATGGCAAACAGATTAAAACTTCTTGCGACAGAGCTTAATTGCTGTATCGTAGTTTTGGCTCAATTAAATAGAGCTGTGGAAACACGTGGAGCAGATAAGCGACCATTGCTGGCAGATTTAAGAGACAGCGGAGGGATAGAGCAGGCAAGCAATGTGGTGGCTTTTTTACATCGAGAGGACTATTATCAAAAAAATGTTGTGAAAGCAAAAGATTTTTCTGAAATTGAATTTATCATACGGAAAAACAGAAGCGGAGAACTGGGAACAGTTAGATTGGGGTTCGATAAAAAAATACAGAGAATAGGAGCGATGAAGGATGAGTAATTATGAAAAAATCGAGAAAATTGAAAAAAGAAAAAGCAAAATCTGGAAAAAGAAAATGGAACTGCACAGGGAAATCGACAGATTAAATACAGAGTTTGAAAAGTGCAATAATGAATTGTCGGAAATTTTGAGTAAACTGGAAAGCTACTGCAAATGAAAGTGATACTTATTTGTCTAAAAATAGATAACAATGAGCTGAAGACAACCGATAAAAACGAATGGATTAAATTTATAAGAAGACATCGTGGGAAAGTAAGAAGTATAGAGCAATTTAACTGGGAGATTCCTGAAAACAAATTGCAGAAGGCTTTGGAATATTCTTATGATGAGTTGTATAAGTTCAAGTTAGAAGAAGAGAAAAAAGGAGGGAAAAATAAATGCTAAAAGAAAATGTAAAAGCGAAAGTAATGGTGATAGATTTTGATGACCGCAAAGGGTGGAAAATCTATCACAATGAGGATTTATATGAAAATACAGAAATTAAGGATAGCAGATTCTGGAATGATGTCCAGAACGGTTATTATAGATTTGTCAAAGGGACAACACTAGTCGCTGACATCGACTGTCCTTGGAAAATTGAAGAACCTTTAAGAATTTTGAAGGTGCATGAGGTGATTTATAGTGATTAGACTAGAGTTGCCGGTTTATTGGTATGTAACGAAAAAGAAAAAGAAATTTATTGGCATGAACTGGTATCAAGGAGCAGACAAGCATGAGATTAATAGAGTTAAAAAAGAATATCACAAACTAATCGAATCGAAATTGACTGGTAACAAAGAAAAAATAAAAGGCAGTTACCAGGTGAGGTATAAATATTTTTATAAAAATCCTAAAAGTGATTTAAGAAATATAACATCGGTTATTGACAAGTTTTTTAACGATTCTTTGCAAGGATTAAGAATTGTTGAAAACGATAACATAAATTTTTTAAGAAAAACAGTAGATGAAGTTGGCGGAATGGATAAGAAAAATCCGAGAATTGAGATAGAAGTGGAGGGAATTAAATAATGGATAGGGTGTATCTTGTTTCGTTTTTGTTTCAAAAAGAGTTTAATAATACGACTTACGGACATAGCGAAATTGCTTTGGAAAAAGGGAATTATACAGAAGATGAATTAATAGATTTTTTTGTTGAAAGCATAAAAATAAATTTTGATTTAGGAGAAGATCAGGGAGTAGTAATAACAAACATAATCGACATAACAAAAATAAGAAGGGAATTAGAGGAATAATGGAACAATGGAATAAATTAGTAAAATTAGTAAAAGAATTTTACATCGCATTTGGGCAACAGGAATTTTTAGAAAAAGAAATGACTGACGAGAGAATGAAGTTAAGAGAAAAATTATTTGAAGAAGAATTAAAAGAATATGAGGTGGCAGAAAAAAATAATAACAAGGTTGAAATGCTAGATGCTGTTTGTGACATGTACTACATCTACATTGGAACGTTATTAGAGTTGCATAAAGGCAATATTGAAAACGTTGCTTCAAGGATATTTTTTCTTTCAGACAAAAAAACAAATTTTCTTTTTAAAGTAGAAACGAAAAACGGATTTGATAAAATTTTACCTAAAGCATTTGAAGAAGTCCATAGAAGCAATATGTCAAAACTGGAAAATGGGAAAGCAATTTTCAGGGAAGATGGGAAAATACTTAAGGGGGAAAATTATTTTAGACCTAACTTGAAACAATTTGTTGAATAAAAAATAGGAGGAATATTAATGAATGAATTGATAACAATAGAGAAAGTAAGAGGATTTATTGGAGAAAATGGAATAATATTTTTGAATTTAGATGATGTCGCAAGAGGGTTAGGATTTACTCAAATCAAAAATCAAATAGAGTACGTAAGAACAGACAGAGTTACAAATTACTTGAATGAATTTGGTTTCTCCACTTGTGGGGAAAAGTTCTCGGATATTTATATACCTGAAAATATTTTTTATTTGTTAGCAATGAAAGGCAAAAATGAAATTGCAAAAAACTTTCAACTAAAAGTTGCAAACAAGATTTTGCCAGCAATAAGGAAAACAGGAATGTATGCTACAGAGGAATTATTGAATAACCCTGATTTGGCTATTCAGGCTTTTATGAAACTAAAAGAAGAAATGGTAAAAAGAAAAGAATTAGAGAAAAAGATAGAGGAACAACAGCCTAAAGTTGAATTTTACAATGATGTGACTGGTAGTGATACGACAGCAGAAATAGGGACAGTTGCTAAGGTATTAAATTTTAAATCTGTTGGAAGAAATACGTTATTTGACATTTTAAGAAGGCAAGGAATATTACAAAGAGATAACATGCCATTTCAAACATATGTTGACCGTGGGTATTTTCGAGTTGTAGAAAGCAAGTGGAATGCTCCGAATGGTGATGTGAAAGTAAATTATAAAACTGTTGTATATCAAAAAGGAATTGAGTACATATCTAAGGTTCTAAGAGATTTGGGATATGAAAGGATCGGTGAAATATTAAATTAAAACAGAAAGGGTGACGGCAGGAAAAATGGACGAGAACACATTAGAAAGAATAAAAGCAAGGCTTTTAAATGGAATAAAAGTAAATGACAGCGATTTCAACTTTATGAAGTTGAACGCTAATCTGTTTAAGAATATTAAATTTAAAAAGAAAAGAAAGGCTAAAAAGAAATGGCAAATGTTGAAATCTCGAATCAAGAAATAATAATAACGTTGCCTGTGGAAAAGGTTTATCCAGGAATAAAAGAAAAATTGGAAGAATATTTAAATCATTTTCCGATAAAAGTTATTCCAGTAAAGAAATTATCACAGGCACAGAATAGCTTGATACACGTTTTATTAAAGCAATTCGGAGATGAGATTGGATATACTTTAATAGAGATTAAGGAACTGATGAAAGAGCAGTTTGCAATAGCGACAGATAGACTGGACTTTTCCACAGCAAAATGTGATATGGAAACGGCAAATGAATTTATTTCATTTATCATAGAGCAGGCATTAGAACTTGGAATAAATTTATATATACTTGGAAAACACGATAAAAGGTATAAACATATATTGGAAATTGACAATATAACACAAAGATATGTGATTGCCTGCTTGAGAAAAAGAGTTTGTTGTATCTGTGGAAAAGAGCATAATGAGTACAACACAATCGAGCTACATCATTGGAGCTCGGTAGCGAGCATAGGAGGATACGAAAACTGTGACGGATTAAAAACACCATTTATGAGCTTATGTGCCAAGCATCATCAGGAATTCCACGCAACAGGCAAGGAAACATTTAAGAACAAATATTATATTGAAGGGGTGTGGTTAAATGTGGAACTTGTGAAAGAGTTGAAAAAGATTTACAAAAATCATTTTAAGGCATTTAAGGAGGAGATATGATAAAAATATATTTATTAGTCGCAACAATTTTTCTAGAAATTTTATTTATACGATTTGAATTGGATGAACTACAAAATTGGTACAAAGCAGTCGAGGAACAAATGTTTGAAGATTTTAGTACTAGAGAAAAACAAAGAAAATACGCAAGAAAAAAAGCAGCAAAAAATATATTCAAAATATTGATTGTAGGTTTGTTAGTATTATTTGGAATTTCTTTTTTGAAATAGTTCAGTCGCAGAAAGTCGTTTTGGTTGAGATAATACAAACAAACGAAGTATTTACGGCAAAAAAGATTAGTCGTGAAAAGTCGATTGAATTAGAAAATTACTGATGTCAGCAAAATGGTATAAAGAACGTTTGGATGATGCTGGGAAAACGATAAATCGGGAGAGTGAAAATGAAAAAATTATTATTAGGAATTGCAATTTTAGGATTGACAGGAAGCTGTGCAAGATGGGAAGATACTCAAAAAGATTGGGAGAGTGATACGAAAGGGCTAAAAAGGACAGTACAAATTTATACTCTTGACGGAAAATTGTTAAAGGAATACAAAGGGCTGATAAGGGTAAGAGATTCGGATGAGAGCGGAAGAATATCGTTAAATTTAATAAACGAAAACAATCGTAGAGTTACAATTGACAATGCGATTGTAATAACAGAGGAGGAATAAATGGAAATAATAATGAGAATTTTAAGTGCAGCAGTTACAATATTTTTAGTTTTCTTTTTAGTCAGCTATCTGTATACTTTAGTTGAAGATGTAAAAAAGAATCTTAAAAATATAGTCAGAATTAATTATACACTTCACAATGTGATATATTTTTTAGTATTTTGTTTTTTTATTTTTCTGGTGTTTTATGCAATAATAAATTTGATTGTATTTTTTGCAATTAGAGTGTAAAATGGTATAATTAAGATAAATAAAAATTAAAGAGGAGAAAAGTATGAGAAAAATTAATTTAGATTATTTGATTTATAGAGGATTTAAAGAATTGATTGAAGATTTTATGGGAAATAGAAAATTTGAAACTTATTATGATATTGAGGATCAAATGATACTTAAAAATTTTGTGGTTTGTGTTGAATACAAAAATAGATTATTTAAACTATCAGCACAAAAATCATTTTCTGGCGACAGCGGATGGGATTGCAAAGAAACAAACACGAATGAATTAATAAAAAAGTTGGAAGATGAATTTGAGAAATTTAAAGAAAAAGTTTTGAAATTTGATGAAATAAATGAAATGAACTTCGATGAGTTGAAAGAAAAATATTTTCAAGAAATGGGATTGAAAAAAATAGGGAAATAAGGTATAATTAGGAGGTAAAATGCTTAGTAAAGAGCAGATAAGTCAAATTGAAAATGATAAAAATATTTTTTTTTGCGTTGTAGAACTACTCAAAGTGATTTCGATGAAAGGAGAAGTCAAAGTGACTTTTAAATTCAAAGATAAGAAATTGAAAGGGAGAGAATTATGGCGTGATACAATAGAATAAAGACAAGAGCAAAAAGTTTGTGAGTCGATTTATATATAGATTGGAAACAGTCTATTTATAAGTCGGCTCTTTTTTTGTCTAAAATTAAAAAGGTAAAGGAAAAATGAAGGATGAAAACATAAAATTATTAATCAAGAACGAATTTAAAAATGGTGCAGGAGTCACTGAACTATCTAAAAAATATAAAATTAGTGCAAATACTATTAACAGCTGGAAAAAAAGAGAAAAATGGCAAAAAAAAGTTGCACCAAAAGGGAATGCACCAAATTCTAAAAAATGCACCAAAAACAAAACTGGTGCAAACGATAAAGAAACACAGATAAAATCGGATATCCTCAACAATGTTCCAAAAGAAAAAATTTTGCAAAAATTTTCAGTAACCGAACGAACTTATTACAACAAAGTAAAAAGTGTTAGAGAAATCCAAATTGAAAAAAGTCAGTCAATTTTAACTAAAATCGCAGACGAAAATTATAACGATTTGAAAGAGCAATTATTGGAATTGGAAAATGAAAAAAGAAAGTTAAAAGAAAAATTTTTGGAAATTGGATTGGAAGATGATGAAACTCTGAAACGTATAAATACACGCCTAAAAGTCTTGAAAGAATTTGAAAAAGAAATTTACAAAGGCGGACAGATTGTTGGAAGCTATCGGCAGGCAGAGTTGGAAATGGAATTGGAAAATGAGAATATCCAAAAAGAAAAGCTGGAAATCGAAAAATCTAAATTAAATACTGATATAAATGAGGATAACAAAATAGAAATTAAGTTGGTGGGGATCTAATGGAAATAACAAGAGAAGTGAATAATCATTTTAAAGAGTTTTTATTAGATAATAGTCAACACATTTATTTTTTGTTAGGTGGTTACGGAAGTAGCAAATCATACAATGCAGCGGTCAAATTAGTGCTCCTATCATTACAAGAAAAAAGAAAAATACTTGTTGTAAGGCAGATAAGAGAGAACTTAAAAGAAAGCTGTTATGCGGATATTCAAGACATCATATATAGTTTTGGATTGGAAAAATATTTTTATTTTACAACAACGCCGATGAAAATTACTTGTACTGTAACAGGAACTGAATTTATTTTCAGAGGATTAGATAATGTTAAGAAAATCAAATCAATAAAAGATATAGATACTATTTGGATAGAAGAGGCAGATGAGATTGATTATAAATCGTTTAAAGAGCTGAAATCAAGATTAAGAAGCATTAAGAATAGAAATATATTAATTTTAACAACTAATCCAAATGAGTTTGGAGTATGGACATATAAGTATTTGGCAGAAGTTTTGAAAACGGTCGACAAAGATGAAAACAATCTATATACTGAACGGATTATAAAAATAAAGAATGAAGTAAATCTAAAAAAAGGAAATGTATTTTCTGAAAATATATATTTACATCATTCAGTGTATACAGATAACAAGTTTTTGCCTGACAACTTCATAGCAGACTTGGAAACAGAAACAGATGACTATTTAAGAGCGATAAAAACACTAGGTAGATTTGGAAGTGCAGGGGATACATTATTTAGAAATTTACATCATATGGAACAATCAAGAATAGAGAAAATAATTGAAGGTAAATGGAATAGATTTGCTGGATTCGATTTCGGTTTTAGCAATTCCTATAACGCAATAGTGAGAATGGTGATAGACGAGGAACTGAATGACTTGTATATCTATGAGGAATTTTATGACAACCATCTATTAGATCCTGAAATGCTAGAAATGGAAATTATCCAAAAAATGATAGAAGAAGGCGAAGTTGTATATGCTGATAGTCAAGAACCTAAGTCAATAGAATTTTTTAATGTGAATGGACTTTTGATTAATTCGGTAAAAAAAACAACTGATATGAGCAAGGCAGGTGTTAGAAAAATACAATCATTCAGAAATATATTTATTGATAAAAATGTATGTCCGAATACATATAGGGAACTAACAGAAATGAAATGGTTTTATAACAAAGACGGATTAATTTCTAAAAATCCGAAAACCAAGAAGCCTTTTAATATAGACCCACATACATTCGATGCGATTAAATATGGAATAAGTGAATATACGCCATATGTTTCAAATAAACATTATTATAAAGACAAGGAGGTGGATAATGAGACTTAATATTTTTTCAAAAGGATTTTGGAGTACAAGGTCGCCAGTTATGTTATCGGAATTTATAAATGGTTATACGCTCGAAGATGAAGATCCTGAAAAGTTTTTAAGCCAGCTATACAAAAATCCGTTTACATCTAGTGCAATAACAAGGATAAATGAAGCAATAAATAATTTGAAATGGGGAACATATAAAAAAGGATATGGGGATAATGTTAGAGATGTTAAGAGCAGCTATGTGCTAAATACATTGCAAAACCCTAATTCCTTGCTTAATACAGACCAATTTATTAATTATTTTGCTTTATATTACATCTTGTTTGGAGAATTGCTTGTAATGAGAGTTGACTTATTCACAAAAGCCGAATTAATTTTATTGAAAAAAGGCTCTTATTATATCGAATATGACAATCAGAATGTATTGAATGGTATTAAATCAATAAGAGTAAACGGCAAAGAGTACAAAGGCGAAGACTTAAAGATGTTCCATTACATCAAAGGAGTAAATATTTACAATAATATTGCCGGAGCGGGTCGAGGAATAAGTAAGGTACAATCTTTGACGGCTTTACATAATTACTGGTGTTACATAATGCAATGGAACAACAGCATATTGAAAAATGGCGGTAAGAGAAATCTTATTATTGTTGTCAAGAAGTTCTTAAATGCTTTTAAGAAAAAAGAGATTAAGAATGAAATAGAACAGAATAGCGGATCTAGGAATGTAGGGAAAGCACTTATCCTGGATGGAGAGGGTGCAGAAATAAAAGAGGCAGACTTTTCACCACAGGACTTTGATTTTTTAAATGCTATGGACGAAATAAGGAACACTACTGCTGCTGTAATGAATGTGCCGAGTATTTTAATTGGGGATAGAACAAACAGCAAGTTTAGCAACTACAAAGAGGCTAAAAAAGATTTGTATACAGAGAATATATTACCACTTGTTGAACAGATAGCCGAGTATCTTAATAATATTATGAAAGACAAGCTAGAAAGCAACGAATACATTGATTTTGATACAAGCACAATTGGAGTACTTAAAGAAGACAGAAAAGAGAAAATGACAATGCTTAATAACCTTAGTTATTTAACAATAAACGAAAAAAGAGCCGAGCTTGAATATCCACCTGTTGAGAATGGAGATGATATTTTGATAAGCACATCAATGACACCGCTCAAAGAAATATATGAAGATGTAAAACCAGTTGAGGAGGAAGATGATGGCGAAGAAGCCGAATCAAGTGAAGAAGAAAATGAAGAAAATCAAACTGACTAATTCTCAAAAAAAGATAATCGCCAAAAGGCAGTTGAAAATGCGAAATAGATTAATACTTAAATTATTTGGACGGCTAAGACTGGTATTTAAGCAACTTCGTGGTGATATTGATGTAAATGAGCAGATGTTTTTAGGAGAGTTTGCATGGGAAACATTTAGCAACCAATTGTTTATAGAGCTAAAAAAAGGAATATTTGAAACTGTAAACGAGACATCTAATTTCTTGATTACGCATCGTGGAATTGATAAGAAGTTGATCCCAGCGGTTAAGAATAAAACATTGAAAGCATTAAGTAAAAAAGTAATTGCTGAAAAGGTAACAAATATCACTAAAACTACGAAAGACATTTTAAATAAAATCATAGTTCGTGGGCAGGAAAGTGGAACAAACATAAGGGATATTGCAAAAGAGATAACTCAAAAAGTAAAAGGTATGGAAAAGAAAAGGGCAATGATTATTGCGAGAACTGAAACAGCTACTACTGCAACAACAACATATCACAATGGATTGGAGCAGGCAGGACTGGAAAAGACTTGGTGGCACGTTGGTGGTGGTAAAACTGACAGAGAAACTCATCTGAAATGTGATAAGGAAACAAGAAAGCCAAACGAAAAATTTAGTTGTGGGCTTTTATACCCACATCAGTTAGGAGCACCAGCGAGCGAGATTATAAATTGTCATTGCGAATTGATATAAAGGAGGTAAAAATGCCAGAAAAATTAGAAAAAAGTATGTCTGTTGGTTTAACTTTGAAACAGGAAAATGAAACAGAAAAAGGGATAATCGAAGGGCAGTTAGTAACGCATAGTGTTTTAGATGCTTATGGCGATGTATTTACTAAGGAATCGTTAGATAAGGTAAATAAGGATAAAACTTACTTTTTGTTACATATGCACAATTGGGAACGAGAACTAGGAGTAATGAAATTACATCAAGATGAACAAGGAAATCTTAAATTTATAGGGCAATTAGATTTATCCACAGATGATAACGGAAACGCACTTAACAAAGAAGCACAAAAAGTATATTCAATGATGAAAAAAGGTGCGAATTATCAAATGTCTGTAGGCGGACTTATCAAAAATCGTGAGTTTGGAAAATTTAATACAGGCGAAGGAGATGCGGATGTAAGGTTTATTAAAGAGTTTGAGGTTGTGGAAGGTAGTATTGTATTAAAAGGTGCAGTACCTGGAGCGACTGTGCAAACAGTAAAAGGCGATAATGATATAAATAAAAATAAAGGAGATGATAATATGCCAAAAAATATTGAAGATTTAGAAAAAGGAATGAATCAAAACACGGAGGATATTAAAAAAGCAAATGAAGATTTAGCAGCAGCATTGAAGAAAAATGAAGAATTGGAAGGCAAAGTTGAAAAAGCAAATGAAGAACTTGAAAAAATGGGTAAATCTTTAGATGGACTTATGAAAAAAGGTGTGCCTAATCCTGAAACAGAAGAGAAAAAAGAAACTGATGCATTTGTGAAATTTTTAAAAACAGGGGATAGAAATGTCGAAGGGTTAATTAAAGCACCTATAATGACGACAGGGGTAACTCCGATTTTAATGCCTTCAGTATTATCGAATGAAATTTTGAAAGAAACAAAAGAGGTTTCCAACTTCTTGATGAAAGGTAAAATTGTAACTTTAAAAGAAAAATCAATCATTATTCCAGTTAGAAATGAAATAACTGAAGCAAACGAAATTGTAAAAGAAGGTGCCGGGAATACTAGAGACGGTTCTTTGGCTTATAGTCAAATTGAAATAACTGCGGGAATGAGACAAGTTAGATACCCTGTGACAGATGAAACAAGGGCAGATACGGCGTTTGATATTGTTGGAGAAATAAAAGAAGCTATTTCAGAAGAATTCGGTCAAACATTATCAGCTTTAACATTAAAAGGAACTTACAACACTACAACAGAACAATGCATTGAAGGGTTCTTAACAAATACAGATGTTTTAGCTGGAGCGATAACAACAGGTGCAGTAAATAAAGTTACTTGGGAAGATATGGTAAAACTTGAAACTGGTATGAAATTAAGTTATAGACAAGGTTCAGCTTATTATGTATCGCCAAAATTATATGAAGAAATGAAGTTGTGGAAAGATGCAAACGGTGTGCCTTTATGGAACACAATCAGAGACGGGGCGACAATGAGATTTAATGGTTATCCAGTTTATGTCGAAGAGTTTTTAGATGATATAGCAACTGGTAAATATCCAGCTGTATTCTGTGACTTTGCGAAAGGTTATACATATGTTATGAAACAAAACTTTGAGCAAGAATTACATAGAGATCCTGACAAGAGAATTACAACATATTTTACTAGAATTAGAATTGGTGGAAAAGTTACAAGAGCCAAAGCGTTCTCGGTTTTAAAAGTAAAATAGAGGTGGTTTAAATGCTGATAACAGTAAATGACTACGAAAAAATAACAGGTACAACCTTAGCTGATAATGAAAAAGCTAGGGTTGAAACCTTGCTTGGCATTGCAGTTAGCCAAATTGAAAATGTGATTGGTTACAAATTAGAAGTTGAAGAACTCACAGAGGATTATGATTATAACAAGCGGATTTACTTGGACAAACGTCCAGTTGTTGAAATTGTAAGTATTAATTCTGATGATGAATATAAAAGTCGTGGGAATTATATTGAGTTTGTTAATTTTAGTAATTGTCCTTGCAATACAAAAGAAAAAGAAATTGAAGTAACTTATAAGGCTGGATATGATGATCTGCCAGACTGGCTGAAATATGAAATATCTATGCTTGTGAATGATTTTATAAACAGCATGGATGAAGAGAGTGGGAAGTATAAGAGTTATAAGATTGATGACATTTCTTATACATTTGTGGATTTTGCGGCTAATAAGAGAGAGAAAATTGAAAGTGTTGTGAGGCGGATATATGGCTGAAATTGTATATGAATTAGAGGGGCTAGAAAAACTTGATAAGGAACTGAAATATTTAAGTTCTCATGCTGTTAAAGTTGGAGTTTTAGGAGATGGGAATAATAACGGCGTCTCGGTTCAAGATTATGCTATTTTTAACGAATATGGGACAAGCCGTGGTATTCCTCCAAGACCGTTTTTTAGATTATCGGTAGGTACTGCAAATGCACAGAATGAGATAAAAGAGTATATGAAAAGTCAAGTTGAACAAATTATTCAAGGTGGAATAACTGGGCAACAGGCTTATGAAAATCTAGGAACATTTGTAGTCCAAAAAATCAAAAAAACAATAGCAAGCGGTAACTTTGCAGCACTTAATCCGCAAACTATAAAGAAAAAAGGTCATAGTAAGCCGCTTATGGATACACATTCGCTTTACGAATCAATAAGTTATGAAATTGTGGGGGCATAGAATGGCACATAAAACATTTATTCCAAAAAGATTTTTTAGTAAATGCAAAATATCAAAAAGAACAAGCAAGTGGATTAATTCGAAACTGGTTGAAGTTGATGGAAGTTTAGAATTTGAGGGAGCAGTACTTAATCTTAACAGGCAGGACATAAGTATGCTTGTGGAACAAGGGATACAAGTGACTTTAGACACTAAAAAAATATACTGTTATATTGATATTGACTTGAAAAATAAAATTGAATTTGAGGGAAACGACTATATTGTAACAACAGCAAAAAACTATATGAAACACGATGAACTTAGAACTTATTATATTGAAAGGGTGCAAGAATGAAAAACGAAGTATTGAGAGAATTGTTAGCCAGTTTCGTAAATTTCCAAGTTATTCGTGACAATTATGTAGCTAAAAAGCCAGCAGAATGTGCTGTTATGCACACAATAAGTCTTAATAAGTCAGCATACAGTGCATATAGAACTATTGAAACAACAGATACGCAAATCAAGGAAAAGGCTTTAAGATTAGTTATTGCTTATTTGCAATTTGATTTCTATGCACCAACACAGTCAAGAGCAGAAGAAATGGCTAGCGAATTACTTGAGGTTATAGTATTTAAGAAAAGACATGACTTGGTTAGGAACGGATTTGGATTAAGTGATGACGAGATAGAAATAAAAGATTTAACTTTCCTTGAGAGCAGTCAATATATTTACAGATTTAGTTTTGATGTAGAAATGAACTGGCGAGAATCAAGTGAAAGAGTAAGAGATTTAATAAAAGATGTAGAAGTGAAAACGGAGGTAGAGAATGGCTAAGAAAATAAAAGTAACAGTAATAAGACCAACAAAGCCTTTATTGCTAGGTGATTTTGGGAAAGTCTTATTTATAACTAAAGAGGCAGATAAACCTTACAAGAAGTATACAAAATTGGATGATGTTAAAACAGATTTTGGAGCTAATTCTAAAATGTACAAAGGTGTAGAAACATTTTTGTCACAAGAGGATAGCGATGGGAATGTAATCCAGCCAGATGTTTGGTATTGTACAAGTAAAGCAACGCCAAACGAAGAATTTTTAGACAGTTTACCAACTGGCGATTTTTACGGTGTGATTGTAGATTTTTATGATGAAGAATTTACAAAAGCATTGGCTAAATGGCTAACTAGAAATGTTAAATTTGCAGTTGTGGCTAATTCGACAGCTGAGAACAACAAACTAAAAGAAAGCGTGAGAATATATTTTATGGCTGGAAAAGCCGAAGGTGGAAACTTGGATATATTTGGATTACCAGCTTACACGTTCGCTCAAGGAATTAATGGGCGTTGGAGTGACAGGAGAATATTAGGGGTAGATCCGTCAGCTAAAACTTTGACAGAAGAAAGCGATAATGAAGAAGGCAATATTAATTATACTAGAAATTTCGTTGGATACAATGCTGTAACAAGCGGCTCTTGGTGTGCTGATGGTGTAAGACATGCAGACCAAACGATTAAAATAGATGCGATTGTGCATAATATTGAAACTAATTTGGCTAGAATGTTAATTGAAGAAAAGAATACAACAATGGATGGTGAAGGTATTCCGAAAGTTGAAGCATTATTGAATAGAGTAATGTTAGCAATGGGGAAACAGGGAGCAGTTGCTAAGAATAATAGTGGCGAATACTTGTTTAAAGTTACAGTCCCAAGCATTGAAGACACTTCGGCACAGACAGGATTGACTGTAGACGATTACATCAATCGTACACTTAGAAATGTAAAAATCGATTTCACGATTAGCACGGAAATAGAAAAAATTGAAGTTGTATTGGTTTGGCACGACGAACCATTAACGGCATAGGGAGGTAGAAAATGGGAAATAATTTTTTAGAAAAATCATCTGATTTAAGTCAAGTAGATTTAATTATAAATTTTCCAGGAGCAGGAATTGGATATTTAATTAAGGAAGCTACTGAGATAGAAAATAATCCAACAGAGGATTCACACACATTAAGTGATCCAGGCATAAAAGGAAACGTTATTACAATACAAACAAGAGTAACAAAAAGAGAAATAAAAATTACAACTATCAAGGGTTCTGATGATGATGTATTTTTAACAAAATGTAATGCAAATCCAAAAGGTGTGTTAGGAACATTGACATATATAGATAATTCGGGAATGAATAAAATTGTCGGAAACGGTGAAGGCGTATCGGTTCAAAAAGGTGGAGAAAGAAAGAATAATACCAAAGATGTCACTATTGAATATACAGTTCAATGTGCAAAATATAAAGAAACCGTATAGGAGGGATTAGAAAATGGCGAATAAAGAAAATGAAAAAATAGAAGAAAAAGAGCAAGAAAGTAATGTTTTTATTGATAATTTAGGGAGATTAAATATTAAGGGGCAAGAGATATATGTGGACGCAGAAGGAACTTTAAAGGAATTTGATTTTAGATTAACTAAGCCGCAAAATTATCAAATTTACACAAATGCTTTAACAAAATTTTTGACAGATAAAGATGTCACAGTATTTGCAGCAACTGTATTGCCAAAAATGGTTGAAAAACCAAACGAGGCTAGGAAAATTAGTTTTTTTGAATACGATGAGGAGGCATTGTTTGAAATAATTGCGACTATTATAGACTACATGGGTAAGTTCAAGGAGAACAAGAAAAGAAAATTGAACATGACCTTGAAATAGCAGAAGAGCAATATAATGACCCCATGGTTAAAATGAAATGGGAGTTTATTGTAAAAAGAAAAATAAAAGACCCTAATGTTGTTCTTGATATGAGCAATGTTAGGTTCTTTCAATGGTGTAGAGCGATAATGGATTTTGAGGAAAAGGAGGTATAGAGTGGCTGGTGGAAATAAATTAGAAATATTGTTGAGTGTAAAAGCCGAAGATAGTCCTTTAAACAAATTAAAATCTAAAATGCAATCTATATTGCCTGCTGCTACAAAAGTAGAAGAAAAAATATCAAAAATCGGAAACAAAGTTGGTGGCTCTGGATTAGAAAAACTAAAGGCTAAAATGGCTAGTTTAATACCAACGACAAGCAAAGTTGATAGTATTTTATCAAGATTAGGGAGTAAAATGATTAATTCCAACGGATTAAACGGATTAGTGAATAAGCTTGAAAAAATACCGTTTGTTGGAAGTAAAATAGGAAGTAGTTTTGATAAATTCAGGGACAAAATGAATGGCATTTTGAGTTCTGGAAATATACTTGGCACAACTTTTAAAAGTTTAGGATCTAAAATAAAAAGTTCTTTTTCTGTAGACAATTTAAAAAAATTTGGTTCAGCATTAAAAGGAATTGGAAGTAAAATAACAGGAATAATAGGCAAATTAGGTGGATTACTTGGTAAATTAGGAGCAGTTGCTGGTATTGCTGGTGGACTTAGCTTTGCAGGGATAGCCAAAGCTTCTGACGAAAATTCACTAAGAAATTCTAGGCTTAAAATGGTGACTAATGATGTCAGTGGATTGAAACAAAAAACTTTTGCAGCGGCTCAAAGCAGCGGGGCAGATTATGGGGCACAACTAGATTCAATCGCTAAACTTAAAATGCTTACTAACGGATTGTTTAACGACAATGAAGCAGTTAAATTTACAAGTACATTGGATAAAGCATTTAAAGTGTCAGGAACATCAGCGGAAGAGGCTAAATCGGCAATGTTCCAACTGAATCAGGCTATGACATCTGGAAAGCTACAAGGCGATGAATTTCGTTCGGTAATGGAAAATGCTCCAATTTTAGCTCAAAAGATAGCGGAATCAATGGGAGTTTCAATGGGAGAACTTAAAAAATTAGGTTCTGAAGGTAAAATTACTTCGGATGTAATTAAAAATGCAGTGTTAGGAAGTGCTGGTGAAATAGAAAGCAAATATAAAGATATGCCCCTTACTTTTGGAAAAGTTTGGCAACAAGCACAGAATGCAGGGCAACAAGCTATGGATGGACTACTTACAAAAGTAAATGAATTGCTTAAAACTAATGCTGGTCAAAAAATGGCTCAAAGTGTGCAACAAGCATTTTCAGGAATGGCAACAATGGCTGACGGTGCATTTGATGGGATATTAAACATTTTCGGAAAATTAAATTTCGCTCCGCTGTTAGAACCTTTAAAAAGCATAGGGCAAACCTTGTCGCAAGCATTTAGTGGGATTAGCGGAGATGGACTTGTGAATGGGATTGCTAACGGATTAAATACGATTATTAGTTTAGCAGGGCAAGTTGCAGGAGTATTTGGTCAAATGCTTAGTGGTATTAATTTTGGACAGATAGGGCAGATATTTAGTGATATAGGCAATGCTGTTATGACATTATTTTCCAATATTGATTTTGGGAGCATAGGAAATATGTTTGCAATGGCTTTCGGACAGATTATGCAGGTTGTATCTATGCTTACTCCAGCGCTTGCGCCAATAATGCAAATATTTGCAGTAATTGTTAATTTAGCAGTTCAAATTGGTACTGCTTTGATTCCAGTAATTGGTATTATCTTGCAAATAGGAGCAGTATTAATATCGGCAATAGTTCCGGTCGCTCAAGTTGTAATCGGTGTATTTGCTGGAATTGTAGGAGTTGTAGTTGGAGTGTTCTCAGCAATAATAGGTGTAGTTGCTAGTGTTATGGGAGCAGTATTGGCTGTTATTTCAGGAGTTATTAATTCGATTGGTGCAGTAGTAAATAAAATTGCTACATTTTTTACTCAAGGATTCAACAAGGCAAAAAGTATTGCACAGGGTGTGATTAATGCAATTAAAGGCTTTTTTAATGGATTAGCAAGTGTGGTAAGTGGTATAGCAAGTAAAATAGCAGGTATGTTTAAAATTAAGCCGCCGTCTTGGCTTGGATTTTTAGGTGGTGGTAAAGGCAGATATATAGGTGACAAGTCGTGGGAAGGTGGACCAGTCACTGTTGCAGAAAAAGGTGCAGAAATGATTAGGCTGCCAAGCGGTCAACAGTTCTTAGCTAATGAGGAAATGACTATGAACTTGCCGCAAGGTACTAGAATTTCAACCGCTGAAGCAACAAGAAGAATGATGAGAGATCAGTTTGGTAAATCATCTAAGAAAGCGATTGACAGTAAAAAATCAAGTTCTAGTAGTAAATCAAATAATGGCGGAAGTTCGCAAAACATTTTTTCACCTACAATTGTTGTCGAAAATTCAAGTGGAAATGATAGAGAACTAACAAGAAAAATTGAAGAAATTTTGAGAAGATTTTTTGAAGAAAAATATATAGCGATGGGAGGTTAGGCAATGGATTTTAGCGGATTAAACGCAAGTAAGCAAAAAATAAAAGGGAATCCTTTTGGGAAAATAGCTTATGAAGGAACAAAAAACAAGTTATACAACATAGGATTCAATAGTGTTTTAGGAAGCATTGGGGCAACTGCTTATGGCATTGCCTTGGCTCATTCCACGGAAGTCAATCAATTTTTTGACAGTATGTTTGGCTTTAAACTCTTTAAAGAAGCTGAAAGGTGTAAAATCAATGACATAGAACTTGAGTGGGTACAAATAAAAAGTGATGAAAGGGATAGCAGTGTTAAAACTCATTCGCTTGAGGATAGAGATAGCACATTGATAAGCAGTAATGTTTCACACGGTAACAGAAAATATAGTATTTCTGTTATTTTGAGTGATTTGGTTACTAAAAATGCTGAAAGTATTTATGAACAAATCGTGGAATTGTGGCAAAAGAAAACGTTGTGCACAATTTCTACGGTTGAGACAATAGAGGATATGGTTATTACTAAAGTTTCACGAAGTTACAGCACACAGTCAACGCTAGAATTTGAAATTGATTTTGAAGTTTTGGAGTTTGCTTACTTGATGAGAAAAGGCGATGTTTTAGATTCGGAAGCAACTACATTGAAAGATGAGCAAAAAACAGGAGTTGCAGGAACAAAAGACAGCGGTCTTAGTTTTGGAGGATTTTTGAAATGAGAATTGAGATAGATAAAAAGAAAATTCCTTACGTGTTTACATTTAAAAGCGGAAATGAAATATATTTGCTTAGAATTAAGCATTTTAAAAGCAATAATCGAATTTATGTTGATGTGATGAACGAAAATGGTGAGATAATGCTTGAAAACGAAAAACTTATATATGGACGTCCGCTTGGCTGGTTTATAAACAAAGATGAAAACAACAATATAAATAATAAGTTTTTAAATTGTTATATCGTGCCGCTTAGTTTTGATAAAAAAGAAGTTCCGATTACTTACGAAAATTTTTGCGAAACTATATTTTTAGAATATTTTGATATATTTAATCTAGGAGAAAAAAATGCTTAATAAATTATTTTTGGAGCGAACAGAAATAAAGATTCAAACAACCGAAGGTGACTTAAATTTTATTTTTCCGAAAGATTTTAATTTAAATGATCCGAGCGTTATAAATGGGGTTGAAATAAAATGGAGTTATAAATCAGTAAACGAAGAACCTAACGAGTTTGATTTGGAGATAAAAGGGCTAACAAATACGACTATTGCTAAAGTAAAATTAAAGGATAGTGTTAGACTTGTAGCTGGATATAGAACAGACATAGGCGAAGTGGCTAGTGGTATTGTGACTAGAAAAGAAGTTGATGACAGAATCTTGAAATTAAAATGCCGTGAAGTTCCAACAGATTTTAAGAAGTTAGTTAGTGCCGCTTATGCTCCAAATACGACAGCAAGTACAATAATTAACGATTTAGCGAATAAGTGCGGATTTACTGTTAAGCAATGTGAACTAAAGAATGATAAAGTTTATAGCATTGGAGAAAGCATTTTAGGCAGCGGATTGTATGAAATAGGTCAAATTGTAAAAGATTGTGACAGCCAGATGACTACAAAAAATGACTTTATCTATATTTATCACAATGAAATAAACACGGAAAAGGTTGTTAAATTGAGTTATCAAAGTGGACTTTTAGAAGAGCCTAAGCCACAAAATATTGAAGAAATAAGTTATAAAGTCGAAAAGACAAGTAAAACAGGTAGCAAAACAACAAAGAAATCAAGCAAAAAAGTAACAAAAAGCTCAAAAAACAGTAGTCAATCTAAAAAAACAGAAAAAAAAGAAGAACTTAAATATGATTATGAAATTAAATGCTTGTTAATTTATTATTTAAAAAAAGGTGATTTAATTGAATTGATAAGTAATGAAATCTCAACGATGTGTCAAATTGTTGAAATCAGTGATATTAGTGATTTCAAAATGACTTTGAAAGTAAGAGTAGTTAATAATGACTCAGATGTCAAAAAGAACAATGATGAAATCAAAAAAGTTGAAAAGGAAGAAAATAAAAAAGGAAAAGTTGCTCAAGTTAAGAGAAGCAAAGGAAAAGGTAGAAGAAAATGATGGAAGAATATGTGAAAGCAATGCTTGGGAAAATAGATACATCTTTGATTGCTAAAATAACAAAAGTGCATGGAAATGGATTTGTGGATGTTGAGCCAATGGCAGAGTTCCAAGATGTTAAATTACCGCCTATTTTACATGTCCCAATGTGCCAATTAGGGAACAAAAAATTTAATTTAAAAGTTAAATTTAAAGCTGGTGATGTAGTTCCAATTTTAATTTTAAGCCGAGACGCTAGTGGATATATTTCAAAAGAAAGCACAACAGCAAATACAAATAAACGGCATAATCTTACAAATGCTATTGCATTGCCTTTTTATATTCCAACTGATGTAAACCCTGATGTAGAGCCAAGCTCAATAGGAATAAACGGAAACATAAAAATGGAAGGAAACATCAAAACTGGAAATATAGAGAGTGGAGAAGTGAAAGCGAAAGCAGTTGATACAGAGAGTGGAACGAGTAAGGGTGGAGTTCCTTACATTCATCCGTAAAGGAGTGTGATTTATGGATATTAAATTGAATAATGCAACTGGCGAATTGTATATTGAAAATGGTGATGCGCAATTTTTTAAAGCAAAAGAAAAATATTTTGAAGTGATCCAGCAAATTGTTTTAATGTTGCATGTTCGTGAGGGAGAACTTGAATACGACACTAAATATGGATTGAATTTTGAAAAGTTATTTGGAACTCACGGAAATGAAAACGAAGTGTTAGAGCATATTAGAGATAAGATATTAAATAATTTCAGAGACTATTTAAGTAGATGCTATGTTGAAGTATATGAGTACGAGAACAGGCATTTAAAAGTTAATATTGGTATCATTTTTAATGACAGTGAGAAAACTTTAATGAAAGGAGTTGGGATAGGTTGGCGAGAATAAAAGTTAATACGGTTCAGGACAATATGAATATTTTGAATAATGAATTAAAAACATTATTAAAAGCTGATTATTCTAACGATAAGCGGAGCGCTTGGTATATGCTGATGTATCCAGTCGCTAGACTTTTAAGGGAAAAAATGGAACGGCAACAGATACAAGCTGACAAAATGAATTTACTTAATTGTGAAGGAATTGAAATAGATGAGCATTTAGCAAATAGTCCGTTTTTCTTTAAAAGAAAGCAAGAAAGCCATGCAACTGTTAAAATTGAATTAATTGGTGGGCTCAATGTGTCTCTTGAAAAAGGTGATGTAATTCTCGAAGCAAATGATGGGACAAGATACACACTTAACCAAAGTGGAACGCTGAACAATAAAACTACTTTTGAGTTTGTTTGTGATACTGCAGGAGAGCAAGGGAACAAAGAGATTGGGAGCATTATCAAGATAGTTAAAGTTGTAAATGGAGTTTATGATTTCAAACAAAATGAGATTGCAGCTGGTGGACAGGGGCAAGAAAGTGATAATGAATATATAGAACGTTGGTTTTTAAGTCGTAATGAAAGTGAATGGAATCTAGACGGGATTAGAGCGGAAGTTTTAAAACAAGAAGGTGTCAAATCTGTTTATGCTGACGAAAATAAAACGATGACAGTTGACAGCAAGGGGCTAGAACCAAAGTCGATTGTTTTAATTGTGGACGGCGGAAGAAATGAGGATATAGCAAAAGCAATATGGAGAAAAAAAGATCAGGCTATACAAATGAATGGAGATACAGTTGTAACAGTTAAAGACAACCAAGGAATAGACAGAGAAATTAAGTTTTACAGACCGCAAAAACGAGAAATAGAAGTAAATATTGATTTTACTGCGGCGAAGGATACTAACATTTTATTGGATAATTTGAAAGATATTGTAAAAGAGTATTTAAAAGATGTGGAAGTTGGAGATTACATCACATCATATCGTTGCGAAAGCGAATATATCAGACAAATTTATTCCGCTGACAGATTACTCAATATAGATGTTTCTTTTAAACTTAAAAATGAAACGACTAGTGGCTTTAAAAAGGTATTAGAGTTAGGATTTAACGAGGTGGCGGAATATGCAGAGTAATTTTGATTATATGATGTCAAAATGTCCGTGGTGGCTAAAAAAGAATAACAATGTAAAGTCTTTTTACAAAGCAGTATCTAAATTATTTGATGAAGTCGACAGAATTTTTAACTTAATAGAAAAACAACATTTAGTAGATTATGCAAACGGAGACTTTTTAGATGATTTAGGAGAAAAATTTGATGTTTCTCGGAACGGGCAGACTGACGATAGATATAGAAACAGAATCAAATTAGCAATGAGAAAGTATAAATTAGTTCCTAACCTTGAAACTATCAGTAATATTGGAGAAATGTTTACTGGATTAACGCCAACAATTAATGTAAATACAGGCAACGAACCAGCTCTATATGATGTTAAATTTATAAGTAATAAAGAGTACGATTACTCGCTAATTGATGAACTGGATTTAGGCAGTATTGTTGGTGGTGGTGTAAAAGTAAATACACATAAATGCTTGGACAATTACATAGTCGGAATGAGATTTGGACAAAAAACACTAGGACAAAATGTAATTAAAAATGAAGCAAAAAGAAATCCAGTTTGCAACTTTGCATATTCAAGATTTGGTCGATTTGGTCGCAATAATCTAGGGCAATTTGATTTAGGTGAAGACAATATTATTAATTTGAAATAGGAGGAAAAATGGCAAAATTAACAAAATTTAAGGCACAACAAGTTGAGTTTCCTACGCATTACGAAGTAGAAGAAACTAACAGAGGGAACAATAAAATAAAAAGTATCGTCCCAGCGTTTGGGAACATTAGAGAAAACGGAACACCTGAAACGGAAGAAATTTATGATGGCTTACAACTTGGGAATGTACACACTTTACAAGCAAATAAAACAACGAATTTGAATATAGATTATTATGTCTGTAATTTAGACGGATTAAATGAGTTTGGGGTGAACAATGATTTAAAATTAAGAATAAACGTTGATTCTAAAAATACTAATTCGACAACAAAATTAAGGCTGAATAATAACGATTACACGTTGTTGAAGGAATACAACGGAAACTTAAAACAAATAGAAGCAGGTGATTTTAAACCAAATAAAACTTATGAATTAACATATAACGGAAGTCAATTTGTTGTGATAAACGTTGATTCGAGGTTGAATGAAATAATGGGATTAGAATTTAGCGGGAATATTCAAGATGCAGGGGATAAAGTTAAAGGGAAATGCTATTTTGATAATGTTACAAAATTCTATTACGAATGTATCGAAGACAACAGTCTGACATACAACGATTCAGGGAAATTTAGGGCTATTTCTAACAAGCCACTTTACGATAAAGTGGAAAATTTGTTTAAATTTGGAAAGGATTGGGTATCATTTCCAAACGGTTTAAAAATACAATGGGGATTCAGCGTTGCTCAAAATGGTGACGACATTGTCAGATTAATTTCTCCTTTCAAATCTTCTGATTATCAAATTGTTGCTTCTGACAGCGGAGGTGGAACATATATCACTGGAATGACTCCGCTTACAAACGAAACATTTAAAGCATGTGGTAGAGATCCACATACATTGACATATAAAAGTTTTGGATTTAGGTGGGTAGCAATCGGATATTAAAGTCTAAAATTGGAAAATTTGTCTAATATTTAAATTTTTAAACATAATAACAAATTGTACAAATTCGTAAGTTAGTACAGAATAAAAATCATAAAAAATTAAAGAAATGGAGTGATAAAAATGACAGTAATTTACATTTATTTAATCGCAACAATGGAGTGTATAGCACGACCGACAGTTACAACAGCAGAGGAATTCAAAAAAAATCCAAATTTATTTTATCCTGACTGGAATGAAGAAACTATGAAATACTCAACATCATTACTTTCGAATCCAGTTTTGGACAAGAAAACTGGAGAACTAAGAGAAATGACAGAAGTAGAAAAAATAAAAGCTGGTAAAACAATTTTAAATGATGGAAGTTATTTAGACGAAGAAAACGAAACAATCGTAACAATTGCAAAGCCGAATGAGTGGAGTGTATGGGATGTAACAGAGCATAAATGGAAAGTCGATAATGATTTGTTAAATAAAAAATTAAAAGAATTAAGAGAAAAAGCGTTAAAAGACTTAGCAGAAGCTAAATCAAACTTTTTGAATCAGCCGCTCGGAATAGAGAAAGCTGGTAAAAAATATACTTTCGAGAATAACGAAAGAAACAGAAACAGCTTATCTCTCAAAATATCGTTAATGTGGACTTTAGAACAAGATAAAATTGAGAAAGTAAAAGTGCAAAATGAAAAAGGACTTGTCGAATTTATAGAACTAAATAGAGCTGAATTAAAAATTTTAGCTAAAAAGATTCAGGACATTTTAGAAATTGCTGACATGGCAGAACAAATGGCTGTTACAGGACTTGAACGATACACTATTGATCAGATGTTAGAGCTTAATGTAAGTGATTTTTTTCAGAATTAGAAAAGGAGTGATTTAAATGAATATAGAAAAATTGATATGCACAGAAATAGAATTGGACGGTAAAAAATATAAAGTTGTTGGGATAAAATTTGAAAAAGATAATATAATATTAAATGTCGAAGAAGTAAAGGAAGTGGTATAGATGAATTTTGGGAAAGCATTTGAAGAAGTAAAAAAAGGAAAAGCAATGAGATTGCCACAATGGAGCAAGGATGTAGTGATAAAAGCACAATTTCCTGACGAAAATAGTAAAATGACAGCTCCATATCTATATGTGGAATCCAGATACGGTAGAGTGCCTTGGAAAGAAACTATGATTGAATTATTTAGTGAAGAATGGGAAGTGATTTAAATGGACAGATTTGAAAGAATATTTGACTATCTGCTGAGAGTTGAGGGTGGATATTCTGATGACAAGTACGACAAAGGTGGAAAAACAAAATACGGAATAACTGAAGAAGATGCAAGAGAGTTTGGATATAAGGGAGATATGCAAGATTTAACAAAGGATTTTGCAAAAAATATATATCTAAAAAAATATTACTTAGGAAACACGCTGGATAAAGTTACAAATGATAAAGTGGCACTATCTATATGCGACTGGACTGTAAATAGTGGCAAAAACGGAGTCAAAAATGCACAGATTGCTATAAATCAACTTACTAATGCAAATCTTGATGTAGACGGAATAATTGGAAACAAAACATTGGAAGCATTGAATGCAGCAGATCCTGAAAAATTTTTGGAAGTTTATCACAACTTGCAGAGAATTTATTACAGAAGCAAGGTTGAAAGTGACAAGACTCAAAAAGAATTTTTAGCAGGCTGGCTAAATAGAGTTCAAAGAAAGGAGGAATATTTCAAAGATTGGGACAAGGAAAATACAGCAACAGAGAATAAAACGTATTTTTTCAGCCAAGAAAGTTTGGATAAAATGAAAAAAGTACATCCAAAGTTAGTTGAAGTTATGAAAGCTGCAATTGTAAATAGTCCGTTTGATTTTAGAATCACAGACGGTGCTAGAACAACAGAGGAACAGTTTGCTTTATATCAACAAGGAAGAACTGTTTTATATGATAAAAAAGGAAAAAAATTAAAAAAAGTAACTAATTGCGACGGAAAAACATTTAAATCAAACCATCAAATAAAATCTGATGGATACGGACATGCAGTTGACATATTCCCTTGTGGAGTTATAGAAAATGGTGTGTACAGAAAATTCACATCAGAAGAAGGATATGATGATAAAAAATTAAAATTAATAGCAAATCATATCTTGGCGGTAGCAAAAAGTAAAAATATTAATATTGAATGGGGTGGCAATTGGAAAATGCATGATACGCCACATTTTGAACTTAAGTAGTTTAAAAACGGCTTTATTACAAGCCGTATAAGAACGTTAAAAAAGTTTTTGGATAAATTGGTCACTTGGCAAGACAAAATTGATTGTAGGACTTGCCAGGTGGCTTAGAATTGAAATTAGTAAAAACAACAAAATAGGAGTGATAAAAATGGATAAATTAGCAGCAAAAATATATTTAACAGGTAAAATTTTAGAATTGGGAAAGACTTTAATCTATAAAACAGAAATAGTTGCAAAAGGAAAAGCTGGGGCAGAAAAGTTTAAGCAAGTGTATGAAGGTTTTTGGGATAAGCTAGAAGATTTGTTGGAAAAAGAAAAATCAATTGATAGAAAATGGATTCCTGACTTTGCAGAAGAAATAGGCGAAGAAGTTCTGACAGAAGTTTTAAAGGAAGCTAGAAAAACATTTGACTTAAAAGTTATACTGCAACAAATTTTTGATGAAGAAAAAGCAGGGAACAAAAACATACTATAGGAGCATAAATGATTGAAGACTTAAAAATAATAATTGACAATCACGGGCTTTTCTTGATCTTATTTTTTAGTGGAGTGTTATTTGGAGTAGTGGCTCAAAAAATGGTTGACAACAAGCCTGTCAAGCCGTATATGAAAAGGATAGCCGTTGCTGGAATGACTATGTCTATAACATTATCTTTAAATAAAATAATTGGGCATTTGTCGGCAGAATATCTATATCCGTGGAGTCCAGTTATTGGATTTTTTGGAGAAGCGATTCTGGAAACAATAAATCAAAAAAGATATGGAATCAGTACAGGATTTTTGGAGCTGCTGCTTGAAAGGCTGGGATTTGTCAAAAAGGATAAGGGTGATGATAATGGAAAAACATCGCAGAAGTAGAAAACTGGCATTTTTAATGTTAGCACTTATATTCCTAAATTCAGTTCTGACATTGAAGTTAAGAAGCTATCAAAGACGGCAAAATTTAGATTTATTAAGAAGCAGATTAAGAAACGAGAGCAATAGAGAGATTTTTGACAGCATAGAAAAGAAGTCGAAGACAGAGGATATGCTGCTATTAATTGGAACAAATATAGTGGCATTAATAATTATAGCTGGATTTGACAGGCAAAGAATAATTGATGAGAATAAAGAAAAAGAAAGAGCTGTCAAAGTATTTGGGAGATAGTCAGAAATGGCTATCTTTTTTTTGAAAAACAGCATAATAAATTTTATATATAAAAAAATAGTTTATCAAACGGCAATTTGAAAAACTATTATAAATCTTGTAAAATAGAAGATTTTTGTTTAAATTTTCCCAATTAAATTATAGCAAAAAAACTTCTATTTGTAAATAATTCTTCTGAAATAGCTTCTTTTATTTCGCCAACAATTTAATAGGAACATTTTGTGTTGTGAATAAAAAGTATGCAATCTTAAGATTTTTAATCTTAAAAGTTTAATAGTACATTTTGTAGTGGAGGCAGATTTAAATATCTGCCTTTTTTTGTAAAAATTTTAAAATACTTTGTAAAAAGGTGTTGACTTTTTATAAAATGTATGGTATATTAATAATGTAGAAGATAAGAGATTAGGAGATGGTAAAAATGCTAAGCAAAAGAGAAGTTTTTATAAAAGCATGGAAAAGATTCAGAAGTTTGGTAAAAAGCGGAAAAAAAGTGATTTTCGGGGATTGTTTAAGATATGCGTGGGACTATTTTAAATCTTTCGAGAAGAAAGATGTTGTTTTTGCAGAACTAGAAGGTTCTGAAAAACAAAAAAAATGGGCTAAATCGATTCAAAAAGAAGTTGCTGATGAATTGATAAGAGAAAAAAGCTGTACAGTATCAAGAATTTTAAAAATAAAAAGACAAGCAGCTGCTAAAGTTGTTAAATTCTTCTTAGCAAATGAAAGAAGAAGCTGGATTTTGATAGATCTAGGAACAACTTTTGGTTTTGAAAACGAAAAAATTTGGGAAAATGCTTTTGTTAAATATCAAAAGTAGAGCATTTTTTACTATCTCAGAAAGGGGAAATATGAAGGAAGTGAAAGCAAGGGGAGTCAAAAAAGGACAAACTCCCGCTTGGAATGTTGGGAGAAAAACAAAGCCTGGATTTGAAAACAAAAAAATTTCCGTGGCTTTGCCTGCATGGATGTGGGCTGAACTCACGGAAAGGGCAGAAAAGCAGGAAATAACAAGAAACAGGCTGATAAAAAATATACTAGAAATTTATTTGAAAAAATAAAAATACTTTGTAAAAAGGTGTTGACTTTTTATAAATAATGCGGTATAATTATATTGGAAGGGGGGAGATTGTTAATGACAAGGAACAGAAAGGAGATAAAAATGAAAAAGATGACGCAAGCAGAAATGTTGAGACTTTTAGCTGAAGAAAATCAAACAAGAAAAATACTAGAAATAGTAAAATCTTGTAAGGATTTAAAAGAAGCAGAAGAAAAAATAAAAGCTCTACTAAATAAATAATAGAGCTAAAAATCAAATATTTTGGAGAGTTATCACCTTGTCGGTAACTCTCTCTAAAAAGATTATACCAAATAATCGCTAAAAAGACAAGGAAAATAAAAAAACTTGGAGGAAATAAAATGATGAAAAAATTAAATTATTGGAATGTGAAAGAATACAAATCAGAAGAAGACAAAAAAGCGTGTGAAGAAGCTTGGGATAAAGACATCGAATTGAGAGTTGACAACTGCGGAAGAGTTTATGATGAAGCTGATACGTATATTGCAGATGTAGTGTACCAAGAAAGTTCAGAATATTAAAAATAACAGTTAAATTTGAAAATGAATAAAAAATAAAGGGCAGACTAAAAATCTGCTCTTTTTTGTTTGTAAAGAATTATACAATTCTCTTATTCTTTTTCTTTGCTATCAATTTCGATTTTTACTTTCAGAACTTTAAGATCCTGAATTTTCATTTCTTCCAGTTCTATAATTTTAGTTTTTTTTAAATTCTGAATATCTTTTTCGGAAAGATTTGTTATTTTTAATTTTTTCATTTATCGCTCCTTGCTTTTTTGATAAGGATTTGATAAAATAAACTTGTAAAGGATTATTTTATTTCTCTATTGATATTTGCGGTATCAGTAGAGAATTTTTATTTTATCAATTAAGGGGGCAAAAAAGGGGCAAATTTTTAAAAAATTATTATTTTCTTGCATTTTTTGTCAAATACTTGTATAATAAAAGCCTGTAAAAATAACTATAAATAATAGTAATAAAAAATATAATGATGTTTGGGATATTCCATCTATAAAAAAAACCTTTTGGAAACACATATTATTCAAAAGGATAGTATGTTTTTTTTATTGCTTAAATTATAGAAAAAAATAAAAAATAAAAATTTTTAAGGAGGAAATAAATGCTTAATTTTTTAAATCACCTGCAATTTGGAGTAAATGAATTATTGTGGCTAGGATATTTAATATTGAATTTTTCAGCAGTTGCTCTGGCTTACAGATTTTGGGGAAAAGGAGGACTTCTATCAGTTGTGCCGCTATCAATCGTTCTAGCTAACATTCAAGTTGGGAAAATGATGACTTTGTTTGGTTTTGATGGAATAACAATGGGAAATATTGCTTATGGAGGAATTTATTTGGCGTCAGATATTTTGACAGAAAACGAAGGGAAACATTACTCAAGAAAAGTAGTTTCGCTAGGTTTTGCCGCAATGTTATTTACGACATTTATAATGCAAATTGTACTAAAAATAAATGTTTCACCTGATGATAAGATGCAAGGTGCTTTATCAGCAGTATTTGGATTCATGCCAAGACTTGCGATTTCGAGTGTATGCGGATTTGCTGTTTCTCAATCTTTTGACATCTGGTCTTACCAATTTATCAGAAAATTCAGACCATCTTATAGAGATATTTGGATTAGAAACAATGCGAGTACAATGATAAGTCAAATTTTAGATAATATTGTATTTTCATTTTTGGCATTTACAGGAGTTTATCCATTTAAAACAGTAATCGGAATCATATTTTCAACATATTTATTAAAAATCGTAATTTCACTGTTGGATACACCATTCGTGTATATTGCGACTTTATGGAAAAAACAAGGTAAAATAAGTGATTAATATTAAATAAATAAAATGAAAAAATAAAAAAGGTATAAATATATAATATGGAAAGATATAGTGTAATAAAAGAGAAAAATCCTCGTGAAATCGTATTATTAAAAGGGTTTAGCTGTGCTTATGGAAAGTGTGCTTTTTGTAATTACATTTTGGATAATACGAATGACGAAGAAGAGATGAAAAAAGTAAATTTTGAGGCTTTGAGCAGGGTTACTGGGGAATATGGAGTTCTTGAAGTTATA
>QWCO01000332.1_pt1 | contig 36219 bp, 21 predicted proteins | sample 1972611 | NCBI WGS metagenome assembly QWCO01 (sample SAMN09866706, study PRJNA288562) | Human oral metagenome isolate term1_saliva, whole genome shotgun sequencing... | reverse complement strand
CCATCTAACATCGAACCATACCAAGGCTTTGCCACCTGGAAGATTCGCATGGAGGACCTTCAGGTAGCACAAGAGGCAATGGCACTATGCCTGCCTGGACAGCGCCTCCTGGCCCCTGAACGCATCGCTGGGGTCATCTCCAGGTTCGAGCACCATCCGCCCCTTATCGCCACACGGGATGCCTACATCGACTTCATGAAGCCGTATGTCAATACAGACCAGCACCTTGCCCGCCGCGTCCTGTATGACTTCGCCAACGGACGTCTTCCAGCTCCCGATAACGCCGTACGCAACGCCTTGAATTCTCTGCAGGTCGGAATGGTAGTCACCATCGCATCTCAAGAAACGCCCCAAATAACAGGACTCCTGAGCGCTTCCGGGTTTCGCCAAGCGAGCTCCCTGAGTGGTCATCATCTTTGGACAAAGCAACCATGACGTACTGATCCCGGCCGACTCCCCTCCATGCTCAGGGCAGCACGGGAAGAGGTGTCTCGCCTCCTCCTCGACCTCAGACATTCCGACAGATAGATCCCTTGCCTGAGCTATACATCCTTTGGATCTCGCCCGGAGTACCTCCACCTGTCCGTGACAACTCGATCAGCGGGTGTCAACTCAAAACAACACTGTTTCATTAATTAGACATCTGATACCATATGTTTCGTTTTTGAGGTTCATCTAATTTGGATGAACCAGTTCTGCCATGTCTGTGTGCGCCTCACTGATCGCCCGCCAAGCCATGCCTCTCGAGGGCGAGGCTGAGCATCACACTCCAAGGAATCGTCGCATGGCATGAGCAGATTCATTCACCCAAGATCATTGCGCCATGGGTTCAATCACAAAACAATGTCCGGCATGCGGACAGAATCTGCGTGCAGGACAGCACGATTGGCACTTGGTCTGTCCCTCCTGCTCGTATGAGGGCAGCTCCCTCCAAGTGGACATTGATGTCGTCGGGGACCACGAGGTACTGAATGAAGCTCTGCGCCAGGAAGGGCTTAGTGACCTCAGACAAGCCAACTTTCGTCTTCTGAGCAAGAAAATCGCCGCCTCCGTCTCGGTACTTCCGGGAGAGCGGAAGCCTCGCCTGCTGGATGTCGGATGTGCTCATGGATGGTTCATCCAGGCCACGGAGAAGGCATTCTCAAGCCAAGGCATAGAGCCCGACGCCCGCATTGCCGACGTTGCGGCCTCAAAAGGCCTCAAGGTCAGGAAGGGTTTCTTTCCGGATGTCCTCGATCAGGACGAACGCTTCGATGTCATCAGTTTCAACGATGTCATGGAGCATATCCCCGACGTCAACGCTGCTTTCAATGCCTGTGCAAGGCACTTGACCCCAGGTGGGCGTGTCGTTATTAACGCCCCGGCAAGGACGGGTACCCTGTACCAAATTTCAAAGTTGCTGGATCGGTTGGGCCTTCCTTCCAGCTTCGAGCGAATGTGGCAGAAAGACTTTCCGTCCCCTCACATCCATTACTTCGATGACAACTCAATTGAGGCCATTGGAGAGAAGGCCGGACTGATGCTGGAGAAAATCAGCACCTTGCCCTCACTGAGTACAAACGGGCTGTATGCACGCATTCGATACGACAGGAACATGCCTGCCTGGAAGGCTTGGGCAATTACATCCATTCTTTTCGTCATGAATCCTGTACTCAGGATCCTTCCCGCCGACATAAAGGTTTGGGTTCTGAGACTTCCAACATGACCGGCTTTTCCTCACAAGAGAATGCCGACCTTTAGAAAGTATCTAACCTCATGACCCCCCAATTACACAGGTTCTTATATTTCAGATCCACGCCATGACACAAGAAATAGAAACGGACAAGACCTATCATCGCCCAGCTTCGTCTTTATTGCTTCAACACCCGAGACCATAGCCTCACCAGCCCCGCATACCAGACGATCAAGCATAGAAACATAATCATTCATATTTTCACGGAGACCTGAAATGCCAGACAAATTCCGAACAAAGAAATTAAACAAACTCGGTCTCAAAAAATGCATAGTCGCCCTATTTGCCCTTTACTGTATCACTCACGTACTCCTTGCACTCACACCGTCGTCATACGCATTGGCACTTCAGATTGCAGGCCAGGAAGTCAAGGGACTGATTCTTGGAACTCCCAGAGCCATCCGTTCCGATGAATGGATGGTATTGACCCCCTATTACCAGATTGCCGTCAATAATAACTTCCTGATGACGAACCCCCTCTCCCCTTACCAGGAGAGCCTTAGATCTTTCCAGTCCCTTCCCATTCTTGACTGGGGCCTCATTTTCAAACCATATCACTGGGCATTCTTTGCCCTCCCTCCGGCGAACGCGCTGTCTCTATATTATCTATTCATGACTTTGTCCTTTGTGGCGGGCTGGGGAATGCTGTTCAGACAATTCCGCCTTCCCTTTTCCATCTCGCTTCTACTGTCCGGAACCCTCTATTTTTCTCCCATGGTCCAGACATGGTGGACAACAAACCTTGGCTCATTTTCTCTTGCACCATGGGCAGTGCTTTCATGGATCCTAATAGAAAACCGGGTTTTGCGAGTTCTTCTAACCGCATATACCCTAGCCACGTGGGCTCTAGCCAACGCGTACCCCCCATTTCTGTACTCCATCGGCTTCGCAATGGCGGCCCTGACAGTCAGTATCAGAACAGACATACTGAACAGGAAACGCCTGATAGACGGTCTTCTTGCCCTAGCGGCCGCACTCGGCATTTTCTTCCTCTACTTCGGCGACCTCATTGCCATCATGAGGAATACCGTTTACCCCGGCCATAGGGTAAGCACGTCCGGCGGTGTGGGATGGCCAAGAATGATCGCCCACCTGCTCCCTGGCGTCACGACGCGTTCATACGAACCACTCCCGGGCATCCCGAACAGCAATGCAGCAGAAATTACCGTCCTCTCAACCTTTCTCCCTGCGCTCACGCTAGCACTGATCGACTATTCGCGTCTTCAAAAAATCATCTGGGAAAAACGACTCAAGGCTCTAGCTTTTTCTTCATTCTTCTTCTTCATTTCATGCTGGCTGATTCTTTACATCCCTCCCGTGGTAGCAAGGCTGACCGGCCTCTCTATGGTACCGACAGGGCGTGCCGTCCTCGCCTTCGGGCTCATGCTCAACATCATCTGTGCCGTAGCCCTGGCACGGGCTGGAATACGGATAAGCGGTTTGCGTCTTCTCCTTCTTGCCGCCATCCTCTTTACGGGAACGGCCCTAAAGCTGGCTCTATCAGAGGTAGCGGCGACCGAACTCTATGGATTCATGGATGCCATTCCGTACGCGTGCGTGGCCTTGCTGGCTGGCATTCTGCTTTCAAGGGTATCTAGTCTATCAACGCCCCTAATTGCTGTCTTCTTTGTCGCGTTTGCGAGCAACGCTCTGACGTACGGCCCTTTCAATCCGGTGCAATCTGCATACCCGATATTCGACCATGACCGTGCCACCACAAGACAGCACATGGCAAATCTTGGAGCCATCGTCACGAACAAGGGGGATATCGCGGTACCAGGCCATTTCGGTGCGATCCTGGAGGGAATGGGATTTCAGACAATCAACCATGTTCTCTATGCCCCTCAACTTGACTATTTCCGCAAGATCTACGGCAACATGGATGAAAGCAGCTTCACACAGACATTCAATCGATATGCCCACATATCCATTGGAAACGTCACCAAGCCGACACTCATCGCCCCTGACCACGTACAGCTTCCTATAAGCAGTTTCTCTGGGAATAGCTTGCTTTCAGGTATCGAGCCCCCCTCTCCCGCGATTGAGATTCTCAATTCCCCTCCGAGCACGCTGGAGCAGATCAACCGACATGGACACATCGACAGCATTTCACGCTCTGCTGACGACAAAAACACTCTGGATCTGACCGGTTGGAAGCTCGCCAATTCCGGAATTCGACTCCGTCTCCGTTTCCGAGAGCCCCTATCGCCTGACGACAAAGTCTGTATTGAAGTACAGGATGGTGAAGGCATATTCAGCACCGTCCTGTTCATGAACGCTGATCACGGATGTACCACCCTTGGTCTCTCATGAGCGCCTCTCGCCACTTCCCTCCTCAGCAGCAGCCGATTGAGTCGTCTCAGATCACCTTGGAGCCGGACAGCCTGGCGTTACCTGCATCGTCCGGTCCTGCTGATGGATCAGCACGACACAAGCGTTCCTTACATAGCCGTTTTCCGGACGTTCATTGTCTCCCACCGCTGGATGGAACCTCCAGACACTGAATGCGGTCGCTCCATTAGTCAGCTTCAACTCCATGTCAACATAACGTCCAGAGGGAATACGAACGAACACGTAGCTGTTGTCCACCACATCATCCAGATCAACATCGACCTGATGCCGCTGACCGCCAACGTCTGTCAACATCAAGGATGCCGTGCCTTTCAAGGTCTGTCCGTATGTTCCCACCATGAACCCCAGAGCCTCGGTCATTGGTATAGCGTTATCAGATACATCCGATACTAGGCGAAACACCATCGGGTGCCCCGGCACAAGCAGCGGCCCGGGCTCACAGGCACCAGCAGATAGCGCCCCTGAACCCCCTGAATCACCGTGGCTGGATGCGGCGTCCATGTGAACAGCATGGCCAGGAACGCCAGAAAGATGCCTGTCATGCCTGTCAACATCAGTGCGCTACGCGGCATGAGTGTCTGTACAAACTGTTTCGGCGTGACAAGGCAAGGCAGGATGACCAATCCTAGCAGCCCCCCAACATAGGCATAGGCTCCACGCGACAGCGGTTGATCGAAAAATACCCCAAGGAATGACCCAACATAGCTATTCAGCATTACCCGGTCTGTCAGTGTTTGTACAAGAACACTCACGAGCTTCGTGGGAGCGCTCAGATAGTAGAAGACCACCTGAGCGGTAGATACCTCCCTAGGAATCCTGAAATCGACCGTGTTCGGTATAGCCAACGCCATCCAGATCATGATAGCCAGCGTTGCTGTCGCCACAGCCACCCATGGCCATACTCGTCGGGTAGGTAAGGCTGCGACAGCCATCAAAAGCACCATAGGAGCCAGATGCGCCCGCGCAGTACCCAGCAAAAATACCACGACAGCCATCAGCCAGAACAGACCTTCAGCTGAGCCCCTGCGCAATGCGAGCAAACGCAGAAAACAGGAAATCGCCAGGATAGCAAGCGCGTTGCAAAGAAAATCTATACTAGCCGATGCCATCTGAAAGATACTCATTGGCAAAAGCATGAGCGCAATAACGACAGGTTGCGGCCAGAAAATGTAAAAGGCCAGAGCGATGGTCGCCGCCCCCGCGAGCATCGCAAAAGCGCGCGCCAGATAGTAGCTTCGCTCAACCGTCAGGCCCCATGCCTTTCCAATGGCCAGCGCTGAGGCCTGAGGCAGATAGACCAAAGGGAAGTAATAGCCTGTTCCAGGGGTGTAGGAAAACTCTTCTTCTCCACGCCAACGAATGCTCTCCGTTGCCTTCTGATCCAATAGATTTTCCTTATTCCGCCGGTAGGGGTCGTACTGTTCAAGATATTCAATTAGCCCCTTATCCACCATGCCGCCGGACATGGTACTTCCATTGTGGCACTGCGCACTCTCGCCTTGGCAAGACTTCGTCTTCAGAAAGAAATGTCCCTGTGATAGGAGATAGGCACGAATAATATGTCCTTCCTCGTCAGGTGACTTTCGCGGAGGGATAATGACAGACAAGACCCCTCCCAGCAGAAGGGTAACGATCAAAACCCAACGAAAGGCCATACCCAGAGGCAGGCCCTGTTGTGAAACAGGAGGAGTGTTGTCTGGCATGGCCCGATCAGCTTTGTAACGAGACTGACCGGATTGTACAGCGCCCCTTACTCAGGGCTGGCACGCACGCCCAGCGTCATGCAGCCCTGCAAGAACCCGCAGGCCCGCGCCAGCCTGGAAGGCGTCTGACGCGGAGGCTGCCGTGCGGGTTCACGACGCAACCGGCGCAACCGACACGTCCAGTGCTGCCACCCGCGAAGGCCACGCCATCGAGAAGTCGTCGCCCAGCAGGGAGAGGTTCGGGCTGTAGGCCGGATCATCGGCGATGAGGGCGCCCCAGCGCTGCTTCATGATGGCAGCCTCGGCCGCCAGACGCTGCTGGTTGCTGCCTTCCTGGTCGCTACCCCGGCTGGCGGATTCGTGATGGATGAAGGAGGCAAAGGGGTTGTAGAGGTTGCGCAGCCCCTGGGCACGGACCTTCAGGCAGAAGTCCACGTCGTTGTAGGCGACCTTCAGGGTCTCGTCGAAGCCATCGACGGCCTGGTAGGTGCTCTTCCGGATCATCAGGCAGGCAGCGGTGACGGCGCTGAACATCTGATGGGCCGAGGCGCGGCCAAAGTAGCCGAAGTTGCCGCGCGGGATGCCCTTGTGGGCGTGGGAGGCCACGCCACCGATGCCCAGCACGACGCCGCCATGCTGCAGGGTGTTGTTGGGATACCAGAGCTGGGCGCCCACACAGCCGATATCGGGCTGGCAGGCAAAGGCCAGCATTTCTTCCAGCCAGTCGGTCTGGGTGATCTCGATGTCGTTGTTCATCAGCACCAGGTATTCGCCGTCAGTCTGCGCCACCCCCAGGTTGTTGAGCGCGGAGTAGTTGAACGGAATGTCGGCACGGATGACCTTGACGCGCTCGTCCTTGGCGATGCTGTCGAGGTAGGCCAGCGCTTTCTCATCGGTGCTGCCGTTGTCCACGACGACGATCTGGTAGTTCGGGTAGGCGGTCTTTTCCAGGATGGAATTGACGCACATGGACAGCAGCTCGACCCGGTCACGGGTGGGGATGACGATGCTGACGAGCGGCAGCGGATCGGGCAGGCGGTGCTTGATGCGCAGCAGGCCCGGGATGCCGGGGGCCGGGTAGACCTGGGTGTCAGGCTTGCCGATGCGCTGCAGGTGCGAGGTGATGGATTCGATCTGGGCCTTGAGGGCGTAGTCCTTCTCTTCCAGCGCCAGCGCGGTGCTGCCGGGGAAGATGCGCCAGTGATAGAGCACGCGCGGCACGTGGACGATGTTCTCGGGGCCGACCTTCTCGATGACGCGCAGGGCCAGATCCCAGTCCTGGGCGCCTTCGTAGCCGACGCGGAACCCCCCGATCTCTTCGAGCACACTGCGGCGGTAGACGCCGAAGTGGCTGATCATGTTCTGCGACAGGAAGAGTTCGTAGTTAAACTGGCACTTGAAGTACGGTGCCTGGCGCACATTGTCTTCGGTGACCTTGTCTTCGTCGGAGTAGATGAGGCCCGCCTGGGGATGCTGGTGGGCAGCCAGCGCCATGTAGGCCAGGGCATGCGGCGGCAGCAGGTCGTCGTTGTCCATCAGCGCGATGTAGTCGCCAGTGGCGATTTCCAGCGCCGAGTTGGTGGCCGCCGAGATGTGGCCGTTCTTTTCTCGGAAGACGAGCTTGATGCGCGGATCCTGGGCAGCCAGCTCGGTCAGCAGTTCACGCACGGCGGCGTTGGGCGAGGCGTCGTCAGCGATGCAGATTTCCCAGTGCGGATAGACCTGGGCCTGAACCGATTCGATGGCCTGACGCAGGTAGTCCAGCGGCGGGTTGTAGACGGGCATGGCGACCGAGAAGGTGGTGGTGATGCCCAGGTCCTCGATCTTCTGGCCCAGGGCCGCCATGGCGGCCTTGTCGGTGGGGTCGTAGAGACGCAGCCAGCCGTGGTAGGGATCTTCGCCCGGTTGCAGCAACGCCGCCTGTGCCGCGGCAGCCGGCACGTTCAGCAGGCGCTCGGCGTTGCTGATGCGCGCCTGCAGCCCCTGAACGCCTTCGTTCCTGAGGATGTTGACGGCCTGGCTGGCGGTCTTGCCGACGCCCCCACGCATGGCAATGGAGCGGCGCACCAGGGCAACTTTCTGGCGGGTTCGGTTGATGGGGGTGCCCACCCAGCGGATGGGAGCGGTCACGCGCCAGCACAGCGACTGCTGCAGGGCGGTGGCGAGGTGATGCAGCTCGGCTGCGTGCTGGTCCGAAGCCTGCCGGGCGGCACGCGCTTCTTCCAGCGCCTGGTTGGCTTCGGCCAGACGCTCCTTCAGCCGTTCCTCTTCCACCCGCTGAAGGCCATCCAGTTTCTGCTGCAGTTCAGCCTGCGTGCGCTGCAGCTGGCTGCATTGTTCGTCGCGCTCGGCCAACCGGGCGGTGAGCGCCTCGATCTGTGCCTGCATCCCGGCCTGGACCTGAGCCCCCAGCAGCATGTCGGCCACACCGGCCAGCTGGTTGCGGGCTTCGGGCGTGGCGCAGGCCTGCAGCGCCTGCTGGAAGGCCTTCGGCACGTTCCTGCCCACAGCCAGCACACCCAGCCCCTGGGCATGCGCAAAGGCCAGATGCGGATATTGGGGTTGCAGCTGCTGCCACAGAGCAGCCGCACCGCTGTCAGCCTGCTCGATGCCGACCAGCAGCACCACGGCATGATCGGAGAGCCGATCACGCCAGCTTTCGTATTCGTTGCGCACAGTCTCGGGCGAGTAGCGACCATCGATCAGCAGCAGATCGATGCTGCCGGGTGCAAAGCGAGGCAGGGCCTGGGCATCACCCATGCGCAGCAGACCGGAGAAGGCGCCGAAATGCTGGCGGTTGTAGTCGGATGCGCCGGCTTCCTGCTGCACGCTGTGGCGCTGTGCCAGTTCTTCGGCCTGCCAGGTGCCCACGGCCCAGCAACGGGTGGGCAGGCTGTTCTCGGCCACGGTCTGGCATGCAGCAAAGTAGAGGTTGCCCGATTGGGTGCCCAGCTGGACGAAGGTGGCGGGCTGGAGTTCTTTTACCAGCCAGGCCACGAACGGGATGTGGCCCTGCAGGTCGAAGGGAGGAACCAGCCGGTTGGGCCGGAAGGCAAGCACTTGGGCAAGGAGGGAATCCATGTCTTTCATCGAGCAGGGCTTGTTCTTGTTGGGGATGACGCCCCAGGGCGTGGTCCGGATGCGGCAGAAATCAGATGCGGCAACGGCGGCGCAGGTTGCGCAGCCATTCGGACCAGCGCCAGCTGCGTGAATGCAGCAGCGTCTGGACCTGGGCTTCCAGTTCCTCGATCTTCTGCCGGCTGGCGTCGATACGCTTCAGGCCATCGGTCAGTTCCTGGCTGCACTCTGCCAGCTGCTGGCGCAGCACCTGGGCATTCTCTTCGGCCGCCTGGGCCCGCTGCCGCTGTTCGTGCAGTTCGGTTCCCTGGGCAGCCAGGCTGTCCAGCACCATGGGCACCGGCCGGCGGGTGCCAGTATAGAGGCCGTGGCTGACGGCACGCACCGAGACAGCCTTCAGGAAGGTCTCTTCCAGTGCCAGCCATTGCTGGACATCTTCGGGCGTCGCATAGTAGCCACAGCGATCGGCCAGGGCGATGACGACCCTGGGAATGGAGCCCAGGGTGTCACGCGGGACCAGGCCAACCTGCAGACTGTGCATGACGCCGCGCGTGAGTACCCAGCCAGCCGGAACCGGGCAGGACACCACCCACTCCTGGTCGATGATCTGCTGGCGCCCCGTGCCTTCGTTGATCAGGATGTTGAAAGGCACCATGTCCATCAGGTTGCCGGGCAGCACCAGCTGGCGCAGCGGGCGACCACGCTCGCCAATGCCGGCCGTACCAGGGACGGCATACCCTGCAGCACCTGCGTCCGGGACGGCCTCGGTGGACTCCCCTGTGGTCCCTGCGGTATCAACCCCCTGCTCCGATGCCGCAGCCAGCAAGGGCGAGGTACCCACTTCAGCAGAAGACAGGAGGGTCTCGCACCAGGGACGCAATGCCTCGACCATGGCCGGCACGCTGCCTTCGCGCACATGGGCGACCAGAGCGCGCCAGGCCAGCTGACGCCCCGGGAAGTAGTCGGAATCGGCGGTTTCCAGCGTAATGGTGTGCCCGTCAGCCAACGGCAGGGACACGGGTTCATCGGGCAGGATGCGGCGCTTGGTGACGCGGATCCCGCCCTGTGCCTGCGGAATGAAGCGGGTCTCGGTGGCCATGCCCCGATGACGGTGCACGGCCGCAAAGGTCCAGGCCATGGCGGCAGGCTGCCATGCCTGCTGTTCCGGCCGCTGGGCCACGACGAGGAAGGAGTTGCTGAAGTCACCCAGCAGACCGTTCTCTTCCAGAACGCGGTTGACCAGGGCCTCGTCGAAGACGCGATGGCGGTTGTCGTTGTAGTCTTCGCTGTCGTTGCGCAGCAGCAGGTCGAAGGCGTTGAAGTCGGGGTGCTTCAGCGCTGCATCGGTCAGCACGATGCTGGGGACCTTGTAGTCCGGATACGGGTACAGCCACTGTTGCTGTTCCAGGCCGGCACGGGCCAGCACCTGCGAAAGCGCCTGACGCCCGAAGGTGCGCGGTCCGCCGGTTTTCTGGTAGAGATCCTGGATGCCGGAAAACGGCTTGCCCAGGTGATCTTCCCCGCAGCCGTTGAAATACTTCAGGCCCAGCTGGTTCTCGATGGCCACCACCAGCCGGCCCCCCGGCTTGAGGTGGCGCACCGCAGCCGCCAGGTAGGACTGGTAAGGATCCGGTGCCCCGGAATAGGCGGCGGCATATTCCAGCACGCCGATCAGCGTCACCCAGTCGTACTGGCCTTCCACGTCCACGGCCTGCAGGTCATCGGCAATGACGGTGACGTTGGGCAGGTCAGCACATCGTGCGGCCGCCACACGGGCGCGGGCCAGGCTGCCTTCCACGGCCGTGACCTGCGCGCCGGTCTCACCCAGGTAACGGGTGATGGCGCCGGTGCCGCAGCCCAGCTCCAGCACGCGGTCCTGGGGCCCGATGTCCAGCGGGCGCACCAGACAGTGCCGTGCCCGGCTGAAGTGGTAGCGGGTGGACCAGTCGACGATGTTCTCGAGATAGCCGGGCGCAAAGGTGCTGCGGTCGTCCAGACCTTCCACGATGTCGAGCAGCCGCTGTTCGGCCTCGGCGCCTTCCGAATAGCCGAAGGCCTCGGCCCCCGGACGGAAGTACAGGTTGTAATCTGCGTCTTTCTGGTAGCTCATGTGTCTGCCTGAATGTCCACACGCATGTCGAAATCTGCCAGGCCGTAGCAGCGGGACTGCCGGCTGACGTGCATCAGGATGCTGTCATAGCGCCGGTCCAGCGGCTCGACCTCACCGCCGCCGATCTCCTGGGCCACGCCCAGCGACAGCAGGAAGTCGCCGGCACCGATGCGCAGGTCCAGCGAGAAGACCACGCGCACGGTCTGCCCTGCCCTGGCCGGCTGCATGACCGGGCCGTCGGGGAAGTCGCGCGAGTTGCTGCCATAGACGGTCACGCCGTCGGGCGTCTTGATGGTGAGGCCATAGATGGGAGCCGGTACGTCCACACGGAACCGCACCCAGGCCACCACCATCACCTGTTCGCCGGTGTTGAGGCGCACGGTGTGGTCCACGCCGTTGGTAGTGACCATGAAGTCGACGATCTCGACTTCACGGCTGCCCCAGCGGTATTCATCACTGTTGTAGCCAGGGCGCTCCTCGAAGCGGCCGGGCGGATGGCCCACGGGCAGCAGCGACAGCGGAGATGTGTTGCGGCCACGGGCAGCAGCATGAGCGGCAGACGCACCGTCGTGCCCGGCCGAAGCCGCCGTGCCCTCTTCCTGCTCGACCGCCCCCCGCACATCGCCCCGATCCTGATCCGTCTGCAGGGCGTCGCCGGCGGCAGTCTTGCCGTCCTTGGCATCATCCCCCTTCCCGGCCTTCTTCGTGTCCTCGACCTTGCGCTGCACGCCAAAGAGCAGGTCCAGATAGGTGTTGGCCACGTCCTTGGGAGGCCCTTCCTGGTGCACCACGCCGCCTTCCAGCAGGATGGCGCGGTCACAGTGACGGGTGATCTGCTCGGTGGAATGGGTGACAAGCAGGATGGTGGTGCCGCGCGAGACCAGCTCCTCGAAGCGGCGGAAGCACTTGGCCTGGAACTTGGCGTCTCCCACGGCCAGAGCCTCGTCGACGATCAGTACGTCGGGCTCGACGCAGGCCGAGACGGCAAAAGCCAGCCGCACGTACATGCCGGACGAGTACGACTTGACGGGCCGATCGATGAACTCGCCGATGTCGGCAAAGGCTTCGATATCGGCAAAGCGCCGGGAGATTTCCTCTCGGCTGATGCCCAGGATGGCGCCATTGAGGTAGACGTTCTCGCGTCCGGAGAACTCGGGATTGAAGCCCGCGCCCAGCTCCAGCAGCGCGGCCACGCGGCCGCGGATGTCGACCTGGCCAGCAGTGGGCGTGAGCGTGCCGCACAGGATCTGCAGCAGCGTGCTCTTGCCGGCGCCGTTACGGCCGACGATGCCGACGGTCTCGCCCCGGCGCACGGTGAAGTCCAGCCCCTTCAGCGCCCAGAACTCGCGGAAGTACTGCGGCGGGGTGCGCCCCACCAGACGGGCCAGACGCCCCATCAGCAGCTGCTTGAGCAGGTGGCCCGGGCTGTCGTAGAGCTGGAAGCACTTGGACAGACCCGAGACGCGGATGGCCACGTCGCTGTCCAGCGTGGGCTCGGCAGGCACGGGGGCGGCCTGGCCGGCGAAGACCGGGTCGGCCACATCAGCAGGATGGCCAGCGGCAGGCGTGCCCTCACGGGCTGGGGTACGGGTATCAGAGGACATCGGCGAACCCCTTGCGGATGCTCTGGAACCAGACAAAGCCCAGCCAGGCGAACAGCGCCATGCCGGCGGTGAACATGCCCCACTCGGTCCAGTCGGGCTGGTTGCCCCAGATGAGCACGTCACGCGACTGCACCATGGGCAGCGTGAGCGGGTTGAGCTTGACCCACGGGCGCATGGCCTCAGGGATGGCCTCGATGGAGAAGAAGGCCGGCGAGACGAACAGCATGATGGTGAGCACCACGCCGATGGCCTGGGCGATGTCGCGCACGTAGACACCCAGCGCGGCCAGCCACCAGCTGGCCCCCAGCGAGAAGAGCAGGAGCGGCAGCCACACCACCACGATGAGCGGTGCGGTGAGCGGGATGCCGCCTTCCATGATGAGCAGTGCCACCAGCAGCACCGCCATGCTGACTCCAGCCTGGAAAAGCGCCGAGAGCAGGCTGACGACCGGCAGGATCTCCAGAGGGAACACGACGCGCTTCACGTAGCTGGGGTTGCCCAGGATGAGCGATGGTGCCCGCCCGGCCACTTCGGAGAACAGCGTGTGCACGATGACGCCAACGAACAGGATGATGGCGAAGTCGGTATGGCTTTGCTGGGCCCCGGTATGCCAACGGGCCTTGAACACCACCGAGAAGACGAAGGTGTAGACCACCAGCATGAGCAGCGGGTTGAGCAGGGACCAGAACACGCCCATGACCGAGCCGCGATAGCGGGCGACGATCTCGCGCCGGGCCATCTGCAGGATGAGCGTGCGGTGCCGCAGCAGTGTGGACACCATGAAGCCCGGCGAGACGGGCGTGGCAGCGTGTGGATTCAACGGTGGGAAGTCCGCAACGAAGAAAGGCTGCCGGACGGGACGACCGGAAGCGGCAGCGGGTTGATTATTATCCGGGAATGCCCAGGCTCATGGTCCGGCACCTATGCCCCGACATCTGCCGGCGTGACATCCGTCACACACGGCGGCCCCCGCCCGGATTGCCCCTGGCTCCGTGGCATGGCCGTCGGATGAGCGTAGGGCAGCAGCCGGAGCGTTTCCCCGCATTCTACGGCCTTGACCCCCTCCGACCGTCGCCAAGGCCCCAGGGAAGGCCGCCTTCACGGCAAAACCTTACAGGCGCAAGAATGCCGTTACACACCTGTACCCTGGTGCAAAATGAAGGGCGCAGCATCCGCCCCGTCCGAGGCCTGCTGCCCGCCTGCCCGTGAAGTCTCCAGCCCCAGGAAAGCCGCGCCTGCCCATGTCCTCATTGCCCCCCTCCTCCCACGCCCTTCTCGCCTCGCTGCGGGCAGCCTTCTCGGGCCGAATGGTTTCCGACCCGGCCGGGATGGCCCCCTGGTTGCGTGACTACCGCCAGCGCTGGGGCGGGCCGGCTCTGGCGGTGGTGCAGCCCGACAGCACGGCGGACGTGGCGGCCGTGGTGCGCTGGTGCGTGGAACACGACGCGGTGATCGTGCCGCAGGGAGGTAACACGGGGCTCACCGGCGCGTCGGTGCCACTGGCCGATCCACGCACCACGCTTCGCCCGGAAGCCCGGCCAGCTTCAACGGACAAGGCGCCGTCCGATGACCTGGATCCATCGCGGGCACGGACCACGGGCGGCGCAGACGCCCGGCTCCGCCCCGTGATCCTGCTGTCGCTGTCGCGGATGCAGCAGATCCGCAGCGTGGATGCACTGGCCAGCACGATGGTGGTGGAGGCCGGCTGCACACTGCAGGCGGCTCAGGAAGCCGCCGCGGCGCATGGACGGCTGTTCCCGCTGTCGCTGGCCTCAGAAGGCAGCTGCGCTGCGCTACGGCAACATGCGCGAGCTGTGCCTGGGGCTGGAGGTGGTGACGGCCGACGGGCAGGTCTGGCATGGGCTGAACCGGCTGCGCAAGAACAATACCGGCTATGACCTGCGCGACCTGTTCATCGGCGCCGAGGGCACGCTGGGCATCATCACGGCGGCCGTGCTGAAGCTCTACCCGCAGCCGGCTGGCCAGGTGGCAGCGCTGGTGCAGCTGGAATCGCCCGAGCAGGCGCTGGCGCTGCTCGCGCAGGCCCAGGGCCGACTGGCAGCCGAGCTGACCGCCTTCGAGCTGATATCAGACGCGGCGATGCAGCTGGTGCTGAAGAACATCCCCGGAAGCCGGCTGCCGTTTGAAGCATCACCTGCGGATGCCCCCCTGCCCTGGTACGTGCTGCTGGAAGTCAGCAGCCTGCACAGCGAGCAGGCGGCACAGGAAGGACTGGAAGCAGTGCTGTCCGAGGCACTGGCCGATGGGCGGGTGCAGGATGCAGTGATGTCGCAGTCGCTGGCGCAGTTTGAACAGCTGTGGGCGTTGCGCGAAAACATATCCGCCGCGCAGAGCCACGAAGGCAAGAACATCAAGCATGACATCTCGGTGCCGATCTCGCGCATCGGTGAATTCATCGAAGCAGCGTCCCGGCAGATTCGCCAGGCCTACCCCGATGCGCGGCTGATCGTTTTTGGGCACCTGGGGGATGGCAACCTGCACTTCAACGTGGCGCCCCATGCAGTTTTTGCCCAGCACTATGACGAGGCCTTTGCCCACGACGAGGCCCAGGTGAACCGGCTGGTGCATGATCTGGTGGCAGCGTACGAGGGCGCCATCTCGGCCGAGCACGGCATCGGCGTGCTGCGTCAGGCAGAACTGGTGCGCTACAAGCAGCCGCTGGAACTGCAGATGATGCGCGCCATCAAGCAGGCACTGGATCCACATGACCGAATGAACCCCGGCAAGCTGCTGCCCACGCCGTATACACGAACGCCATACCACTGAAAATCGTTGCAAGAAGCCAACAACGTGGCACTCCTATAATGGCCGGTTCCGTTTTTCATTCTTTTTGATAGAGCCATGTCGAATCCTGCCGAGTCTGCCAAAGCGCCGCCCGTTGCCATCATCACCGGGGCTGGCAGCGGCATCGGCCGGGCAGTGGCACGCGCCTTTCTGGAAACCGGCTACGCGGGGGCGCTGGCCGGTCGTCGCGAACATGCCTTGCAGGAAACCGTGCAGCTCTGGTTGCAGCATGGTGCCCCCCGGCCCGACATGCAGGACGGCGCCACGGCCGACGCGGATTCCGGTCCGGACGGGAAACGCAGCCGTACCGCCTTGTCGGAACGCACGACTGACAACACAGCCCTCGCGCAACCCCGTGATGCGGCCCGCGCGCTGGTGGTTCCCACCGATGTGACCGATCCGGATGCCGTGAATGCCCTTTTTGACCGGACGGTGGCGCATTTCGGGCGTGTGGACGTGCTGTTCAACAACGCCGGCATCGGCGCGCCGGCCGTGCCACTGGAAACACTGTCACCCGCACAGTGGCGCGCGGTGGTGGACACCAACCTGAACGGGCCGTTCTTCTGCACCCAGGCGGCTTTCCGGGTGATGAAAGCGCAGACACCGCGCGGCGGACGCATCATCAACAACGGTTCGGTGTCGGCACATGCTCCCCGACCGATGACCATGCCCTACACGGCCACCAAGCACGCGATGACCGGCCTGACGAAGGCGGCCTCGCTGGATGGCCGCGCCTGGGACATTGCCTGCGGGCAGATCGATATCGGCAACGCCATGACCGAGATGGCGCGCCCCATGGCTGAAGGCATCCTGCAGGCCGATGGCCGCGTGGCCTCCGAGCCGACCATCGACGTGGCGCTGGTGGCACAGGCGGTGCTGGACATGGCGCGACTGCCCCTGTCGGCCAATGTGCAGTTCATGACGTTGATGGCCACCAAGATGCCACTGGTTGGCCGCGGCTGACCATCGGCCATGACCGGCGCGCAGACACGACAGGTTGTTGTGTTGCAACCAACAGCGCCCGCTGGTGCCACGAAAACGGCCAGGTAGCCCCTGCCTGGCTGGCAGACCTGTGGCGGGCGGACAATGCCCGCCAACCGGAAGGATTCATGATGAAGAAAACACCCCGCTCTCTGGCACGCCCGCGGCTGACAACGCTCGCCCTGGCACTGGGCAGCATCCTGCTGCTGCAGCCCACGGCACAGGCCGAGACACTGCGCGAGGCCGTGAGCATCGCGCTGGGCCAGCACCCACAGGTTCTGGGGGCACGCCGCAACGCCGAGGCCATCCGTCACGAAGTGACGGGCGCCGCCAATGCAATGAACACCCGCTTCGGCGTGATTGCCGAGCCTTCAGTGGGCTACACGCGTGGCCAGGGCCGCGACCGCCGCTCGGGCGATCTGGGGGCCCAGGCCGTCAAGCCGATCTATGACGGCGGCCGCACCGACAACGAGACCGACCGCCAGCGCGCCCGTCTGTCCAGCGCCAACTACAGTACCGAAGCCTCGCGCGACGACATCGCACTGCGCGTGGCCGATGCCTATATTGAAGTGGCAAAGCAGCAGCAGCTGGCAGAGCTGGCCCACGACTACGTGGACGGTATCGCCGCGCTGCAGCGACGCGTGCAGGAGATCGTGCGCATCGACCAGGGGCGCGGCTACGACCTGCTGCAGACCGATTCCCGACTGGCGCAGGCCCGTCTCACACTGGCCGACCGCGAGGGCCAGCTGGCCGAGGCGCGCGAGGCACTGGCGCAGCTGGTGGGCCAGCCCATCGGGAGCGTGACCAGCACGGAACCACCGGGCGAGCCGATCCGCAGCCTGCAGGACGCGATGGACCTGCTGAACATGCACCCGTCGATCCTGGCACGTCGCGCCGAGGTGACGGCCGCCCGCAAGGCGGCTGCCGTGGCGGATGCCTGGACCAAGCCGACGGTCAACCTGCGCGCACGCGTGACCAGCCCCCGCGATTTCGATGGCAAGCGGAAATGGTTCGGTGGCTACGATCTGGGTCTGGTGACTGACTGGAGCCCCTTCGATGGGGGCGTGGGCGCTGCCACGGCGGCGGCGGCCAATGCACAGGTGCTGACGGCCGAGGAAGCCGTGGCCAGCACACGCCGTGCGCTGCAGACCGACGTGGCCCGCCACTGGACGCAGATCCAGTCGCGCGTGGGGCGCGTGGGCACGCGTGCCGAGCTGGTGGAGAGCACGCGCCAGGTGCGCGCTGCCTACTGGGAGCAGTTCCAGATCGGCAAGCGCAGCATCATCGACCTGCTCAACGCCGAGAACGAGATCTACGCCGCACGGCTGGGAGCTGCCACCGAACACGCCGAACTGACCCAGGCCCGCTACCGGCTGCTGGGTGCCACCGGGCAGCTGCTGCCGCGGCTGGGCATCGCGCCACTGCCGCCGGTGACTGACAGTGAACAGACACAGGCACAGCAAAGGAACGGAATTCCGCCATTGCCGGAACTGAACTGAAGACATGAGCACACAAGCACAGCCCCCCCAGGGCCACGAAGGACGGCCCGAACAGCCGGCCCAGCCGCTGAACGCCACGATGACGCAGCCGCAGCCCGATCCGCTGCTGACGGCGCTGTCGCAGATGCTGGCGCGATTTGACATCCACAAGAGCGAAGAGGCACTGGCCACCGGCATTCCACACGAGCGGCCCCTGCAGCCGGCAGGCATGATGCGCATCGCCGAAGCCCATGGCTGCAAGGTGCGCATCCAGCATCGGGACCTCACCCAGATCAATCCGCTGCAGCTGCCCGTGGTGCTGCTGCTGCAGGACCTGCGCGCCTGCCTGCTGCTGGACTGGCGCAACGAGCTGGCGACCTTGCCGGCCGGGGCGCACTTTGCATCGGTACTGGCCGAGGTGCGCGCCACCGACCCCAGGAAAGCCGATTTCATCGAGTCGCTGGACCAGCGCGATGCCGGTGTGATGGCCGCCATGGATTACGACGAGGCGCGCGCCGACTATCTGGGGGCCCTGGACCGGATGCGGCTTGATCAGGCGCGCCGCGAGGTGGTGCAGGTGGTGAGCCGGGGTCTTGATGAACCGGGGGGGCGGACCCGATATGCAGAACTGATGGCGACGATTCAACGCCTATCCCAGCGGGGGACGGGCTGATATGATTGAAGGTTCAATGCGGGAATCCAACGTGGCAAAAGATACAGCAAAATCTCAGGAAGAAGCGGCCAAGAACGCGACCGCTACGGCAGCGGCCGCTTCCGACGCAGCCGACGGCACCAAACCCGTGAAGGCTGCCCGCGCGGGCAAGTCCGGCGAGGCCGAAAAGCCCGCCAAGGCCAAGGTGACCAAGGCCAAGGCCGAGAAATCGACGAAGGCAGAGAAGGGCGAGAAGGCCGAAAAGCCTGCCAAGGCCAAGAAGGCTGACGGCGCCAAGAAGCCGGCCAAGAAAGCCGCCGGCAAGAAGAAGGCAGCGGCCAAATCCTCTTCCAGCGACCTGGACGATGATGACGGTTTCGATGACGGCGGCGACTACGACATGATCTCCACCGACGACGGCGACGACGCCGATCTCGACGGAGACGACGACGCGGTCGAAAGTGATGTGCCTGCGGCTCCGGCCAAGGGCAGGGGGCGTGACAAGCGTTCCAAGGAAAAGGCCCTCATCAAGGAGGCGCTGGCCAGCGTCAAGCAGGGCGTGACCGAAGAGGAAATGGAAGCGCGCCGCAGCCGCCTGCGCCAGCTCATCAAGCTGGGCAAGGAGCGGGGCTTCCTCACCTACGCCGAGATCAACGACCACCTGCCCGAGGGACTGACCGAGGTCGAGGCCATCGACCAGATGATCGGCACCTTCAGCGACATGGGCATCTCGGTCTATGAACAGGCTCCCGATACCGACTCGCTGCTGCTCAACGACCGTACCGTCACCTCGTCCGACGACGACACCGAGGAAGAGGCCGAGGCCGCCCTGTCCTCCGTGGACTCCGAGTTCGGCCGCACCACCGACCCGGTGCGCATGTACATGCGCGAGATGGGCTCGGTCGAGCTGCTCACCCGCGAGGGCGAGATCGTCATCGCCAAGAAGATCGAGGAAGGTCTGAAGGACATGATGCATGCCATCTCGGCATGCCCGACGACCATTGCCGAGGTGCTGGAGCAGGCCGACAAGGTCCGTGCCGCCCAGCTGCGGGTCGACGAGATCGTCGACGGCCTGCTCGACCCGGATGCCGACGACGAGGAAATGTCCTTCGGTCCGGCGCGCTCGGATGGCGACGATGACGACGAGGCCTCCGTCGCGGCCATGAACAACGCCAAGCTTGAGGAGCTGAAGGAAGAGGCGCTGTCGCGCTTCGACAGCATCAGCGCCGCCTTCGAGCAGATGCGTCAGGCCCTGGAAACCGACGGCTACAAGTCGCCGGCCTACCTGGCTGCCCAGGAATCGGTGCAGCGACAGCTGATGTCCATCCGCTTCACCGCCAAGGTGGTCGAGAAGCTGTGCGACATGCTGCGTGCCCAGGTCGACGAGGTCCGCACCGTCGAGCGCACCATTCTGGACATCTGCGTCAACCGCGTGGGCATGTCGCGTGAGCACTTCATCAAGAGCTTCCCGGGCAACGAGACCAACCTGGCGTGGGTCGAGAACGAGCTGGCCGGCAACCCGCCGTATGCCGACGTGCTGGCCCGCAGCATCCCCGACATCCAGGATCTGCAGCAGAAGCTCATCGACCTGCAGGTGCGCGTGGTGCTGCCGCTGCCCGACCTGAAGGAAATCAACAAGCGCATGGCCATGGGCGAGATGAAGGCACGCAAGGCCAAGCGCGAGATGACCGAGGCCAACCTGCGCCTGGTCATCTCCATCGCCAAGAAGTACACCAACCGGGGCCTGCAGTTCCTCGACCTCATCCAGGAAGGCAACGTCGGCCTGATGAAGGCCGTCGACAAGTTCGAGTTCCGGCGCGGCTTCAAGTTCTCCACCTATGCCACCTGGTGGATCCGGCAGGCCATCACCCGCTCCATCGCGGATCAGGCGCGCACCATCCGCATCCCGGTGCACATGATCGAGACCATCAACAAGATGAATCGCATCAGCCGCCAGATCCTGCAGGAAACCGGTGTCGAGCCCGACCCCGCCACCCTGGCCGAGAAGATGGACATGCCGGAGGACAAGATCCGCAAGATCCTCAAGATCGCCAAGGAGCCCATCTCCATGGAGACGCCGATCGGTGACGACGACGACTCCCACTTGGGCGACTTCATCGAGGACACCACCACGCTGGCGCCTTCCGACGCCGCGCTGCATGACTCCATGCGCGAGGTCGTCAAGGAAGTGCTGGACTCGCTCACCCCGCGTGAGGCCAAGGTGCTGCGCATGCGCTTCGGCGTCGAGATGAGCACCGACCACACGCTGGAAGAGGTCGGCAAGCAGTTCGACGTGACCCGCGAACGCATCCGCCAGATCGAGGCCAAGGCGCTGCGCAAGCTGCGCCACCCCAGCCGGGCCGACAAGCTCAAGAGCTTCCTCGAAGGCCAGTAAGGCCTACGCCCAGTTCCTGCGCCTGGCAGGGCAGGGGCGCAGTCACTTGCCGGACCCATCCCCGACAGGGCACAGCCCCTGTCGGGGATTTTTTTGGCCTGTTCACGGAACGGATCCGGAGAGTCCCGGGCAATCCCTCCCTGCGGCGTGCTCCTCCCCACCGCGTGCCGATGCCACGCCGGGGTGCGATCCGTCACAACCCTGCGGCCACCAGTAGACAAACAGCCTCCGCTCGTCCAGCGCTCGTTGCTCGCGGGTTGACCCCTCCTTCAGACTTCCCGTTGCAGGACATTCCCGGTTGCCGTGGCAGCACGGATTCCTGTCTTCCGTTCAATCGCTAGGGTCTGGAGAGCATGAAATCCTCGCAAGCCTCGGCAGGCTTCACGCTGCAGGAGATGCTGGTCGTCATGGCAATCATGGGCATCGTGGCCGCCATGGCCGTGCCCAGCTTCCGCGACTTCGCCATCCAGCGGTCGATTGCCGCCCAGATCACCGACCTGACCTCGGCCCTGCGCCTGGCCCGCTCCGAGGCGCTCAAGCGTGGCCGTGAAGTCTCGCTCTGTCCGACAGACAACCCTTCCGTCGCCAATGGCCGGCCCAAGTGCACCAACTCCAGGGACTGGCAGAAGGGCTACCTGGTGTTCATCGGCAGCATCTACGCCAACGACCAGTACATCCGCGTGCAGCAACCGTACAGCAACGGCGGCAGCATCCTGGCGGACGACGTGGGGGGCATCCGCTTCCGTCCCAATGGCGTGCTGAAGGTGGGTGGGGCCCGTACCTTCACCTTCAAGCCGCCGGTGCCCACCAGCGACCGATCCTACAAGACCCTCGAGAAGAAAGTCTGCGTCAGTTCCACCGGGGTGCTCGCACCATGCTGAATCCTGTCTTCTCCCGTGCCTCCCGTCAGGGAGGCTCCAGCCTGATCGAAGTGCTGGTGGCCATCATCGTGCTGTCGGTGGGCATGCTGTCCATGCTCTGGGCCCAGACCAAGTCGATGGGCTTCGAGCGTACCGCCGAATTCCGCAATATCGCCGCCCAGATCGCCAGTGAATACGCGGACCGGATCCGTGCCAACCTCAATGTGGAGAAGGGGGTTGCTCGCGGTGATCGGGCCAACGCCTATCTCTATACCGCCGGCTACGACCCCACTGCGAACATTCCTCCCTACAGCGGTCCCGACTGCCTGAAGGGAACGGTCATCTGCACGCACTACGACATTGCCCGATTCGACCAGCAGGAAGTGCGCCGGCAGGCCCGCAACAGCCTCCCGGGGGGCGATCTGCTCGTGATCAAGAACACCAGTGGTGATGCCATCGACATCTGGGTGCTGTGGAAGCAGCCCAACGTGCCTGGCCTGGACGACGACTCGCTGTCTTCCGACCGCTTCTGCCCGCGTAACGTGCAGGGCAACAACCATCGGCCGCAATGCCTGCAGCTGGGAGTGAAGCTTTGAACTCGACGAACGGCACCATGCCTCGGCAGCCCCGTCCACTGGCCTGGCATCCGCCCGGTGGGCATGCCCGCCAGCAGGGCTTCTCGATGATCGAGATGCTCATCTCGGTGGCCATCGGCCTGATGGTCACGGCCACCGTGCTCTATACCGTCAGCGGTTCGGGCATATCCGGGCGCAAGCAGAACGTCCAGTCAACCATCCATGACCTGGGCAACCTGGCTCTGGTCCAGCTGGCCGACCACCTGCGCATGACCGGCTTCTGGCTGCCGTCCTCCGAAGTGATGTCCGAAGACATCTCGATGCATCATGACAGCCCGCTGTTCGGCTGCAGCGGGCCCTTTGCGGACCCGGCGGCAGACTGGAACTCGCTGGCCTGTGGCAATGGCAGCCAGAACGGCAACAACGACTCGGTGGCCCTGCGCTTCCAGGTGCAGCCGGGCGGGCGGAACTGGGACTGCCTGGGCAACGTGGTCTTCAGCCAGAAGATGCACGATGCCAGCCTGACGGCGGCTCCCCTGGTGGCCAGCACCCTCCATGCCCCGCAGGCACACGCCATCAGCGAGGAAATCGAGGAGCGTCTGTACATCAAGACCTCCGGAACGGCCTCGGGCAACCCCGGGCTGTTCTGCCGCTCCAACATCACGCCCACCGATGCCCGGATCCCGCGTGAGCAGATTCTGGCCGACAACGTCGAGCAGCTGCGCATCCGTTACGGCGTCTCGGCCATCAATCCCAATGCGCTTGCCACCAACGTGGCCTTCGACGCTCCGGCACTGAGCGGCCGCACCGCCACCTATCGCAGTGCATCGCAGATGGCGACAGGGTGTCAGCCTGGCGCCATCCAGCCCAATGCCTGGTGCGCGGTGAGTGCCGTGCGCGTGTGCCTGGTGATGCGCAGCGATGACAACGTGAACGACCAGGTCGGCACGCCCTACGTGGATTGTGACGGTGTGGTGCGTACCGTGCAGGATCGTCGACTGCGTCAGGCCTTCACCACCACGGTGGCCATCCGCAACAAGGTCGGGGTGGCCCAATGAAACTCCGTACTGTCTTGCAGGAAAGCACCATGCGCCATTCCTCCATGCAGCGCCCGCCGATGACATCGACCACCGGGTGGGGCAGGGCATCCACCCCGCAGCAGGGCATCGTCATGGTGATGACGCTGATCCTGCTGACCGTGATGGCCGTGAGTACCGCCGTGGCCGTGCGGCTGTCGCCGACCACCGACATGGTGGGCGCCAACCTGCGTGCCCGCACGCTGGCCTTCCAGGCCGCCGAGGCCGCCTTGCGCTACTGCGAAGAGAAGGTGACCAGTGAGTTCACCTCCCTGCCCATGCTGGTGAACTACCAGAAGGACGAGGAGTGGCTGGATGAGGCCGCCTGGGCTGGCCCGGCCAAGCTGGAAGTGCCGCGCGAGAAGCTTGGCCTGCCCGACAACATCAAGAAGAACCCCCAGTGCCTGTTCCGGTACCTGACCATCGACGACTGGCGCAAGATCGCCCCGCCCGAGCCGGGTACCGTTACGGCGGAGTCGCGTGGTTTCGATGCCGACAGGTTCCTGTTCTTCCGCATCACCGTCCGGGGCTTCAGCCCGGGCTATCAGGACCATGACATTCTCAAGAAGGGCCAGGTCCTGATCGACTACCAGACGGCCAAGGGCGCGGAAGTGCGACTGCAATCGATGGTGAGAGCAATCAGATGATGGTATTCGTGACACATCCCCCCGTTCCCGGCCCGATGGATGCGCCGGGCGACCTGTCGGCCCGCTGCGGCCGCGAGCCCTGTGCCGGAAATCTCGTGCACCGGGTGGCGTTCCGTGCACAACCGGACGCCGATGAAGGCAGCGTGCAGCTTCCGGTCGTGATGCCGACGGCCCGGGTCTACAGCACCCGCACGGCTGTCCATGCGCGTGGGTTCACCCTCATCGAGGTGCTCATCGCGCTGGCCATCGTCGGCATCCTGTCGGCCATTGCCATTCCGTCCTACTTCTCGTACATCGAGCGGGCCAACCGGGCAGATGCCAAGGCCACGCTGATGGACGCCACCCAGTTCATGCAGCGTTTCTACTCGCTGCACAACTCCTACCGCACACAGCGCGATGGCAGGACGCAGGTCGCACTGCCGGCGGCGCTGCAAAGATCACCAAGAAATGGTACGCCGCTCTATGACATCTCCGTCCAGAGCGACGACAACAGCTATACGCTTCGTGCCGTGCCCCGCAACAAGGCGGATCCGTGCGGTACGCTCACGCTCAACAGCCTGGGGGTGCGTGGCAACGACACCGGGGCCGTGAAGGGCAAGCAGAGGCTTCCGGCAGAGACCTGCTGGCGCTGAACGACACTTTCCGTGGGGAGGTGACCTCATGAACGCAGATCAAACCGGACGTGGCCACTGGGCTGCACAGGCCTGGGCCCGCCGCCATGCCGGGCCCGTGCAGGAAGTCCCCGGCATGCTCGACGGCGATCCGGACGAAGCAGCACTGTGGGTGCAGGGGCTGGCCTCGTTCGAGGAGGATCCCGAGGCCGATGTCCTGCTGGGGCTGTCGGGTCTTCTGGATGTCCCGGCCGGTCAGGACGCGGACTGGCACGACCTGGAAGGCGCCGACGAGCCCGACTGGCACATGGCCGTCTACGACAGCCTGGAAAGCTTCGAGGGCTTCGAGGGCTTCGACGACTACGCCCCTGTCCATGGGGATGAAACGGACGATCATCCGGTGGACAAGGGGATCATCGAGAGCGCTGCCGCAGCACAAACGGACGAGACCTCCTCCGGCTCACTCGTCACCTGATTCTCTTCCCCCATGTCTGCGGGTGGGGCACCCTTCTGAACATCGTGGCCGCCGGGCCGTGCAGGGATGCACGGTTTGACGGACACGATCCGATCGAAACATGAAACTGATGGAATCCGTGATTTGCCCCCGCCTGGATGGAATGCCGGCAGCTGCCATGCCGCGCCGGATTCCGCGTGCCGTGCGCGCGGCGCTGCTGCTGATGTCGTTCAGCCTGCTGCCATCGGTGCAGGCCGAGATTTCCCAGCAGTCGCTCATCAGCAAGGATGTGGCGGTTGTCGAACCGAATCTGATGTTCACCCTGGACGACTCGGGTTCGATGGCCTTCAACTACCTGCCCGATACCGACCTGGAATATCACCTGTTCGCCTTTCATCCGGACGAGCCGAACGACTATGCGCCCTACAAATACGAGGGGGTGCTGGCCACGGACGACACCAACATTCTGGCGATCCGCCGGCGTTCGCCGAAGGTGAACACGCTGTACTACGATCCGGACGTGCGTTACGAACCCTGGGTGGACAAGGATGGCGTTCGCATGGGCAATGCCGACCCCAAGGCCGTCATCTACCACGTCAATCACCCCACCGCGAAATTCAAGGACCTCAAGCTCGACATCACGGGGGAGAGGTCGGTGGGGGAGCGTCCGGTGTGTGTGACGCCGCAGCAGGGGAATGCATTCGTCAGCGACCTCAGAGAACAGAAGCCCTGCACGGGGGATGGCGTCACCAGGACGGTGGTGCCGGCTACCTACTACCTGCCGAAGAATCCGGAATTCAAGCCGGACGCAGACTGGACGAAAGACAGTGCCAGCAACTACACGCGTGTCTCCATCAAGGACCACCAGTATTTCGATCGGCCCTTCACACGCACCGACTGCCTGATTTCCAAGAAAAACCCCAACGTCCGCGAATGCACGCAGGCGGAGGAATACCAGAACTTTGCCAACTGGTTCCAGTATCACCGCACGCGGATGCATGTGGCCATTGCCGCCGTGGGCAACGCCTTTGCCACGGCGCTGGGGCCGGATATCCGCGTTGGCTATGGGCGCATCAACCAGGGTGAGAAACGAATCATCGATGGTGAGGAAACCATTGTTATCGAGCGTGGGGTACGGCGCTTCGTGAACAAGAATGCCGCCGCCACCACATTGAATGCAGGTGAAACCGATCGTTCGGACTTTTTCAACTGGCTCAATACGCGGACGGCGAAAGGTGGAACGCCCCTGATGCGGGCAACAAATACCGTCAACAACTACTTCCGGCGAGCCGACGCCATGGGCCCCTGGGCAGCGGAGCCGGGCCGGATGGGCGGGAAGCTGAATCAGCGCCGCAACCATCTGGCATGCCGCCGTTCCTATCACATCCTGATGACGGATGGGCAGTACACCTTCCCCAAGGAGGATAAGGACCATCCCGACAGAACCCGAGGGATGCTTCAGAAGGACTTCGCGCTTGAGTCCGACAACGTGGACGGCGAGAAGATCAAGGATGATCGTGCACCGGAAAAGGGGGGACCGGTGCGCGGCAGCTATCAGTACCATCCCCAGGCGCCGTACAAGGGAGTGGCCTATGGGTCGCTGGCCGACTACGCCATGGATGGCTGGAAGAACGATCTGCGTCCGGATCTGAACAACGAGGTCCCCACCTACGAGGGTAACCCCTCGTTCTGGCAGAACGTGACCACCTACACGCTGGGCTTCGGCGTGGAGGGCACGCTGTCGTATCCCAACGACCTGCAGAAGATCATTAACGGATCGCTCCCATGGCCCGCCGAGGTGAAGCCCGGCACGCCCACTGCCATCGACGACCTGTGGCATGCGGCCGTCAACGGCCATGGCAAGTACGTCAACGTGCGCAACAGTGCCGGCTTCATGAGCGAGATGGCCGGCATCCTGGCCGAGATCGCCAGCCGTACCGGAACCTCGGCCGGGGTGGCCGTGGCCTCGCGCGCGTTGCAGGCCAACAACCAGAAATTCGTGCCCTCGTACAAGACCAAGGACTGGACGGGGGACCTGAAGGCCTATGCAGTGGATGCCCACGGCCAGCAGGGAGCGCTGCAATGGAGCGTTCTGGAGCGTCTGCCCAAGCCCATCGACCGGACCATGTACGTGGGGACCGGAAAAATCGGCCGCCCGGCTGCTTCGCCCTTTTACTGGGACAGTGCCGAAGACAAACCGGCCCGGCGCATGACCGACGAGGCCAAGCGCGAGCTGATCAAGGGGGCCGGCAAGAAGGACGAGGACGGCAGCCCGCTAGTGCTGTATCTGCGAGGTGACCGTTCCGAGTCGGGCAAGAAGTTTCGTACCCAGTTGCAGAGTGCGGTCATCGGCCATATCGTCAATTCGCAGCCGGCCTACATCGGTTCGGCCATTGACCGCGGCTACCGCTACCTGCCGGCTACCTTCGGCGGCGCAAAGTCAGGCGCTGACAGTTACAAGGACTACGTGGCGCAGAAGTCTGAGCGCAGCTGTAGCAAGGAAATCGGGCGTGGTGCTGCCCAAGTTTGCGGACCTGCCATGGTATTCGTGGGCAGCAACGAAGGCTTCCTGCACGGCTTCAATGCCCATCCTGATCCGGCCAAGGATGGTGGACGCGAGATCTTTGCCTTTGCTCCCTATGCTTCACTCTCCGAGCTGGGGCGCTCCTCGAAGCCCGATTTCCAGGCCCGCTTCATGATGGACGGCCCGCTGATCGAGCGGGATGCCTTCTGGGGCAACCGCTGGCACAACGTGGTGGTGGCCACGACCGGGGCAGGGCCCAAGGCCGTGTTCGCGCTGGACGTGACCCAGACCGACTTCCATGGCCTGGACCAGGCCGTGATGTGGGAGCTGAGTGACGCCAATCAGCCGGTCAAGGCCAATGCGGATGCCATCGGCCATGTGCTGCAGGAGCCCGAGGTGGGCGTTCTGGCCGATGGCCGCTGGGTGGTGGTGATCGGAAACGGTTATGAGAGTCGCTCGAAGCGGGCCCAGCTGCTGGTGGTGGAACTGCAGACCGGGCAGGTGATTGCACGACTGGATACGGGCGTGGGCAGCGACAGCCAGCCCAACGGGCTGGGAGGCGTGGCCCTGGTGCGTGATGGCAACCAGGTGATCACGGGCGCCTTTGCCGGTGACCTGCGGGGCAACGTCTGGAAGTTCGATCTGGCCAGCTCCCGTCCGTCGGACTGGAAGGTGTCGTATGGCAAGAAGCCGATGTTCACCGCACATGACGGACGGGCCATCACCGCTGCGCCTGTCCTTGTCACCCATCCGCTGGGTGGCGTGATGGTGCTGGTGGGCACGGGCAAGCTCTTCGAGGTGGGTGACAACGAGGTGCCAGCCAACTACGATCAGGACAGCGGGCCCTTCGATTCACTCTATGGCCTGTGGGATACCGCACGGCTGAGCATCGATCGAAACGGCAACCGCACCTGGGCGGCCGATGACCGCAAGAACGCGGATGGCACCACCAGCAAGGGCAACGACGGCATTCCCATCAAGCTTGGCCATGTGGTCACCCGCAAGCTGAAGGTGATGCCGGGCCAGACGCTGGTGAAGATCCCGCTGGAAGATTCGGCCAACCGCAACCTGGACTGGATGCGGGACCGGGGCTGGCGCGTGACGCTGAAGGACATGATCGCCGTGGGGGGGCAGCGCAACATCGTGACCCCGCAGCTGATGTCCGGTCTGGTGCTGTTCGAGACGATGAGCCCCTGGGTGGATGAGGTCACCGCGGCCTGCAAGCCCCGGATCGACACACCGGGATTTGCACTGGCGCTGGACCCGTTGTCCGGGCGCATGAGTTCCAAGTCGCTTATCGACACCAACAACGACAAGCTGGTCGATGGTGGCGATGCGCCGGTGGCGGGCTGGGTGATGGAGAACTGGACGGGGCGTTCGGTGGTCGTGACCCAGCCGCCGGCCAAGCCCTGTGGGGGCCTGGCCGACTGCAAGCCGCTGCCTGCCCAGCTGTGTCCGGAAGACTCTCTGGCCAACAGCCTTCAGAACGTGGGCGATGCCATCCAGGTGTGCGTGGGTCTGCCTGCGCCGACCCGTTGGTGGTGGCGCGAGATCTCGGTGCCCGATATTACCTACAACGCTGGTGCGAATCCCGGCCAAGCCCAGCCCACTGTGACAACCCACTGAGGCCGGGTAGCCGCACCGGCCTACCATCTGTCGATTCGCAGGCGGCGATGATCCCGCCTGCCTTGTCGGTGGTCACGCGTCGAATCATATTGCCGTTCTGATCGAGGAGAACCGTCCAGGAGCATTGGGCTCCTGGCGGGGGCCTCCGGGAAAGGACGACGATGATACGCATGACCGATCCCTGCTGCGGCAGGCCACATGCTGGAAGCAGGGACGCGCTCTCGCAGGCGGTCCGTGCCGCCTTGCTGCTGATGTCCTGCGCCCTGGCGCCGCAGGCACACGCTGTCATCTCGCAGGAATCGCTGATCGTCAAGGAACTTCCGGTCGTCGAGCCGAACCTGATGTTCACGCTGGACGATTCGGGGTCGATGTCCTTCAACTTCCTGCCCGATACCGACCTGGACGATCATCTGTTTGCCTTGCATCCGGCCGAGCCCAGGACCGGGTACACGCCTTGGCGCGTTCAGGGACTTCTGGGCACGGGTGACAATGACCTGCTGGCGGCTCGCAAGCGTTCGCCGCAGGTCAATACGCTGTACTACGATCCGGATGTGCGCTACGACCCCTGGGTGGACGGAACGGGGGTCCGGATGCCGAATGCAGACCCCCGGAAGGTGAAGTATCACCTCGGGCATTCGGAGGAGAAGATCGCTTCGCTCACCATGGACATCACGGGACTCCAGCCCGTCCATCAGCCCGGGATGGAGAATCCGTATGAGGGAACCTGCGTCAGGCCGCAGCTTGAGCCCAAGAAGGGGCAGGAGTGCAGTGTGGTGGACCGAAGTGTCACCATGATCGCACCGGCCACGTACTATCTGCTCAAGAACCCCGACAACAAGCCGCCCGTGAGGTGGACGCTGGGCGACTTCCAGTCGTCGAAGGACAGCGCCAGCAACTACCAGCGCGTCTCCATCATGGACCACAAGGAGTTCGTGCGGGCCAACACGCGTACTGACTGCAAGGTGACCAGTCCTGGTGCCAACACACGTACCTGCACGCAGGCGGAGGAATACCAGAACTTTGCCAACTGGTTCCAGTATCACCGCACACGGATGCATGTAGCCATTGCCGCCGTGGGCAATGCCTTTGCCACGGCACTGGGCAAGGATATCCGGGTGGGTTACGGACGCATCAACAAGAGCGCCGAAAGTGTTGTCGATGGTGCCCTCACCAGCATTGTCGAACGTGGGGTCCGCCGTTTCGAAGGCGAAGACCGGAGTGCATTCTTCACCTGGCTGAGCCAGCGTACTGCCAAGGGTGGTACACCGCTGATGCACTCCCTGCAGACGGTGAACAGGTACTTCGAGCGCAAAGACTACACGGGGCCCTGGGCAACAACGCCTGGGAAGCAGACAGGTGAGAAGCATCTGGCGTGTCGACGCTCCTATCACATCCTGATGACGGACGGCCAGTACACGTTCTACGATGATTCGCCGTCGCACTATACGAATGAGTCCGACAACACGTCAGGCGAGGAGATTGTCGATCATCGGCCGGGCAGCAGTCAGGGCAAGATCCACTCCACGTATCAGTACCAGCCCGTTCGCCCCTTCATGAGCGCGACCCGGGGTACGCTGGCCGACTATGCGATGGACGCCTGGAAACGTGACCTGCGTCCGGATCTGGACAATCTGGTCACGCCCTATGATGGAAACCCGTCGTTCTGGCAGAACGTCACCACCTACACGCTGGGATTCGGCGTGGAAGGGAACATCCCGTACCCGGATGGCCTGAAGGGCATCATGGACGGCACGCGGGAGTGGCCGAGCAGGGTCGAGCCTGAAAGCCCTTCGGCCGTCGATGACCTCTGGCACGCCGCCATCAATGGTCACGGCAAGTACGTCAACGTGCGAAACAGCAGCGGCTTCCTGACGGAAATGGCGGGTATTCTGGCAGACATCTCCAGCCGAACCGGCAGCACGTCGGGCGTGGCTGTCGCCTCGCGGGCGCTGCAGGCCAACAACCAGAAGTTCGTGCCGTCGTTCAAGACGAAGGACTGGACCGGTGACCTGACGGCCTATGCCGTGGATGCTGCCGGCAACCAGGGCGCGCGCCAATGGAGCGTGCTGGACTATCTGCCCAAGCCTATCGACCGGCGCATGTACGTGGGTACCGGCGCCAGGTCGGGGGCGGCCTCCTCGGCGTTCTACTGGGACACGATGAGCCAGGACGCGAAGAAGGCGCTGGTTGGCGGCGCCGGAAAAGGGGAGGGTGACGGCAGCAAGCTGGTGATGTATTTGCGCGGGGACCGGAGCGAGTCCGGCAAGGCATTCCGCGAGCAGCTGCAGAGCGCCGTCATCGGCCACATCATCAATTCGCAGCCGGTCTACATCGGTGCCCCTGTCGATCGGGGCTACCGCTACCTGCCGGCGGCCTTTGGCAACACCCCGTCGGGCGCAAAGAGCTACACCGCCTACGTGGCACAGAAGGTGGCGCGCAGTTGCAGCACGGTCCTCCAGGGGGGCGCTGCGAAGGTCTGCGGCCCCACGATGGTTTTCGTGGGCAGCAATGAGGGCTTCCTGCACGGCTTCAATGCCAATCCCGATCCGGCCAAGGATGGCGGCCGCGAGATCTTCGCCTTTGCGCCCTACGCATCGCTGTCGCAGCTGGGAGCGTCGTCCAGATCCGGTTTCAAGGCCCGTTTCATGATGGACGGCCCGCTGATCGAGCGGGATGCCTACTGGGGCGGCAGGTGGCGAAATGTGGTGGTGGGTACCACCGGCGCAGGGCCGAAGGCGATGTTCGCCATGGACGTGACGAACACCGACTTCAACGGGCTGAAGGATTCCGTGCTGTGGGAGCTGAGCGACGCCAACCAGGCGGTGCAGGCCCATGGCGATGCCATCGGTCATGTGCTGCAGGAACCTGAAGTGGGCGTGCTGGCCGACGGACGATGGGTGGTGGTGACGGGCAACGGCTACGAGAGCCGCTCCCGACGGGCCCAGCTGCTGGTGATCGAGCTGTCGACGGGCAATGTCCTGGCGCGGCTGGACACGGGCGTGGGCAGCAATGCCCAGCCCAATGGTCTGGGTGGCGTGACGCTGGTGCGCGATGGCAATCAGGTCATCACGGCGGCCTACGCAGGCGACCTGCGCGGCAACCTCTGGAAGTTCGATCTGGCCAGCAAGACGGTATCGGACTGGAAGGTGTCCTACGGCCGGAAACCGATGTTCACGACGGACGACGAGCGTCCGATCACGGCCCCGCCGACGACCGTCACGCATCCGCTGGGCGGGGTGATGGTGCTGGTGGGCACCGGCAAGCTCTTCGAGGTGGGTGACAACAAGCGGCCCGATACCGCCCGAGGGCAGGCGCTTCCGGTCGAATCGATCTACGGGCTGTGGGACTACACCCGGCTGGTTTCCGATGAGAAGGGCAAGCGCGCCTGGGTGGATGGCCGCCAGAAGGACAAGGATGGCGTGCCCATTGCCCGTTCGGCGGTGAAAACCCGCAAGTTGAATGTCATCGGAAGCCGTTATCTGGCGCAGACGCCTTTCGACGACAAGGCCAACGGGATCCTGGACTGGCGCAAGGACAGCGGCTGGCGCATTCGCCTGGTGGACATGATTGCGCTGGGCGGTCAGCGCAACATCATTGCGCCGCAGCTGATGTCCGGCCTGGCGCTTTTCGAGACCATGAGTCCCTTTGTGGATGAAGAGCTGGGGGCCTGCGCGGCCAATGTGAACACGCCGGGCTTCTCGCTGGTGATGGATCCGCTCTCGGGGCTGATGAGCCCCAAGTCACTGATCGATACCAACCGGGACCGCAAGATCAACGAGGCAGACCTTCAGGTGGCAGGCTGGAGCGTGGAAAACTGGACCGGACGGTCGGTGATTCTGGCAGAGAAGCCGCCCAGGCCCTGCGAGGGCGCGGGTTGCCAGAGCCAGGCACAGACCAGGTCGGTCTGCCCGCCCGATTCACTGGCCAGCAGTCTGCAGAACGTGGGTGATGGCAAGCCGGTCTGCGTGGGCGTGCCGTCGCCTACCCGCTGGTGGTGGCGCGAGCTGGCCATTCCGGACATTACCTACAACCCGGGGGCCGTACCCACGGCGGCGGGCAAGTGATGCGGTCATGGCCCATAAGGAGACCTATGCATATGAATGAGCAGGATGCTGTTTGGGGCGTTTCCCGGGAAGGGCATCGGATGCGGTCGGCTGCACGCCTGACGCAGGGGGTGAAGCTTGCCCTGGCGCTGATGGCAGGTGCGACCAGCGTTCTGGCGCATGCGGAGATGGCCCAGCACTCGCTGATCATCGCCGATCCTCCGGCGGTCGAGCCCAACGTGATGTTCACGCTGGATGATTCGGGCTCGATGCTGTTCAATTACCTGCCGGATACGGAGATCAATTTTCAGCTGTACGCCATTCACCCGGGTGAGCCGGCCCAGGTGGGGACCTACGAGGTGAAGGGGGCGCTGCCTTCGGGGTATTACGCGCTGGCCGCGCGCCGTGTTTCGCCGGACGTGAACCTGCTTTACTACGATCCGCGGGTTCTGTACCTGCCGTGGATGAAGGCCGATGGAACGCGTGAGCCCAAGGCCAGTCCCGAGGCCGCGTACTATTTCTACGGGCACAGCACGGTGACAGTGAATCTGCGTGGCACCTACCAGCTGCGGCCGAATGACCACAAGGTCTGCGTGGGGGCTGCCCGGGGGTGGAACGATCCTTGTAAACAGGGTTACGGTATCAACGCCGTCAAACCAGCCACGTATTTTCTCTTCAAGGACCGTGAAAGGCTCACGCGTGAGGGCATCACGCCCCAGGAGCGGGAGCAGCTGCTCAACGACGTCAGGAACTACACACGCGTTTCCATTTCGGAGGCGACCTCCTTCCAGATCGATTCCGACGAGCGCACGGACTGCATGAAGGCGGCCAACGGTGTGCGGACCTGCACGCAGGAGCAGGAATACCAGAACTTTGCCAACTGGTACCAGTACCATCGCTTCCGTCACCTGCTGGCCGTGGGGGCGGTCAGCGAGGCCTTCGCACGCCAGGTGGGCAGCGACGTGCGCGTGGGCTATGGGCGCATCAACAAGGGCTCCACCTCCGTCGATGGCCGTGACACGGACGTGGTGGAGCGCGGCGTGCGCCGTTTCCAGGGCGCCGACAAGGACAGCTTCTTCAACTGGTTGCAGAGGGTAGTGCACCCTTCGGGCGGGACGCCATTGCTGGGGGCCTCGATCTCGGTGGGCGACTATTTTTCGCGTGACGACATGGATGGGCCCTGGGCGGATCAGGGGCCGGACGGGCGCAAGCGCATGCTGAGCTGCCGCCGCTCCTATCACATCCTGATGACGGACGGTCAGTACAACGACCTCAAGACGAGAAAGTTCGAGAACCACGCAGGCATTGAGAACGCTGATGGTGACAAGGGGCCAATTATTCCTGCGTCAGGTCGCAATGCACAGTACCAGTATCTCCCCAGCGATGCCAGGAACAAGCTCTATCCCAGCCCGGCCAGGAAGACGCTGGCAGACATCGCCATGTACTACTGGAACCGTGACCTGTTGCCGCGGCTGCCGAACAATGTGCCGGTCGATGGTGACAGTCCGTCCTTCTGGCAGAACGTGACGATGTACACGCTGGGCTTTGGCGTGGATGGCAGTCTGCCGGCAGGGACGCCGGAGATCCAGACGAGAACGCTGGAGCGGTTGGCCAGCAATGAGTTGAAATGGCCGGAAACGATCAACGACGATTCACCGGAGGTCATTGATGATCTCTGGCATGCGGCCGTCAATGGCCATGGCCGCTATGTGAACGTCAAGAACAGCACGGGCTTTCTGGCTTCGATGCGCAAGATCCTGGCCGAGATCGTCAATCGCAACGGTTCGACGGCCGGCGTGGCAGTGAACAGCCGCGCCTTGCAGGCCAACAACCAGAAGTTCGTGCCGTCCTTCATGACGCGCAGCCAGACCGGCAACCTGATGGCCTATGCGCTTGACAGCAAGGGCGAGCAGGGCGCACCGCAATGGAGTGCGATCGACAAGCTGCCGCACTGGAGCTGGCGTCGTGCCATCGTGGGCAACGGCAATACCTCGGGCGAGCGGGCCAGCAAGCTCTACTGGAGTTCTGACCGCCCCAACGATCTGCCTACGTCCATCAAGGCCATGCTGCTGGATACGCTGGGCATTGCACGCAACCAGCATGCCGGCAATGAGGCCGTGGCCCGCGGGCGCCAGCTGGTGGCCTACCTGCTGGGTGACGGCAATTATGAGACCACCCTGTTCAGGGCGCGTCGTGGCGTGCTGGGGCAGATCATCAACTCCACGCCGGTCTTCATCGGAGCGGCCACCAATCAGGGCTATGCCTCGCTGCCCGCCGAGCTGGGCGGCAAGCACTCCGGCAGCAGCACCTACCGGGCCTACCTGAAGGGTACCAAGGGTCGGCAGAACGACAAGGACAAGCTGGTGGTGGTGGGCGCCAATGACGGCTTCGTGCACGCCTTCCGGGCCAGTGACGGGGTGGAGCGCTTTGCCTATGCGCCCTACGTCGTGCTGCAGGAAATGGCTCGGCTGGCCGACAAGCGCCAGACCGGGCAGCGGCTGCTGATGGACGGACCGCTGGTGGAGGCCGATGCCCATCTGGGAGGCCGATGGCAGAACGTGGTGGTGGGCAGCACCGGCGCCGGTCCGAAGGCGGTGTTTGCACTGAACATGACGGGCACGGCGGATGCCGACCTGGCCCCGAAGGCACTGATGTGGGAGCTGGATGCCAGCCGGGATCGCGAGCTGGGCCATGTGCTGGCCGCACCCGAGGTGGGCGTCCTGCGTGACGGAACCTGGGTGGCCGTCTTCGGCAATGGCTATGAAAGCGAATCGGGACGTGCCCAGCTCTTTGTGGTCGATCTGGCCACGGGTGAGGTGCTCAAGCGGCTGGATACCGGGGTGGGCTCGAAGACCGATCGCAACGGACTGGGCGGCGTGAAGCTGCAGCGTGACGGCAATCAGGTGATCACCG
>QWCO01000145.1_pt1 | contig 36323 bp, 42 predicted proteins | sample 1972611 | NCBI WGS metagenome assembly QWCO01 (sample SAMN09866706, study PRJNA288562) | Human oral metagenome isolate term1_saliva, whole genome shotgun sequencing... | reverse complement strand
AAGGCTTCCTCAGCCGCAAGACCTCCGAAATGCTCAGCGACCTAGCCGATTGGGAACCAGAAGACTAACCGCATCAAGCGCCCGGGTGAGCGCACAATCACCCCACCACCCGGCGCGCGGCCGCCGGAACAACGGCCGCAGATTGGATTTGGTTATGCACCTTCCTAGTGATTCTTTTTCCACCCCTAAGATTAAGCTTTGCCCCACCAGCAACCCGCATGGGATTGTCCCCTCTGGTCCTGATTCACTTTATGATGTGATTGAGCAGATGGTTTCTTCTGCGGGCATGATTCGGCCGGCGTTTTTGACTGCGCATGAGCAGATCGCCGCGAACTATGGGCATGTTCTTGCGTTGTTCTATGTTGTTCAGATTGTGCGTAACAAGGTTGTTGTTGATTCCCCTGACACCAATGATTTGATTGCGCTGAATGAGCTTTCCCGCGACTATGCAGCGCGCGCTAAAGGTCTACATACAGCACTTGTCAGTCTCTATGGCCTTGTTGATGTTGATCTGGTTGCTTTGTCTGATGATGTGGCCGAGGCTGCGGAACACATTGCTACTGAGCGCGCGGAATGGCTTTTCAAAAAGCCCGGTTTTTCCATCTCTGATCTGTAGAAACACCCCTGAAACGCAAAAATAACCCCCACCATTGGTGGGGGTTTCTTGTTGCCGTGGTTATTTCGCCTGTCGCGGCTGGTTCCATCCGATCATCGCAGCAACTACCGGCGGCAGATCAGGTTTCGGCGGCGGGTAGGTGCCCATCACATTTAGGAAAGCATCGCGCACGGCTTCATCCATGACAGCGCGTTTCTGGAACTCTAACAGTTCTCGCTCGCGCTCATCAGCGGCGATTTGGCTTTCTTTCAACTGGTCGGAAAGTCGCTTGATTTCTTCACTCAGTTCCACACGGAAATCCCGCTGAGCTTCATCCAAGGCAAGCCGTAGTTTGTGCTCGTATTCCTTTTCGATACGTCGGTTCTCGGCCTCGAACTTGTAGCTTTCGATCTCTACGTTTTTCCGCTGCTCAGCTTCTGTGATTTTTCCGTCAGCGCGGGATTTGAGGAGCGCGAAAATCCCGCCTAGCAACGCCACTATGGCGGCGTCCGACATGAATGGGTGCAGGCCGTCGATTATCGCGCCCATCTCCATTCCCCTCTACCGTGCCCGGCGCGCTACCTCGGCGCGCAGCTTGTCCAGCATCTCATTTCCACGGCGTTCGATTTCTTCCGGCAGCTTGGCCACGGAGGTATCGACGCTATGGCGAATGGTCTCGCGGATCGCGTCAACGGCGTTATCGACGGCCATGGCGGCGGCGTCGGCGGCGATGTCGGCGGCGTGATCCTCAGCGAGTGTTGGCTGCTGCGGGGGACGGGTGTTGATTGCGGCTAGGCCACCGCCGCCAATGAGCAGCACGGACAGAAGGCCGGTGATCTTATCCACATTCGCGGTGACGGTCTGCGGGTCGGCTTTACCGAGGATTACCATTGCAAGGCCGACGGCACTAGCAACAATGTAGATTGCCTGACGAATCATCCACGGCTCGAAGCGCAGGCGCTTGCTACCTGTGGTGTCGATTGTTAAACGATGACTCATGTTAGTTCTCTCCTTTGATTTTCTTTATCAGCTTTTCGCGGGCTTCCCGCTTGATCTTTTCAGGGTCTAGACCAATGGCCCGGGCCAATGCATCCAGCACCTCGCGGGTTTCCCATGCTGCGGCGTCGATAAACGCCAGCGCCTGAGTTTGTTCCATTTCTGTCATGCCGTCTACATAGCTCGGCACTTTCTTCTGAACAGCAACTTTCGTATCGTTCAGCGCGGCGGCCGACACGCCGCCTAATTCAACGTAGCTCACACTCTCTCCATTCTGATGTGGTGCATCACCACCATAAAACAATGCTTTCAGCTGATCAATTGTGCCCCGGAAAGCATTAATGTCAACGCCTGGTTTTGATGGATCACCGGCGCCCCAACCAGCCACCTCTGCATTTGACCCGAACTGCCAGATCGAAGGCAGTTGATCCCCCAATGGGTAATCCCACTGCTGGTGATAGTCACCACCGTAGATGTTCGCAGGCACGCCGCCGAAATTCCGGCCGTAGGCAGCCACCCAGACGGCACCAAATTCCTTAGTCTTTGGCTCGCCCTCAAACACGCGACCCTCCCACCACGGCACATACGAATAGACGCCGCAGACGCGCACACCCGCAGCCTCGAAAAGGCGCTTGGCTTCACGTATGTGCTCCACACTCAGGCCCGCTTCGGTTTCGCAGTCAAGCCACATTGGACGGCGCGCATCACCCATGACAGCTAGTGAAGCATCTACTTGCTGCGCCACCGTCGTACCCTCAGAAGGATTCCGCAGGAAATGATACGCGGCGGTTACCAACCCCGCGCTTTCCGCATCGTCCAAATGTGAGCGGTAGCAACGATCCCGATAGTCACCATCCGTTGTGCGGATAATGGCAAACTGAATCCCCTCATTCGCGGCCTGTCGTAGTGACATGCCGTCCTGATGTTCCGAAACATCGACGCCGAACACCGTACCCCCGAACCCCTCAATACCACCCGGCGCGGCTGGTTGCGCGGGTGCCGGTTGCTGTTGGTTCTGTTCAGGTTCCAGTGCACCCGAAAGCCATGGCATGGGGTCTTGTTGGCTGCCGCGCTGCCATACGGTGGGGTGCAGCTCAAAATGCAGGTGCGGGGCGTAGCCGCCATTTGTGTTGGAATCCGGGTTGACGCGGGCAATGCGTTGCCCTGCCTGAACATAGTCGCCGACGTTGACCTCTGCGATGACGTGGCCGTACACAGTTGTTCCCGATCCCGCTTCTGTTGGGTGGTCAACTACCACCCACCCGGCTGGACTTGGCCCACCAAACCCCGATGCCGCGCCGGAATAGACAACTGTGCCTGATTGCGCGGCGTAGACCGGCATTCCACCTGAGCCTCCCTCACGGCCAAAATCAGCCCCGTAGTGCATGAAACCGTCGCGCCAACCAAATGGCGACGTCAACATTCGGCCGTTTCCTAGCGGCCAATATCGTTCTGCCATTACATCTCCTTCCTTGTTGATCCTTATACAGGCTTGTACACAGGTGGGTTCCGATAGAAGCCCACCTGCTCTACCCAGTCTAGTGTTTCGATGCGTATTCCCCTATCCACGCGACCATCCCACGGATTATTGTTGTCATTTTCAGACCCCAATACACCGGTGAATGTATCGTTTGTGATGTACATGTGTCCGACGTTTGACACTCCCGCTTTCGTGAGGCATTTCCTTGCGGTTTCCACATCCGGGCAATTGTGGATCGCGTGCCAGAAACGCAGCGGCGGGCGACCGCGATAGTGCGCTGGCATCACCGTTTCTTTCAAATACTTTTCCGCTGATTGCTCAAAGGACATGAGTGTATCGGCCGCGCCTAGCATTGCTTCCACAGTGTTTCCACCCGGATTAGCAACCACGTAGAATGCGCTGCCGTATTTCTCCCGCAGCTTGGAATACAGCTCAGTATAGAAACTGACCTTTGCGCGCTGTTCCTCCGACCATCCGTTGATTGCTTCATCAAGGAAAACGCCATGGATATTGTTTCGTGTGTAGTACTCTATGTACTGGTCAATTTCCTTAATGATGTCTGCTTGCAACCGGCCTGCCCACCCCGTTTTCACGTAGGCTATGTTTACGAATCCGCGCATTGTTGTGAGGGTGAGCGTGTCGGCAAATTCCTGCTCTTTCCGCGTTCCCACACCTGATTTCGGGTTAGCGATTTTCGGCCCTGACAACATGGGGTTGTATGCATAGTCTGCCCAATTCTCATCATTGTTTTCAAGCAGCTTCCAGTAATTCGGATAGCTATACGACACTTCCGAATACCGGCGTCCCCTATATGACCATAATGCAAACGGGTGAATGTCCAAACCTGGAATTGGCATGTCCCGCGTTCGCAGCTTACCTAGATACTTCATTGAGTCTAGGCTTACAGCCTGGACTTTCTTCATCATTTCTTGCCATGATTCCTTTGTGATGATCACATCAGGATTATCAGGGTTAAAATTGCCGTTTTTAATCAGCTCTTTCTTAATTACCCCATCCATTGGGATATTCATGATGAATGAATTCCCGCCTACAGCGCTGCGCAGCGTGCCATTCTTCAGCACGACTTTCACCATATGCGCACAGTCCGCCTGCGGATCGTCCTGCGCATAGTAGTTTGCCTGTGCCTGGCACCCCTTCGGGTCTTCAAAAGCAACTGCAGCCCAATCAACTGGACTTCCGGCTAGTCGTGTACTGTTTTCAATACCAACATTCCAAATATTATTGGCATTGATGATCGTTCCCGGCCCGGAACATGCAATACCATGGTTCCATGTTGAACCAATGGTATTGCCCGTGACAACCGAATACGCCCCGATAGAAATACCATTATCTTTCGACACAGGGAATGAGTTACCGACCACTACGGTGCGGTGGCAGTTAATTGTGAAACCACATGGTTCAAACGCGATTGTGGCGTTCTCAGCCATGAGTACAGAGTTATTCAGCACCTGCGTATCCACCGGCGCACCCTGATTTGTCTGTGTACCACCTATCCCCATACCGCATGACACGCCGCGAATACGCAGGCCGATGATCTGATTGCGCTTTGAATTGTCCTTCACTAGGCAACCGAATCCAGAAGCACCCTCCTGCACTGTATTTTGTTTCAGGCCAGCTCCGTCCACAACGCAGTTAATCAGTCGGTTGTCGTTTGATCCGTTGCCCGTCGGTTTATCTTTCAGCGCGTATCCCTGAATCAAGAATGCATTTCCACCCGATCGACGTACCTTCACCTCCGATACATCCACGAAATCAGCGTTTGTTAGCTGCAATGCTGTGGCTGGCCGGTCACCTGTATTCCATTGCATATCAAGAACGAAATCAGCGATATAGGCATCACGAAAACCAGCACCGGAAGTACAATGCATTGCATTCTTCCCCAAACCTGGTTTCACATTCAGAATAGTTGCGCGGCCCTTACCCTGAATCACCTTGCCGCTTGCCTTATCCAAGATTATCGTGTCGGAAATATCCCACTCACCGGCAGGAAGGAAAATCACTTTCTTTTTCGGGTCATTGATAGCCGTCTGAAGATCAGCCGTTATGTCTGTCTTCCCCTGCGGAAGAATGTTGATCACAGCATCCTCACCTGCCGACGCGATAGCCTCCGCCACCTGACGTTTCACAGCCGCCGTGATCTGCTCATTCGCCGACTCAGCTAGAAGCTTTGCCACCAGTTCCTTAGTCTTAGCCTCATTCGCAGGCCCCGGCGTTTGCGGTAGTTCATCAGATTCTTTCAGCTTCTCAATCACACGCCGCGTGAGCGCGTCCATATCCACATCGCGCACATTTCCCATCTGCTTGATCTGTTCCGCTAGCTCTGTGGCCACCTGAGCGGGAATCTTCTTCAGCTCTGCCTGAACATCTTCTTTCGCTTTGGTCGCTTTTGCCGCCTCAGATTCAGCGGTTGATGCAGCGGTGGACGCCTGAGACGCGGCAGACCGTGCCTGTTCCACAGCGCTAGTACTTGTCGCAACTATGCCACTGAGATCACTCTTTGCAGCCGATGTGGCCGTCTGCACCTCAGACAGTTGCCGTTTCGCTTGTTCTGCCGCGTCGGCCGCTTCCGTAGACGCCGCAAGCGCGGTTGTGGCACGCTCTTTCGCCCATTCCGCCTGTGACGCCGCCGCGTCTGCCGATGATGCGGCATTCGATGCTTTCTCTTCCACAGTCGCGGCAGCTGAGATTGCCTTGTCTGCCTTTTCCGATGCGGTCGATGCAGCCGTGGCTGCCGTGTCGGCAGCAGCCTTAGCAGCTGCGGCGGCGTCTTTCGCGGCCGCCGTCTCTGTGCTTGCATCACCAATGAGCGCCTGCACCTGCGCGGCCACGCGCTGCACTTCCGACTCGGCTAGTTCCTGCTCAGTGAGCGCCGCGCGCGCGGCATTCTCTAGGCTGATGTCAGCCTTGCCAACCACGATGGGAATTGTCTCTAAGCTTGATCCCCTGATCGTCCCCTGCGACTGATGGACCAAGACAAGAACCGATTGGCCTTCCGAGGCGTCGAAGGCGACTTGCCCGGTGGTCTGGTCGATTGGCACCTTTGTCGTCTCTGATGTGACGATCCCCCCGGCTACCGGCCGGGTATTGATCGCCCGAACCCACAGCTCTTTGATGGTGGACGCCCGTCCTGAGATATTAACAACCTTGCCCGATACACGAGGCATATTAGTTTCCCTTCTTATGTATTATCTTCACGCACGATGTAGAACACTGTTGTGCTGTCCAGGTGTCGCAGTGTTCGACCCTCATGCCACACACGTTTATGCTGATCAACATCATACGTCTGGATATATGCGGAGGCAGTTCTATAAGAAATAAACATCGATATTTGCCCCTTCCAATTTCCCTTTGCGGTAATTGTTGGTGCAGAATCTAATATCTTGTTTTCAATCTTTATATATTTGTCCTCTACCGTCCATTCATTATCGGCGGCAATCATTCTTAATTGCAGCTGATTTACACGACGAATCGTGTTCTGATTTAGCTGCGTAGCTTCATCTAGCTTTTTGATTGCACTGTCATGCTCTTTCGATGCTTTATCCAGCGCCTCAATTGCCCTATTCTGCGCCGTTTGCGCGCGGCCCAACACGCGAATAGCTGCATTGTTCAGGTCGATAGCCTCATTCTGCAGCTCGTCATTGACCTTCTTTATCTTCCCGAACTCTGTATTTAGACCCTCTAGTGCTTTCTGCGCTTTCTCGGTATCTTCCAGCGCCTTAGCAACCTCATCTTTCTTCTGCGATGCGGTAGCCACGGCTGACTTTCCCAGTTCAAGCGCTGCGGCCGAATCCTTCACGGCTTTATCTACCTCGCCGGTAATGCTTTTCAGCTCACGCAGGCGCTGCCGCTTCTCAGAAAGCACAGCATTACGGATCGGATCATTATGCGCACGCAGTGCCTCAGCATCCGAAATCAGCTGCCCGCCTACATGTACCTTATACCCGGCGCGGTTTTCGTCGTCTGTTATCCAGTCGATACTTGTTACTGGTAGGTCTAGTTGTTTTCCCCATATTTGTACTGGTACGACGTCTCCGACGTTGAAATCTATTTCAGGGCGTGTTAGGCCGAGGCCGACTCCGGTTATGTCTTGCTCAAAGAAGGTATCGCCGGTGGTGCGTTTTTGCGCGGCGTCCACTACGGACTCTAGGTCGGTTGTTCCGGCATCAAGATCGATTGTCACATCAGCGCGGACAAATCCTATGTCGAATTTCCCTCTTAGCACTCCGCGCCTGCGTGGGTCGTAAATGTAGCCGTCTACGATTCGGTTATCCGCAGTGTGTTTTTCTTGTCCTTCTGGTAGCTTGACCTCGAACTTTCCATACGTGTATGTGGCTGTCGTCCTGGTTACTGTTAGTTCTCCGCCGGTGGCGGCTAGCATAATTCCCATTTAACCTCCCTTCTCGTTCGTGTTTCGCATATGCTTCTATATCTTCTACCCATTCATATGCGTTGTCGTTCCAGAATTTCACTGTGCTTTTCTTCGTGTTGCTGTGACGTCCACCAGAATTACCGGCGTCATTGGTGAACCCACTTCCTCATTAATGTAGCCTTTAAACGGGAACCACATCCATGCTGAAATATCAATACCAGCTGCTAACGCCGGGGCTGATATTGTTTCCAGCAATGGCCCATCTTGTGGACGCAATAGAAGTTCAGGCGTTTTCTTTGTGTCCCACCTTTTTTTTTCATTTAGCATTATCGGGGCATCACGTTTGTTTATACCAGCTATACGCCAACATGCTTGCAGGCTTGAATCAATTACCGTGCGTATTACTTCACGCGCCTCACCTTTTATCGTTGTACCGTCCGCTGATGTCGCCATTTGAATATCAGCCAAACGGCGTGGTCGTTTGAACTGTATTATTTTATCTGGTTCACCCTTCCAGTCGCGCGTGAAATCAAAGAATGCATTTTCCTTCCAACTTATCGGCCCACTCATAGCGGGGAACCGGTCAAGCATTTTCAGCACTTCGACGCCGTGAATCTCAATTATAGAAGGCGCAAAGTGGTTATTTCCTTTTGCTACACAATGGGTGACCCAATACACTCGATTCCTGTAATTACTTCGACGAATAAACAGAAAGCGTGTCTTGTCAACGATAGGCTTCATTCGGCCCTCGCTGTCTACTTCACCTAGCCCCTCGGCCATTAGATGCGCTACGCAACGATGGGTAATCCCCTTGCCTGCATTGACCATTACGGTCGCCACAACCGACGCCGGTTCACCCCGGGTGCGCGACGCCTGCAAATTCAAAAGCGGCGGCAGGTCACATAGCGGGTTACCATCCTCATCAAGAATAGCCGCGTATTGCCTCATATTTTCCGCGACCTCAAGGGTGTGCATCGACCATTCACGCCAACCGTCTATATCTAGAGACGCCATGGATCACATACCCCTATCTCCCATTCAAGTGAAGAACCTAGCGGCAGCTCAAAATCAGCCTGCTTACCCGGCGCGATTGGTTCTGCTACTACTCTTCCCATTTGGTTCCATATGTATTGGTCTAGGCTACCGTCGGCATATAGAACCATGCAGGACTGTAGTTCGTCTAGTAGCAAGGTTCTTTGGTTTGCGACCTGCGGTAGTCGGAATGTGTAGCCCGATGGTAGTTTTACGGTGCCTCCAGCGCCATTCCAACGGAGTATTGGCCGGATAAGACAATCACCGGAATTGTAGACGCTGATCTTTTTTCCAGCGCCTTTACCCTCTTCGCGGAATGATGATGTCCACCACACACCGTGGTCTGCGACTAGTGGGATTTCAATCTCACTAAATGCCACCTCGTCGCTGATGTCTGACTGTGGTGGGGCTATGGCGTCTTCCAGGCGCACGTGAATCGATAATCGGCCGGCCATTTCTGATTGGATTTCCAGGACGCCGCCGCTTATACCGGCGAATATTGAACGCACCTCACGGTATTTACGTTCGGCTTCCAGCATAGTTGTCGCCGCGATTCCGATTGTCAGTTTCCCTGACACGGCGGGTATTTCCCATGATTCGACTAGTTGCCCCGGCAGGCCCGGCGCGGTGAGGGTTTTGGCTTCGATTTTTCCGACTAGTCCCTCGATGCCTGCGTGCATGATTGAGACGCGCCAATCACCGGCGCGCGTGAGGTCCAGTACACGCCCGTCTATGGACGTGTACCGGATCGCGTTTACCATTTTGGTTCTCCCTTTATGTCATTGTGTCTGTCCTTCCTAGAATAGCTGAGCGTTCAGCACGTCGGTAGCTGTGGGTTTGTTCAGCTCTGCGATGCGCTTTGCCATTTCATCGCGCGCAGCGTCAAGCATTGCCTGTGTCTGCTTGCGGGTGAATGCTTCACCTGGTGGCAGCTTGAATTCGACTTGTGCGGCGCGCACGCCGACGGCCTCGGCCTGTTTGCGTGAGACATCAGCCATGAGGGTGATTCGGCGGGCTGTGTCTTCGGCGATGCGGTTCTGTGTCTGCGCCAACGTGATCATGCGCTCGCGTTGCTGTATTTCCACCTTTGAGGCTTCTACCAGTGCTTGCGCTTCTGCACGGCTTGATGATTCCGCGATTTGCTTTTGCAGCGATGCGTAGTTGACGTCGGATTTCAGGGCCTCTAGCTGCGCTAGGTGCCGTGATTCCAGTGCCGCCCGCGCCGCCTCTATACCTGCTTTCTGCGTATCAGCGTTGAATTGAGCGGCCTCAGTGCGCTCTTCGTCCTTGCGCTTCAGCTTGTCCAATTTGGTATCGATGTTGTGGGTGATTGATCCCACGGTTGCATCTACCAACTGATCGGCAAGCTTTGACCCGGCGCTAACCGCATCAGCACCGTATACCTGTGAAGCAAAGCCACCGGCACCGGCAACGGCCGCGCCGCCGCCGACACCCAGGATCAGGCCGAGCTTCTGCCCGATGCTCATGCCCTTCCACGCTTTACCAACCTCGCCTTTGTTATGGAATAGGCTTATTCCGCCCTGGATCAGGTCTTTCAAACCTGATAGCGCGGTGCCCGCCCCAATAACAGCGCCTAGCGGCCCGCCGGTTGCGAAGCCTGCGGCACCGGCAGCGATACCACCGACCAACTTACCCAGACCGGAACCGACCTGGCCTAGGCCGGTTATACCTGTTGCGGCACCCTTAGCCCCCTGCGGGGTCAACCCGTAGAGTTCCTTAGTGTGCGCCGCCAAAGCCAGCGTTTTCAGACGCAGCATTTCCACAGCGGAGGCTTGCGTAAGCGTCGCCTCCTGCAAAGCCAATTGTGCAAGCTGTTGCTTATGCGTGGCCTCTAGGGCATCTACTGCGGCCTGCGCGCGGGCTTCCTGCACCTTCCACTCAGCGGCGCGGATTTCGGCGGTCTTCTCAGCCGCCGACGCCGCCAACTCTTCCAGCCCGAACTTGCCCGTCGTGTAGAAGCGGTTGACAGCGCCGCGCATTGCTTCCACGCTTGTCGAAGCGATCTTAGCCTGAGCCTTGCGGGCTTTCGCTAGCTCAGCTTCAGCGCGGGCGATGCTCACGGCCCCGCTTGTGCGGGCGCGGGCAACATCCGCTGTTGCTATGGCCTCTTCAATCTGAGCGCGGCGGCGGGCGATGCGGGTATTGATCTGATTGATCCTGGCCTTTGCCTCTTCCTGCCGCAGCTTCTGCACAGTCTCAGCCGCCGACGCTAGACCATTGAAAAGCCCGGATACAGTTTTCGCCGCGCCCTGGAAAGCCTCACCAATATTTTCGGCAAGCTCCTGCGCAGCCTTGAACCGCGCGGCAACAAGGGCGCGCTCTGCGGCTTCCAAACGCTCGGCCTGGTCGCCGGTTTTCGCGCGGGCATCCGACAGCTTTTCCTCCAGCTTCTGAACCTTATCCAGCCGTGTTTTGACTGTCTTAGCGTTCTTGTCACTGTCTTTATCAAGCTGCGTTTGCGCATCCTCGTGAGCGCGGTTCAGGCGCTTTTGAGCGTCGGCAATCTTATCTGCCTTGCCCGCTGATCGGGCTTTCGCTAGCGCCTCTTCGGCGTCGGCAATCTTCCGGCGGTTCGACGTAGAAACCGCCCCGCCTTCCGACTCTGCTTTAGCCAGCTCATGTTTCGCTTCGGCAAGGTCTTTCTCAATCTTTGCTACATCCTCTGTCTCATCAGACAGAGATTCACGCACAGCTAAAAGACCCGCCTCGGCATCCTGAACAATCTCAGTCTTGCCCAGGAAATCACCGCCGAAATTCTTACTATTCAGGGCATTCAGAATGCCCTTTGCGGCTTCCTCACCCACCAGACCGGCGAGTACAGACGGGTCTGATTCGCGGCCGATCATGGCCTTTTCAAGGTTGTCAGATGCGCGGGCGAAATTCCTTGCTGCTTCCGGCATCACACGAATGAACTCATCGAAAGCGCGTGTCATATCCGGCGGCAAAATCCGCTCAGGACGCCCTGACAGATTGATAGCGCCACCGCCCGGCGGCAGGATACCACCAGTGTCATACACGCGAGTCTTCACATGCCGCAGGGCATCATTGTAAAGGTCTTGCGCCTTGCCCCACGAAACCGACTTACCGCCGACCTTGATTCCATTAACACTTGTGGAATCAACAATGCCTGATCCCGAAGCATCCCAACCGTGCCCATTACCATCGATCAGCGGCCCCGATGCAGATTCTCCACCCAACTTAATGTGCGCCCGGTGTGTGAACTGCGGGTGAGAAGCGGGCGACGCGGCGCCGCCGATCTGACCATTGCCACGGCCGCCACCCATCTCCACATTGACACCGGCGATGGTGCCCGACGTATGGCCACCCCACGGGCCACCATTAAACCAACCGATACTGAAATCATTAGGGCCACCCATGCCGGAACTGAACCCCATCGCAGACAGCGCCTGTGCCTGGTTGCCAGTCGCAAAACGGCTAGCAAACGCAGGGCGACCGGTGGCAAAGTTCGCAAGCGCTGACATAGCCCCCGAACAGTCACCCCAGTTGACTCCACCCCACACATAAGGCGCACCCTCTAGCGGGCGTGACGCCCGCTGCCCATTAACCGACGCCCCCTGAGCAAACGCCAACAGATCCCTTGCCGATACCACACCACCATCTGCATACGCGGGCAGTGCCCGGCGCGCTGCGGCGGCGATGTCGGCCGGTGATCCGCTGTTGATTGCACCTAGTAAGCCGTCGTATTGTTCGCTGCGGCCGCGCCTGATTACCCATTCCCCGGCGTCTACCCATGATGTTGGTACTCCGTTTGAGCCGATGCCGAGGATTCCGTCTGTGCGGTCTGTTCCGGGGCCGCTTGTTGGTAGTCGGCCGCCGAATGCGTGTCGGGGTATCCGGCCGCCGTTTGCGTGGCTTCCGAACCCGGCGTTGCCTCCGACTAGGCTAGCGAAAATAGAGATTGGGGTACTCATTTTCGCTTTCAGCCGGTCGAACCAGCTAGACGCTTCGTTAATGCCGCTCTTGACGCCTGATGTGTCTAGATTGGCTTTCGGGTTTGGCCGCTGCGCGTCCAGGTTTTTCAGCTCTTCCAAGCCTGCTTGTTTCTTGGAAATCAGCTCGTCGATTGTCAGCTTTGCCTGCGGGTCGGCTACCTCCGCACTGAGTGAACGCAGTTCGCTTAGTGAGGTGTCCTTGCCCGCTAGCAGATCATCAATGATCAGATTAGCTTTGGGGGACGCGGTTTCGCGGTCGATTCCTTCGACGATGGAACGCACCTCATCAGCGGCTAGGCCGACGGGGGCGATGTCCATATTCACCTTGACAATCGCGGCGGTTTCCTCTAGCGATGCCGTGGTGTTGATTATATTGTCGAGGGCTTCTTTCGCGGCGTCAGTGTTGGCTGTGACCCGGATTTGGCCGGTCTGTTCATTGATGACCTGAACTGAGTAGCCGATGTCTTCCAGTGTCTGTTTCGTGGCGTTGGGGTCTTCTACCCTCAGCTCGATTGGCTGCCCGGCTTTTGCCTGCAGCTTTTCCATTTCCGACCAGACGATGCCTAGATCGCTTTTCGCCTCGTCGGAAGATACTTTCACTAGGGTTTCAACCACGCCCGGCAACAACCCGTACTGTGCACCTAGTTCGCGAATTTGCTCTTTCGTGAGGCCGTACTTTTCAGCCAACCGGTCCAGGGCAGGCCCCATCTGATCCCACGATGCACTAACGTCGCCGCCGTTCGCGGCCACGCTTGCCAGCTCATCGCGGAAACCAGTTAACTCACCCTTAAGGGCGCGGGCATTCTTCTGCGTGAGGTCAAGCTTTCCCGATGCATCGACCATCGCTGATCCGAAACCATCAGCCTCATTGACCGCTTTGCCCGCCGACTCTGCCACCTGGTCGATGTGCTCAGCAAGTTTAGCGGTCGCATCGTCCTTGCCCTCGTTGACGTTGAAAATCTCATCCAAGACTTTCGTCAATGCTTTGGCTTTGTCAGTGGCTGATGATGATGCATCACCTAGCACCTTGAAGGCGTCAGCGATTTCCGTTGCCCCGGGGGCAAGCTGCATGAACTCCGTTTTTACGCGGAAATAAGCATCGCGCTGCTCATTCAGGCTGTGTACCAGCTGTTGGCCGCCGATTGAGGATTGGTCAATCTTCTGCGTGAACAGGTTGTACTCAGCCGCTGATGATGCAACGATCCGGGCTAGGTCTTCATGGGTTACGCCTAGCCGCTCAATCTCTTTCTGTTGCGCCTGTAGCGCCTCATGATTTTGCCTATCCAGATAGTTCTGGAACAGAACCTGTTTCGCGCCCTGCGTGTCGCCGCTTAGCAGCTCACCCCATGTGTTCCCGGCCCTGGCCATGTAGGCCGAGAAGCTGTGCGGGTCGTTGTTCAATGCGGTTTTGCGGGCGTCTTCTAGCTTCTGCATCCGGCCTATGAGGGCGTCGATAGCCGCACCCTCACCGCCTTCCGCTAGGGCTTTCCACAGTTCCCGCTGTGAGTTCGCCGCCGAATTGACAATCTCTGAGTAAGCGGCGGTGTAGCTCTTCATCTTCTGCACACCGTCGATGTACGCGGTGACTGCGATGGTGGCTCCGGCTAAGGCGAGGTTCCATGGGCCGCCGAGTGCGCTTACCAGCCCGCCGACCGCTGATTTCGCCGTACTTGCACCGGCCGCCATTGTCCCCTTAAGGGTTCCGGCGAATCGCCCGGATTCAGCGGAGGCGTCGCGGAACGCCTGCGACGCACGGTTAACGGCGGCGCTATGCGATTCCAGCGCCCCCCATGCGGCAGACATGCGGCCGATCTCTGTTCCGTTTGCGCGGGCCATTGCAGTTTGCAGCTGCATAGTCTCGCGGAAACCCTGAATGCTTGTGTGCGCCTGATCCACATGTGAGCGGAATACTGAGAAGGCTTTAGTGTTCTCCGCTAGTTTCAGCGCCACGAACGCGGCGGCGGCAAGCTTTAGGTTGTCTGGCAGTTTGGCCACGCCCTGCGCCGCTGATGTTGCCAGCCCCCCTAATTGTCCTAGCCCCTCAGCCGCTTTCCCTGATAGGGATTCCAGTGCGGGTGACAGATCGGAAAGCTTGTCGGCAGCCGTGACGAATGCCTTGGATAATGGCCCCTCTAACTTTGTGTAGACGGCTAGGCCCAGTTCCTCGGCCGCGTTCTGCACCTTTTCCATCGCCCCCGGAAGACCGAGAGTCTTAGCGGCTGCAAGCTCCGCAGCCTGCCCCTGCCGCGTCACGGCGGCGCGCACACGGTTAAAGCCCTCAATACCTTGCTGCGACGCGATACCAGCAAGGCGCATGGCGTCGCTGCCGAAAAGTGTGGCCGTAGCCGCTTGATACTGCTCATCAGTCATACGCGACGCTGCTTGATTTAGCTGGTCAAACAGATCAGGCAGACCAACAAACTTACCCTGAGCATCGTAGACAGTAAGGCCCAGCTCCTCAATGGCTTTCTGCGCAGGCTTACCCTGATCAGTCAGCGCAAGCAACGCGGATTTGAGCAGCGTACCGGCATCCGATCCCTGGATACCCGCATTAGCGAAAACCGCCAACGCTGTTGACGTGTCCTCAATGCTGATCCCGAATTGGTGCGCAACCGTACCTGACTGCTGCAACCCGGCGGCGATACCCTGAATCTCAGCCGATGATGCATTAGCCGCACCCGCCAAAAGGTCCGATGCGGTAGATGCATAGTCAGCACTCAGGCCGAATGCTTGCAGCGCCTGCGATTGGATCGTGGCCGCGCTCGCGGCGTCGATCTGCGCGGCAGCGGCAAGCTGCAGCGTTCCCTTTGCCGCGTCCATCGACTGCTGCAGCGTGAAGCCACCCTTAGCTAGCTCTGTCATGGCGGCGGCGGCGTCGCCCGCCGACGTCGCGGGCAGACTAATATCGTTGCCCAGCGCACGAGCCTTAGCGGCGGCGGCGTCCATCTCACGCGCAGACGCCTGCGTAACCGCACCCAATGCGTTCATCTCAGTGCGGAACTCGGCCCCCACCTTATTGATACCCTGGACAAGCCCGGCCGCCCCAAAGGCCACGCCGACAAGGCCGCCGACTTTCGACGCCACGCCAATGCCGCCGCGCAATGAAGATTCAAGCTTTGAGGAAAACCCCCGTGTATTCGGCTCGACTAGAATATCAATTTTGCCACCGGCCACGGTGATTCTCCTTCTCTAAAAAATTGCAGCCTGCTATTTCCCCCGCAATGACAGAAACTCTTTTATCGACACTTTACGATCACTGCCCGGCGCTGGCTTTTCTTCCGTTGTGCCTTTTTTGGGGAAGTATTTTTCTGCGATTTTGATGTTTGTTTCGATGATTTGGTTTGTTATTTCCGTTGGTCGCATTGCAACGGGTGTGAGTATTGGGTTTGGTGGTGGTTTTTGTTTATTGAGTTTTTGTTTTGCTTGTTCTGCTTTTACTTCGGGGTCATCCGGGTCTGTTGTCCACTGGCCGTATTTGGCATTCAAGTAGTAATCGTCGCGGTCTACTAAGCGGGCGATATTTTCATCTGTCATTGTCCACTTGTCGAGGGCGTCGATAAGGACTACCACATCTTGCCACATCATTTCCGCGAGTGCGCGGCGGTAGTCTAGGCCGTACTCGCGACGAAACCCCGCAACACATTCAGCGAATTGTTGCGGGGTTTGGGAAATGATGCGCACTAAGGGGAAAGCAGCTCACCATCGTGGTTCATAAGACCGGCGGTCTCACCGATGAACACAAGCACCTTTGTCACTTCGGCGATACTCAGGGACAGCAGCTGTTCGGCCACTTCTTCCTTGTCCTTGTCATTGTCGAATGTGCATGTGATGTTCAGGACAGCGTTGATGATTTTGTCCCAGGTGTTCTCTTCATCGTTGAACACCTTGACGTATTTGCGCACCTGTTTCGCTGAGTAGTTGCGCTTGATGTCAAATTTGACGTCGCCAACGTTGACGGTTACGGGGTCGCCGCCGTTGATCGCTAGCGCGGCTTCCATGAGGTCGATAGCCATTGTGGTTCTCCAATCTTGTTTAAATTGTCTGGATACAAAAAGCGACCCCTCGTTTATAGCCCGAGGGGAGAAGGCTTTGTGTCATGTCCTTGCCCAACATTTCACTAGTAAGGAGTCTGCTTCACATTCCTGATCCGCACTTTCCTTTATATACGCCTGGCTACAGCGTGTCAACTTACGGAATGTTCATGCCTTCTGGTAGGGATACCATGACCTCTTGCGGGGGCTTAAGCGCGGTCAGCGTGAATTCGTAGCTGTCTAGGGTCTGGCCGTCGATGTTCGCGCGAGTCGCAGGTGCGGAAAGCGTGACCAAAGGATAGTACATTGCCATTTTGTCATCGCCGTCATCCAAGGTCATCAGGAAGGAGAACTCTTCACCGATGCCCTGCGTGGCGATGTACAGGTTGCCCTTTTTGGTGATCTTACCTCCCTGCAGACGGGTCAAAACTGCGGCCTCCGTGTTGTCAACCGCGCGGAATTTCACGCCGTTATCAACCGGATCACGGGTCACCTTATATGCCGCCTGGCGATAATTGAACACTTTCAGTTTGTTCACTGACTGCTCAGATGTCACCTCAAAGCCCGCCTCGATGCCACCGTAGGGCTTCCATCCCGTAAGGGTTTCAGCGAATGGATCGGCTGGCATTTCGGCGTTGGGGGCACCACGATATGCCTCACCCGTGAGCCACACATATGCCTTATTCGGGTCTGCATGTTGCGCCATATTTATTTCCTTCCTTATATTCCGAATTTACTTCGGGTGCGTATATGAGTTTCTACACGAATTGGTGCATAATACAGCACCCTGTCAGCCCCACGCGATTTGTCGTAAAGCTGAATTGGCCCGTCCACCCACCGGCCGACAAACGCATTCTCATCGTCCACCACAACGGGTTTTGTACGGTGCAAAATCTGCGCGGCCGCTGTTGCGATGTTCCATGCCGTTACGTCCGGGTCTTCATCAAGCCCTGTTACGTCTTGCCCCGGCACCCACGGTGTTACCTGCACGATCACCCGGCGCGCCATGGGGTCGGCTCCTGTGTGGCCGACGGCGGCGATTGTGACGTGGGGAAGGGTGAGGGGGTCTGGAACTTCACGGCATGAAATGGTTCCACCATGTAGGAGGTTCATAAAATCGGGGTCTTGCATAAGCCGGGTGCGCACTGCACCGGGCGTGTATGCCATTGGTTTTTTTGTCACTGTTACCTTCTACCTGGGCTGTGTTCCAGAATAGCGGCCGTATTCTAGTGCGGCGTTTGTGAGCGCGGCATGAGCGGGGGTGTCAGACGTTCCGTATTCCTTGTGGATTGCGGTTTCGTCGTTGTCTACGACGCGCACTGTGAGGCCGTCTGATTCCACTGCTATGCCGTCACGATAGCGGCCGGTGAGTACGGGCGCGGCGGCACGGGCGTTATTTGCTATCTGTGCCGCTATCTTCATTCTTTGGTGGTAGGTTTCCATCCTCAGAAGCCTTGGTATTCGGCTGTGGAAGATCGTTACCTTTGCCGTCATTTCCTTCCGCCTTTGTCTCTGTGAACTCTACGATGTTGTGCGCAAGTTCTTTGCGGCGTTCAGCTTCGAGGTGGAATTGCGTGCCCATTGCACAGAAGAAGGTATTGCCGTCTTCATCGACGCCTTTATAGATAAGGCCGTCGGGGTCTACCGCGCCGCCGGTGTCCAATTGTGCGGCGTTGCGGATCGGGGTTGTCATGGGTGTTTTCCTTTCTTTTCTTTCTCACGTGCACGGCGTGCACGCAATGCAACGTATTCGGGTGGTCGGCCTGGTATGCCACGGGGGTGGCCGTCTGACACTGCCTGCCAGACCTCACCACGCGGGCCTATGAACTCGTCATTTGCCTGTATGTCCAGGTCCATGATGTTGATCAGCTCAGGTGCCCACATGATGACTCGTTCATCACTCACGGTTGTGGGGGTGACTTCCTTGTTTCCGGTCCACAGTGCTTCCTGCACCAGTCCCCGGCCGGGCTGGTCTTCCACGCCCCCCGGCCGGGTGTTACCAGTCGCGGGGTCAATGGTCGGAGGCAAGCGCCGCCGATACGTCCAACCCGGCTGAAAAAGCACCGTCGCAGATGCGTAGCGTGGGGGCATCAGCGCACCACGCTATCCGGCAGCACCGGCTTGGCACGCCACCGCACCGAGCCAACCTTGCGGCTAGCCGGGGGGGTGAGTAGCTTCACCTCGTCCAGTGTGAGCCACAGGGCATTGCCCTGCCCCATCCCCCCCGATTCCCACTCCATCGACGCTTCGGGATAGGACAGCTTCGACAAGCCGCCGCGATCCTCACTATCAAGGTAGCGGGCAACCATATCGATAACCACGGCCTCCACTACTCCGCGCGACAGCTTACCTGTTTCCACGCGGCGGCGTGTCTGCGGAAACCGTGTGTCGATAATCCCCTCGGCCTGCGCGGCGCGGCGCATCGCCTCATCCACCCGCTCAGGGTCAAGACCCGGCCACGCAGTTAGTGCATGAGTGGCAAGGTAATGCATCATTAGGCCACAGCCTCACCGGCGATTAGCTTAGCGGCCAACACACGCAGCTCCTCGGCGGTCATGCCCGCGACGATTTCGCCGCGCGCCGTTAGCCACTCTTCCAGTACCTTTTTGTTGGCTTTCGCCGGGTCGAATTGCTCATCTGTAGCGGTGTCAACCGTCGGCGCAGGGTCGCCCTCGCCGTCGATTGTGTAGCCGTGACGGCGGTAGTATTCCAGGTCGGCATCGTCCACGACCTGGCAGACGCCGTTGACGAAAATATCATGCCCAACAGCGCCCGTGTACTCGGGGTTAGGGCATCGTACTGTGTGCAAAGCCATTTTTAGCCCACCTTCACATTTCGCAGAACAGCGGCGGCGCGGGTGTTTTTCAGCGCCACAGCAAGCGGCCCCATTTCCACCTCGCCGATCTTCACAGCACCAGCAGTCGTGTAGTCCGGCAGCCATGTCTGAACCAGCGGCTGCCCCGTGACTGTCACACCGTGGAAAGCGTCAAGGCCGAGGCGCACAACATAGATGCTGGTCTTACCGGCAGTGGTCGGAATTATCAGATCGCCGGAACCGGCTTTCTCGCCCGGATCAATACATACAACGCCGTTGATGATGGTGCGCTGCACCGGATTGCCCTTATCGTCAGCAAGGCCCGCGACCGGCTCAACAACAAACTGATTAGCCCGGCGCGCTGCCGCACGCAGCTTACCCATGGCACGCTTGTTGCAGATGATGACCGAAGGGGTGCCGTTCAGCTCAGCGAACAGATCATCCAACATGTCCAGTGCCTTGTGCGCGGCGGCGGCGGCGTCCATGTCTGTGAGGTCAATATCCTTTGCGCCCGCACCGGCGTTCAGCTCAGTACTGGAGTTCTTCAGTGCTTTATCCAGGCCGTCGAAACCGGTTGCACGCACTGCGGTATCGCCGTTGATCACCTCATCCACGAACGACACGGCGGCGGCCTTAATCTTTTCGGTCATCTGCAATGCAACTTCATTCGATGCGGCGGGGCCGATGTTCGCAAGTGCACGGTCGATGCTGAACTTTCCACCCAGCGGCTTCAGATTCACTGTAACCTGCTCGGTATCCACGTTGTCGGCCCCGTACTCAGCATTGAGGGCGCGGAAACCAGCGGTGGCGCGAGTCTTCAGGCGTCGATAGCCGTAGGTGAGCGTTGCGCCTCCACCGGCGGGGTTAACGGCCTGGTCAAATTCCATCATGTCCAACAGCGCGGAATTACGACGGAACACGTCAATTACAAACGGATCATAATCCGTAAGCGCATTTCGCTGCGCCATTTCTAGAGTTGTTGGGGGCATCCCCTAAATCCTTCCTATTCTCGGCCCATGTTCATGTTACGGGCAATTGCTTCGGCGAATGAGCGCGGCTTTGCCGCAGCGTCCCCACCCTTCCCCTGAGTGGGGTCTTGCGGAGCACGATCAAACCCCAATGCCTTCGACAATGCTTCTGCATCAGCGCGGCGTTCTTCCGGCGTCTCACCCATGATCCGGTGCGCCATTGCATCAGGAATCTTGAACTCCTTGCACAATTCGCCACGCTCATGTTTCAGCTTCATTTCGGCATTTTCCGCCATGAGTTTATCGACGCGGGCTTTCCACTCTTGTTCAGCGACTGCCGCACGTTCTTCCTCTGACATTTTAGATTTCTCGTATTCATCCAGCTTTTTCTGCAGCTCATCCGCACGTGCTTTTTCAGCATCAACGCGGCCACTCCACTCAGCCGAAAGATCATGACGTATTTTATCAACATCAATATCATTAGTTCCGCTTCCTGACCGCTCACTATCACCCCCCTTCCCTTCCCCGGAATCAGCGCCATTCTGCGCATTCTCATTCGTTGACTGCGTACCGGCGCTGCCGCCGGTTTCCGCACCCTCGATTGCGCGCAGCAACATCATTCGCATTGTCTTCTTATGCACTTACTTTCTTCCTTTCATTCTCAATTGCTTGGTTAAGTCTTTTCTCTGCCCGGCGCGTTATTTCCTTGATTTCGGCGTCGCGCCAATGCCATGGGAAATCGCTATTAAGCCGGGGTGACGCTGTGCGCAAATAACCATTTTTGTGCAGGAGGCTGATTGCTAGGTCTGTGTCCCCGTCGGCACGTCGGTATATCTCTTCCGGCATTAGGCGCGGAACAGTGGCCATGCGGTTGGCATATCCGGGCTTGCGCTCTAGACGTGCACGGTACGCAGCCTTGATGTAACCGTAGGCGTGCCCTCGTTTTGTTGTGCCCTCAGTCGTGGCCACAGGTCGGCCCCGGAAACCATCAGCGGCGACGCTGATACCCCGGCGGGCGTTTACTACTTGCGCGGGGTCTGCGCCGTCGCGGATCGCGGCGGCACCGGCGCGGGTGAATATCTTATTTTGCTCAGCCTCTGTGAGGGCATCGAAGTACTCACCCGGATCAAACACCATTTCACGAATTTCAGGCAGATGCTTGCGCCGGTCAAAGTCGGCAATTGGCACCTGAATGCAGTCGCACCCGGGGTGCCGCTGAAAACCAACGGTCGGCGACCTGTGCATCTTTCCCGCTAGGATCGCGCACCGTGAGCAGCACGGCGGCGTGACAGCACGAATCCACCCGGTTCCTTGCCGTCCTAGCATCTGGATACTTGTTGATGCCCGTGCGGCGTCGGCAACTGCGGTGCGCGCGGCCATTACTAGGCTGCGCCCTGATTGTTCCCACACTGTTGCCAGCGCCTGCGGAGTGTGCTCCGGGGCGTCGAAAACCTCAGCAACCCGGCGCGAATAGGCATACGGAAGCCCCTCTACCGGTCGGCCGTCACCGGCTACACCAGCTAGGTTCAGTACTTCCGGTTCCCATTCCTCAGTGAGCGGCCTGGCTTGTGCTAGCAGCTGCTTATCGACGCCCTCAGCTGCAATGATCGAAGCTTCCAGCTGCGCCGCAGCCATGCGGTACGCCACCTCGTCGAATCGCTGATCCCACCACACGCGGGGGTTCATTGGCTGGTTTCCCCACCCGGTTCGCCGCAGCCATTTAGCTAGATCGGCCCCAACTTCCGCAGTTGCCATGGCTGTACCCCGGGTTTCCGGCATGAGCTTTTCCCATTGCAGCGATGCAAGTGGTGGCGTCATAATAGCGTTTCACCCGGCGCTGGTTCTGCGGAGCGTTCCAGCTTCTCATCCCAGATCAGCTGTTCCTCATCGAGCCAGCGCAATTCCTGCTCAATGCGCGCCTGCGACCAACCCATGCTGTTAAGTGCGCCGCGAACAGATAGCGTCTGCTTCCCGGCCGTGTACTTTGACACAGCGTCGGCACGCTGCGACTCAGTCGGGGTTGCGGGGTTGTGCCAGCCAATACTGATCATGCCGTCACTGTCCCATTCACGGGTGCGGATACGTTCAGCGATTCCTAGTACCCATGCCCAGAACGTGCCCATCGTGCTATTGAGGCGTTCCACCTGTTTAACTAGTCGCGACTCCTCAGCCTTGATAGCACCCTCAGCTGCGGGGTTCGCGGTGTTTTGCCCCATCATCCGTACTGGTAGGCCGGTGACTGTTGCGGCTTGTTCCGCCAGCATCTTGATTGTGCTGTGGAAACCGTCAAGTGATGCCCCTGGCAGCTGTTGCACTTTCGCATCAGCATTTGAGATTGCAAGCATGGCCCCCATGTACATTTCCCACGGGTCCGATATTGGCTCGCCGTCTTCGTCGCGGAAATCCTCAGACGAAACACCCAGGGCAACCTTCTGCGGCGTCGCCACCGTTTCCATCGCTAATTGCAGCTGCAGCATTACGCGGCCGCACATGTCCACGATAGGTTTCAGGTCGGTTAGCTGTGATTCACCGGCCCACATGCCGGATTCTTGACGATTCCAGGCCGCTACTACAGGCACACGCCCGAGGTCGTGCGGTATACGCAGGCTATCCTCCCACTTACCATTGACTTGACCAATCAGGATCGTCTGATCAGGCAAATACAGCGTTGACAGTACAACCTGCTTTGTCTTCTCACTACGGTATGTGCGCAAGGCCGCTACTGTTTCGCGGGTCACCTGGTCAACAAGGATTGACATGCAGCGTGGGTTTTCCACGCGGATACGCGGCCTGCCTCCGTTAGGATCAGCCGCGACTGTAGCGAAACAGCGTCCGTAGATCAGGAGGTCGCGCTGTGCTTTGTGGGATTCCGCGTCAAGGTTGTTCGCGTCCCAGTCGCGCCGCAGCTCTGCATCTTCCACTACTGTTCCCTGTCGCATGATCAGGCGCACATCTTGCCGCTCTTCCAGGGCGTCGATGTATGTGCGACACCAGTTCAGCGGGAAGGCAAAAGGTTGCACATCCGGCGGGATACTGATCCCCAGGTTACCGACGATCTGCAATCCCCTGTAGTAGTCGCGGTTTCGCTTGTCTTCCGCGCGCTGTTTCTGCTGCTCTGCGTATAGTTTTTGCAGGATACTGATTTCTTTTGGTGTGAGCATTTTGTCACCTCCCTCGTCGTCTTCCGAATACGGTCATTGTTGATTTTCGCTGTTCGCTCCACCCGTCCGTTATGGCATCCATTGCGGCCTCGTGCGCGATTATCGCGGCCATGGCCGGATCGATTTTCTGATGATCAGCGGGCTTTCCCAAAATGTACATCTGCCCGGGTTTGGCCACCTTTTTCGCGTTGGCCATTGCCTCTGCAGTGAGTGGGCACCCATCGTGCTTGATGCGGCCTTGACGTAGGTCAACCTCGAAACGCCTTATCGCCGCGTACATGCGCTTGATTTGGTTTGTCGGCCATTCCAGCACCTGGCAGCTTTCACCACCGTAGTTCAGCGCCCATTCGCCGATCTCTGAATACCAATCCTGCGGGTCGCAATACATGCGGCGCACCTTATACCGGTTCATCATCTCATCAACCGCCGCGTGCACTTCATCGCGCGGGATTCGGCCGCCCCATTCTTCCGGCTTCCAGATCGTCGGCCGACGATCCGGCCCATACCGCATGGTGAAAATCCGGCCGTCTCGGGTCTTCATTTTGAGCGCGGTCCAGTCGTTGTTTTCCGACCCGTCAAACCCCACACAGATAGGAGTGCCGTCTGGTGGGTTAGGCATCCATTCCATCGTAAGCCCCCTCCCATATTCCATCAGGCAGCCATGCACCAGCTGAGTAGGTGATTTTGTTCCCAAAGAATCTTTCTGCCTGATCCGGGTCTGTTTCCGACAGCTCATTGGCCTCCGCTAGTACGCCGTCAATCGGCACCCAGGGGCTGCCCGTGTAGACGTGTTCTAGGATTTTCCGGCGGTCTGCCTTGCGGGACCATTTCAACCCCTTTGGTGGAGGCTCATAGAACTTGAAAACGTCTTCCACCGTACTCAGGTAGGTGCGCTGTGCGACGCTGTTTTCAGACGAATCATATGCGTTGGTCGTTTCCAATGTTCGGCCACCCATACCGGCCGCGCCACGGCGTTGCGCGTCGGCAACTGCCATCATCCGATTGCGTTTCGTCCACAGGCCCGTTTCGTCCTGCAAAACGAACGACACGGGGTTGCCGACGCGGCTTGTTGCCGATGACGTCACGACGTCGATACGGTCGGCCTTGTCGCCGCCCTCGCCACCTAGAATACGGATAAAGCCCTCACGGTCTGCCATCCGCTCACTGAGTGGCCCCAATTCGATCATTGACCGCAGGGGCCGGTAGGTGTTGTCTACCTGGTCCTCCGATGTGGCCGTGAGCTGGATCAGCGGTGAAGGGTGAGGCCGTCCCATTGGTTCGCCCGGCTCATAGTGATACTCGAAGCCGCATCCACAGCCCCAATCTTCACACCTGTAAACCTCATCTCCTTGTGCCCAGCCGTCAAATTCCGACGGCCCCACAGCCATGACAGCGACGATGGACGCCGCCGCCGGTCCCTTGCCCGTCTTCTGCGGCCCCATGATCTGAGCGCGGCGATAATGGAAAGCCTGCGACCTCAGCGGCTCGCCTTCCCATTTCAGCCCTTCCCGAATCCGACCCAGATTAGCGAAACACCAAAATTGCCAGTCCGACCACTCGAACGGCTCACCACGCCGGTATCCGTCTGGCACGCGGCAATGAGCGAAAACCCATGCATCCCATAGGTCGCCGAGGGTGGGGAAGTTCACAACCCATTTCGTGGCCATTAACTACCCGCCTCATCGTCTTGCATGGTGCCCCGCATACGTCGCCGTCGCTGATCCCGGCGCGCCCTGAATGCATCTGTCGCGTCGGTCACTGCTTCTAGCTCAGGCGTTGTTTTGATGATTTTCCACTGATTGAGCTGCAGCCCGGAGGGCGTGAGGCCGATAATATCGGCTAGCCGCAGCATTTGGGTGATCAGCGCTGGTTGCGACTGTGGGTCTTCACACCTCACAGACAACCGCACATACAGGGCGATCTGTTGCCATAGCCACGGCATTTCTATCCACGCCTCCGCCTGTGGGCATTTCCACAGCTTGCGCCATTGCGCTTTCTCACGAACGGTGTTGCGACCTGCTCCTTTGCCTGTCGGCAATGGCCACTCAGGGGCTTTCCCATCCCATCCCTCAGCGTCGAGGGCGCGCCACCCATCAGTGAGACCTCGACGGTCTGAGCGCTTGGAACGCGGATCTGCCGCAGGGCCTGAGCGAATACGTGCGCCGCCACTAGGCACCAAATCACCTCCCATCACCGGTTAGATCAACTGTTTTTAAATTGTCAAAGCGACACGCCGAACAGCGTGCCGAAACTTAAAAGTCAACTTTTCAGGGTTCAAAAATCCGCAGGCCAAACCCGATTTTTTGAACCATGCGCGCCCCCTGCTCACCTCACACCCGGCAAACCTTTTTCGTGTCCGTAGGGTGCTACCCCCCCCTTTGCGGCCTGTTGCCACTCAGTAATTCTTTCTGTATGGGGCCATAATGACCGCTGCATGTCTACTGTTACACGCCCGGCAGAGAACTGTCAAGACCTGCCCCGCGTCGCCACCCTCCACTAGGGCATCGCCATGCTGTGCGGTTAGGTCTGTCGCCGGGTGTGGCGGCACCTGGTATCCGGGGCACCAATCACCGTGACGCCGACGCCACTCAGCAACGACAGCTGCGCGGCGGCGTCGGGTTCGGCGCGCGTCCATCTTTGTCGGCCCCTGCGCTTGTCGCCGTTCAACCTCGGCCGCGTGCTCACGGCACCGGCCACGGTATACGGCAACGTGCGGGCAACCGTCCTCGAAGCACGGGCGTGGTGCGCGTGGCATTGGTGCCGCCTCTCGTCTTGATCTAAAAGCTTGATGCCCGCACCCGGTATGATTGCGGGTTGTTGGTTTTGGGTGCGGGCGTTTTAAAACCCCCTTTGGGGCAAACACAGGATTGGAACTGTGTGCCCCTACAGGGGGTTGTAGTAGTGGGGGCCGCACACTAGTGGGTGTCCAGTCCGATCAGCGGGGCCTCACTCACTGACTGTAGTCTACACACACCGGCGTTACACTTGTCAACCCCGCACACGTTTCAGCACGTCACCGATGTTAACGCGGCCAGCCTCATCAACACGCACATGCCCCCGCGCGATCCACTGCCGCAGCGTCCCCGGCTTCACATCAACGGCAAACAGCGTGCGCAACACATCCACGGCAACGCTGCGCGCAACCCACTCAACCACAGCGCCCCCGATCTTGTCGGAACTCACGGGCGCTTGATCCATGCCTAATCGGCGCTCAAACCGGGCTACAGCCGCATCAAACCCATTAACCGCATCAATCACCCTCACATTGCTACCCAACCCGTCCATGATGCTCACAGCGCCTGATTCAACAACACCGGCCGCATACTCACGCATCATGCGCGCCATACGCCGCACACGCCCCGCATCACGCAGACTAGGAACCAACTCAGCCCCGATCAACGATCCGACCATCACACCCAGCCCCTCAGCAACTGCGATCCGATCATCCACCAAACCAATGTTGCACGGCGGCCGCGAACCAAAGCCACCACCATGCGCGCCCCCATCAGATGAACCACTCACCCCGAACTCATTAATCAACTCACACTCATCCCACCAATCCCGAACAAACTCACAGCAGGAAAGAAACCTAACAAGGGAGACATTACAAGAAGACAAAACAAAACCCTTAGAAAGAATAACCAACAACTACATGTAGTAGCTTACCAAAATCTCTATTCCAGTAAAGAACATTGAAGGTAGTAATAAAGGTCTCCCCGACCCGACCCGACCCGACCCGACCCGGAGGCAATGGAATAACCCACCCCCTTACCCTGGACATGGCAAGGGTACGGTTTCACAAATGCTAACTGGTTTTTGGGCACACCAAACCGGCGACCGACCAACGCAAAGACTAACCCAATCTACGCAAACGCCGAAAAAAAATTGCAAGCTACGCCACCATCACCGGCCACGCAACTTAAAAAGACAAAGCTTCGCCAAACCTAATCAGCAAAGCTTTTCAACAAAAAGCGTTCACCATGAGCTAAACCATTACCGCGCGGTATTGATCGCCTCACCACTGATAACCACAGCTGAATCAGACAAGCCCCCACTCCGCACACCGTCATCCCGACGGCACGTAAAGGCCCATCCACCCCGACGCGGGCGTTCCTGGCCATATCCCACGCCTGGAGAGTACTCCGTACTGGCTGTACGACAACTCATTTCACTGCTAAACCGACTGTTAACATCGCCTTCATCCTTTGCCCAGCTGGCTGCTGGAACCGGCGAAACATGCATCAACCCTGAGACTTCCCATACAAAAGCCGGAATTACGTGCGTGCGTGAGCACAACCGTAGCTGGTGTATCGTCTCCGCCTTGGATTTACCACCCTGTACAGGGCCACCAGACAGCGTTAGGTTCTGTTTACGATGCATTTCTAGGCGCGCCGCTTTCCCCTCTTACTTCCCCTTGCGCTTTTGTCACGCTCAGAGAATGGCCTCGCATTTAACCGCTGGCTGCGGCTGGATCGCTGAGGGGCATCACTAGTAGTTACTGTTTTCGATACCGGAGTTCCCCAGGCGTGGTTTCGCGGGGGAACTTCTGTCGGCACATCAACCTTTTCTGAATTGTCTAGGGGGTTGACTATGCCGAGTTTTCGGGCGTATCGGCTCGTTACGCTAGGCCATTTACTCAAAGCCTCGATCAGACCCGGGCCATAAACCGGATTTTCCGGCGGGTCTAGGAGTGGGAACTCCCCCTCTGGATCATCAGACGCCGCGCGGCCTTCGTTGCACGCAGAACATGCTTGGACAAAATTAGCCGCTGTCGTTTGGGCATTAATATCTCGATGGTCAAAAGTCTGCCCTAAATCAGACCGGGTGTCGCCCCATTTGACCTCACAGCCGCAATACCTGCACTCGTCCCCATCTCGCAAAAGAACAGGGACAACAAGGGAAGCTTTGCGACGATCGTTCTTCCTCTTATCTGCCTTTTTCTTATCATCTGTGCGAATCAAATGCACAAAATTATTGTCATCCAGCAGAGTCCAGACTTCTACGCCCTGGCTGTCATCACGACTGTCAGAACGCTTTGGCGTGAGCACGCCTATCTTTACTAGGTCGTTAATAACCTCTTGATGACCGGCGAAACCGCAAACCTGGATAACCATACCTTTAGTCACCTCGTAATCAGTCCACGCTACCGCCGAAGAAATAAACAAGGCCGTTGTCACGCCCTTGAGTTTGATTACCAGAGATTCATCCCCTCTAGTCGCAGCTAATTCCGCTGCCCACATCCAAACCTTGTGGTCATTGAACGTATCGGAAAATCGTGCCCAAGACATCTATAACCTCACCGAACCGGGGGCTAGAAGCTGATACATGATTTCCTCCATACTGGACAACAAGGATTCAATAGTGCAGGGGATTTACCCCTAACTAGTTGGCAATCATGGACATCACACTACCCCGCCTTAGCGCCGCAGTGCAACCTCCATAACAGCCAACCTACACACACTTGCGTGGCCACGCAAACGTGCCCCCCCCGAACAACCCCCTAAGCAGGCGCAAACCTCGGCTGCTTCACCCCCACACGCCGCACACCATCAGACGAACCCGCACCCGAACCATCAGGGCGCGCCGGGCCGTTTTCGGTGGCATCTTCCTTTGATTCTCGGGCGAACAGGCAAGCGTTTATGCACTGCATACGTGCATAGATACCGGTTGTTCCATCATGATTTTTGCGCGCGGATACGGTGAGCTGTGCGGTTTCTTCGACAGCCATTGTCGCTATTGCGCGTGCGGCGTCTGCCCCGATTGTGAAGCTTTCATTTTCCACGCTGATATGGTCGCCATTTGGCATTATCAGCGCGTTTACCGCATCGCTGTATTCCGATGCTTTCACCACGACGCTATCGCATTTTTCCGGCTCTATTGCCTCATCCTTGACAAGCATTGTCTCAGGCTTTGGGCAAATACTTACTTCCGACGCTTCACCTTCTTCATTCACCGTCGGCTTTATGCTCCTCATGATATGTGCGGCGGCATCTGCGGTGATTTCCCATTCCTTATCACGCGCATCATCATCACCAAAAATAATCGGCACATGCGCCGTGAAATGCATCGTCTTTGCCCTGCCTGTGACACTCACAACGTCTTTCGCGGTTCGCAGCGTCACCTTTTTATCGACGCCTTTTTTCGCCACTGCCGCAGCGATTTTCAACGCCTTCATCATCTCAGCAGCCTTTACGACCACAACGTTTTTCTTTTCCATTTCGTTTTCCTTCCTATCCGAATTGCAGCACTTGCTGCCCTAGACGCTTTGCGATTACCTCGCAGTACCGTTCTTCCAATTCAATCGCAATGACTTTTTGACCTAGATTCCTAGCGGCGACCACCGTGGCCCCGGTTCCCGCGAATGGATCAACGATGGTACGGCCGCGCGGCATCCGCTCGATCAATCTTTCCATCAGCCTCACCGGCTTAACCGTTGGGTGCTTGAACTTGTTTTCTTCACCATGCGACCCGCCGCGCAGGCCGCCAACCGCAAGCACAGACCCGGCGCGCTTGAACCGGTATGGGCTGATTGCTTCTTCCATGTTCCATGCTTTGCCTAGCATGTGAATTTCCTCATGGGAGTGCCCGAAGGGCGATTTCAGGTTCCCCATTCCTGGTGTTCCTGTTTTCCACCACACGAGTCGGTTTACTTCGCCTTCTGGTGGTGGCACTTTCCACGATCCAAATACTACCCCTGCGGAATGCTTGTGCCCTGGTGTTGTATCGTGCGCTAGCCATTCTTTGATTGCGGCGTCGCGCAGTGCGGTAGATTCGTCGCCCTTTACCCGCCACCCGGCCTGTCGCTTGTCGCGCTTATTTGAGCGGAACATGATTCCATAGGGGGGGTCGGTTACTAAATTCCGGTGCGGCGCCCAGATGGAGACCAGTTCAGGACTGAGCGCGTCGCCGTGGTAGATGGTTATGCCGTCGAGTTCATAGAATGGCTGCGGCGCCACTGTCCACCTCCCCTAGTGCTTCCAGGCTTTCCTTTGCTGCTTTCGCGGCTTCTTCCAAGGCTTTCGCGGCGGCGCTCAGCTTCGATGCAAAATCTTCTAGACGTATTTGCGCATCAATTACGGCTAGCGCTTCTTCATAAGAAACCTTGATTGGCTTATCGTCATCCACGAACACGCTTCCGTCTTCCCAGTCAAGCTCTACCATCCATGTGTTACCCGGCGCGCAGATTTCCTCTGGATCGAAAATATCTCCCCCGCAATCTTCGATGCATTCGCACACTAGACATATGTTAGTTTCTGTCGCATAGCCCCCACACCATTCGCTCATTATGTGCAGTTCGTCATGATTGTAGTAGCCACTACGCTCATACTCATTGCCTAGTTTTCTTTTTTCTTCCTCTGTGCATTTTTCACACTCGTGCCATGAATGCTGATCCTCACGACATGGACAGTACACGACTTCCCAGTTCCCCTCATCTGATATTTTGACGATGTGTGACTTGTCTGCTTTCGACATTTTTTAAATCCAATCTCCTATGATTCCTGTACAGTCGATACTTTCAGCTTGTTTTAGTGTTTCCTCCATTGCTCTTTCGCTTAGAACTGCAAATATTTCCTTCCCTGCGATTTGCCATTCACTTTGATTTCGTTGGCTTACTTTGTGCATTGACCCGAAGATCATTACGCCTATTTCATCTTTTCCGGTCTTCCAGAAAATATCCGACAGCGCTTCCAACAAGCTCACTTGCCAGAATCGCTTTCGCTCTAGGATAAGTTTGCCCGCAAAGTTACGGTGTTCTTCTATCCCCATCATCCGAAAATCGGTCATGTACTGCTCACTCATGCCTTGCCGTGCGACAAGCTTCACGCCGCCGCCGATGTCATCTAGGACGACCCGGAACTGATCTGGCCTTTCTTCACTCTTCCACATATGGTTTCACATCCACGATGAAATCATCAAACCAGAAACTACGATTTTCGCCGCTCGCGAACACCATTTCAACCCTATCACCTTTAAGTTTCAATACGTCACCTTCACGCGTTACGCTCACCTCACCGAAATTAATATTTTCCATCTTCACAGACTCAATGCCCGTTTCAACAATGAAAAGATCAGCAACATCTATTGCCTGCATTTCCTGAGCAAAGAAATTGTAGTTAGGCGACTCATCCGGGCTTGTTTCATCAAGCACAGCTTGCATCAAAATGAACCCGCGATACCCATTAACTAGTTTTTCTTTCGCGAAAACATCCACGCCTTTAGCCCGAAAAACCAGATACAATCTCACTTCCATTACCTCCATTGCCTTACTTTCTTCTTGCACGTATCAAAATGGCAAGTATACAGCCGCTCGCGCCGAAGGTGAGCTATTTCAACTTCACCGGCCCGTAGATACTCTGCGCGGCCGCACGATATTCGCCAATGCCCATCATCAGAATGAACAAGATTCAACGGCATGTTTTTACCCGCAACCGTTTTCACCCATCTTATCGGCTCGCCGCAGTCACGACAAAGCGCATTCGGCGGCCTTCTTCCCTCATCCCACATTTCGTTGATCTACTTCATGAAGCATTTCCCTTAGCGCCTTACTTGAGTCGTAGATGCATGAGAATACAACCGTTTCCACCACTCTAGCCATTCCACGGAAACTACTTCTCATTACTCGCGCATAGGTTTCGTCTTTTTCTCGATTCACAAATTCCCCTGTCACCTCTTCCACGAACAGGGCAACCTGATTCGCAAAATCAGCATCTCTTTCGATTTTCCCATCAAGCTTCCAACCGAGCTTTTCCTCTAAGCTCATTTCCAATCTCCAATCTTTCCAATCGATTTGGACAATGCACACTTTATCCATCACCGCATGGCCACGCAAGCAGCCCCCCCCCACTCAATCCATTTTCCCAGCTTCACCCGCTATCCACACCCCCAAATGGTCACCCCCGCTTGCAGTGCCACTTTACAAATCTTCCACGATTTTCTAAATTGTCACTTGTCGCCGAACGGTGGCGGCAGATTGGAAAATCGATATGTTCATCTTTGACTTACTAGCCCCCTTGTGTGGCGGCGTCGGCTTCACATCCATTGTCCTAATGAGCGCCGCCGCAATCTACAAAACTGTTACGGATTACGGCAACTTGACCTACACGGAAGGAACTCACCCTGATGATCACATTTAACCTGCGCGGACTTCCTCAGCCCATACGGTCCACCGGCCTCATCAGCGCACTAGTCGAGCACTATAAACGAATCATAGCGGTAGAGAAGCACCCCGTATCGCCAAATATCCTTGTCCTCGACGCAGCAACAGGAACCGTGATCGGCGAAGTGCAAAACCTTACCGGTGAAGACGAAACCAACACTGACCCCGATTACGCGGCTTTTCGCATCCGGCAAGCACACACACAAGAACGCAAGCTACAGATGGAACTGCGAACAGCGAAAGCGCACAAGAAGCAGCTCATCCGCGAAGCCGTAAGCCTTAAGCTTCTCACCTACCGCGACATTGCTAATCTGCTTCACCAGACGCCGCAGAACATCCGCAGCATCGCGCAACCCTCACCCTCAGAACTAGGAACGACCCATGCGAAATCTTGACAGCGCTAAATTCGTCGAGTCACTTCTTAATGAAGAAGTCTTCCATCTCCCTACTTCCGCAGACGATGAATTTCAAAAGCTAGTTGATTCTGGCAAGAAGCTAACCGAATCCCTCGCGGAAAGCCTCAAATTGCAAACCCTTGCCGATCTCAAAGAATCAAACCCCCATAACCCAATCTACGCGGCGTGCCCACTAAACCCCTCAATGCCAGTAATACACAGCGACACACAAAGCTATGCTCTTTCATTGACTCTGAATGAACTCACCTCCGAAAGCCCATCTGGAACGGACATATACACGCTGAGCGCATACCCCGTGTGCTCCAGCATCACGGGCTGTTACGTTCGCCACATAGTCGGATTCCGTAGCCTTCTTAACCAAATCGCACACCTCGACGTCTTCGGCATCGAAGATTTCATAGATCACTTCTAACCCTACTGACCTACACCAACAACCGCGCACCACCCCCAAATAAGGGCAACACACAACCAATACATTGCGTGGCCACACAACGGGTGATACAGTGAAACACGTCCACAACAAAAGGGGAACAAACCCCACACCAGATTGGAGATTGGAAAATGAGCACCCCCTACACCTTCACCCACCCAAGCCCCGGCGTTTTCGGCGCACACTACGGCGATCAAATGTTTGCAATCCTGGAACGCCATACCTGCGTTTCCTCAGTCGCCGGAACCGTTGACAACCGCGACCTGTGGGTTATCGTCGATCCACTTCAGGAGGCCAACATCAACACCCGCGACCTGAACCGCATCTACCATATCTGCGAAGGATTCCCCACCTACAAAGCAGCCGCAGCGAAAGCATGGGAGAACTACAACAAGTACGGCGTCGCCCTTCCTATCGGTATTGCCGACTGCTGAGAACAAGCGCCCGGGGTGAGCGCACAATCACCCCACCACCCGGCGCGCGGCCGCCGGAACAACGGCCGCAGATTGGATTTGGTTATGCACTATTTGACCGCTGTTCCTAATGACATGATTGTTCAGTCTGTTGACAGTCTTGATTGGTCTGCGGAAGTTCCGCGCGATTATAAGCCTCCGGCTTTTGGTTCATGCGGGGCATATAACACGGTTTTGACCGGCGACGAGTTCTATTTGATCATGGACCGTTTGGCCATTTCGCCGCTTGATTTGTCACGCGCTACCGGCTTTCCTCAGACCAGCATCTTGTTTTGGAGGCGTTCTAAGCAAGTTCCTACGAATGTTGCGCTCACTGTTCGTCATTTACAGAAGCTCACTCATGGGGTTATTAATGCGCTTGATCATGTTACCGGTTGTTCTTTTCACAACTACGGGTATCGCAAGATAGGTGATTTTTGGCTACCGGAATCGTGGTGGCGCATGTGCTTGGCTCGTAACTCTGAGCGCACTATCATGAAGGATTTTCACTACTCACACAAAAGGAGTCGATAAATGTACCCATCTTCGTTCTTGGAGGCGTGTGTAGCGCCCCATACCAACACCTATGATTCTTACTCTGAGATTTCCAAGCGCGTGATCTTTGGCAACACTGTCTCTATTGAGCATTTCCCGCAGACCAATTCGTTCTCTGTGGTCTTGGACAGTGATGCGATTACCGCACATCGTGTAAATTTCGCCGATAATCGGCGGCGGCGTGATGAAGCGTCGGCGCTCATCGCATGGTTCAGCCACATTGCCAGCAAAACGCAGGCCCCCATTGATACCAGCCTTCTGCACGGCACTATCCTGCCTAGCTGGTCGGCGCAGCTAGCCCCATTTGACCTTGCCGATTTCCACCTGAGCGCCGAAACGCCCGAAGGTCTTTCCACCCCCGCTGACTTTTTGCGGTGCGGCTTGTCTCATCTCTGTGATGTGAGTATCCACCCATGCACTGAGCACTCTAATGCTGCTATGGCGTCCTATGGCGATAACTGGATTGTCCTTGCATTCGATGTGCGCAAACGCTTTTTCTCTAAAGGCCACTACGTGGCTCAGTTCCATGTCGAGGTGCGCAGCACTGACGTGGTGTACCACACCACCCCCGAGGCCGCGCAGGAATGGTCAACCCTCATCGCGCAGGAAACAGGGCGGTTTGTCACCCCATTCCACATCCTCAGTGATATTTGGGACTTCCGGCACTTTGCCATTGAGCGCCTCCCCATAACCAAAGAAGCGTGGGAAACATACCGCGCAAGCACAGAAAGATAACCCCCATGCCCTCCATGTTTTCACCCCTGTACCATCTACGATGCGTCGCTGAAAAACCAGCCCCCTACACGCGCACTGCCCATTGGTGGCGACGCTCGCTAGATATTCGCTTCTACTCATTTTTTGTTGACCGCAATACGCATTCCAGCTTTGCTACGGTCAATGGCCACACAATCACGATAGACGACCACCCCAACCTATTCGCCGATGGTTTCGACCCGTTCAAGAACGACATCAACTATGCCGTGTACACAACTATCTGTGGGTTCTACGTCTTCGAGCATGGTGGCATCAAGGACAAGGCCACTGCGAAAGCGTATCTGCGTGAGACAACCCCGTTCATCCTCGACCCTGAACCGAACCATCCTAACCGGCGATGGGATTTGATGCTCAAACAGCATCACATTGGGTTTGACCGGCTCACTGATGAAGGTATCAAGTTCCGCATCATTGACAACTACCCGAACTCCACCAACAACCCCGATCCAATCAAGTTCAAGCGCGCCGTTGACTTGTGGGACATGCGCAAGCAAATCGCCGAGTTCGAGACGGAACGGCATCGCCTCCCTTATCCGCTTCCCTACGATGCCGCCATTCACCCTAGCCACGTCCTGGAATACATGCCACGCTGACCTGCAACAACAACCACATATCACCCCCAAATAAGGGCAACACACAACCAATGCATTGCGTGGCCACACAACGGGTGATACAGTGAAACACGTCCACAACAACAAGGGGAACAACCCCACCAGATTGGAGATTGGGAATGAGCATCATCAACCTAGACACCCTCAATTGGGAATCGACCCCCGCAGAATGGGGCTTGACCTTCGGCGAAACCGCAAACCTACCCGGCAGCGACCAGCGCGGCGGAAACGACATGATCCTTGACTTTGACCTTGACGGCACCCGCAAAGCACGCCTGGCAATCGATCCCACACTTGTCGGCATGAAGACCCCACAGGGCATGGCGTTCAGCGATGACACAGCGCACTGGCCCGTCCTGGATCGTGCATTCGGCCGCAAGCAATGGCAAGGCTTCCTCAGCCGCAAGACCTCCGAAATGCTCAGCGACCTAGCCGATTGGGAACCAGAAGACTAACCGCATCAAGCGCCCGGGTGAGCGCACAATC
>QWCO01000784.1_pt1 | contig 36585 bp, 31 predicted proteins | sample 1972611 | NCBI WGS metagenome assembly QWCO01 (sample SAMN09866706, study PRJNA288562) | Human oral metagenome isolate term1_saliva, whole genome shotgun sequencing... | reverse complement strand
TATCAATAGTTCCATTTGTTAATTTATCTAAACCTTTGAATGTTCGCTGAGAAATGGGGGAAAATTGGAGTGGAAATGGGAAAGGAATTAAGGAAAATTACACCACGAAAAAGGTGGGATTAGACTGCCAAATGATTCGGCTGATCCCACCCCACCTTTTTATATATAATGCAAAGTCAGAGTTTACGACTTAAACACACTATCCAAGAATGCTTCCATCTCACCCGCTTTTGCAGCCGGAAGACTATCAGCGAAACGCAAATGATGTTCATTTTCTGCAATATGAATCGTGTCATCGAAGCCCAGAATATAACGCAAAGCAATGCGATAGATACACTCCGTCGGTGCAAGTCCATAGACCTGATGCTTGAAAATATGGCGCAATCGCTCTTCGTCATCAGGAAAAGCACGACGCATTCCCTCGCTATTATACAGGCGTTTCACGATTTCCGTAATGTATTGTCCTGATTTCATATACAAATCGGCAAACGTTTTATCAGGGTCATCAAAGCAACCGGGATTCTCTTCTTCCAGTAAATCCACCATCTTTCTTACCACTTTTTTCGGTGTAAAGATCTGATTTGTCTTCTGTGGAGGAATATAATTGAAGATATCTTCATCTGATGTAGCCTCAAAATAGTTTGCCAACCGCCGCCGAAGTTTCATAAACTCTTTCACCGAATCATTGAAAACTACCTCATCAAAGAATTGACTACTCACGTGATCAATCAGCTGTTCTTCGGCACTTTTTCCTTGTTTTTCTTTCTTTTCACTATATTTCTCTATGCTTTGGGCTATCAAATCACCGAGTTCCTCCTCCTTATCTCCATAGATTTTTGGGCCAAACAACGCCGCTTGTACCTCTTTAACCATAGCTTGATTGGGCCGAGTGTTGCCGTCTTCATCAACGACTCCCGACAATTCTTCAACGCTTTCAACATCTACCATGCCGTTTTTCGGAGCCGACACTGCATCAAATTGATTGATGATATTGATGATTCCAGCCGAACAACCATAAATACTACTGATGTTAGCAAAAAGGAAATTGCTCATAAATCCACTACGAACCACCTCTTGAGATCGAATCTTTCGCGGAATCAACATCACCTGTTCAGCATCAAGTTCCATCATTTCTCCGTCCTCATCTTCGCCAATAACAGGAAAGAAATTCAGCAGTTCACGAACATGTTGCTTGCGCGTGTCAGCGTCACCTCCGCCCGAAGCCGTATCAGCCGAAAGCCCATTGGCCATTTCTTCATAATTGGTCAGTGTGCGTGCCGGGTCAAAGTCAAAGATATAGGCATTCTCTTTACGATGAAACTGCCCATCATTCCCTTTATATAAATAAGGTGTTTGTGCACGAAAAGCAGCCTGCATATACTGCGCTGGGCTTTTCATGTTACTCAAAATCAGCACGCCTGTCCACTCCCTAACACTCACTCCTGTGGTGAGTTGACCAACAGATAGCGTTATCGTTCCTTGCGGATGATTGGCTATAGCCTTACGAACACGACGCAAAGCTCCCTCATCTTCTATCACCTCATCATTGTCGGTCTTGCCATCTCCGGCTGCAACCACAATCTCAAAGTCGGCAAATTCGGGATGACGTTGTATGTCTCTGAGTTTCTCTGCAAGCTTCTTTGCAGCATCAACACGATTCAACAACCAAAACGTGTGACGCAATTCATGACGCAATTCGGGCGTAGAAAAAGGATAACGTGGCTGCCGCGACAACGCATCCAACCATTTGTCAATAGCCTCATCGTGTACAAACTTGCCCCGATCAACACGAAAAAACTCATTCAAATCAAAGGCATAGGCTTCTGTATCGCCATCAATCTCAACACCATCTCTCACCTTTGCCATGACAATATCACCCATTCGATAGGTAAACATGTTGAGTTTCGGCATCTCTTCATAATGATTTAGCCCCCTTTCCTCATCCCAATCATCCTTTGCCTTACATTCATCGGCATAGGTCCAATTAAAGATTGCCTCGGCAGGAAACTTCTCATTGGCCAACGCTTTGAACGGCGTGCCACTCAAATGCAGCGTAAATCGCCGCTCAATCTTACTGAAAGCACAGTGCGTTTTGAATGTATCTACACCCTCATGTGCCTCGTCTATCACGAGCAAGTCCCACTGAAGCTTAGCCACTTCGTGCAATTTACATCGCCATGTTCACCCGTAATGGCGGCTACAGTGATACTATCGTGCCACCTAAAACCGTCACCCAACTCGGCATAACTATCCGTTGCCCAGAAGATATTCTGTTGTGTGGTGTGGTCTTTCAATAGTACTTCGAGCAGGCCTGGCGTCTCTTTAAGCACTCTATTCTCAAGAATATCTATTGGTTCTGACATGATTTAATCGGGTTAGTGAATGCAAAGTAACAAAAAAATAATGAACAAAAGGAATGAATCTCTAAGAAAAAGTGATTTGTTTATTGATTCTTTGCGTCGCCAAGCCTCTTGTTTGGTTCCATTTTCTCACAGCCTGTTTCTTTCAAATAAGGTTTCCATAGCCCATGCTTTATCTCAACACAACCGACGATCCGCTTACAATGCGCCCTCACCCCATGATGTCTTCAATAGAAAGAATTTAAAGATTACTAAACTAAGGACAAAAAATGGCATTACATTTGTAAGGAGACAAAGAAAGAAGTAAATTTGCAAAGTGCTGTAAGAGAATGTTATGCAATGCCGCACGACTTTCGGTTTGCACCACAAACACAAACAAAATTATTATTAAACAAAGAGAATATGGATTTCAAAGAATTTAATGACAGAGTGCGAGACATAGAATATGGCAACTCTGGACCATCTTATTCAGCTGCCTTTCCGGCACTGATTCGCAAAGTATATCTATGGATGACCTTTGCATTGGCTATCAGTGGCATCGTTGCTTACGGCGTAGCGACATCACCCAATCTATTGATGCTCATCTATTCTAACAAGCTTGTATTCTGGGGAATCATAGCCGTTAATTTCCTATTGGTATGGAAGATTAGTGGAAGTACAATGAAACCCAACCGCTCATTGGCTGCCACGACGTTGATGTTTGCCCTTTATTCGGTACTCACGGGTGCCATATTGTCATTCATCTTCGTTGTCTATGCACCGACAGCCATCATCAAAACATTCTTTATTACGGCTGGAATGTTTGTATCAACTGCGGCTTATGGCTACTTCACAAAGAAGGACTTGTCTAACTGGGGCGGTTTCCTCACGATGGCTTTGCTTGGTCTTATCCTTGCATTTGTAGTCAATATGTTCCTAAAGAGCAGTTCATTAGACTATATTATCAGTATTGTTGGCGTGATTGTTTTCGTGGGTCTGACCATCTGGGACAGCCAAACCATCAAACGCCAACTGGCAGAAATGCCCGACGTTAGTGAGGCTTCACAGAAGCTTGCCGTATGCGGTGCACTCAGCTTGTACTTGGATTTCATCAACTTGTTCCTCTACTTGCTGCGCATTTTCAGTCGCGACAGATAATCATTAATTATATTCGACATCGTAATGAAGATAAGAAACTTAGTGGCAGCAGGTGTGCTGACCACCTCTCTCATGCTGAGTAGCTGTGGCATTACAGCCAATGGCTCGGGCAATAACAATGGAGGTAACATCTTAAGTGAAGTACTTGGCAACATGGGAAACGTCGGTACGGTGGGCAATGTGTTAGGCAGTGTGCTCGGTATTGACAAGCCTTCGGAACGCGATATCATTGGAAGCTGGCACTATAGTGAACCAGGTGTGGCCTTCACCAGTAAGAATGCCTTGGCCAAAGCAGGTGGCGAAGTCGCTGCAGCTCAGGCAAAAGCAAAGTTGGAAGAAAGCTATCGGTCGGTTGGTTTCAGGCGCGATAACACGCAACTAACATTCAACAGCAACAAAACTTTCAATGCTCGACTGCTTGGAAAGACCTTTAATGGCACATGGACTTACGACAATAATGAGCAGAAAATCACACTAAAGACGCTGCTCTTCACTATCCCCGTCTATGCAAAGCGCACCACTTCGGGAATGAGTTACCTCATGGAGTCCAAGAAACTATTAACCATTTTGCAGACGGTTTCAGCCCTCAGTGGCAACAACACCTTGCAAACGGTTGGCGACTTGAGCAAGAACTATGACGGAATACGCATGGGATTTGAAATGAAAAAATAAGCTTTTGTGCTTTCATCACGTGGACATCAGCCGATTGAAACGTGATAACAATCATAAACTGAAATGGAGAATATCAAAGACTTTGGCTGAGATATTCTCCATTTTGTTTTCAATCAGCGTTATAAATAGCCTCTAACGCCTCAACTTCTCACCACACTTTTCTCAAGAAAGAAGAAAGAAAAACAAGGTAACAAACTACTCCCTGCTATGGCTTTAGAAACTTATTGTCTTTGATAGTCACCCTACTACATCCCTCAAGAATCGTCCATTTATTCCCAACCCATGAGGAAGGCGCTTCAACTTTCACCTCATTTCCCTTGAAAACCAACTGCGATGTGCTCTTGGCATAAAGCAAAGGATTCCCCAAAGTGACAAAGAAGTTATTGAGGATACGCACATTTTGATGCACAGGTCGACGTGCATCAACCTCCGTGTTCGAAGGATTTAAGGCAATAACGGCATGTGAAGGACCACCATTATAGGCACAATCTATAAACTTGTTGTTCTCAATCAGCACATCCTTTACAGGCCCAGATTCATACCATCCGGCAGCATCACCCTCAATAAGAATGGCACTCATGCCCGTATAACAATAGGTGTTGTCACGGATAATCACTCTCCGCGGTGTGGTTACAAGCGTACCACGCGTGCTGGTTCGAGAGAAAAAACAATGCCGAATGTCTACTTCGGGCGTACAACTAAGGTTCTCTACGCAATCACTTTGCAAGCGAACATCGCTCGGAATGGGCCGTATGAACATCACTTCTACTATCCGTGGTGACTCCATTCGCACTGCTTTTATGGTGTTTTCTGCATAGCGTTGCATGGTAGAAGGACGCACAAAAGCCACCGTATCGCCAATAAAATAGGCACGAAAACCATAGCTTTGAGGGTGCATGAAGCGTAATTTGAGCGTATAATCATCAACCTTTTCTACGGCTTGTAAATTGGTTCCATGCACATTAATGCAATCATCTTGCGCACCAAGAAACCTACAACTGTCAATCACAACCTTGCCACTACAACCCGAAAAATGCATAAAGTCGGCCGAAGAAGCCAATATTCTTGTGCTATTTTCACGCGGTTCACATCTCACCCGAAGCATCTTGACGTTTCGACAATACTGACTCACAATGCCTAATCCGTGCATATAGTGCACGCCTACATTGCAAAACGTGATATTTTGGCTTTCAAACAAAAACATTCCCACCTGATCTCGGATGATATCGCGCACCGTAATGGTATGGTTTTCCTTAAAATCCTTCGCTAAATCTGTTGCAAAATGTACCACATTTGGCGCCACTTCAACCGCCTTAGCCTGTGAGAGAATGTCCCAATCACGGCTATAATAAAAGTGCTTATTAGTGGGATCATACTCTATGCAATGCGGTTTGTTCGTCCGCCAACCCTCTCCTATCCACATCATCTTCTCTTCGACAACCGCAAATTTGGAGTCGGGATGCACACGAGTCGTTACTCCATGCGCATCAACTTTAAGGTAAGTGAGTTCCGAACCGCCAGGTCTTTCAAAGTCAAAATGAATATTTTGCAGCCTCATCCCCTTGCAATGGGCAAAAGAAAGCATCGTCATTTTGCCATGAAACATCAGCGTTGACTCATTTCCTTCAATGGTTAGGCCGCTCATCTCTTCGAACAAAAGGCCTATTGTCTTTACTTTTGAGGGACATTCTGTTTCAGACGAGGTGTTGGAAATAAAGTATTCACGCCGCGAAGCATCAGTAGGCCACAGGTCATAACGCCCAGATTGAAACACAATAACCTTGCTTTTCCAACGCTTGCAGTCGGCAATCAAGGTTTGCAAACGAGCCGTTTGGTCTTCGTAAGTGTTGGGATGCACCCCATAGTCGGCCACAAACAGCGTATCATGGAGGGCTGCTTGTGCAGACAACGTGACAAAAAACAAGCATACATTCAGCAACCATCGCAATTTATTTTCTTTCATCATTCGTGAATTTTCATATCTACATATAAGGTTCATCGCTCCCAAAAACGCGACGATATTTGGCAAAGATAAGCATTATCTCCGATAACTCACCCCCTTTAATGAGATATATTCCACGAAAAACAAATCTCCTGCGGTGAAGAACATCCGCCAAATGAAACCCCAACAGCCATTAACCCACTTTTCCATTGCCCATCCATCTGATTGAAAGGCACTTAACTCGGGAAAACAATTGGGCTGAGATGACGCGATAAAAGCAGTCAGATGGTGGCACCATCTGAGTCAAATGGGCCGACAATTTGACGCTGTTTGCAAGCCTTTTTCTACACACAAAACTTGACTGTTTCCAAAAGAACATTTTAAAAGAGAAGTCGCTTCTCTACATGCCCTGGGGTTAGTTGGTTTGTAAGCCACCACCCAGTATGACTTAATACAACAAGGCATTTACTCCACTTGACAATAGAAACAACACTCATTTCATTAAATCGGGTGGACAATCTTCAGCTCTGCTTCCCCACATTTTATTCGGTTCTGGTCCCATTTGAAAAGTCAACACGCCATCTTCTGTCAGCATAGAATGGGTGATATAATTGCGCGTATAGGGTTTTCCATTATATATTGCCGACTGAATATAATAGTTTTTGCGCGAAACACCTTTTACCTTAATAACCAACTTACCGATATGCACCTCCTCAAATGTCGGTGTCCCTATAATATAATAAGGTGAAACTGGACATACGGGATAACATCCCACAGCCGAAAACACGTACCATGCACTCATCTGTCCAGCGTCGTCATTGCCACAAAGGCCTCCCGGCACATCAAGATATTCGTTATCAAGAATCATTCTTACAGCTTGTTGGGTCTTCCACGGCTGGCCAACGTAGGCATAAAGATAAGGTATTTGCTGACATGGTTCATTGCCATGCCAATACATGCTGTCTCTAAACATGCGGTCGAGCCGTGCTGTGAACGTTGCCTTTCCACCCATTACATCAATCAACCCATAGACATCATGCGGTACATACCAAGTGTATTGTGCGGGTGTTCCCTCTGTAATGAAAGGCTCACGCGTATCAATATTGCTATTGTTTAACCATCTTCCATTGGCCCATCTGCCGTCAGCCCATCCTGTTTTTGGATTGATAACATTGCGCCAATTGCGTGCACGTGCCATCAAACGCCTATAATCTTCTGTCTTTCCTAAAGCCTTGGCAGCCTGTGCAACAGCGTAATCATCGTAGGCATATTCAAGCGTTCGACTCACCTGTTCACGCGTATGAAAAGCCTCTTTAACACTATCATTCAGTGGGATATAGCCATATTTCAGATAACTTTGCAACGCCCGACGTCCTTTTCCGTCTTTATAATCCTTTGAATTTGCTATTTCAAAGGCGTTTTTGCGCATGGCTTCATAAGCCTTTTCCTTATTCAGATTGTGCCCACCCTTTACAATTGATTCGGCCAAAGCCGCTGCTGCATGGTCTCCTATCATTGCAGCGGTATAACTATTCCAGCAAGGAAAGATAGGAAGCCAGCCCCCTTCCTCATACATATCTACCAAACTCTGTAACATTTCATTGGCCTTTAGTTCGATAATCAGGTTGAGTGGCAGCAATGTTCGATAGATGTCCCACATCGAGAAGTCCATATATGAATGTCGAAAAAGAGGAGTATTCCCGAGCTTCCCCATGGAATGTTGCATGATTTGTGTTCCTCCAGCAAACGAAGGATAACGCCCGTCCGCGTCACTAAAGTTACGTGGCAGGAAACTGGCACGATAAAGTGCACCATAAAACTTGACTACTGCAGCCGTATCAGAAGAAGAAACACGTAGCTGATTGACTTTTGCTTTCCAACTATCTATTGTTTGTGAACGGGCGTTATTAAACTCCCAATGCGGCATTTCTTGTTGAATATTGTTGAAAACACCGTTCATATCAACAAAACTACTGGCCATTTTAACCAAGATTCTATCATCCTTTGACACATCAAAGGCTGCCCATGCCACCCCATCCTTTATGCCATAATCACGCAAGGGCTTTTGAAATACCACGGCAAACCAGCCCTTAAAGCCAGCCTTCTCGCCCCATCCCTGATAGATTCTGTGTACAGGATTATAGCCATAAATGCAATTTCGTGAAGTATCAACAGCCACAAAACCCTCTCCATAGTCGCTGTTGGGATTGACAACAATATAGGTACGTCCTCCCTTCTGATAGCAGAAACGAAGCATAGCCACATGACTTCTCCCTGTCATTTCAGCCTTTAAATGCTCGTTGGGCAATGAAACAGCATAGTAATCTGGGTGAGATTGCTCACTTATATGACTGAAACGCGAGGCTCGCTCAACAGGTTTCAAGCGCAGACTATCCATTAATGGCATCACCGTAAACGAGCCATAATCTTGTGTGCAGCCTCCCACGAGCCAATGACTTCCACGAAAGCCCTGCAGCTTTTCATCGCGATAGTAATATGGTGCGATGCATTTCTGCTCTCCATCTTGTGTCTGTGGTGTCCAGAAAGTCATGCCATTAGGTTCTAATACAGCGGGAAGCGTCTGCCCATGTTCTTCACTTCCTTTGCCATAACGACTCAACGAGGGCGTAACAGCATAGTCAGTACCCACGAGAGTGTTGATAGTTGCCATGTTTTTCAATGCTTCTGCATTGGCAATACGATTTTCCACATAGTTCAACACATGGTCCCAACGATAATAATAGCCCGTTTTTCCATCAGGGCCTATATCCAATGAACGAACCTTGGAAAGTCGGATTTCACGCTCGTTAAGCATGAATTTCACAATAACCTGCTGTGGCTTTAATGGCTTCTGTGCCTTATCCGGGTTATAATAAAAGACTATTTGCAAGTTAGCTGCCATAGGAATAAGCTGATCCATCTGGTCTTTTTGCTCATCAGAAAGGTTATCTGGCCCCAACAAAGCCAGTAAACGATAAAGTGGAGTGTCGTGACCAAAGCGCAATGTGGCTGTCAGTTCGCTCTGCAAGGCATGGTTAACTTCGGCCACAATATTATGCCAAAGGCTCACGGCCGAACGTTGAGTAACTCCATAATTGTCGGGAGCCAGTCCATTACAAAGCCACATCCGCTCATTGTTCTGCTCGTAAATATCACGCAATTCCGCTTCCGTAAAAAACTGATAAAAATTGAGTTTCAGTCCCACATCCTGCATATCAGAGGCAACAGCGTGCAACTCCGTCATCAATTTTTCGGCATTTTCAACCTTTGTTGGGTCTTTGAAAAGAGCAGAAATAAATCGTTCATTACCAAAATGACGTTGTGGATTGACCATCTTCTGCCATGCATCGAGTTCAGAACTCTTATAAGCTATCCACGCCATATCTGCCGAATCAGAATGCTGTTCCACCTTTTCTTTCCGCACATTCCTATTTTCAAGTACACTGCAAAAAGCCTGCATGCTCTTCACACAGCGGTCAGAAACACTTGAAAAAGCCTCAATTCTGCCACCAGGAGAAAACAATTCAGGAAAGCGAAGCACCATATTTTTGGCGATTTTTTCATGCTGATGTACACCTATCGGAGAGAGTTTTCCACCATTCCCACGTGCTTGTTTCCACACAATCTGCATCATCTTTTCAGCCTTTTTACCCAATTTCGTAAGGTTTTCTTTGTCGGCAAACTGGCTAATTATCCATTCATAACGGGCATCAGAGGTCATCCATCGGCTGCCATGTCGCCCGTAATGACTCATGTAAAATGGTATAAAGTCCTCGGGAACAGCCGTATATTTCGCAGCCTTATATTCTGGATAGGCATAATAAATGCCCCCCATCTGCTCATTACTCTTTTGGGCAAAGGATGTAAGAACAAGGGAAAGGAGAAGTGTTATTACAATTATTTTGCGTATCATTAATCTTATTTTATAGCTTATAAAGAGACAGAAAACCAAATAAATTAAGAATTATACTTTTGAGAGAAGTAAGTTATCACACAAATAAAGCCATAAAGTATGACACAACTCCTTACTAATTCTTTATAAACAAACCTCATCTCAGTAAAAGACAAGGCTTGTCTTTAGTCTTATTTTATTTTATTCTTGGATCCGGATAACCGGGATTCTGCTTCCATTCAGTATTGTTGTCGAGCATATCTTTATGGATAGGGAAGATACGTCGCGTTTTATCGAAGTTGGCATATGGGTTACTATGATAGTGAGGGAAGAACTCATCCTCAAAGTGTCCGAAGCGAATCATATCGTTACGACGCCAGTTTTCGTTCATGAACTCACGGCCGCGCTCTTCATAAATATCCTGTAACGTGGGCACATTAGCGAGTAATGGAGCATGGACATAGGTGCGAATTTGATTGAACAGCGACTGCGCTACCGCGCCATCCGAACCTTTTCGTGTCAGCGCTTCAGCCTTCATCAACAGAATATCGGCATAACGGAAGATGGGAACATCGTTACTTTGGTTGCGCCCGTTCTTGTAATCATCATTAATAACGAAGAACTTTACTGAGCGATAACCTTGTCGCCATCCATCGAGGTCATCACCAACATCAAGGTTTTGCCAATCAAGTGTTGTGTGATTTGCATCCGTATAGCGTAGCGTTATATTCTTTGTGAGTATCAACGGATTTCCTTTCCTATCCTTGGCAACCTCTGTTGTGGGTAACAAGGTAGTTGGATCATAAACATAAACTTGACCACCTATCACACAATTATTACGTTCATCGCCTGCAAGTGTAAAGAGATTGGCAAATTCAGGAGTCATAGTCATATATCCACCACCTGAGTTTGAGAGTTTCATACCAAAGTAACTGGGATTCATACTCTTAATATCCTTATAGCTGTTGGCGCGACCATACTGCATGCCTGTTGCTGTATACGTGTCGTAAGGCATAGCATAGATAAAGTCCTCCACATTCAACGCACTATTGTTAGGACCGAACTTAAAGCGATAAGCCATAGAGCCAAGATTAAACTTACCACTATTTATGATGTCATCGCATATACTAATGCATGCATCAAGCTTTTCATTCGTTGCTGAAGAAGCATCATATTTATCACGCGGGCAGGCATTTTATACTTAGCATCAACGTCACTATTGATGACCTCATTGGCCTTTACACAGCCCTTTCCGAGTTCACCCATCCAATCAATGGTATTGTCTTCATAACTGAAGGCATGCAAACTTGGATGCGAATAAGTACCGCCATCAATCCAACCTCCTGAATAAGAAACTGCAGTTTGCTCATCACTTGAGAGTGACATTGCCTCAAAAAAGCGACGACCTAAAGTGCCACGGAAGTGGCTGTAGATACTATTTAGCTGGGCATTGAGTGCGACTTCTGAATTAGGATAACTGGGATATTGAGACTTCAAAGGTACATCCAAGTCTGTACAACCTGTTGCTAACAGCATCATACCAGCTGCAAACATTAATTTTATATTTGATTTCATCTTACTTTTCCTTTCTTTATTTTAGAAATTTACTTTTGCACCTATCATAAATGTGCGTGTATGAGGATAATGACTCCAACGATAATCAACTCCAGGATCTATGCCACCAAGATTCACTTCGGGGTCAAGCCCTTTATAACCTGTAATAGTCAACAGATTGTTACAGGTCATATAGAGCTGTAACGACTGTAACCAGCCATTGAAATGCTTAAAGGTATAGCCTAAAGTTAGACTCTGCAAACGTAGATAGTCGCCTTTTTCAAGGAAACGAGTTGATGGAACATTCGAATAAGTATCGGTGTAAGGACGCTCATAAATATATTCTTTCAACACATTCCTACCACTTGAAAATCCGTCAGGAGCTGTATATTGAGCACGCAAACTGTTATAGATTTTATTGCCAAATACACCTGTAATAAACATCGTTAATGTCCAATCTTTATAATTTAGGGTATTGTTCCAACCAAGATTTAATTTGGGTTGTGCATTACCTACTATTGTTCTGTCTTTATAAACTGGGGTTTCGGTTACCTCACCTGTACGTGCATTCGTCACGTCATCATGCACATAATAGGTTGCTTTGCCTGCATCGTTGTAGCCAGCAAACTCATACATATAGAAAGTTCCTATGGGTTGACCCTCTATAACACGTTGTGTATAGCCGTTAGCTGATACTCCAGCGACCATCGGATCGCCTTGAGAGAAGGTGCCAGTATGGTATAATTCGTTCGAAAGACGATTCACTTTATTATCGTTATGCGAAAGATTCAGCGTTGTGTTCCATTCAAAGAGTTTCGTCTTTACAGGGATAGCATTAAGCGTAAACTCGATACCTTTGTTCGTAATCTCACCCACATTAGCTTGTATAAAGCCAAAAGGATAAACGAAAGATGACACAGGATAACTCCATATTAGGTCTTTAGTCTTCTTATGATAGAACTCTAATGAGCCATTGATTCGACCTCCAATGATAGCATAATCTACGCCAATATTAAACATGCCTGTAGTCTCCCACTTCAATGATTCGTTGGCTAACTTCGTGGCACCTAACGACACATAAGTAGATCCATTACTCTGGAAATAAGAGCCAGTAGAGCCATAAGTAGAAACCGCAGAATAGGCACCAAAGCCCAAAGCATTACCGCTTACGCCATATCCCATGCGGAGTTTCAAGTTAGAGAATAAGCTCTGAGCTTTCATAAAAGGCTCTTCGGTGATATTCCATGCCACACTCACGGATGGGAATGTACCCCAACGATGGTCTTTTCCAAATACCGACGAACCATCACGACGCATAGTTGCCTGCAACATATAACGGCTATTATAAGAATAACCCACACGCCCATAGAACGAAATATTACGTACTGTTTCTCTCGTCCCACTATTGACTGCCGGCATTCCGTCTATCATTCCAGCATAAGTGAGGTTATACCATTTCAAAGTGTCATCGAAAAAACTATGCACACTGAGTCCAAAGCCATCGTTACTATTGCGTTCTTCCCATGAATATCCAGCCATTAATGCCAACTTATGAACTTTATCGAAAGTCTTATCATAGTTAGCATAGGTTTCAAAAGTCTGCGAATGACCAAAATAAGTATTACGATCGGCTTTACCATTATACGCACTCAGGCCTGGCAACTGCGACTTATGAGAGTCATAACCGCTATTGGTATGCTGGAAGTTATCGTATGAATAGTTCATATTTAACAGCAATCCATCGATGACATGCAAGGTAGCTTTACCTATAAACTGATTACGTTTCCAAAATGTTTCAGAAGTATCTTCGGCAATAAGTGACATCGGATTGAAGTTGTGAGAGCCTGAACCCCATGACCATTCTCCTTTATTGTCTGTAACCTTGTTCGTTGGATTAAAGTAGTTCATAGCATCAAGCACCGAGGCACCTTCGTTATCCATCTTCACTCCGCGATGCATTCCATACATCATATTAGCTCCCAAGGAGAGATCAAGATGGTCTTTAAGCACCTTAGTTGATAACAAAGAGCGAACATTCAAACGATACATGTTACTGCCTTTAATAATTCCTTCCCGATTCATATAGTTCACACTGGCCATATAACTGGTCTTCTTGGCAGCACCATTAACAGCAATATTATGGTTATGACTGACGCCCGTGCGCAGCACTTCTCGCTGCCAATCCGTGTCACCTCCACCATCATAAGCATAGTTTATGTTATGTTTGGTGACGAATTCACGAATATCTTGTGCCGTAGCCATATCCAAAGTCTTGGATATATTGTCAAATCCCACATAACCATTATAGCTGACATTCGTGCGTTCTCCGCCGTTCTTGCCGCTCTTTGTGGTAATAATGATGACGCCATTTGCCGCTTTTGAACCATAGATTGCCGTTGCAGTGGCATCTCGAAGCACATCAATACTCTCAATATCATCAGGCGAAACCATTGATATATCCACACCGGGAATGCCATCAATCACGTAGTATGGCTGCATAGCGGCACCGCTTCGGAGTGATGAAGCACCACGAAGAGTGATGCTGGGACTACCATTTGGATCACCTGAAGAGGTAACAACAAGCCCGGCAACCTTGCCTTGTAACATGCTCGCTGCATCGGTAAAGACTCCTTTATTGAGGTCTTCCGACTTGATAGTAGTAATAGATGAGGTCACATCCTTACGTCGCATTGTTCCATAACCAACAACAACCACCTCATTTAATACCTTGTTGTCTTCTTCAAGAATAACTTTCGTTTTGTCGCCAGCCTTAATCTCTTTGGGATTAAACCCTACGTAAGAAATCTTCAACCGAGCACCCGGCTTCACGCTAAGTGTGTAGTTCCCATCAGCATCGGTAATGGTTCCATTGTTCGTTCCCACTTCAACAACACTCACACCAACCAGTGGATCTCCCATGGCATCCTTGACATTACCCGTAACTTTACTTTGTGCAAAGCCTGCAGTGCAGGCAAAAAACAGACAACCCACTATGAATGAACGCCTGTAGTTAACCCGAATTAAATCTTGTTCTTTATGCATAAGTTTTAGTTATTAGATGATATTATTCTATTATCTTATTTCATTAACTTCCAATTTACTATCCCAAATTCGGCTATACCACACGGCCATACCATGATTTTTGATGAAAGGTTCGTCGCGACATGGCCTAAGATCGGCCACACGTCCATTATACTCCGTTTGTTTTTTCAGTCGAATATTCACATTATTAAAATAGATATAGCGTACCTTCCCCCACTCATCACCGCCTACAAAGCATCCATTCTCGCTCGTAGCTGTAATATTATTGAAGAAGATTCGCTCCACTTTACCACATCGCCCCTTTGTTTCACCTTTGGGAAAGCGCCAGTTTGCATCCTTATGATTACCATTAGCACGTGGATAAGAGGTTACATATATAGGCTCAGCTTTACCCCACCACACATCACTCCACATGTGAAGATCCATCTGAATGTTACTAAAGGTAATGTCACTCACACTACCTTCATCGCGATTCTGAATGCCCAAACCGCGATTGCTCTTTGTAATGATGCAGTTATTGAAGTTTACATTATAGATAGAATCCATGTTCTCACTCCCAATTTTAATAGCACATGAGCGCGAAGTCATTACACAATTGGTCACAACAATATCGTGACAGCTTCCATATTCTGCATATTCGCGGCGGTTTTTCAAGCAAATGCAATCGTCACCCGATGTGATATAACAGTTAGATATCCGCACATTGCGTGAATGATCAAGGTCAATGCCATCGCCATTCCTTATTTTCAGGTGGTTTAAAAGATTGATTCCATCTATCACAACGCCGTCACAACCCACGAGATGCAACGTCCAATAGGCTCCTTCCCGTATGGTAACATCACGTATAATGACATTGTTTACATCTATCAGCGTTAGCACATGAGGACGCGGATCAAATGTAGTAACAGGCTTAAGTTCGTAACTATCCAACAGCTCTTGCCCCATAAAACGAACACCATTGCCATGAATCGTACCCTTACCTGTAACAGATATATGCGTTGCATGCTTTGACCAAAGCCACAACATGCCCTCACCTCGGTTCTCGCCAAAGGCACTTTGCCGATAAACTTGCTCATCGGGATTGGCTTTTAGCACGGCCGTTGCCTCAAGATGTAAGTCTATATTTGACTTCAACTCTAATGGTCCAGATAGGAAAACATGGTTATTTGGGAATACCACTTGCCCTCCACCACGATGCGAACAAGCATCTATAGCTTGCTGAATTGACATGGCATCGTCGGTAATTCCATCACCTTTCGCTCCATAATCCATCACATTAAACACTTGTGCTCTTAGGATTAGTGTCAGCAATAGCATGGTTAGTAATAACACATTACGTCTTTTGTTCATCATGGGCTGTATGAGATTGTTTCACCACAAAGATAATATTATTTTGAAACAGCAAGCAATTTTTCGTGAGAAAACTACACTTATTTACAAAAAACAGATAGAAAAGATAACTTGAAGTAATCACTTTCATTCGCAGAAACACTTCTATATTAAACCGAAAGACTTTTGATTAATCTTCATAAATGTAGCGAGAGCCTTTCGCATTAAATAGAAAGAGTAGTACAAAACCATACACTGCATATTATTGTATAACCACTATTCATAGAAATTCTATAACGAGCGGAATCAAGATGGGCAAGCTACCTGCAAACTCATCAAATCATTCGGGAACACAATTTGGCTGAGATGACGCGATAAAAGCGGTCAGATGGTGGCACCATCTAAGTCAAATGGCATGGTAATTTGACGCTGTTTGCAAAATTAGTGGCAAAGAAAGAGGAAATGCCCTGTAAATAGGCATTGGCAGAAAGGAGGCGGATCGCTGCACGACGGGACACAAAGAGTGGAACAGCTGCATTGTCAAGAAGAATTAAAATGAAACGATTTTACAACTAAATCTATTCTTTTGAGGATAGAACAAGACCGAGCGTTTGCGCTTGTTTGCATGGATATAGCATTAGAAAAAACAAATATGTTGGCTCAATACAAGAAAGATGAGCTTCCAATTTATTATCATATGCGAGCCAATAAGCATTCAACAAGGAATAAAAGCATGATTTGTTGAACGTTATTTTCTATGAAAAAGACAGATTATTTGTATTTTTATTTGGTTCAACTGCTGTTTATTTGTACCTTTGCAGGCCTAAAACGAATAAACATACAAACTGATGAAAGTAAAGACAAACCGATTAGAAACGTTGAAACTCCTTATCTCCAGCGGTGAATATGGTAGCCAAGAAGAAGTACTTGCGGCACTAAAGAAAGAAGGATTCACGTTGACTCAGGCCACACTTAGTCGTGACTTGAAGCAGCTGAAAGTAGCAAAAGCCGCAAGTATGAACGGCAAATATGTTTACGTTTTGCCTAATGAGACCATGTATAAACGCATTCATAAGCCACTTTCTGCGGCTGAAATGATGATGACACCAGGCTTTATTTCCATTAACTTTTCAGGCAATATAGCTGTCATTAAGACGCGACCGGGTTATGCAAGTAGCATCGCTTATAACATTGACACCAGCGAAATGCCCGAAATATTGGGTACAATTGCGGGCGATGACACGATTATTGTTGTGATCAAAGAAGGCGTAAGTCATGAAGAAGTGACTGAAAGTTTGAGTCAACTGATGCCGGGATTCTAAAGCATTACGCTCAATGTTTCGTGTCTTATCTATGATTTTGGTGAGTAAGAAATAAGGATTTGAGCATCAATTCTTATAGAAGAAGAAAATAATTTGAGTTATTTTTTGCCCCAACTGCAACTTTTCCATCATCAAAATGCGTCTAACGCATGAATGACAAATAAAGAAACAAAACATAAAAGGAAAGAATATGGAAGATAAAAAGAAATTAATGCGCTCCTCATCAGACAAATGGCTTGCAGGAGTTTTAGGTGGGATAGCCAATTATTTGGGTTGGGATCCAGCCTTGCTACGCCTCTGTTATCTGCTATTAACCCTTTGCAGTGTGGGCTTCCCCGGTGTTATTGCATATATCATTCTATGGATGTGTATGCCCCAAGACATCAACACGCAACCATAAAACTGGGAAACGAGAACGTCGTTACAAACAAAGCATAAGATGCTGCACAAACCATTAGGGTGTGTGCAGCATTTTTTGGTTTATTAATGTTATATTGAAATTAAAAGCAAACCAAAAGTAACTATTCGACAACTTTTTGTATCTTTGGCAATGAAATAAAACAAAAAAGATTGAAAATGGAAGAATCTATCAAACAAATTGGCGAGCGCTTGCGTGGCCTTCGCGATGTACTTGACATCCCGGCAGAGGAAGTTGCTGAGCTTTGTGGCATCACTTTAGAGCACTATCTCAAGATAGAAGCTGGAGAAGCAGACCCTTCTGTATATCGACTTTCTAAGATTTCAAAACGCTATGGCATTTCACTTGACGTGTTGCTCTTTGGAGAAGAGCCGCGCATGAGTAGCTATTATCTCACCCGAGACGGGCAAGGTCAGGAGATAGACCGTGGAGATAAGTATCAATATCAAACGTTGGCAGGAGGTTTTAGAGGTCGGAAAATGGATCCATTCCTTGTAGTTGTCGACCCGCTTCCATCCGGAAAACGATATAGTAAGAATACACATGACGGACAAGTTGTTGACTATATTCTTGAAGGAACATTGGAATTGACGATTGAAGACAAAGTATTGGTGTTGGAAAAAGGCGATTGTGTCTATTTCGATGCAACCCTTCCACACTGCATGAACGCACTAAACGGAGAACCAGCTAAGTTTTTATGTGTCGTAAACTAAACGAAAGACTATGATAGAACGTTTTTTAACGCAAACAAAATTCACTTCAGAAGATGACTATGCAAAGCATCTTCATTTCATTGTTCCAGAGAATTTTAACTTCGCCTACGATGTAATGGATGCGTGGGCAGAGGAAAAGCCTGATAAGGTTGCCTTGCTTTGGACGAGTGAAAGAGGCGAAGAAGTGAGCACAACTTATAGAGAGTTTAAGGAACAAACAGACAGAACGGCCGCCTATTTCATGCAATTGGGCATCAAACATGGCGACAAAGTGATGCTTATTCTCAAGCGACATTATCAGTGGTGGCTATCAATGATGGCGCTATGTAAAGTCGGAGCGATAGCTATTCCGGCTACACACATGCTGACAGTACACGACATTGTATATCGCAATCAGAGTGCAAGTGTGAAGTATATCATTTGTGCTAACGATGAATATATCACCGAACAAATCGCTAAAGCCATGCCCGATAGCCCAACAGTAAAGGCATTAGTGGCTGTAAATGCACTTTCAGAACTTGACAAGCCCATACCAGAAGGTTTCCACGATTGGCGCAAAGAGTGGGCTGAAGCACCTGCCTTTGTGCGACCAGACAATGTGAATACTAACGAAGATACAATGTTAATGTACTTCACAAGCGGTACAAGTGGTGAACCAAAGATGGTGGCTCATGACTTCCTTTATGCCTTGGGACATCTCACAACGGGTGTATATTGGCACAATCTCCATGCAAATAGTCTGCATCTTACTGTGGCAGATACGGGTTGGGGCAAAGCCGTTTGGGGCAAACTCTATGGACAATGGTTTGCAGGTGCAACCGTATTTGTATATGATCACGAGAAGTTTACGGCCGAAAAGATTATGCGACAGATGGAGAAATACCACATTACATCGTTCTGTGCGCCTCCAACTATCTATCGTTTTATGATTCGTGAGGACTTCTCTAAATATGATTTGAGCAGTCTTGAATGGTGTACCACGGCCGGAGAAGCCATGAATCCTTCAGTAGCGAATAGGTTTAAAGAGCTTACAGGCGTTACAATCTACGAAGGATTTGGCCAGACTGAGACCACAATGACACTTGGAACCTTCCCCTGGGTGAAGCCAAAACCCGGCTCAATGGGTAAGCCAAACCCTCAATACGACGTTCAGTTGCTACGCCAAGATGGTACAGAATGTGAGGACGGAGAAAAGGGAGAGATTTGTATTCGCATAGGAGATAAGAAACCCTTAGGCTTGTTCAAAGGCTACTATCGCGATGAAGAACGAACAAAGGAGACTTGGCACGATGGCATATATCACACTGGTGACATGGCATGGCGCGACGAAGAAGGGTATTATTGGTTTGTAGGAAGGACGGATGATGTTATCAAAAGCTCAGGCTATCGCATTGGTCCGTTTGAAGTAGAGAATGCCCTGATGACCCATCCAGCCGTTGTTGAGTGTGCCATAACAGGTGTTCCCGACCCTATCCGCGGTATGATTGTTAAGGCAACTGTAGTACTTGCGCCGGAATATAAAGCCAAAGCAGGCGATGAACTGATTAAAGAATTGCAGAATCATGTAAAGCATGAGACGGCGCCTTATAAGTATCCACGTCTCATTGAGTTTGTAAATGAACTGCCAAAGACTATTTCCGGTAAGATAAGACGAGTGGAAATACGAGAAAAAGACAATCAAAAGAAGTCTTGATAAAACAGAAAATGTGGAACGAAAGCTTGTGCTTTGCTCCACATTTTTTATTGTATCTTCTTTTCATCAAACGATAATGAGAAACTTATTTCTTAAAGGTTTTAAAGATAACTCCTTTATAACTGTTGATGCGGAGATTGATTAAGCAACCTGAAGGCAGTCGAGTAAGCGGCACACTAATATACCCTCGGCTCGAATAATATTGCGGAACACCTCCTTGATCGTGGTAGAGTGTGAGGTCAATACGGTGTAACTTACCCCCAACAACAAGGCTATCGGTGGCTATTAAGCCCAAAGTCTGTCCCTTCATCTCACTGGTTTGCTCGCCCGTTAATACCGAAAAACCAATATTCAGATAGCGATTATTCTTGCTTATCCAGGCACTTTCAAACGTAATGGGATCGACATGAAGACTACGAAACCAAGTTGTTGGATGCCAATCTACCACAGGAACAGCCACCAATCGAAGGCCTTCGGTCGATGAATCCACCACCTTATTATAATAGAGTAAGCCTCTCACCTTCGCATTGGCTTGCTTTATCCACGACACTTTCAATCGAGGTACGAGCAGAAGTGAATCTCCTTCATCCGTAACGGCACTATAAACAGCGTTGTCAGATGCTGTATAAGCCTCGACGAAGTCAGCCTGAACATAAGAGTCTTTGCCATCGCCGACCTCATATCCCCCATGAGAACATGCACTCGCCACAAATAATATGACAAGTGCAATACTTAAAATTGTCCAACGATAACTATGCACCATGCCTATCTTATTTTAGGAATGGCAGATGATTCAGAAACGATTTAAACTTACGATTGCCGTTAGTTGCAGACAGATAGTTCTTTGCTGGGTAAGCATATTGACTCAACAAGCAAGCCCGAAGATAACGTTCGTCCTTGTTCTCTATATCAATCTTCTCCAACTGTCCCATCATATAATCTTCGAAATCGTTTCGTTCGGCGTCGGTATAATGGTCAGAATACATTCTCGTATCCTGTATCATGTCGAGTGCAATGTAGTTACATGGGTAGAGACGATAGTTCCGATGGATCTCTAAATCGATATGCGTTGCAATCTCATCAAATAGTTTATTCTTCGGCTGTTCTTGGTCAACACCTTGTAACCAGTCGTCAATACATGGCGCACATTTATAGTGAATGTGACCTTTAAAGCCTTTAATGCCGGTCAACATGCTTTCAATATCATCCTCAGCTGTCTTCTTCCAGAACGGTACATCGCGTCTTAACTGGTACTCACGAGCCTTTAAGTAGTCACATGGATCGTATTCATAAGAGATTGAAAGTGGAACAATATGCAACTGCGTTAGACGCTCAACGATAGATCCTTCGCCTCCCATGGCCATCATCTTCAATATTGCAGGCTGTGTAAGGTCATTCGAGTTTTTAGCCCGTCCCTGTCGTTGTGCTATCCAAACATTCTCTCTTTTCACGTTAACGGCAAAGTGAATATACTCTGACATGCGCTTACTTGCCTTCAACATCTCTACCGAATGGAGAGCTCGTTCGACTGTAAACGACTTGTTTACACGCACGAGATCCTTCACCCAAGGCAGTGTCAACAGGTTATCTCCTATGGCAATTTCGCACGTAGTATCAAAGCCAACATCGATTAAAAGCTTATCAAGAAAAGCCGAATCAAGCACAATGTCGCGGTGATTGCTTACGAAAGTATATCGATTTTTGATGTTAATGTTATAAGCATCCATATCACATCCCAAGCTCTCCTTTACGATTAGTTGCTGTAAGAAGGGATAACAGAAAGCCTTTTGAAACTCGATATTCGTCTTACATGCACGCATCTTGGCAGCTATATCGTCAAGAGCAACACCGGGATATAAGTAAGCCAAGACCTTTTGGAATTGGGAATCACTCAATAATCTGTCGAAAACCTCGGGCAGTTCCTCGGGTTCAAACGGTCTGATACAATCAAACTCAGCTGGAATTTTCATATCATGTGGTTTTAAAATTAATTTTCATTGTATTACAATAGGGCTGAACTTGCTCCATGAGCAACAATAAGTTCGATGCCCAACTCTTCTATTTCGCGCACCAATTGAGCCGAAATATGACTATCAGTGATTATCATGTCGATGTCATCCATACTACAAATGCGTGCAAACCCACGTCTTCCAAACTTACTTGAGTCTGCAAGAACAATGGTTTTCTGTGCAGTTCGAATCATCGACCGATTGAGTTCAGCCTCATTCATGTCGGTTGTTGAGATGCCAAAGTCAAGGTCTATGCCATCAACGCCTAAGTAAAGCTTACTAAACGAGCATCCATTGAGAATCATATCTGCATATTGTCCCACAACCGAAAGACTGCTGTGGCGCACCACTCCGCCCAATTGGATAATGTCAACATTGTCATTTTGCGCCAACAACTCAGTGGCTTGCAGTGATGCCGAGACCACCGTTAGCTTGTCTGTCGTATGCAGATTGCGCGCCAAAGCATGAATAGTAGTTCCCGAAGCCAATAGAATAGAGTCATTAGAAGACACAAGTTTGGCCGCTTCTAAACCTATTTGTTGCTTCTCTTCAGCGTTAAGACCCTCCTTTTCGTTAACCGACCGGTTGTTGGCAAAGGGATTTATGAGGATAGCCTTCCCATGACTGCGGTACAATTTGCCTGCACGCTCCAGCTCTGTAAGGTCTTTACGAATCGTTACTGAAGACACATCAAGTCGCTCTGCCAGTTCAGAAACAAGCAGAGAACCCTGCTTCAGCAGCTCCTCTAATATAAAAGTATGGCGTTCTAACTTAGTCATTGGTTAGGAATTTAATGAGACTATCCGTTTAAAGTAACTACACAAAGATAGGTCTTTTATTCTACATTCGCCAAGAAAAGCCTCTGTTTTAAATAATTATTAACAACACATACGCGCGCGAACAAATTAAACAACGAGCCACATCGTTTAGAATGATAAACCCAATCGCCTAACATCCAGTACTTATTCCATTCGAATGCGGTTAAAAAATAACATTAAACCCGACAGCAACAGCCTCAAATACATCTATTTTCTTGTAAAGATGATTCATCATTTTTTAACAGTTCATCACATCATCAAATAAAAGAAACCCGATGCTTCATAGCCATCAGAAAGGCGAAAAGCAACGAAAAAACATAAGTTCCCATTCCAAAATCATTAAGAAATGGGGCAAATCACACTGCTAAATCCCTCATTTCACGACACTTTTTTACTCATATCATCTCACGTTTTGACGCAAAACGCCATCATTTTTCATGTTATTTCACGCTCCTTTTTGCTATCAAACCTGAAATGCTTTGATACTCAGGAGATTATCAAATGCCTAAAAACAGCCTTTATTTTCCAACAAACATTCACGCCAACAAAAACTTCTCGTTTTATAAAGTCTTTTGTAAAATTTCCTGTTTTCTATTTAATTTTAATGTCTCTACAGCAATTTCATGCTACGTAACACCACAAAAAATTAACCTAAACATCGCTGAAAAGCGCTACATAACAGCCTCTTCCTCCCATAGAACACTACATCCCAGTATGTCAACTCCTTGTCATAAGCCCTTAAAATGGGACAAAATTCACGCCGAATGTTTCAAAACGAAAGCACCAAAATACCAACATCACTCTAAATTTTGAATTATCAGAAATAAAATCTACTTTTGTTGCGTAATGAAACCATAATAATATCATTCAAAACATCTAATGGTTCAACATTCATTGTTATAACACCATTAACGACAAAGCAGCAATTTGAAATCTAAAGTAATGAATAAAAATCAGCGTACAACTTATGACATCATTGTGATTGGTGGAGGAATCACGGGAGCCGGCATCGCGAGAGACTGCGCATTGCGTGGCCTAAAAGTGCTACTGGTTGAGAAATTCGATATGACCAACGGCGCAACCGGGCGTAATCACGGCCTACTTCATAGTGGAGCACGCTATGCAGTGACCGATAACGAGTCGGCAACAGAGTGTATTCAAGAGAACATGATTCTCAGAAAGATTGCCCGCCACTGCGTAGAAGAGACCGATGGACTATTCATTACGCTGCCCGAAGATGACCTTTCCTATCAGAAAACGTTTGTAACGGCCTGCCAAAATGCAGGTATCCGCGCCGATATCATAGCCCCCGAGGAGGCCATTCGATTGGAACCGGCAGTCAACCACAGCCTCATTGGTGCGGTTCGAGTGCCTGATGCCTCAATCGATCCCTTCAGACTGACCACTGCCAACGTGCTCGATGCACGCTTGCATGGGGCAGAAATATTGACCTATCACGAGGTTACATCGTTTATTATCAATCAAACGCGCATGAAAGGTGTCGTGATGCGCGACAACCTTACAGGCGAAACGCACGAAGCTTACTCAAAGATTATCGTCAATGCAGCAGGCATTTGGGGCCACCTTATAGCCGAAAAAGCCGGTATTTCGATTAATATGTTCCCCGCAAAAGGTTCATTATTGATCTTCGGTCACCGTGTAAACCAGATGGTAATCAATAGATGTCGCAAGCCAGCCAATGCCGATATACTCGTTCCCGACGATGCCGTTTGTGTGATAGGAACTACAAGTGACCGCGTGGGTTATGACGAAATAGACCACCTTAAGGTTACAAACGAAGAAGTAGATATATTGATTCGCGAAGGCGAAAAACTGGCTCCGGCACTTGCTTCGACACGCATTTTGCGCGCTTATGCCGGTGTTCGACCACTCGTTGCAGCCGATAATGACCCTTCTGGGCGTAGTATCAGCCGCGGAATTGTGTTGCTCGACCACGAGAAACGTGACGGATTATCGGGCTTTATCACGATAACGGGTGGTAAGATGATGACTTATCGCTTGATGGCCGAACTTGCAACAGACCTCGTTTGCAGCAAATTGGGCATCGACAAGCCATGTATGACTGCCAAGATTCCATTGCCTGGTTCAGAAGAACCCATGGAAAAGAAAGGTCTTTCAACCGAACGCCTTGCCGAAGAAGGCCGTCATGGCACACGAACCTCTTTCATTCCAGCGAACAACAGCTTAGAAAAAGCGATGGTTTGTGAGTGTGAAGGGGTCAGCATTGGTGAGATGAAATACGCTGTTGAAAAGCTACATGTGAAGCAACTCATTAATATGCGTCGCCGCACTCGTGTCAGTATGGGCACTTGTCAAGGTACACTTTGTGCGTGTAGAGCTGCATGTGTGCTCTCAGAACTCACGAAAACAGATGCCAAAAAGAGTCAAGCCGACTTAGTATCTGTCATGAACGAGCGCTGGAAAGGTATGCGACCAGTGGCTTGGGGAGATACTTTGAAGGAGTCACAACTTATGTCTATGGTCTACGAAGGACTCTGTGGACTGAACGAACGCACTGAAAACAGAAAGGAGATTGCACAATGAGATTTGATACTATCATAATAGGTGGCGGACTGAGTGGTATGACTTGTGCCGCAATGTTAGCCAAAGGCGGCCACAAGGTGGGCTTAGTGACCACCGGAAAGAGTACGCTTCAATTCAATTCTGGGTCATTTGACTTGATGGGATACGTCGAAGGACAAGCTGTTGAGCATCCTTTGGAGGCATTAAAACAGTTGCCTGAGGGACATCCCTATCACAAAATAGGCGGTGACAAGTTAGGTTCCTATATAGAAGAAGCCAAGAAACTGCTCGAAGAAGCAGGCTTAACATTCAAAGGAACCGCTGAGAAAAACCATTTCAGACTATCTCCTATCGGTGTTTTAAAACCTACTTGGTTGACCCTTGACACGCTGTTTACGGTTGAAAATGCCGAAGAACTGAAAGGGAGAAAACTGCTTTTAGCCAATATAGAAGGCTTTCTTGACTGGCCAATGCCTTATCTTTCAGACAGTCTTTTGACATTGGGTGCCGAAGTGAGAAGCGTCACTTTTACAACTGATATCCTTGAGTTTGCGCGGACAAGTACAACAGAAATGCGTGCAACAAACATCGCAAAGTATCTTCAAAAGCCTGAACGCGTAAAGGAAATTGCCCAGAAACTCAATGCCATTGCAGAAGATTGCGACTGCATTTTGATGTCAGCGGTGCTGGGATTGCACAATGAAAAAGAACTTCGTTTGTTACAGAATGAAGTGCAAAAGCCTATTCAATTTGTAGCAACGATGCCTCCCTCAGTGCCTGGCAACTATATACAAAACCGACTGACCGACTTACTTCATCAGTTAGGTGTAGTGATATTCAACAGTGATACCGTTGAAAGTGGGCAACTCAAAGATAATCGTCTTGTAGCCGTTACTACGGAGAAATTGGAGGAAACCCTTCTTGAGGCCGACCAATTTGTGCTTGCTACAGGCTCATTTATCAGCGGAGGACTCGTTTCAAACTATGAAACCATTTGTGAACCGATATTGAATTGTGACATAAACACACTTCAACAACGTGATCAATGGACGTCAGAATATCTCTTCGATGAACATGCTTATATGGGTTTTGGCATACAAACTGATGACAAATTCCATGTGACAAAAGAAGGCAAAACAATAGAAAACGTCTTCGCAGTAGGTTCAGTTTTAAGTGGAAACAACAGCATTCGACAGGCCAATGGCACAGGAGTTTCAATGCTTACGGCTATCAATGTAGCCCACAATATCCTAAATATTAAAGATCATGCAAGCTAAAATACAATTACGAAATATAAGTAGTCACGAGCTGGAACAGTGCATGAAATGTTCCATTTGCACAGTATATTGCCCTGTATCGGCTGTCGAACCACAGTATCCCGGACCTAAACATGCGGGCCCAGATCTTATGCGTTATCGCATGAAAGATGAGCATTTCTTCAATGATAACTTAAAGATGTGCCTCAATTGTAAGCGTTGTGAGGTCGCATGTCCTAATGGAGTGAAGATTGGAGACATTATACAAGAGGCGCGAATTAAATACAGTTCACACGGTCCTTCGCTACGAGATCGCATGTTAGCCAATACAGATTTCGTCGGAACGATGGCCACATTAGCTGCTCCCTTGGTCAATTTCTCATTGGGATTAAAGCCAGCTAAGGCTGTATTACATACGGTAATGGGCATTGATAAGCATCGCACCTTCCCGTCATATAGTTCACAGAAGTTTGAAACTTGGTTCAAAAAGGAAGCTGCTGAAAAGCAAAAGAACTTCTCAAAATTCGTTAGTTACTTCCACGGATGTTACGTAAACTACAACTTTCCCCAATTAGGTAAGGACTTAGTTAAGATACTTAATGCCGTAGGATATGGCGTTCATCTGCTTGAAAAGGAGCAATGTTGCGGCGTAGCCCTTATCGCTAACGGCCTATCGGGACAGGCAAAGCGACAAGGAGAGGTTAATATGAAGTCGATGAGGCAGGCTATTCAAAACAAGGATGAAGCCATTGTAACGACCAGTTCGACTTGTACGTTCACCATGAGAGATGAATATAAGCACCTGCTTGAAATCAAAAATGAAGACGTTAGAAGTAGTTTGATGTTGGCAACACGCTTCCTTTATAACCTCATTCATGAGAAAAAGATTCGTCTTGTCTTTAGAAACGACTTCCAAAGAAAGGTTGCTTACCACACAGCATGCCACATGGAGCGTATGGGATGGGTCGTTTATAGCACCGAACTGATGCGAATGATTCCGGGACTTGACTTAATTATGCTTGAAAGTCAATGTTGTGGAATCGCCGGAACGTATGGTTTCAAGAAGGAAAACTACGAGCGTTCTCAAAAGATTGGAGAGTCTTTGTTCGATCATATCAATGAAATTGACCCCGATTGTGTGTCTACTGACTGCGAGACTTGCAAGTGGCAGATAGAAATGTCGACCCGATATAAGGTCATAAATCCTATTTCTCTCATTGCCGAAGCACTCGATGTAGAAGCTACGAAACAAGCAAACGCCTAACGACGTTAGTCACTCAGAACCGTTTATCTTTTTATATTATCTATTAACTAAAACCTTAATTAAAGATGAAAAAGTACATTTTAGCCCTTGATCAGGGTACAACTAGCTCACGAGCTATCGTCTTTGACCACGATGGAAAGATTTGTTCTGTAGCACAAAAAGAGTTTACTCAGTACTTCCCTAAACCGGGATGGGTAGAACACAACCCTAATGAGATCTGGTCTTCTCAGGCATCTGTGATTGCCGAATCAATCTCCGCAATCGACATTAATGGTCTCGACATTGCGGGAATTGGTATCACCAACCAGAGAGAAACAACCATTGTATGGGATGTTGACACTGAAGAACCCATCTACAATGCCATTGTTTGGCAAGACAGACGCACTGCAGACTACTGTGATAAGCTTAAAGCTGAAGGCTTGATTGACACAATTCGTGAAAAGACTGGCTTGATTATTGATGCTTATTTCAGTGGAACAAAGATTAAATGGATATTGGATAACGTACCAGGAGCACGTCAACGCGCAGAGCAAGGTAAGTTGCGTTTCGGCAACGTTGATAGCTGGTTGGTTTGGCGTTTGACTCGAGGCGAGGTGCATGTTACCGATGTTACCAACGCAAGTAGAACCATGTTATTCAATATTAACACGTTGAAATGGGATGCAGACTTACTGAAACTACTTGATATACCCGTTAGCATGTTGCCAGAAGTGAAGTCATCTTCTGAGGTGTATGGCCACACTAAGACTACCATTTTCGCTCATGAGGTGCCCATTTCTGGCATTGCTGGCGACCAACAAGCAGCTCTTTTTGGTCAAATGTGCATTGAACCGGGAGCAATAAAAAACACATATGGCACCGGATGTTTCGTCATGTTGAACACTGGAGAGAAGCCCGTCAAGTCAGAAAACAACTTACTTACCACGATAGCTTGGAAGATAGGAGACAAGATTAACTATGCTCTTGAAGGCTCAATCTACGTTGGTGGTTCAGTAGTTCAATGGCTTCGAGACGGTCTTTGCTGTATAAAGTCATCGTCAGAAATAGAAGAATTAGCTGCTTCTGTGCCTGATAGTGGAGGAGTTTTCTTTGTTCCTGCCCTCACTGGTTTAGCCGCTCCATACTGGGATCAGCATGCAAGAGGCACGATAATTGGTATTACTCGCGGCACAACTACAGCCCACATAGCCCGTGCAGCGCTTGATGGTATAGCCTTCCAAACCTATGATATAGCGCGTGCAATGGCTAAAGACATGGGCGCACCACTAACAGAACTCAAGGTAGACGGAGGTGCTTCACGCAACAATCTGTTGATGCAGTATCAAGCAAATCTATTGGGTATCAAGGTGGTTAGACCCAAAATCACTGAAACAACGGCTTTAGGTGCGGCCTATCTGGCTGGACTCGCAGTAGGTTTCTGGAAAGATCTCGACGAAATTAAACAGCAATGGCAAGTTGAACGCACGTTCGAACCCGTGCCAGACAACGAAGAAATCGCTGCCGCTAAACAGGGTTGGGCTGATGCTGTCCGTCGAACACTGACGAAATAAGAATGTAACACCTTAATGAATAACTAAATATCAGAAAATTATGGAATATTCAATGATGACCCAATTCATGATGGAATTGGTAGGAACTCTTGTACTTGTGCTCTTCGGAGATGGCGTTTGTGCTTGTGTAACGCTTAATAAGAGCAAGGGACAAAATGCAGGTTGGATTGTAATTACTATCGCTTGGGGCCTTGCAGTGTGTATGGGTGTGCTCGTCGCCGGACCTTATACAGGAGCTCATCTCAATCCAGCGGTGTCTGTAGGTTTGGCAGTTGCCGGCATGTTTCCATGGGCTTCAGTGCCTTATTACATTGCAGCACAGATGATAGGTGGCGTTCTTGGCGGTCTACTTGTATGGTTATTCTACAAGAACCACTATGATGCTACAGAAGACGAAGCAGCAAAACTCGGCACCTTTGCTACTGCTCCAGCCATTCGAAACTATCCCATGAACTTGTTAAGTGAGGTGATTGCAACGATAGCCTTAGTGTTTATCATCATTTGTTTCAGTACAGATGGCAACGCAGGTAACTTAACTGACGTCTTCGGAAGCCTTGGAAATGTAGGTGCAGGCCAACTAAATGTAAAGATAGGTCTGGCTGCTCTCGGTCCAATTCCAGTGACCTTGCTTATCATTGCCTTAGGAATGTCGCTCGGAGGAACTACTGGTTACGCCATGAATCCAGCCCGCGATCTATCCCCACGCATAGCACATGCGCTCGTGATGAAAGGCAATAACGACTGGGGTTACTCTTGGGTTCCCGTCGTAGGCCCTATGATTGGCGGCGCAATTGCAGGCTTCCTCGGCACGCTTTTGCCTACACTCTAAACTCAAACACAGTTATATCTTAACTCAAAAAACACATATCATGAGAAAGAATCTATATCGCCTTGGCGCTCTTTTGGCTGCAATGGCCATGAGCTTCAGTGCAAATGCACAGAAACTGCACTACAATGCAGGTATCGAAACAACTCACCTCTGGCGCGGACTTGAGGTTTCCAAGGGACTAACTTTCAACAATGAATTTAGTCTTTCAGATAATAACAACCACTTCAGAGTAGGACTTTGGGGCGGAATGCAAATCAATGGAAACTACAAGGAGTTTGATTACTACTTGAATTATAACAATAGTGGCTTCAATGTTGCAGTCTGGGACATCTACAATTTCTCTGATGGCATCTATTCAACCGACAAGGCTTATCGCATCGGTAACTACAACTGCCACAACACTGGCCATTTTATTGATGCAGCAATCAGCTATGATTTCGGTGCAAAATGCAACTTCCCATTGACGCTTACATGGTCAACCGTCGTTGCAGGTCGCGACCGTGGCAACATCAACAAACAGAATATATATTCAAGTTGGGTGCAAGCGGGCTACACACTCTATAATGATGACAAGTTCAAAGTTGACGCTTCAGTGGCTGGAGCCTTTGCACTTAACAACTATAAAGAGAATGATGGCGCCAACTTTTACGGCAAAACAACCGGCATTAATGACGTTCGACTAAGTTGTACGTATAAGTTGAAGATTGGAAATCACCCACTTCCCATCACCTCTCAAGCCATGTGGAATCCTGAAGCAAATAAAGGTTACTTCCGTGTAGCCGTAAATCTGCTTGATTTATAAATAGAAACAACGTAGTAAACAACAAAGAGAATGAATCAAATGGGTTCATTCTCTTTTTTGTAAATAAGCAACTGACTCAATACAAAGGTAAATAACAGAACATCAAAAGCCTCATTTAGCGACTGCATGATTTAGTAAACATAAGTCGAGGTTTATCCTTTTGACAATCAACCACTTGCTACCTGTAATGTGATTCCACTCATTTTGCGCCGTCATCTGCGTCATATCACCCTACAATCTCAGTCATTTTAGACCATAATCTGCACCATTTTTATTTTCAAATCAAGGCACAGGCCTGAGCAACTGATTAGCAACGAAGCTGAGAAAGAGGGCAAACACCGACACCATGGTATAGAAAACAAGAAAAGAAAAAAGGCAACAAGCATTGCTGCTTGTTGCCTTATATCTTTGAAACCTATTGAGATTGGCCTTTGAAAGACTTAAAATTGGTTCTCAACGATATCGCTTAGCACGTCTTTAATGTCAAGACCTGCAGCGCGAACCTGCTGAGGAATAAAGCTCGTTACGGTCATTCCTGGTGTCGTATTGATTTCAAGCATGTTGACAACATCGTTTCCTTCGGCATCCTTTGAAATGATATAGTCAATGCGAATGATGCCATTGGCGTGGAGAATATCATAAATACGGCTGGTTTCGGCAGCCACTTTATCGGCTGTTTCCTTACTAAGTCGAGCCGGAGTAATCTCTTGTACCTGACCATTATACTTGGCATCATAGTCGAAGAACTCGTTCTTTGTCACGACTTCTGTAGCTGGGAACACCACCGTTTTTTCCCTTGTTTTATAGATTCCCTGTGAGATTTCAACACCATTCAAGAACCCTTCAATCATGACTTCATCGCTTTCCATGAATGCTTTGCGCAATGCAGGCGCGAGTTGGTCGGCATTTTTCACCTTTGAAACACCAAAACTACTTCCGTCGGCAGCGGGTTTCACAAAGCAAGGCATACCGAAACGTGCCTCAATCTTAGCCTCATCATACTCTTCACCACGGCGAAGCAGCATACTATCTGCCACGCGCACGCCAAAGCCGCGAAGGTAGTTGTTGAGCACATACTTATCAAAGGTCATGGCTTCTACAAGAACTCCGCTTGTAGAATAAGGCAGATGAATGAGATCAAAATAGCCCTGCATCACACCATTCTCACCAGGTTGGCCATGGATTGTAATGTAGGCATAATCAAAAAAGACTGATTTTCCATCGAGTTTAAACGAGAAATCATTCTTATCAATGGCTGCAGTTGCACCGCTGTCAAGGTGTACATGCCAGTCAGTTCCTTTCACATCAACGATAAAAACGTTATATTTCTGCTTGTCGAAAAAGGAATAAAGTCCTTGTGCTGAACGTAAAGAAACGTCGTGTTCAGATGAATCGCCACCGCAAACGATGGCTATGTTTCTCTTTGAACTATCCATAATTATATTGATTTACTTATTATTCTACAAATGTGTTCTGTGTTGTTCCGTGAATATATCCGCGCCATTTCTCTATGAGTTGGCGGAAATCATCGGGCCATTCGGAATCGAAGTCCATCTGAACTCCTGTTATGGGGTGGATGAATCCTAAGGTTTTAGCGTGCAAAGCCTGCCGCGGACAGCACTTGAAGCAATTATTTATAAATGCCTTATACGTGCTACTGCGTTGTCCTCTCAGTACTTCTTCACCACCATATGTGGCATCTGCGAAGAGCGGATGACCGATATGTTTCATATGAACGCGTATCTGATGCGTGCGACCTGTTTCAAGTATGCACTCAACGAGCGTCGTATAACCATATCGTTCGATAACGCGGTAATGGGTAACCGCATTCTTTCCGATGCCGCTTTCAGGCGAAAACACCTTCATTCTCAGTCGATTCTTGGGGTCACGGGCAACATTTCCCTCAATGGTTCCTTCGTCTTCAACAAGGTTTCCCCATACCAAGGCGTTGTAACTGCGGTGCGTTGTCTTATTAAAAAATTGTTTTCCGAGTACCGTTTTGGCTTCGGGTGTCTTCGCAACCACAAGGAGTCCACTCGTGTCTTTATCGATTCTATGAACCAATCCCACTTCAGGGTCGTTGGCATCAAAGCCTTTCAGGTCTTTCAAATGCCACGCAACAGCATTGATAAGCGTACCCGTGAAGTTGCCAGCACCAGGGTGTACCACCATGCCTGCAGGCTTATTGACAACCATCAACACGTCGTCTTCATAGACAACATCAAGCGGAATGTCTTCTGCAATGATACTCGTGTCGTGCTTAGGTCGGTCAAGCATGAGTGTGATAACATCACCCGGACGAACTTTATAGTTGCTTTTCACGGGCTGATTATTAACGCGTATACAGCCCGAATCAGCCGCTTGTTGAATACGATTGCGGCTTTGATAAGGATTCTTTTCGGCTAAGAACTTATCAATACGCACGGGAGTTTGTCCCTTATCGACCTCAATCTTCCAATGTTCAAAGAGCTGTTGCTCTTCGTTCTCAAGGTCTTCAATATCGTAAATCAAGTCTTCTGCCATATCTTTTCAAGCTGTCTATGGTGATTATTCACTTTGGCTATGCCCTTTTGTGGGTTCATTGCTTTCGGTTTCAGGCACAACTTCGAACTCATCTACATCGCCATTATCCTCTGTTTTGCTGTTAACCTCAGGATCAACATAGTCGACAGAGTCGTCGGCACTACGCATTCCGTTGCCCACTTGGATAATCAGTGTATCATCAATAGATACTTTGTCGCCCGTAACAACATGCCTTCCATTCACAAGAATGCCATAAACCCAATCCTTTTCTCCAGGGATATACTGCGGCGTTCCAAGCTTAAAGCCCATTGCAGTGAGCTTAGCCATGGCCTCACGTAACGAGCAATTATCAATTACATCGGGTAGAGTTATCTTGGGAGAATGCGTAGAATTGATTGTCAAATAAATGATATGACCAGACTTAACACACTCTCCTGGCGCAGGAGATTGCTCCAAAACACAATCTGCTGGAAGCCCTTTGACGTAACCAGTATCAACAACTTGCACCTCAAGTCCAAGCGTTTCAAGAATATGTTGGGCATCAACAAGCTGCTTATGCTTTAGATTTGGAATCGCAATTGATTCCCCATGATGCGTATAAAGGTCAAGTCCGAACTTCACACTAAGGCAAAGTAAGGCCACAACGGCACCCATAGCAATAAGGTTTTTCCATAGATACCAGTCCTTAAACTTACTGACGAATTCCGACGACTTCATCTTTATTACATTATAAACTTATACTGCAAAGATAAGATAATCCCATTGAAAAACAAAATAAAAAACACAAAAAGCAGCAAGGAAAGCTTCTCCTTGCTGCTTTTTATCGTCCTCTTTATATCCTAATATGGATTATTTTCCGTGGTTTTCATCAGATACTGTCAACTTCTTTCGACCGTGAGCACGACGCGAAGCGAGTACACGACGACCATTCTTTGTTGCCATTCTTTCACGGAAACCGTGCTTGTTTACACGACGACGGTTGTGAGGCTGAAATGTTCTTTTCATCTTTTTACGTATTTATTTTTGTTATTGATTCGCTGATAATGTAGCAGATGAGACCCTAAGTTGAATCATACAATCTCTCCACTTTGGGCTGCAAAATTACTCATAATTTTCGAAATACCAAAGAATTAAATGAATTTTCAGCAATGATTTGATGTTTTTTTATAAAAATATAGTAACTTTGCATGCGTAGAATTCAGGCATTCTGGGTTCGTTTTTCAAAGAGATAACAATAAACATTCAATTCAATAACAATGATTAATTCACAGGAAATCAAAATTGGTACATGCATCCGAATGGACGGAGGCATTTGGAAGTGCATCGACTTTCAGCATCGTAAGCCCGGAAAAGGCAACACTGTAATGAACACAAAGCTGAAAAACGTTGCCGATGGACGCGTACTTGAGCGTACATTCCAAGTCGGTTTTAAGCTTGATGACGTTCGAGTTGAGCACCGTCCTTACCAGTATTTGTATGAAGATCCGACTGGATACATCTTCATGAATCAAGAGACTTTCGAGCAGATTCCAATCAATAAAGACCAAATTACGGGTGTAGAGTTCATGAAAGAAAGCGACATTGTTGACGTTGTTACAGACACAACAGATGGTACTATCCTTTCTGCTGAGATGCCAGTAAAGACTACTTTAAAGGTTACTCATAGCGAACCAGGCATCAAAGGCAATACAGCTACAAACGCAACTAAGCCTGCTACTTTGGAAACGGGAGTTGAAATCCGCGTTCCTCTCTTTATAAATGAAGGAGAAACTATCCAGGTTGACACCCGCGATGGTAGCTATTTAGGTCGTATTTCAGAATAAAAGATATTATGACTACACAAGTCTATCTGCGTGAAATCCGCGGGTAGGCTTTTTCATTTCTATTAAATTATTACTACTATGAAATACTCTATCATCGTTCCTGTATTCAATCGACCTGACGAAGTGGCTGAACTCTTGGAGAGTCTCACCATGCAAACGTTTCATGATTTCGAAGTAATCATCGTCGAAGATGGTTCAAAAGTCACATGCGAAGCTGTGTGCAGACAATACAAAGAGCGTCTTGATATTAAGTATTTCATGAAAGATAACAGCGGACCGGGGCAGAGTCGGAACTACGGAGCGGCTCATTCTACGGGCGAATATCTATTGATTCTCGATAGTGATGTGGTGCTTCCTACGCGCTATCTCGCTGCAATTGAAAACGAGTTAAGACGCGAACCTGCGGATGCTTTCGGTGGTCCTGACTGCGCACACGAGTCTTTTACCGACAAACAAAAAGCCATTTCGTATGCCATGACAAGCTTTTTCACGACAGGAGGTATACGTGGTGGCAAGAAGAAATTAGACAAGTTTTATCCTCGTTCGTTTAATATGGGCATCCGACGCGATGTATATGAGACACTCGGGGGCTTCAGTAAGATGCGCTTCGGAGAGGATATTGACTTCAGTATCCGTATCTTTAAGGCAGGCTATTCATGCAGATTATTTCCTAAAGCATGGGTATGGCACAAACGAAGAACTGACTTTCGCAAGTTCTGGAGACAGGTATATAACAGCGGAATCGCACGTATCAACCTCTATAAGAAGTATCCTGACAGCCTAAAACTTGTCCACTTGCTTCCTATGGTGTTTACTTTGGGCTGTGCATTCCTTGCCTTTCTATTCCTCTTAGGCATCATCTTATTCTTTGTTTTACCGGCAGGCATGCCACAAGCAACAGGTCTTGGGCTTTCGATTCTTGCTCTCCAACCGCTCATTCTCTATAGTTTCTTAATCTTTGCTGACGCTACTTCCAAGAACAATAGTGCGAAAATAGGAATATTAAGCATAGCCGCTGCCTTCATACAACTTACTGGTTACGGCTGCGGCTTCCTCGAAGCATGGTGGAAACGCTGCATAAAAGGCAAAGACG